>Ga0247820_10000048_pt1 | contig 54333 bp, 83 predicted proteins | sample 13C_Glucose_Day1_2_FD_192480 | JGI IMG/M metagenome (GOLD analysis project Ga0247820, IMG submission 192480) | Soil microbial communities from agricultural site in Penn Yan, New York, United States - 13C_Glucose_Day14 | ecosystem: Environmental > Terrestrial > Soil > Agricultural land | place...
GCTCCGCCCCGGTCTCACGCTCACCCCCATCCCCCCGACCTACCACTGAGCCACCAACGACTGATCGCTGAACAGCCGTGCACTCCCGTCGTCGTGCTGCCCCTCGACAGATGCGTACGACGACGGCGTGAGCATTACTGCGCAGTTGACCCCTACAACCATCGCCCTCAAATCCCCGAGGAGGAGCCATGTACTACCGCGCGCCCGTAACCCTCACCAAGGACGACTGGGAGCCCCTGTGGTACCTCACGCCCGCCGGAGAGGCCGTCAAGGTCATGGGCACCTTCGCGATCACCCGGGTGGACGCAACTCACCCGTACCACACCTACTCGTGGTGCCGGGTGAGCCAGCGCTCCATCCCGACCAACGCCACCTGGCTGAAGCCCAATACCCGCGTCTTCCTGTCCGACAAGCGGCTCTACTCCCGAGACCCCAAGGAGCGCACCTACCATGGCTGACCCCACTCCGACCCTGACCACGCTCCGCACGCTGGTCAACGCCTGGAACACCGACGACTTGGCCGTACTGGACTCGCCCCGGCTGATGGACGCCATGGTCGAGGCGTTCGAAGCCTTGGACGAGCACCTGGCCCGTGGTGGCGAACTGCCCGACCAGTGGCAGGAAGCGCAAGAGGAAGCCACCCGGCGCGCCCAGCCCTCGGTCATCGGATCGGCGTACGTGCTGAACAGCCCACCGTCGGACACCAACCGCATCCCGGTCCGGACCTACCGCGACGCCGGGCTGTTCACCGAGGACTACACATACCACCGCATTCTTAGCTGTCGGAACCACCCCCACCTGCGGTGGAGCACCAAGAACCCCTACACGCGCTCGGTCTTCCCCTTCCCGACGAACATGCAGACCCTGGCGGACGTCGACGAGTGCACGTGCCCCCTCGACGACGCCACGGTCATCAGGGATGCCCACTGGCCCGGACCACCGGCCACCACCCACTAGCCCCTTCCCGGCCCTGAGTAGGCCACAGCAGAGAGAGAACCCAGCCATGGACCCCAACGCCACACTCCAACGCATTCGCGAGCTACAGAACGACCTGAGCCACACGCGCAGCTACGAGAGCGCCGCCGGTCTCGCAGCCGAACTCGCCGACGCCGTTCAGGATCTGGACGAATGGCTCAAAAAGGGCGGGTACCCGCCCCGCGACTGGGAGAAACCGGTGATCTCGGCCTACGAGACCGGAACCAAGGCCGCGACCCAGCACGAGGCGTTCGACCGGGGCTACATCCTCGGGGCCAAGCACGAAGCCGAGCGCCGTGACCAGCAATTCAAGGACGTGCGATGAGGCGCCCGGCCTACGTACCGACCGGTGGGTTCACCCAAGCCACCCAGTACACCCGGGACTACCGCACCTGGCGTGTGGGCCGGTGGGAGGGGTACACCACCGCAGTCGTCACCAACCTGGGCATGCCCTACGGGTATAGAACCCCCAAGCCAACCCCCTGACCTGCCGAAACACAAACGGTATACCGTTTGCCGCCCCTTCCTGAGGACACACCATGGAATTCGTACTGCTTGCCACCGTGGCCGTCACCGCGATCACGGTCCTGATGTACCAGGCCATCCAGGTGTTCCGGGCCGACGCCGCCCGGCACCACCCGTGTAACTCGTTCACCGTTCGACGCACCGTGAGCTACGCCCCCTACGGCGGGCGTTCGTCCCACGGGTACCCGACCCGTGACCAGGGGGTGTGGTAGCGTGACCCGCGCCCAGTTGCCGCACCGTAACCCCACCCGATACGAACACACCTGCGCGAACCTCAAGGCGTTGGACGCCGCACACCACACGACCAGCAAATCCCCTCTCCACCACGACAACGCCTGCCCGCTGCACTCGCACATCTTGATCAGCCACCGGCACTGACCACCATCACCACCAACGATCGGCCGCGCGCTCCTGTGCACACTCCCTCCTACCCACCCCCCGTGGCCCGGACGCCGGGTGTGGCGATGCACCAAGCCACGGGGTGGGGTGAAAACCCGCTCGCTGCCACAGGACGCGGCGAGGGAGTGTGCGCAGGCTGAGCCCTACCGCTCAATCCCCTTCCCAAAGGAGAACCCCCATGACCACCACCGATCTGCTCACCGCCGTGACCACCAACGGTGGGTTCACGTACTCCCCGACCAATGACCACCTCTACGAGGTGGGACGAGACAGTGGCTACGCCATCGCGATCCCCGGTACCGAGCACATCGTCGGGTCCGGAGACATCACGCGGGAGGAGTTCGCCACCGCTGTGGCCGACCTGCTGAGCGACCCCGTGGCCACCGTGCTGATCGCCAACGGCGTGGCGCTCGGCGGCTGGTACTCCCCGGAGCGCAACGTGTACATGGTGGAGCTGACCGAGATCGTCCACATCGATCGAACCAGGGCCGTCGAGATCGGCCGCTCCCGCAATCAGGAGGCCATCTTTGACATCGCCACCGGAGAAGAGATCCCCACCGGAGGCACGGGCGACGCCCGTCCCGCTGCCAGCGACTCCTGACCACACCCCCACCCGAGACGAGTTGCTCGAAGCAGCCCGCACGTTGTACGACCGGATCATGTGCAGGCGGATCGAGAACGACGAAACGACCCCTTCCCAGGAGTAGTCATGTTGGATCACATGGTCCGTTCCACCACCCGTAACCAGGCCGTCGGCGTGCACTACACGGACGTTGACGTGCCGGTCGTGCACAAAGGCCGCCCGCGTAACCGCAAGTACGCCCACTACGTCGCGGCGCACCAGGAGCCCCTGAAGTACAAGTGCCCCCAGCGGGCGGACAAGCACGCGCACCCGGCACCGAAGCCGGTCGAGCAGCCCTGGCCCTGCGCGTGTGGTCACAGCTACGCCACGTTCCACGGCCTGATGTGGCACGTGACCGACCCGAGCCTGCCCCAGTCCGAGCACTACCCGCGCTGAAGGAGCCGACATGCCCGAGCCCCGGAAGGGCTACCACCGCACGCTGGACGAGAACGGGCTGAGCGCACCGATGCACCTCGCGCTCGACGCCGTCCGCAAGGGGCACGTGTACGCCAGCATCAACTCCAAGGGTGTGGAGGTGTTCCCTCGCCGCTGGGTGAAGGTACTGGTGTTCGACACACACGGGGACAAGATCCCGAACGTGCGCCGCCAATCCCTGGTCGCGCTGGAGAAGCGCGGGCTGGTCACGTTCGGCGCGGAATCCGGGCTGTACCCGGGGTTCCACGTGGTGCTGCCCGAGGACGGCTCGGACGACGAATGGATCAAGAACCTGCCCAAATCCGCCGACTGAGAGAACCCCACCCATGACCACAGCTACAGCAACCTGCCCGGCGACGGCACCCGAGCAACGCCGACCCTGCCACAGCCACGAACCACAGCCCGGCCACACCCTGACCGTGACCGAGCACCGGGCGATGACTTACGTCCGGCAGCGGCAGGTTCGTGCCGTGATCAGCAAGTGCGGACCGGACCGTGCGGTCGCCGCCACCGTCGACTACGTCGACATGCCGTACGTGCCGGGCTGCAACCTGCCCACCTGGGACACCTACAAGGCGCTGTACCAGGCGGGTGTGGTGATCCTGCGCCAGGACGATCCGCGATTCCCGTACGACTACATCGTGGAGCCACACCCCGGCCACCCGCTCAACCACTGCCACGACGAGGAGGGACCGTGCCCGAGAACAACAAACGAAGCTGGCTCGACATCAGCCCATTAGCCGTCGCGATCCTGGCGGCGCCGTTCATCTTCATCGTGGCGGGCGTGCTGGCGCTGATCGCCTTCAACATGAGCCACGATGCCGAGTTCGCCGCCGCGTTCCTCGGCGTGGGTTCGGTTGTGGCCGGTGCCGCCCTGCTCTTCGGCATGTGGTCCACGTGACCGAGATGCCGTACGAGCCCTACCCGCGTGACCTGGCCAAGTCACTCGCAGTGGTTGTGGCGGGGCAGATCAACCGCCTGATCCACCAGCGGGCCTGGGGACGCCTGACCGATGCCGAGTTCGAGACCGCGATGCAGTCCCTGATCGAAGAGACGTTCGCCAACGGTTGGTTCATGCACATCAATTCCGTTCGAGAGAAAGAGAACCCAACAGATGTCACTGACTGACCAGGACAAGGAAGCACTACGGCTGCTCGAATCCGGCGACATGGCGGGGTTCGTGGCGCACGTGAAGGAGCGTGCCGACTACGACGCCAACGAGCAGGCCGAGTACAACGCCCGGCTGAACGCCGTGCTGGCGCAGAAGCGCGTCGAGGCACTCCGGCCGCTCGGTCCGATGCTCTACCCCGGCAACTACTTGGACGTCAACCTCCCGCTGATCGCCCAGGATCCGGTCCCGTACCTCACGGCGATCGTCGCCGCGCTGAAGACGGCGTTCGACGAGGGAGCCAAGGCGGTCGGGGCTGTGGTCGGCGGAGAGCTGAGCCGCATTCGTGCGGAGGCGCTGAAAGAGATGGACGGCAATGGCTGAGACCAAGGACGAGGCCATCAAGCGGCTGGCCAACCAAGCGATTGCTTCGTTCCTGTCCAACCGCCCGAAAGACATGGACGACGCCGCCGTGATCATCACGAACATCATCGGGGAGTCCATCGTCGGCGGGTACGACGCGGGCTACAGGGCCGGTCACTCCGACGGCTACGACGACGGTGTGGACTACGCATTCAGGCGCCTGAACGCCGAGAAGGAACGGGCAGCCAAGGCGTTCCCGAAGATGAACCCTGAGGACGCAGTCCGGAACGCCGGGCTCGGCAAGAACGACTGATCGGCCGCGCGCTCCAACGCACACCGTAGGCACCCTGTTCGGCCTCTCCGGGGTGGGTGTGCGTTGGCTGAGCGTTACCGCTCGAACAGCCCCTACCCAAGGAGAACCCATGGACAAGTACCAGATCAACCAGGCCGTCCAGTCGGCCAAGCAGTTCGCGTACTTCCAGGTCCTCAAGCACGTGGTGGAGTCGACCGATGCCGAGTTCCAGGGCTACGTCACCGCGCACGAGCTGGACTACAGCGAGCTGGCACAACTGGTCGCGCCGATGCTCAGCGACGCGTTCCACCACGCGTGGGACCTGGGCATCGACCTGGCCAAGACCATGTCGCCGGAGGTGCTGGCCCAGGTCAACACCGACGACGAGGAGCCCGCCGCCAGCGAGCCCAACCCGCTGGAGCAGCTGGTCGCCGAGCTGGACAGGGCGGGTGTGGACGCGGACGTCTCCGTGCTCAACCTGGACGAAGACCTGTGCAAGCAGCTGGGCGTCGGCTGCTGATGGCCTCGCCCGAGGAGGAGCGCAAGTACGAGGCTCGGGTCAACCTGTCCCTGACCATCGCGGAGATCGTAAAGCTGCTGGTCGTCGATGGTGACGACGAGGCTGTGGACGCGAAGCTCAAGGCGATGAGCAAAGGTCAGTTCGACGCGTACGTCTTCGTCACTGGGATGTTGGTCGGAGCCTGGCGCAAGGTCGAAGCGGAGAGGACGCCGGGATGACCCCCGAAGAGAGGACGAGGTTCCGGGCGGACATCGCCGACAAGGCGGGTACCGTGCTGACTTCGGTCCTGGCCAATGACTCGGTAGAAGAGGCCCGCGTGCTGATCGCGGGTATGTATCCGGTCGAGCGGGGCGGCCTCGCGCTCGGCGTGGTGACCCTCACCAAACTGCTCGAAGAGCACTACGGCACCAGCCTCAGAGAAGCTATTCTGGGCTAGCACACCCCCGTTGTGCATACGAAGAATCACGGCCGGGGAGGTCACGCCCCGATCTCCCCGGCCACTTCGCCCCCTCTAGCTCAACGGGCAGAGCACCCGGCATATCGAATAGATGTTCGGTGTGGGGTTCAACCGGGAGATTGCGCGTTCAAGTCGCGCGGGGGGCACTGTCAAGAACTGCCACTGACCAAGGAGAACCCATGGCTACCTCCTATGAGGTGCAAGTAGACAATCCACACGAATTCCTACGACAGCGGACACAGCGGTTCCACGACACCCACGTGGTCGAGCCGACGGTGAGCCTGGGAGTGAATCCAGAAACACAGGAGGTCGAGCGCACTCCCGTACCGACCTCTCTCCAGGAGCTGATCACCTCGGCGAACGAACAGGTGGACGAGGACGAAGAGCCGGAAGCCGAGTTGGAGCGTCACCTCGACCAACCTGTCCGAGACGTCCTGCCCGAACTGATCACCAACAACCGGCATCTCGACCGCAGTGAGATAGTCGGACTGCTCAGCGGGCTGGAGAACGCGCTCGACGGTACCGAGGATCGGGCTGTCATTGTGGCGACCGCGCAACTACTCATCGACTCGCGCCAACTGCAAGAGCGCAACTGGCACTACTCCGTGGGCCGGGAGCTGGCCGCGCTCTCCTACGTCACGGACAAGACGCCGGAGTACGTTGACGCGTCCACGTTCGACAACGACTTCATCACGCTGGCCGACAACTGGGACGACTGGGCCACGGAGCACGCCGACGAGCGGATCCGCAACGAGGTCAGCATCCCGGGTGACCTTAACTACCACTACGAGTTCGACTACGAGAGCTACGCCAGCGATCTGCGCCAGGAGTATGACGTGGTCGACATTCTGGACAACTCCGACGTCCTGATCTTCTCCGCATGAGGCGTGAGCATCGACCGGCGGGAGTTCCAACGGCTCTGTGAGCTGGCCAAGGCCAATGGCTGGCGGGTGGAACTCACGCAACACCAGAACGGGAAGCTGCGCAAGGTCGTCAAGGGTAGTCACGTGCACTCGGTGTTCTTCCCTCCCGACCCTGCGCAGCATCCGGTCCCTGTGGCCATCACCACCAGCCCGACCGCGCGCCGGAACGTCTACGCCGGACTCCGTAGGGCAGGGTTGGAGCCCGATCCGTGCCGTCAACAACGACGCGCTGCCAAGCAGCGCAGACAGGAGTGACATGAAGTGGCCCTTTAGGCGCAGTGGCGAAGGACTCGAACGGCTCAAGGCAGTGGAGCAGGAGATCGAAGAGAAGCGACGGAAACTGAATGAGAACAAGGGAAAAGGTCCGGAACGCACCCGCCCGATCGAACAAGAGATTGCCGACCTGAAGAAACGTCTAAAGGGCGAGTAGCCCCCACTGGGAGATCCCGGGCACCAGGGAACGCTGTAGGGGGTCCCGCAGCGTGGTGAACGGCCGGGCGCGCTCTTGGGAAGGGGCACGCGGGGAGGTTCGACTCCTCCCATCTCCACGCCGCACGGCCCACCCGTGCAGCAGAGAACCCACACCACAGAAAGGCACTGCCACCATGGCACGAATTAACTTCTTCGACGCCGACCAGGCCGCTGACCAGGTCGTCGACGAGCACTCCCACCGCTCCACCCAGGTCACCCAGGTCGACGCCGAGCGCGCCGCGTTGCTGGCCACACTGGACAAGCTGGGCGGGCTGTCGACCAACACCGACGACAAGCTCGTCTACCAGGGCGACCGGTTCGTCTTCCCGAGCCGGTACAAGGACAACATCCCGGGGATCTACAACTACCTCAAGGAGTACGAGCGGGCGCAGAACGCCCAGACCAGCTTCGTTCGCTACTTCCCGGCCCGCCCGAACGACGGTGCCGCCGCGATGGAGCGTGCGATGCGGCTGCTCTTCGGCTCGACCGGCGCGGGCGTCCCGACGTTCACCATGTTCGGCGCCAACCCGCCGCAGCGTAAGGACGTCAAGGTCAGCCTGACCGAGACCATCTCCGTTCCGTGGGGCCAGATCTCGTTCGAGCCGCTGGAGGCCGTGTTCGAGACGCACGCCACCAACAACGAGGACGGGCAGTACGTCTTCGCGCTCTCGGTCACCGCACCGAAGCGGCAGGAGAAGCGCATCCGTGCGTTCTTCGACCTGATCGACCGCGAGATCGCGCTGAACTCGATCTACCGGGGCAAGGCCATCTCCGTCAACGGCGGAGGCACCTCCGAGCCCAAGTTCATCGACCTGTCCGGTGTGGACCCGAACCGCGTGATCTACGCGGCCGACGTCTACCGCCTGCTCACCGCAGGGCTGTGGGCGCCGATCAAGTACGCCGAAAAGCTCAAGGCACAGGGCCAGTCCCTCTCGACCACGACCCTGCTCGAAGGACCGTTCGGCACCGGCAAGTCGCTGGCCGGTTACCTGACCGCCCAGATCGCGGTCGCGCACGGCTGGACCTACATCCACGTCGAGCCCGGCGAGCCGATCGAGAAGGCGCTGGAGCTGGCCCGCCAGTACGGCCCGGCTGTGGTCTGGATCGAGGACGTCGACATCGTCGCCGGGGGTAACCAGGACCGCAAGCGTGTGGTCAAGGTGCTCGAAGCCCTCGACGGCGTGACCACCAAGGTGGACGGCGGGCTGATCGTCGGGATGACGACCAACCACGTCAACTCCCTCGACGCCGCCGTGCTCCGGCCCGGCCGCATCGACACCATCGTGCACGTCGCGGAGCCGGACCGCCCGGCGTTCGAGGGGATCATCAAGGCCACCCTGCCGGGTGACCAGTCGGCGAAGCTCGACTTCGACGAGCTGTGGGAGTCCATGGGCTCGACCTACGTGGTCGAGGACGGGGTGTCCACGGTGGAGACCTCGGGCATGCTGCCCGCGTTCATCGTCGGCGCCGTCAAGGACAGCGTGCGATTCGCGCTCTCCCGCTCCGGTGGCGAGGACCCGACCGTGACCACGGTGGACATCCTCGACGCCGCCCGCTCCCTGCGCCGGACGTTCGACCTCCAGCAGGCCAGCCTCAACGCCCCGAAGCCGGTCGACCCGGTGGGTGTGGCTCTGGAGACCGCCGTCGAGCGCGTGATGGAGCGTGCCGTGCCGGTGGACGCCGTCGACGGCCAGCTCCGCTACGGGTCGGCCTTCTCCTTCAAGGCTGCGAACAACGACCACGTGATCCGCAAGCAGAAGCACGCCCAGCAGTAACCTGAACCGCCCCGCCGGGAGTAGGCACCCGGCGGGGCACCTGGGGGTGAATGCCGGAGAGCGCGAAAGCAGGTTCGACTCCTGCGTCCAGACGGTGCCTGGTGAACCGAGACGTCACGCGGCGGGTTCGACTCCCGCCACCCCCACGCTCTGCCACACCCAGAAGGAGAACCCATGGTTGCACTTTTCATTCTCACGCTCCTGATCCTTGGAGCCGTGATCGCCTTCGCCTGTATGAAGGCGGCGCGAGACCCTGATGCCCGCTCCGTTGCCCGGTTGACGGGAGTGATCCTCTCGGTCCTTTCGGTCGTCACGCTGGCGCTGGCCAGCTTCACGCACACGAAGTCCAACGAGATCAGCATCAACCACAACTTCGGCACATACCAGGGGACGACCGGGCCGGGCATCACGTTCGTCGGCCCGTTCACCCAGTCGGAGAAGTTCACCACCCGGATTCAGACCCACAAGGTCAAGAAGCACAAGGTCACGCTGAAGGCCGAGAAGGAAGGTGCGTCCGGCGCGCCCGCCACGGTCTGGTACACGATCCGGTACCACATCGACGGGACCAAGCACGCCGAGAAGATGTGGCGGCAGTACCGCAACTTCGAGAAGGTCACGGACGATCTGGTCGTGCCCGAGTCGAAGACGACCGCCAACGAGGTGTTCGGCGCGTACACCCCCGCCGAGTCCCAGGCGGGCGGCAACCGGCGGGCGCAGGGCAACAAGCTGCGCGACGGGCTGAACAAGGCTCTGGATGACGACGGCATCGTGATCGACTCCGTCAGCGTCACGACGGTGGACCTCCCGCAGGACGTCGAGGCTCGCCTCTCCGCCGTGCAGAAGGCCGCTGCCGACGCGCAGAAGAAGGAGATCGACGCGAAGTCCCGCCAGGCGCAGGCCGCGATCGACGCCCAGACCCGCTTGGACACCGCCAAGAAGGACAAGGCGACGGCTGCTGAGCAGGCCGCTGCCGACCGGTTCCGCAAGAGCACGGTCACCCGCGAGACCCTGGTCCAGGAGTGCTTGCGCCTGGCCGAGAAGTTGAACCAGCCGCTGAACTGCAACTACTACATGACCAACCAGTACGCGCCTGTTCCGCGATGATGGACCGGTCGTCCCTGCCTCTTCCCCGTTGTGGTGACGGGCGAGCATCAGGGGGCAGGGGCGACCCCAAGGAGGTGTCCGGGCATAGCAGACCGATCGGTTGCTGGCCGGATCTGATGGAGTTCGAGTCTCCTCACCTCCACCGGCTCCCGCCGAGTGAGTAGATAGTGACTCGGTAGTGCCCCCTTGACTAAGGGGCGCGGCCAGGCCGACGGGTCTGGTGTCCGTCCACACTGACCAGGGCAACTCGGACTGGAGCGGCAAGTGGACGTCCGGAGGGCAGCCGTACTCCGGGTGCGCATGGTGGAACGGCACTATCCCCAGGCATCGCCCCCGTGGACCAGGGATCCGATGTCGAGTAGAGGGATCCTCGTTCGAGGCGAGGCATGCGTACCACCCCTTCCCGTACCACACCGAAGAGGAGAAACGATGAAGTTCCTGACCATTCAGCAGGGCCGGTACACCGACGGCCAGCTCCCCTACCCGCTCCACGCCAACGAAGACGGCTTCATCGGCCAGCAGGGCTTGTGGGACGGCAAGCTGTACAAGATCGTCGGCGCCCAGGACGCGGTCGACATCCAGCGGATCGACACGTACTGGCGTGAGATCTGGAAGAACCCCGAGCAGGCCGTCGGCAAGTTCCTGGTGACGGCCGACGTGGACGGCAACCTGTCGAGCTGGGAGTCCCCGGTCGAGTCGGTTCGTCCGCAGGAACTCGACGAATCCTTCATGGAGGCGTGATGACCGAAATTTACGCAGATCTCGGAGGCGAGGTGAATGCGGCGCTCAAGGAGCGCATCTTGAGCTTGGAAGTAGGCCACAACACGGCGGTGTGGGTGCGCCTAGGTCCGCCGGTCGGCACCATCACGATGCCCGACGGCCAGGAAGGCGAGCTGATCGGCGCGTACGGCGAGCACATCGGCTGGGTCGTCCCCGGGACCGTGGTGGAACGCCAGGGCAGCGGCTTCGGCAACGCGACCACACGCCGCTACTACTTCCGCGCCGTGGTGGAGGACGGGGAGCGCAAGGTACTGGTCAGCGGCCAGGTCCACAGCGTGATCGGCCTGGCCTACGTGAAACGCCTGGTAGACCGGGCGGACCCGAAGGCCAAGGACGCCCCGCGCGACAATTACAGCGGGAGGTACCGATGACCTGGTACGTCTACCGTGAGGTCGAGCACGTCCCGGACGAATACGAGGCGTCCGACTGCGGCCACGATCACGAACATCGTGCCTTCGCACGTATCTGTGCCAGGAGGTGGGCGAGGGATCAGCTTCGTCACCGTCTGCCCCACAGCCTGCGGTTCGATGTCAGGAACCGCTGATGCCCTACGTCGGCTTCCACCCCGATATCGATCCCGGCTACGAACGTGCCCGAAAGGGCGGCAAGAAGATGCGTGGCCGGGCCATCGAGGTCATTCCGAATCAGTCGATGTTGCAGCGTATTAGCAACGTCTACGGTGAGTACCTGGCACACGGCCGGTACTTGATCGGATCGTGGGAAGACACTCCGGCCGACATGCTCAATCCGCCCCCGCCCGACAAGGTGACTGCCTACGGGTGGTCAACGCACAAACCACTGGTAGTGTACTACCTGACTGCCTGGCCGACTCAGCCACAGCCGTGGCCGGATACCGGCCCACCCCCGAGAATGTGAGAACCCATGACCAGTCCACGCATCAAATACGAGACGCGATGGATCACCCCTGACAGCGCCAAGGAGTACTTGGAGCTTCAGGTTGCCAACCGCTCGCTCGTCTGGGGCGTCGTCCGCAACTACGCCCGGGACATGCTGTCTGGAGACTGGCTCCAGAACGGCGAGAACATCAAGATCAACCCCGACGGGTTCATGCTCGACGGGCAGCACCGCATGCAGGCCGTCATCCTGGCCGGGAAGATGTACGCCGACAACCCGGATGAATACGACGAGCCTTTCGAAGGCATGTTCTTCGAGTTCGCGCTCAACATCCCGGACGACGCCCGACAGTCCATGGACATCGGCAAGAAGCGCACTCTCGCCGACGAGATGGCCTTCGAAGGTGCCGAGAACTCGGGGCGTGTGGCTCCGATCGTGAGCTGGCACATGGCCTACCTGAATGGCAACTACACCAACGCTGGCGGCAGCTCCTACCGGCCGACTCAGGCCAAGGCGCTGGAGTTCTGGCGGGGGAACAAGAGCCAGTACTACACGACCATGCTGCGTGGTTATGACGCGACGCGGCAGGGTCTGGGCTCGACGGCGTCGATGGGTACGGCCTACCACATCCTGCGCAACAAGTTCGGCGACGAGATCGCCGACCGGTTCTGGGATCTACTGGTGACCGGCGCCAACATGCAGGTCGGACACCCGATCCTGCTGCTGCGCAACGTGTTGCTCCGGAAGAAGTTCAACCGGAAGACGACGTTCGCCCTGATCTTCAAGACTTGGAACTCCTGGATCGACGGCCGGACGCTGAAGGACGCGCCGTACTTCAAGACCGAGGTCACCAACAAGAACTTCCCGTTCCCCCGTGACCCTGCCGACAAGAAGGTGCCCAACCCCGACTTCGCCGACCAGGGCATCGAGCAGGAGGACGAGGAATGAGGTTCATCGGCTTCGGCGTGATGGAGCAGAACACGGTCACGGTCAACCTGACCCAGGAGGAGTGCGACCTGTTGGCCGATGGCATGCGAGATGGCTCCGCTGACTATCCGATCGAGTCGGAAGATGTCAGCATCTCCGGCCAGTTGAGCCAGGGCTTCCGGGCGCTCCACACGATCCTGGAGCTGAACAAGCAGGGGCACTGACCGGCCGGGCGCTCACGCCATAACGCACCCTGTGGTATCTCTGTGCGTGAGCGCCTGGCGCTCTCCCTGCTCGACCACGACACGATCGGCTTTGCTGTGCCTACCCCACCCGACTGGGTGCGGGAGGTCTTCCGCGACATCTACGACGCGGTCGCTCCCGCCCCGATGCTGGCCCTTCCCTGGATCGGTTCAGTACTGCTCCTGATCCCTGCCATCGCGGAGCCCATCTACGTATTCACCTAGGAGAACCCATGCCACAACGGACCTGGTTCGACATCGACGGCGAACAGCCGGTCACGTTGCAGGATCTGATCCGAGCGCTGAAGGCGCTTGCGGACGACCAGAGCGACCTGAACCGTCCGGTCGAGATCCGCGTGCTCGACCAAAAGTTCACCAAGGGCTACGTCATTAAAGCCGTCTACCAGCAGTGGGGCACCAACGTGATCGTGGTGGAGGAGCCCGATGAGTGAGTGCGAACAGCCGGTCACCAAGTGGCGCATGTGCAACGGCCCGGCCGGACACGAAGGCGAGCACGCCAACCCTTGGTACGACGAGGACGCGGAGTACCGCGAAGAGGTCGCACGCGAGATGGCCGAGTACCTCGGCGAAGACCCGTTCGCCGACACGATCGAGGAGCGTCTACTGCCATGAACCCCCAGGAAGAGGGCCAACGCTGGCCGGAGCATTTCAAGTTCCGCCATCCGCAACGAGTCGGCCGTCGAGATGCGATCGAAGAGTTCCTGGAGTGGCTGGACGAGCACGGCTACGTGCTCGCCAAGAAGGACCAGTACGACGCCGACTACGTCCCGATTCCCACCCACGAGGAGATCTACCTCGTCGTCGAGTCGCTCGGTCTGGATCCCGTCAAGTACCGCGAAGAGGAAGCGGACATGATCCGGTACGCCACCGACTACTTCAAGAACCGAACCTAACCAAGGAGGACCGCGTGAACACGACACTGACCCGCAACGAGGACAGCGGAGCGCACGCGGTCCTCCCCGACCCGGACGCAACGATGGCCGTCTGGGATCCGGCAGACGACGACCTGAGCTACGGGCGCCACGTGATCGGAAGCCGATCCGTGTTCCCCCAGGACGAACTGACCGTGTCCGCCATCCTCAACCGGCGAACGCCGGACGAGATCCTAACGACCTACCGCCACACCCGCTCGATGCGCGAGGAAACGCCCGATCGCGTGCCCGCCAGCGAGCTGGTGGCACGGTTGGCCAACGAGCGCATGGGCGCCAAGGAAGAAGTGCTTACCAAGGTGCTCGGCCCGCGCCGACCGCCCGCGTACACCCAGACCTGGTGGGAGCGCGACTCGACGCCGGTACCTGGTGTCCACATCGGACCGTACCGGCCGGACCGCAAGCAGCACCACGACCCGGACGCCACGGTCGGCTTCGTGCCTCTGCCCGACTTCGAGCCCCAGGTGACCGAGGAAGGCAACGGACCGGACGAGCGTGCCTACTGGGACGACGGAGATCCGGAGCCCGTGTCCTACGACGAGTACGGCAAGCCGGGCTTCCGGTACGGCGCCCGAGGCAGTGGGTGGGAGCGCGAGATCCCTGCGCAGACCGCCATCGGAGCCTTCGCCCCGATCGACACGCGGGTCAAGAAGATCCCCTGGTACAAGCAGATCTACCACGGGCTGTTCACGAAGAAGGGGCCACAGGATCTATGAAAGCGACCAAGGTCCACTTCACCCGCGACCACAGGACGCCGGTCTGCGGCGCCGCCGGACGCAACCGGAATGCCGCCTTCATCCTGACCAGCAACAAGAACGAGGTGACCTGCGGACGCCGTGAGTGCCAGCAGGAGGCGGGCGCGATCGAGCGCCACGATCCCTGGCGGGACGACTACCAGTAGATACTGGCACCGACGAAGGAGGTCGGTGTGGCCATCGACGACATGAGCACGGCGACGCACTGGGCGCGGCTGTGGGCGGCGAAGTCCGACTGGACCTGGGGCGCGGCCGACGGCATGCAGTCCCGGCTGGGGCCGAACGGCTACACCTACTGGTGCTTCGGCGACACGATCCAAGGGCTGCCCAATCCGGCGGACACCTCATTCGACTCCCAGCGGATCATGGTCAGCAACTCGATCGTGATGCAGAAGGGCGCCGAGCTGGGTCCGGCCACGTACTCCAACGGGACGGCCAGCGTGCCGGACCAGACGATGGAGTCGATCCTTCGCCGGTTCTGGGTCACCGACATCATCTTCCCGAGCGTGTACCCGAACAAGGCGTACGCGCTCTGCCAGCGGATCCACGACGACTCCGGCTGGGTGGTCGACGGCGCGATGATCGCGGAGTTCGACATCGTGCACGAAGGCAAGCTCCGGTACGTCCGAGTGCACGAGACGCCGACGACCCTGACGGACGAGCTGGACGAGCTGGAGATCCAGTGGTGCCAGAGCTGGGACGAGAAGGGCGGCTACATCTACATCTACGGCGTCAACTCGCCGGGCATCTCCAGCCCTTACCTGACGCCCAACCGGACGTACGTCGCCCGCGTGACCACACCCCACCTCACGAACAAGAACGCCTGGCAGATCTGGACCGGCACGGGCTGGGTCGGCGGACGCACGGACACCGCGCTGGCCAACGCCAAGCTGCGCGCTGCACCTGTGGTCGATGGCCAGGTGACGTCCGTTCGGTACCACGCCGGGACCACACGCTGGCTCCTGGCGCACAAGCCCTTCAGCGCGTACGGCGCGACGGTGGAGATGCACTCCGCACCGGCACCCCAGGGAACGTGGACGCTCCGCAGCACGTTCGCCTCGGCGGGCGGGACGAGCCCCGGCGGCAACCCGTACGTCAGCTACAACCCCACCCTGCACCCGCACGTCGAGCTGCTGAGTGGCCAATACCTGCTGTCCGTCAGCCACAACGGCGACTTCGGGGACATTTTCGACGAGCGCAACCTCTACAAGCCCGAGTGGACGGAGGTTGCCATTCCGCTATAGGGAGGAACCTTTGTAATGGCCAACGAGAAGGCCATGTGGCAGGCGCTGCTACAGATGGCCGAGCGGAAGGGCTTGGAGTTCACCCGGATGGCAGCCGGTCTGGGCGCACAGATCCGTGACGGTCGGGTGCGCTTCGACGTCAGCCGCACGGCCACCGAGATGCGATCTGAACTTCCGACGACCCGGGACATGGATGTGCTCAGGGGCCAGGTCGGCTCCCAAGGATCGATCCGCAAGAAGCTGGTAGACCTGGTTACGCCAGTGGTCGCCGCTGCCCCCCAATCGCACGTCACGACAGATGTGGTCGGTATGAGCGTCCAGGCAGGCAAAGATCTGGACCGGGCGGCGAACTTGATCGGCCAAGCAGAGGGGAAGAAGCGCACCGCTCTCGCCATGGTTGCGCAGATCGAGGACGAGACCGAGCAGGCCGCACAACTGATGATCAGAGCTGAGAAGGCGCTCGCGTCTGCCAACGCGATGACCGTGCAGATCGAGGTACGGATACGGCGGGCGGTCTCGGACATTGATGGGGTCTGAGGGTAGACTGGACGTAGTACGCCCGTTAGTCTGAACTCTTCCCCGCCGTCGGGGAGGGGGCGCGGCGGGGCGTAGGCACACTGCGCCCCGTCGCTGCCATAAGAGTTACACGTACCTGGAGCAACCGTGACCCCTCCCCCGATTTACGTCCATGCCTGCAATCTCTACGCAGCCTTCGAGGGTGCCGCACACGAGGTGACGGACGAGAAGGTGGCGCACGACTACGGCGTCCCTGTGGGCGCGAAGTTGTTCGTCGGCCACTGGTCCACCACGTTCACGAACAAGACCGACTACCCCGACCTGCCCGGCGAGTCCACGCAGCAGAAGGCATATGCCTTCCTCCAGAACACCGGCTGCCTGGAAGTACTTCGTCCGGGCGGGCGTGACTACCCCGGCGTGATCATCCTGCACCGGCCGCCGACCCTGAAGGACGCCACCGACGCGCCCAGTGACACCCGGGCCACACGCGCCGGGAAGCTGGGTGTGGTCGAGACCGCCGTCGAGGGGCACACCGTCAGGATCGGCAACCTGGAAGAGGCCGTAGAAGTCCTCAGCCAGCGGCAGGACGCGATCGTGCGGTCCGTCGAGGTGGAGCTGATGAAGCTCTCGGCCCGGATGGACGCCGCACTCGACACCAAGACGACCTAAATGAAGAAGGCGACCTCCCCGGAGAACCCATCAACAGGGAGGTCGCCTTCACCCACCGCGCCCGAGCCCCTGCCACGAAAGCTCTCGCGCAACCACAGAAAGACGCCTGACCAAAGCCGCCTCAAAGCGGAACGATACATCGAACTCGATACAAGGGAGAACCCATGCCCGACACGACCCCCCATACCAACGTGCATACGTTCCTGGTCGCACAGCCGGGGGTGTGGATGCCGGTGACGATGAAATCCCCGATCCCGGAGCCGAGCACCTGGGAGCAGTACGACGAGTTGATCGCGCGTGCGTCCGAAGACCTGGGTGTTCCCTCGCAGTACGTCAAGCTCATCGGGACGATCGAGCTGGTCGACGAGCCGTGGGTCGAGCCTCGCAAGGAGAGCCCGATCGTGGTTCCGAACAAGAACCTGATCGTTCCGCCGGGGGTGAAGCGATGAACGAGAAGGGCTTCGACGTCTTCTTCACGCTGGTGTTTCTGATCGCTGGCCTGCTCTCGGTAGCGTTCGTCGGAACGCTGATCTGGGGGATCGTCAAGCTGATCAACCACTACACATGATCACCTACGACGACGCGATCAAGTGCCCTCGGTGTGATGAGGTCGGCTCGGCCAAGGTCACCTCCGGAACCCCTCGGGACCGTCTGATGACGTGCTCCTGTGCGGACAAGACCTGTTCGTTCTACGGTCGGACCTGGTTCGTCATCCTCGATCCGAACAACCGCGTCCTGTACCACTCGATCTACCACGAAGAGGAACTGCCACATGATTGACCCCTGGGAAGCCATCCAACGCCAGATCAAGAAGAAAAAGGACGAACAGTTCGTCAAGGACGCTGAGCTGGCGAAGGAGAGCATGCCTCCGGAGATTCGTGAGCTGATCGAATCCCCCGGTGCCCGACTCCTCATGCCGTCCGAGGTCGAAGCCAATCCGCAACTGCGAGTCATGGATGCGCTGATGCGCGCCAAGATGCAGTTGGAAGACCTGGACGAGCACTACCGGAGTGCGTTGATCATGATCCGCGCGCTGGTCATCACGTACGGCGTGAAGACCGACGGAGGTCACCAGGCGTTCGTCTCCAACGATCTGTTGCGTGACGCGCCGGACTGTTTGCAGGTCGAAGCGGTAGAGAACGACGAGCTGGACGGGCACAACATCGTCGTCTCCCCACACGCCTGCGAGCACAAGGCGCACCCCAACTAAGCCGCCGGTCCCTGCCTCGTGCTCTAACGCCCTCCAGCGAGGCAGGGGCCGGTCTTCCCAAGGAGAACCCATGGCGCGCATGCTCGGCCTGCTCAACTGCTACGACCACTACTGCTACCGGTGCGGGCACAAGTTGAAGAGCAAGACCCGCCGAGCGCAACGCCAGAAAGAACGTCGCGCCTGGTCGCGCGACCAGGAGATCTGATGTCTGAAACGAACATGCGCAAGGTGCACGAGAACATCAAGGGCGACCTACTCGCTCTGGCACACGTGATCACAGACCTGCGCGACGTGGAGGAGCAGTTCAAGGAAGAGACGCTCTTTCCCCACATGTATGACGACGTGCGACAGGTGAGGAGTGGTCTCCAGCTCGCCGCGCGCCGTCTGAGAGAGATCAACCAGGAGTACGGCCTGCACGCCGATGCTCGTGAGCCCGCCGGTCCGGATGCGCTCGGCGGAACGAAGGTGATCGATCAACCCGTAAGCCCTGCCACCTCACCCCAGGAGAACCCACGATGACCGACGTCCCGCGCTACACCCCTGTGGTCGAAGCCAACCACCACCTGTCCGAGAAGGTCCACGAGCTGGAAGACGAGCTTGAGTCAGTCCGGGCCGAGAAGACCAGCCTGTACCGGCGCTACCGCGACCTGGACAATCGCGTCTCCAACATGTCCGTCCGGAACGAACAGCTCCGCCGCGAGAACTATCAGTTGGCCGCCTCGAACGCGGATCTCCGCCGCGAGAACGATCAGCTGTCCGCCTCGAACGAGGATCTCCAGGCCGAGAACATAGCCAACCTGGAGAAGGAGGCTCAGGCGCTCCGGGAACAGGTAGACGATCTGGACGCACAGAGGCGGTCCAGCATTGGCTGGAAAAACGTCGCCCAGAGCTACAAGGAAGAGGGCGAGAAGAACACCGACTATTGGACAAATCGTGCCCGCGACGCCGAGGCGGTCGCTGCGAGGCGACTGGATCGGCTAAACGAGGCGCTCGGCGAGAGTGCCCACTACCAACGCGAGAACGCCAAGCTCCAGACCAAGATCGAAGAGCTAACTTCGCAGCTCCGCGATTACGACAACCACTACAACGTCACGATTCAGGCACCCCCGACGGAGTCCGTATCTCGTGACCTGGTCGTGAAGTGGCGGGACTCTCTGAACCGCCAGACCAGTGGGGCCAAGAAGGTAGGACAGTGGCACGTGGTCGCGGTCAACGGACCGATGGTCTCGGTGCTCAACCGAATCCTGCGAAACGAGAGCCCGAACGTTGACTGACAGCCCCATCGATCTACGCCCGTTCCAGCGAGCGGCTGTGGATCACCTCTGCCTGGTCGAGGGTCGTCTGCTCGCGGACGACCCCGGCCTGGGCAAGACGTTCATGGCCGGTGAGATGGACCGGTTACTGCGCGTGTCCGACCAAGGCGTGAAGGCGGGGGAGTGGAAGCCGACACTCGTCGTCGTGCCCAAGAATCTGCGTTACACGTGGGGCGAGTGGTACGCGAGGTATCGGCCACACACCCGCACGATCGTCATCGACACGCGAAGTCCCAAGCATCGCGAGGTGTTCGCCAACGCGGTGAAGAGCCGTAGCCATGACGTCTACATCTGCCACTACGAGGGGCTGAAGCTGCTACTCGGCATCCTCAAGGACGTCGAGTGGCTGCACTTCATCCTCGACGAGGCGCATCGCATCTCCAACCGCAAGACACAGACCAGCAAGGCCGTCCGTGTGGTCAAGGCGGCCTGGCGCACGGCCCTGACCGGTACCGCCGCGAGCAAGTCGCCGGACCAGCTCTGGGCCATCCTCAACTTCCTCGAACCCAAGGTCTGGACGTCCTACTGGGCCTATCGCAAGCGCTATGTCGAGGAGCGCGTCGATCCGATCCACGGCTACCGGAAGGCCGTCGGCCCGAACATCTCGATGCTCCCGGAGCTACAGCACCGGTTGAAGCCGATGATGGTCCGCCGACGGAAGGCCGACGTGCTCCCCGAGCTACCGCCCAAGCAGTACAAGAACATCTGGGTCGACCTCTCCCCCAAGCAGCGCAAGATCTACGACGAGATGCGCACGAAGATGCTCACCTGGGTTGGCGAGCACGAGGACGAGCCGCTCGTCGCTACGGTCGCCATCGCTCAGCTCATCCGGCTTCAGCAGATCGCGCTGGCCACACCCGCATTCGTCGAGCGCACCCGGATGGTCGCCCAGTACTGGGTGGAGCTGGACGACTTCGGCAACGAAGCGCCGGATGAAGAAGGCAACCCAATCTACCTGCGTGACCGGCAGGGACGTCGGATCTCCGAGGGTCTGCCCAAGCTCGAAGAGCAGGTCGTCGAGATCCACCTGGAAGAGCCGTCGTCCAAATTGGACGCTGTGATGGAGGTGGTCACTGACCTGGTCCAGCAGGGCCAGCAGGTGGTCATCTTCTCGCAGTTCACCCGCATGATCGACCTGCTCTGCACGCGTCTGGAAAGCGCGGGCATCGCGTACGGCAAGTACACCGGCCAGACCCGGGACACCACACGCACGCGGATCGAACAGGAGTTCGCCGAACGGAAGATCTCCGTGTTCGCCGGACAGTTCCAGGCCGGGGGTGTGGGCCTGAACCTCCAGACCGCCAGCACGGTGTGCTTCCTCGACCGTGCCTGGACGGCGCGTGACAACTTGCAGGCTGAAGACCGTATCCACCGCATGGGACAGCTCGCCGAGACCATCACGGTGATCGACTTCCTGGGCAGGGATACGGTCGACCGGGGCCGGTTCCAGCAGATGCTGGACGGATGGCACGGTGTCCAGCTCCTGCTGGGCGACAAGAACTTCGACTGGACACACATGGAGTCCCTCGAAGAACCCGAAGAAGAGGAGATCTTGGCATGAGCAGTTACGACCCGGCAGCGGCCGAGGAGTACATCCGTTCCCGCGACACGCTCCGCGAGTTGCAGCGGGTGGGCAAGGAGACGAACGCCGACCTGGAGCGAGTCAAGGAAGCGGATAAGAATCTGAAGCGGAAGTGACCCATGCCCCTCTACCGCGTCACCGCCTACCCGGCGAACGCATGCCATCCGACGCCTGACAGTGGGAATCGGGTCGACGAGGTCATGGTGCACGCCAAGGATGCTGAGCGTGCACGGACCTTGGCCGTCGAACTGCTGGTCAAGGAGGAGCGATACTCCGAAATCGCTACGTTCGCCGACCCACAGATGTCCGAAGTAGTACGTATCCCCAGCCGGAAGGCCGAAGGCATCTACGCCATCTACCTGCACCACTGCTCAGATCACATGTAACGGAGAACCCGCATGACCACGCGTAACCCACCGCCGTACGACCCGTTCTGCAAGCGCTACGCGACCGACATGCCCGAGCTGGACAGGCTGTGGTCGGACGGACCCGAACACCTGGCCACCTACGACGAAGAGCACCGCAAGATCGAGCGGGCTGAATACGCCCGAGCTGACGGGACATATGACCCGAGGACCGGGCACTTCGCCTGCGACACCTGCTACATCCAATTCGGTACCAGCCGCCGAGTTCTGATGAGGAAAAGCGCGGCCAAGCGATGATCTACAAGGCGGTGTGGGAGGACGGCCGGGAAGCGATGATTCGAGCCGACAACGAAGAGCGCGCCCGCCAGCTCGCATCGGAGTTTCGAGCCAAGGATCCTCTCTTCGACTTCGACGTCTCGCAGAATCCGACCTCGGTCGTGCACGTTCCATCCAAGGGTCCGGCCGAAACTGTCCTGGCCGGGTGGTCGGCCTGGGTAGACGCGGCATGAGTGAGGCCGAGTTCTACGCACACCATTGGGAGATGCGTGCCAAGTTCCGAGCTTGGAAGGCGCTCCGGTGTAAGAAGTGCAAGTGCTACGTCGTCACCAAGACGATGGCCAGCAAGTACCTCTCAGAGCAGAGCTGCACCGTCCCAGGTGTCATGATGTAGCTCAGCGAAGAGGGAGGTCACCGTGCCAGTACCTGTGAACTGGGAGCCCGTTCCGGTAGCCGGTAAGTACGTGTACTCGGACGGCACCCCAGCTTCTGGCACGGTGACCTTCACTATTCCGAGCTACCTGCGCGACCCTGACGCCGACACGGTCATCCTGCCGACGCCGAAGCAATTCATCTTGGACGTCAATGGCGAGTTCAGCGGCACGCTGCTGGCCACAGACGACCCGGATATCGACCCGAATTTCTACTACACCGTCACCGAAGTAATGGGCGGTGTCACCACCACCTTCCTGATGCTGGTCCCGAAGGACCAGGTCGGCACGCTCCAGATGGCGGACGTGGATCGCAACGCCACGATCCCGCCGGAGCCGGAGGTCTACACCCGAACGATCAACGGGATGTGGGGGGACGTCTACCTCCCCGACGACCTGGGCATGACGCCCAGCTCGCGAATCATCGCCACAGGTACCGGCCTGACCGGCGGGGGCAACCTCACGGCCGACCGCACGCTCTCTGTGGTCACGGACTCCACCGTGCAGAAGAGCGAGTACGCCGACGCGGGAACGCTCATCGCGACGCGCAAGCGACTCAACTTCATCGACGGTGGCGGCATCACGGCGACCGTGACCGACAACTCCGGGCAGAACCGCGCGGACGTCACGTTCGGCTCGTCCGGCCTGATGACCACCAACGGCACCGTCAACTCCATCTCGGCGGGCCTGCGGAGCGCACGTCCGGCCGCCGGTACGGGCAACCGGCTGTACCTGTCCACCGACCTCAAGCAGGTCGAGTACGACAACGGCACCGACTGGATCCCGAACGACCAGATGCCGCCGGTCCCGAAGTCCTGGACCGCAATCGGCCACAGCTACCTCCAGTTCACCGCCGGTAGCTTCAACCAGCGCTCGCGCCTGGACTCGATCATCAAGAACCGCTGGGGCGCAGAGTCCAGCAACTGGGTGAACATGGCTGTGGCCGGTTCCCGAGCAGCGTTCCAAGGCGCCAGCTTCGGCGGTTGGGCCACGATGTGGCGCGAGATCAACAAGCTCCCGGGCAAGACCGCGCCGTATACCAACTCCGACGGCGGACTGCTGATCGTCACCGGCATCAACGACCTGGGTAACGGCGCCGGAGCGAACGCTCAGGGGCAGACGGCCTGGGGCCACGCGATGCGTTCGATGATCTCCCGCTGGCGGGCCAGCACGATCAAGGAAGACACGGACGCCAGCGTCGGGTACACCGGCTCGTGGTCCAACGGCACGGACATCGACCACGCCTCCAACGGCACGTTCAAGTTCCGCGCGGGCGCTGTTACCGGTGACGTCGTCACGATCACGCTTCCGGCGGACTACGACGGTTCCCCTGTGGCTGTGTGTTGGATGGGACGGCCGGGCACGAACGGCGGCACGATCACGCTGGGCGGCACCGCGCTGGCTAGCAAGCCTGAGAACGGTCAGACGATCCTGACCAACGACATCATGCCCGCGCTGTCGTTCTCCCACGTACCTGTAACCAAGCGCATCACCTCACTGACCAGCGCAAACGCCGGTCAGACGATCACGATGACGGTTACCGTCAACGCCAACGAGGTCCAGTTCGACTGCTGGTGGATCGAGGCGAAGGAAGCCCCGCCGGTCATCGTCGCCAACGTTGCCAAGCTGACCGCCTCCGGCTACTCGACGAAGTACCCGAGCTGGAACGCCGCCCCGGCCAACGGCTCCTGCGACGCGGACGTCAACGCGTACAACACGGTGCTGACGAACGTCGTCGCCGAGTTCGACGGCATGGTTCAGATCGCGGACATCGATTCCGCGCTGAACAAGGACGCGACCCTCTTCTTCGACGGGCTGCACCCGAACGAGCTTGGCGCGGCCAAGTGCGCCGACGCGATCGACGACGCCCGTCGCAAGCTGATGCTGACCGGTCGCAAGTCGGCATCCCTGAACTTCAACATGGCGCCTCGTTACGGCGGAGGTATCCGTCGTCGGCGGACCAGCGGCATCTACCACACCGCCGACTTCACGACCCAGACGACGTACAACCTGGTCGCGGGCGACATGTTCGCTCTGCCGTTCGAGATCACCGAGGGCGACGAGCAGTACACCCGGTGGGCGCTGGAGAAGACGGCGGTCGGCACCGGATCGCCGACCATCCGTTGGTGCGTCTTCAGCGACTACATGAACAAGGGCTACCCGGACCTGAACCTCCAGGAGCTGACGTTCGCGGGCGCGCTGACGCTCACGGCAGCAACCGGAGTTCAGCTCAACCCAGCCGCCCAGTTCACCTGGTGGCCGGACATCGGGATGTACTACTACGTGATCAAGATCGAGACGATCGGCACGGGTACGTGGACGCTGGCCGCACTCAACGGTCCGAGCCCGATGATGCCTGCTGCGACGACGGCGGGTGCGATCACGACGGCCAACACGACCAAGGGTGTGGCTTGGAAGCTCACCGGCCAGGCGGCCGGAGCGTTCCCCAGCACCTTCCCCTCGGGCGCCACGCCTGCCACGATCGCTCCGTACGTCGGCTCCCTGAAGACGTAGCCACACCCGCAGGGCCGGGGTGTTAGAGTGAAGCACCCCGGTCAGTGAGACTGCCACCTCGTACTGACCTGCGGAAACAGGAGAACCCATGCACCAGCTTTCTGAGCTTTCGTTCGACGCCTACCCCGGCGATCACCGGCTCCTGACCAAGGAACTGTCGTGGGGATCGGAGACCCAGGCCGTCGAGGACTACGTCCACGACTGCATCGACGCCGGACTCGTCCACACCATCCACACCTCCGAGCGCAAGGCGTTCCGGAGCTGTCGCCAGCGCTGGCAGTGGGCCTACCAGGACGACCTCCACACCTCCGAGAGCGTTCGCGCGTTGGAGTTCGGCCAGGCGTACCACCGCGCGATGGAGGTCTTCTACGACCCCAAGACGTGGCACCTGGACAAGGAAGTACTAGCTGTCCACGCCATAGCGGAGTTCGATCGGTTCACTACCGAGACTTTCAACCGGTACGCGAAGCTGGGCCTGGCCGACGAGCGGCTGGTCGAGGACTTCGCCGACCGCATGACGTCCGGCGTGGCGATGCTCCAGCACTACTTCCGGGATATCGCTCCGCTCACCGACACGTTCGAGCCGGTCGAGGTCGAGATCGCCTTCGAGGTTCCGCTCCTTGATCCCGATGGGAACTACCTGCTTTGCAAATGCGAACGGTGCTACGTCAAGCGCTTCGGATACGGGAAGGCGGAGTACGACCTTTCAGCAGCGTGGCGAGGAATGCCAGTCACGATCGGTGGGCGGCTTGACCTGTTGGCCCGCGATCTGGAGACCGGCGAGCTGGGGATCCTGGACTGGAAGACCGCCGGGACTCTGATGAAGGACGAGGAGATCGACTTCCTCGAACTGGATGATCAGATCTCCACCTACCTGCTGGCCATGCACAAGCTAGGGCTGCCCGCGCGGGTGTTCTGGTACCACGAGCAGTGGAAGGCCGCGCCACAGGCACCGGAGCCGTACGCCGGGGGTAGGCGGATCAAGGGGCGGATGTACCAGGCCAACAAGAGCCTCTCGACGACGTACGCCCTGTACTACGCCACGGTCTCCGAGGGCGACCCCGCTGGGATGGCGGCCGGTGCCTACGACGAGTACCTCGACTGGCTGAAGACCGAAGGCCCGCGTTACTACCAGCGTGTGCCCGTGCGTCGGACCGACGAGCAGCTCCGGGCGACTGAGCGTGCGATCTACCTGGAGTACCTGGACATGGTCTCCGACCGGATCTACATCAGCCCCGAGCGCCGGAAGTGCAACTGGTGCAACTTCTTCGACCCTTGCCTCGGCAAGCAGCGCGGAGAGCCGTACCAGCATGCGCTGAACACTATGTACGTCAAGGGAGGACCGCTGACCACCAACGACTCCAACGCCCCCAAGAAGGCTCCATGAAGATCAGCTTCATCTCCAAGGACGAGGTCACGATAGACCTCAATAAGCGTGAGATGGACGTGTTGGAGGCGGGCCTGTCCGTCCTCGAAGACGACCCCGGTGCCTTCTACAAGAACAGCGATGTGCCTAGTGAGGTGGCCGAGATGGTCACGCAGTTCAAGGCGCTGCGAGTTCTCCTGAAGGCTCACAGCACGGGCTGGCCTGCATGAGCAACGTGATGACCGTGAAGTCCGTGCGGGCGGGTGGGCTGAACGCTCAGAAGGTCTCTGAGATCCCCGAGACCGCCGACTTCATGGTCTACGGACCGCCCAAGCTCGGGAAGACGACGTTCTGCCTGACCAGCCAGGACGTCCCCGAGATGGGCAAGTACCTGCACGTTGGCGTTGAGCGCGGCGAGGAGACGATCCGGGACACCTACCCGGACACCGACGCCGTCTTCCTCGACAACGACGGAGACCACTGGTTGGAGCGCCCCACCGACCAGTGGGACCGCTTCGACTACATCTACCAGGAACTTCGTGCGGGCGGACACGGCTACGGCACGGTCTGCGTCGACACGATGGACGCTCTCCAGACGATCAACATGGCCGCGATCATGGAGAACACCGACTCGGTGATCGGAGGTACTCAAGACCCCGACATCCCCAGCAAGCGTGAGTACGGCAAGTCGCGTACCCAGATGAAGCGCTACATCCGGATGTTCCAGAACCTCCCGATGAACGTGATCTGGGTCTGCCACAGCACGGTGGAGCAGAACGAGCGCACCAAGCGCTACGAACGGAAGCCGATGCTGGTCGGCAAGCTTCAGGACGAGGTCGGCGGGATGGTCAACAACCTGCTGTACCTGACCATGGCCCCGGCGACGAAGACCGAGCCTGCGCAGCGGATCCTGGTGACCGCTGCCGACGGCGAGATTCAGGCGGGCACGCGTTCTCGGGTGCTCAACGACATGGGGGAGATCGTCGACCCCACGATGTCGAAGGTCTGGTACCCGCTCACGGGTACGAAGACCGCCTGAGAAGACCGAGAGCCAACGAACGAGAGACAAGGAAGCACATGGGCATTCGCATTAACGTCTCCGACAAGGCAGTTCCGCGCAAGAAGCCGAATCTGGATCTGGGCTGGTACACGCTCCGGATCAACGACGTCGAGCTGCGTGCGAGCAACTCGGAGAAGAACCCCGACAAGCCGATGTACAACTTCGAGGTCGAGGTCACCGAGGACTCGGAGCCGTTCGACGAGAACGGCGCCTCGAAGTACGCCGGGTACATCGACTGGGTCAATGCCTGCCTCTGGGAAGGTGCCGAGTTCACGATCGTCGGCATCCTCAACGCGCTGGGCAAGACCGTGGAGCCGGGCGAGCTGGATGTCCCGGACATCACCGACGAGAACGACCCGGACGGCGGCATCGAGTTCTTCCGGGGCCGGACGCTTCAGGCCCGCTGGGGCATCCGCAAGAAGGAGCGGATCGCCGCGACCAAGGAAGGCCGCACGCCCGAGCCCGAGTGGACGACCTTCCGCGCGGTCGAGAACGATGACGAAGTAACCCCCTCGACTGCCACGGCGGTACCGGCGACCGGTCGTCGCCGCGCCCTGGCCTGATCTAGCGTCAAGGAGGTCGGTCCCCGCTCGTCCCGGGGACCGGCCTTCGCATCTGTAGAGGGGAGGGACCGTTGTCGAGCGTTGATCTGCTCCCGTTCTTCACGGGGATCTATGGGCAGCCTGTACCCGGCGAAGAGCGATACATGTGCATCGCCTTCCTCCGGCCCGGCGGCAAGATGGTCGAACGGTTCTTCCGATGGGACAGCGAGATCGGCGCGGCCATCAAGCTGATCACCGACATCACCGAGGACCGGCTGAGCGGAGGTCGCGGGGCAGACATCTACTACTGCGTCTCCCTCACCACAGGCCAGAAGCGCAACCGCGACTTCATCGACCAGACGCACTGCATCTGGGCCGACCTGGACGGCACCGCCCCCGCCAAGCTGAACCTGCCACCCACGTTCCTGATCGAGACCTCCCCGGGCCGGTACCAGGGGATCTGGACGTTGCTGGAGCCGGTGCCGTTCAGTACCGCCGAAGACTTCGCCCGCCGGATCTACCACGCGCACCGTCAAGACGGAGCCGACGCGACCTGGGACGCCACACGCCTGCTCCGCGTTCCCAGCACGGTCAATATGAAGTACACGGTTGCCGGTGAAGGCAATCCGGTGGTGAGCATCGTGTCCACCGGCCCGGTCTACGACCTGGACGAGCTGGACGCCGCCTATCCGATCTCGATCACCACAGGCCCCGGGAGCAGCCAGTCCGTAGTCCTGGACTACCAGCAAGTCGAGAACGTCGGAACCATGGAGGAGATCCTCCGCCGGTACGACCGGGAGATCACCCAAGAGGTGCACGACCTCGTCTTCGGGGTGTTCGACCCGAACGACGAGCGATGGTCCCACCGGTTGTGGGCGCTGGAGATGGGCTGCTTCGAGGCCGGGATGGACATCTACGAGGTGTTCGTCGTCGTCCGTGGCTCCGGGTGTAACAAGTACGCCCGGGACGGGCGGCCGGAAGCGGACCTGTGGAAGGACGTGGTCCGCGCTCGTGAGGAGACCGAGCGCAAGGCCGGGATGGTCCTGACCACGACCGAGATCGAAGAGATCGACCTGATGACACCCGAAGAGGTCGAGGCTGTGGTCGAGCAGCCCCATGGGTTCATCGACCGGTTCCAGCAGTGGGCGACCACACGCACGGACGCGCCCCGCGAGTTCCACATCGGCGGGGCGTTGATGTCCCTGAGCGCGGCGCTCTCGGACAAGATCGTGATCGGGACGGCGTTCGGAGACGTGAAGCCGAACGTATGGGTGATGCTCATCTCCGACTCGACGATCAGCCGTAAGACGACCTCGATGCGCCTGTCGATGGAGATCACCGAGGGCGCGGGTGTGGACATCCTGATCGCGACCGACGGCTCGATCGAGGGAATCGTGACGGAGCTGGCCGCGCGCGAGGGCATCCCGTCGATGTTCATGCGAGACGAGTTCACGTCTCTTGTAGCCGGTGCGAAGAAGAAGGACTACATGTCCGGCTTCCTCACCGACCTTTGTGGACTGTACGACGGCGGCCGGGTCAAGCGGCGCCTTCGCAAAGAGGTCATCGAGACCAAGAATCCGAACTTCCTCCTGTTCGCGGGTGGTGTGGAGACCAAGCTGCTGGAGCTGCTCGGGCACGAGGACATCACGTCCGGCTTCATCCCCCGCTTCATCCCGATCTTCGGTCGCACGTCGGTCTCCGAGCTGGACTTGATCGGCCCCCGCCGACAGCGCTCGTACGAGGCCAAAGACAAGCTGATCGCCGAGCTGAGCCAGATCATGGCCGCCTACACCACACCGCCCCCGGTGCTTCGGGTGCCCAAGGCTGGACAGGTCGCGCTTCAGCCACCCACCATCGAGGCGAACATGTCCGACGCGGCGTGGAACCGCCTGCGGACATGCCAGCGCTATCTGCTCGACATGGCCGACACGCACGACTCACGTGACCTGTTGCTGCCCTGCACCGAGCGCCTGGTGATCAGCGTGGTGAAGGTGGCGACGCTGATCGCGGCCAGCCGCCTGCGGCCTGTGGTCGACGGCACGATGATCGTCGAGCTGGACGACCTGTTGATGGCGCTGTACTACGCGCGGAGCTGGCTGGACAACCTGCTGCGTGTGGTGACGCGCATCGGCCGCGACCCGTTCGACGGCCGGACGCACCAGATCCTGGAGTACATCACCTACGCCGGAGAGCGCGGCGCCAACAAGTCCGAGATCATGCGCAACTTCCGCTCGAACAAGCGGGAGATGGACGAGATCCTCGAAACTTTGCTCGACCGCGAGGAGATCGTGTCCGAGCAGGGCTCCGGTCCGACCGGCCGGGGAGCCATCTATCACGCCACCCAGTACGCCCGCACCGCTAGGCAGATCCGAGTGGTCGCACCTGTCCGAGTCCGCCGCACCAACCCCATGCCACGGAGATGAATATGGAACCGCCTCGCCTAGACCAGATGAACCAGACCATCCGCATCCAGACCAGCCCGGTCGGTGATTCCATCGGCGTCTCGACGTACATCGAGCCCGGATTCGAGGACAACGAGACCGAAGCCCACTACCTGGCCAAAACGCTGATCGCGATTCTCCACCAGATCCTCCCCAGCGCTGTGGCCCAGCAGTACGCACCTCGGGTGGAACTCATCCAGGGACGTTGGGGGTACGGCAGTGAGTGAAGTTCCGCCGTACTACCGCATCCGCGTCGATTACGTCGTCGACAACATGATCGCCTCTGTCGAAGACATCCAGCCGCGTTCATCGCTAGTTCGATGCCAGGATCCGGGCGAGATCATCGGTGCTGCTGCAAAGCTGGCCTACCTCAAGCTCCAGCGGGAGCTGGGCCTTGAGTAACGAGCACCGCAAGCACCCGCTCGCGAACTGCGAGGAGTGCCCCCTGTACTTGGAGCCCGGTCCCGTGCTGGGGATCGGCCCGGAGGGCGCCGTCAAGGTGGCGGTCGTCGGTGAGGCTCCGGGGTTCCAAGAGGCCACGGTCGGACGGCCCTTCGTCGGGCCGTCCGGCCAGGTCATGAACGAGGTGCTCCGGAACAACGACATCGATCGCAAGTCGGTGTTCGTCACCAACGCCGTGGCCTGCCGCCCGCCCAAGAACGCCACACCCACGCAGGAGGCCATAGACGCCTGCAATCCACGTCTGATGCAGGAGTTGTACGAGCACGATCCTGAGTACACGATCGCGGCCGGTGCTGTCGGCGCCAAGGCACTCGGGCTGAAGGGCGCGATGAAGAACCTGCGTGTCGGACCGCCACGCAGGCTGCTGAATCCACCGTTGGGCATCGACACCCTGGTCGTGCCGACCTGGCACCCGGCGTACGCGCTGCGCCAGCACGACCTGCTGACGACCATCGACTTCGACGTCTCCAAGATCAACAAGGGCACCCAGGCTTCCACCTGGCAGGAGCCCAAGCGGTTCGTCGCGGACACGCGCGAGCGCGCGATGGACGCCATCGCCGATCTCTGGGAGATGCCCGGACCGTTCTCTGTGGACATCGAGACCGGCGTCGACAAGGACGAGGTCGACGTGCACGCCGATCAGCGCCCGCTGCTCTGCATCGGTGTGGGGTACAAGCCTGGCCACGTCTGTGTCTTCGCCGAGGAGATGATGCACGACGAGCAGGTGATGTACCTGTTGGGCAAGCTGTTCCGCGAGAAGCCGCTGATCATGCACAACGGCAAGTCCGATGTCGCAGGCATGTTCCCGAAGATGGGACCGGTCAACCTGGTCTACGACACGATGCTGGAGCACTACGTCCTGGACGAGCGGACCGGCGGCCACGGGCTGGAGATCCTCGGGATCGAGCTGCTCGGCGTGCCGCCGTGGAAGGACATGGTCAAGCCCTACCTGGCCAAAGGCGCCGCGAAGAACTTCGCGGACATCCCCCGGCACCTGCTCTATCGCTACAACGCGATCGACTGCGACGTCACGCTCCGACTCCACTACATGCTGTGGGACCAGCTCCAATGGCAGGACCGGACGAAGGCCCATGACCACATGGTCCGTGCGGCCAACCAGCTCGTGTACCCGGAGATGGACGGCATCGCGTTCGACATGCCGTACTCGATGGAGCTGACTGAAGATCTTCAGTCGCAGATAGCTGAAGTCGAAGCTGAAATCAACAAGCTGGTCGGCCAGGAGGTGAATCCACGCTCCACTCAGCAGCTCCTCAAGCTCTTCACTGCGCGTGGGTGGCACATCCCGTCGAGCACCAAGTCGAAGTCGGGGCTGACCACAGGAGCGAAGGAACTGCTCGCTGCGCGGATCGAAGGTCGGTACGACGACCATCCAGATGCTCTGGCGTTCCTAGATCTGCTGATGAAGGCGCGCGACCTGTCGAAGGATGACGGCACGTACGTCCGGGGGATGCAGTTGCGGGCTGTGGACCACGGCGACCACCACCGGATCCATACGACGTATACCTTGCACGTCGCCACGACCGGTCGACTGTCCTCAAAGGATCCCAACCTCCAGAACATCAAGAACAAGCCCTACCTGCGTCGACAGTTCGTCGCGCGACCGGGCAACATCTTCCTGTCCGGCGACTACAGCCAGGTCGAGGGACGCGTGATCGCAGTCCTGTCCGGCGATCAGTACCTGGGTGACCTGTTCCGAAACACCGAGCGGGACATCTTCGACGAGATCTCGAACTCGATGTACGGGAAGCTGATCAAGGAGAAGCGCACGCTGCTCAAGTCGTTCTTCTACGGCCTGAGCTACGGGCGCACCGCGCACGGCATCGCTGGTGATCCGAAGTTCAACTTGAGTTTCACAGAAGCCGATGTCCAGCTCGAAGCGTTCAAGGATCTGATCCCGGGTGTGCTGGACTGGCAGGAGCAGACCTGGCAGACCGTGCAGGACCAGGGCTACCTGGAGACGACGTTCGGCCGCCGTCGCCACTTCCCGCTGATCACCAATCGGAACAAGGACGAGGTACGTAAGGAAGCGTTGGCCTTCCTGCCACAGAGCACGGCTAGCGACATCTGCCTGCGCTCGTTCACACACATGAGTCCAGAACTTCGGGTCAACTACGGACACGAAGGACAGATCCGGCTGACCATTCACGACGCCATCGTGACCGAAGTATTACAGGCACGTGAAGCAGAAATGCAGGCGGACATGCGCTACTACATGGAGCTGTCCGGAAACGACTGGTCGTACGAGCAAGGTTCGAACGTGCCATTCCAAGTTGCATTCAAGCGCGGAACTAGCTGGGATCAGCTCGACTAGGGAGGAAGTATGCCGTTCGACACCCCAGCGGGAAAAGCCATCTTGATAGAGAACATCGTTAATGTTCCAGAATTGGCTGAACGCTTGGGAGTTCACGTCAATACCGTACATAACTGGATTCGGAACAAGAACACCACTTGGTTCCCGGATCCTCTTCCTTGCGGGGACTACCACTTCGACTACGACGAAGTGTATGAATGGTTCCACAATTGGGTGATGGACCATCCCAAGTTTTATCCAATTGCCTACGCCGCCATGAAAGGGGGGTCTCAGTGAGCATGCATGCCAAGAAGTATGAGTACGGGGAGGAGGCTCCGATTGAACAGCCCCGTCCGTTGGTACCTGGGGACATGGTCGAAGAGATCACGCTGCTGGCGTTCGATCCTGGCGGCACCACCGGCTTCATGCTGGGCACCTTCAACCCACAGACCGGCCTGATCATCCCCGGTTCGGTGGCGTTCGGCGAGATCGGACCGAACCCTCACCACACGCCCCTGGGCAGGTTCATCGAGGAGACGGCATTCAACCATCCGCACTTCATGGTCGTCACCGAGGACTACATCCCCGAGTTCGGTAGAGCGCAGAACTACGTCGCTCTGGAGTACATCGGCGTCATGGAGTACGTGTCTCGTAAGAACCTGATCAGCTTCGAGCGGCAGTCGCGGAACATCAAGCCGTACTGGACCAAGGAGAAGATGATGGCCGTGGGGGTGTGGCCACGTGGAAAGAAGCACGCTCAGGATGCGGCCAGGCATTGGCTCACGTATGCGTCCAAGACCAGCCGACCGATGAATCTGAACCTGGCAAGGGCGATTCACTATGCCGGAGAATAGGGTCGTCGTCGAGCTGGCCTGCCATCCGAACGACGAGGTACAGGCTGCCCGTGTGGTCGAGGTGCTCTCCCGTACTGCCACAGGACTGGCGATGGACGGCGTCAACTGTCGAATCGACCTGATGCCGATCGAGGTCATCACGGAGGAAATCGAAGACAATGACACCGCGTGAAGCCGCAATCGTGACGGCGTACACCGGGATCTTCTTGGGTGACTTCGGAGCATTTCAGGAGTACGTCGAAGAGATCCTCGGCCGCCCCGTCTGGTCACACGAGTTCGCCAGCGAGAAGTTGGAGATCGAGATCCGTGAGCGATCTCGTGCAGACTTCATGGCCATCAAGGTCGAATGAAGGTATGGTCTTCGTATGCCTGACTACCACAAGTTGACCCTCAACTTCACTGCCAAAGCATGGGCATCCGTCGAGTGGGTGTCTGCACACGAAGACCTGAACAAGACCGACGTCGTCAACCGCGCCGTACAGCTTTACGAGTTCATCGCCCGAGAGCGCAAGCTTGGCGGCGAACTGCTGATCGAGAAGAAGGACGGCAGCATCCACCGCATCCTCATGGTGTGACGAGCCCGGGGTGTGGTCGGGGGAGGTCCGACCACACCCCGGAGATCAGACTTCGTCCGACCCGCGTACCGCGAGTACCTGGACGACGAACGTGCCAACGCCGGAGAACCGGTACGCCTCCACGACGAGCTGGATCGGCGCCCCCACGTTGAACACGTTGGCGGGCAGCTCCAGCGGAGGCGTGACGTTACGCAGCAGTACGGCGGGCGCCGGGTTGTGGGCGATCTCGTAGTTGGAAACCTCGTAGCGCGGGCGCAACTGAGTGCCGGTGGCCAGCTCCTTGAAGCGCAACGAGACGCCGGTCGCACCGTCGGAGCTGAAGACGTTGTAGACGACCTCGACCGAGGGGTTGGACTTGAGGAAGTTCACCTCGGCCTGCGCTGCATACACCGTCGTCGTCTGCGCCGGAAGCGCCAGCGTGACGTGCGTGATGTTGTGCGAGATCGAGGGGCGGCTGAGTCCACTCTGATAGGTCTCAGAGTCTCTTACGATCACCTGCCCCTGGTGGTCATAGATCTTGACCGACTGGGGCGCACCAGACCCCGGAGAACTGACCTGCAACGCCGTGCCGCCGTCTTCGCGGCCGATCGTGAACCCGCGCTCGTCGGTCTCCGGATCCGTACCCGCTCGCATGAGGACGTCGCCCTGGGAGTTGAAGAACACCACCTGGTTCTTCGGCGAGCCTCGTTCCAGCTTCTCGATGCGGCTCTCCAACGCCGAGAGTCGCTGGGCCATGTCCGGCTGGGTGGTGTACTTCTCGCTAGTCGCCACTGCCACCCTCCAAGCTCTGGAACGTCGGCTTGATCTTCTCCGCTTCGTTGTCACTTGGCGGGTTGATCTCGATCTGGGTGATGCGGGCAGGCGTCTCGAATCCGTCCGGGAACCGCTCGTTGCCGGTCGGCCAGGACAACACTCCCCAGTCGCCGACCCACCACTCACCGAAGTCGTCGATCTCGTCCAGCTCGATGGACGGGACGGCGATCGGCATGGCCCGCGCCTGCCCCTCCATGTTCGCTCGGGGCTGAACCAGCGGCGCCGGAAGCTGGTTGTCGTTGATGATGTAGTCCTTGCGCCGGTAGTTCTTCCCGAGGTTGACCCCGTTCTGGTAGGTACCGACCGGCGCTTCCTGACCCGAACCCTCGCCAGTGACGTAGAAGACGTTCCCCGCGCCGCCCAGGTTGCGCGTGTAGTAGTAGCCGGACATGTTCCGGCCGTACTCGAAGAAGAACGCATCCGAGGTCTTGCCGATCGTCGGGTAGCCCAGCTCCAGGTACTTGGTCGGCTGGTCGCCGAGCATCCGCGTGACCACACGCCAGTCGAAGCCGTCGTCCTGCTTGGCCAGGTCGTCCATCACCGCGCGGTAGGTCTTGCGGTCCCATGCGTTGATCTCCAACGAGACCAGCTTCGAGCTGCCCAACGGATATTCGGGCGGAACGATCACCCGGACGTTCGAGCTGATCTGGAACTGCATCAGCAGCCACAGCTCGCGGGCGATGTTGAGCTGGTCGTAGTTGGTCCAGATACGCGGGCAGACGAACTCGTCGAGCGTCACCATCTCCAGCGACGACTCCCAGGTCCGCCAGTAGACGCCCATCGCCTTGCCCTGCGAACCGTAGGACTGCGAGATGATCTCGCCGCCACCGCCGAGCAGCGGCACGTCGTTGCGGTAGATCGTGATCTCGGTGCGGCCGGGCTCGGTCATCTCCAGCATCTCGGCGTTGGCACGCCGGATGTCCGCCTTGGTGTAGCTGGGCGGCAGGTTGGATCCGTCCAGCTTGAAGTACCCCTGGCCGTTGCCGCCGTCCGACAGCTTCACGGAGAAGTTCACGCCGTAGAGCGGGATCTCTCCCAGCGGTCGGCCGGTCAGCAGCTCCCGGAACTCGTAGCGATACTCCGGGCTGGTCATTAGTAGGGGTACCAGCCATTCACGGCCATGTGGCTCAGGCCCGGCGTGAATCCGTTGGTGAGCACGCCGTTGTCCGACGTACGGACCTGGACCTGCGCGCCGGAGGGCACACCACGGCCCCACAGCCCCCGCAGACCCCAGTCGTAGTAGCCGTCACAGGAGAAGAAGTCCGCCGCCGGGAATCCGGGCGGCAAGTCGATCAGCATGGTCGGCCCGGCAGGCACGGTCGAGCCCGCACCGTTGAACAGGAACACCGCGCGGAAGTAGATCAGCCGGATCGCCGGGATGGCCTTGTAGAAGCCCGTCCGCGAACCGGTGGCGCCCATGTTGAAGCCGGACGGGAGCGACGGCGTGTACGTGCCCTCGCGGACCACGGGAACGGTCTCCCACACCCCGGCGGTGCCGTTCCAGATCTTGCTGACGTCGTCGTTGAGCTGGTGCGCTCGCTGGCCCGGCCGGATCGTTCCGCCCGGCGGCAGGTAGAAGAGGTTGGGTACCTCCATGTAGCCGCCGACGGCGTTCACGTACGGCGCCAACCACGTGATGTTGCCGGTGTTGATGCTGGTCACGCTGGAGTTCACGGCGATCTGCGCGATGGCTACCGAGTTGGCGTCTGCCGCCGGGAGCACAGGCGAGCCTGCCGGAGTACCGGTCTTCACCTCCAGTACCCAGTCGTTGATCGCGCCGGAGTACTGCGCGTCGCGCACGCGCGCCTGCACCAGGTCCAGCCGGTTGAGCCCGGGTCCGGGAGCTGTGGCCACAGAGATGGTCTTGTCCGCGTCGTTGTGGCAGACGTATACGCCCTGGGTACCGCTCTCCGTTCCCTGAATGAAAACGGTTCCCTGCCGCACGACCACAGCCATGGTGGGCGAGCCGGTCTGCGTGACCGCCATCCGGTTGCCGTGCTCCGGGTGCACGCCCGCGCGCGAGGTGAACCCACCGCCCAGGAAGTGCGTACCGAGCAAAGCCCCGACCGCCCGGCGGAACACGCTGGCACTGTGGTCCGTGCGCGCCTGCATGTACGCGGGCGGATTGATTTCTGCCATTACGTTCCTCCCCTTACCGCCACGCCGACCGGTAGATGATGTCCATGTGCGTGGCTCCTGCGCTGCCGCCTTCTACGTTGAACTGGATCGAGTTGGTACCCGGTGCCAGATCGAACCAGGACGGTCGTCGCAGTTTGTCACGTACGTTGGAAACGCCCCAGGCTGTGCTGTAGAAACGCACGGTCCGCGCCTCGGAGTCGATCTCCAGGTAGTCAGTCGTCGTGTCCACCAGGATGTCGAACGCCATCTCGTCGCCCGTGGTGGTGTTCACCACGTGCGGATTGATGTATGGGCCGTACATTCGGAACTTGACCGGAGTCGAGCGGTTGCCCGCATTCACGATCGCGGCCGGGAAGCTGCCGACGGTGATACCGCCGAAGCCGACATCGAAGCTACGGTCGAATCCCACCCCGGTCTGAATCAGGTTCGAGACCGTCATCGTCTTGATCGACTCGTTCTCCGAGTAGATCCGTGGGTCGCCCGCGATCGCGTTGAACTGGATCTCGCACATTCCCAGCCGCCGGAGCTGGGTGATCGAATAGCGGACACCCTGGGGCTTCACCCAGAGCATCCGCCCACCGACCTTCGGAGCCCGCATGTACAAGGGGAGCGGGACTTCGCTCGGTGCCCACTCTCCCTTCAGCCGGTCGAGGGTGGTCTCCGTGTTGCTCTCTTCGTCGTACAGCACCCCGCTCAACACGATCGTTCGTGCCTGCTCGTAGACGCTGTCGACGTACCCGCCGTCGCGTCCGTCCCGGTCCCGGATCGACGTCCGGAACGGCGCGGAGTCCAGCCCCTGGATCTCGCTCAGGTCGACGGCCGGATAGGTGATCTTGTTGTCGTTGATGATGAAGCCGGACGTGCCGAGCTGAAACGAGAAGTCGGTGGTCAGCGCCATTACCCGATCACCTTCTCCAGCTCCATACCGAGCATCATCGCGTGTCGGCGCGGATCAATCTCCTGCGTGTAGACATTCAGCGTGATGTTGGACGACCGGCCGCCGCCGTAGCCGCCGACCGGCGCCAGTCCGGTAGCGCCCATGTCCTGGTTCGCACGCTCGGCGTCCAGGTGCTGGACCAGCCGCTCGAACGCCTGGGTCTGGGCGACCGAGAGCACGCGCTCCGCTGAACCGGTCGCGTTCATCACGCTGGTCATGCCGGGCTGCAACAGCCCGCCGGAGTCCATCACCTGCTGGGCCACAGCCCCGCCCCGCTTGTAGAACGACAGGTGAACGTGGTCGGAGTGGTCACCCTGGCCGGGCACCGAGTACGGCCCCCAGCCGTCACCCATCGTGATTCGCTTGTTCCAGATGACGTACTTGGTGCCGTACGCGCCAGGGTGCTCGATGAACCACTTCGCGATGCCGTTACCCCGGGCGAGCTGGCTCGGGATCGCGGCGTTGTTCATGTTGTCGATGGCCTTGGGGAAGTGGTCCGACCAGCCGTACCCACTGACGTACGAGCCCATCGACATGCCCGGGTTCATGGCACGGATGAAGTTCGCAGCAGCCTGCACGTTCGGTGACCACGGTGGCTGGTTGCCCAGGTGTGGAGGCCATCCGTTCGGCTGTGGCGTGAAGCGTCCGGTACCGGCGTCGCCCGACCCGAAGCCGACCTTCTCCCCGATCCACTTGATGACGCCCTGGACCATCCTCTTACCGGCTTCCTTGGCCACGTTCGCCATTGCGCCGGAACCGGCCTTGCCCAGCTCACCGATGAACTTGTTGAGCACGCTGGCCGGGTTGATGTCGTTGACCACAGCCCCGGCCAACGGGTTCAGGCCACCAACCAGACCCGTGATCCAGTCCCAGGGGCCGTCCCCCATCCAGCTCTGCTTGGACGCGGAGACCGCACCACCGTCAGCGAATGCCGCCCGCCCCCGTAGGACCGCCTTTCGCATGTTGTACATGGCCTGCTGGCCACCAGCCTTCTCGACTTCCTTCGCCGTCCACACGTGCTCGCCGCTGGAGAGCATGGCCGGAACCAGGTCATCCCTCGGACCGCCAGGCCCGTTGATCGCACCACCCGTAGCCATACGGGGCACGTGCACGTTCTGCGGCTGAACGTTGAAGACACTGGCTACCGCGTTGTACGCCTTCAGCAGGCCGTCGTCGATGACCGTGTTGACGACGAACTTCACCGGCTCACGGACGACGTTCTGAATACGAGTCCACGCCGCCTGGATGGCGTTGACCCCGCTATTGAATGCGGTGACCACGGCCGAGAAGAAGCCCTGGATAGACGTACGAGCGTTGTTCAGCGTGCTGGACCAACCACCAGTGAACCAGGCCCAGAAAGACGAAAGCGCGTTACGAACGTCCGTGATGATCCGGCTCCACCCGTCGGTGAACCAGTTGAAGAACGAGGTCAGGGCGCTCCGTGCATCGGTGAGCACCTTCTGCCACCCACTGAGGAACCAGTTGAAGAAGGCGGTAAGTGCGCTCTGGGCGTCGTTCCAGGTGTTCTTCCACCCGGTGATGAACCACGTGAAGAAGGTCTGGGCGGCGTTCTTCGCGTCGGTGAGCGTGGCCGCCCATCCCTGGGTGAACCACACATCGAACGCGTTGTACTCGGCCTTCGCGTCGGTGAGGGTGTTCCGCCAGCCCTGCGTGAACCACACGTCGAAGTCGTTGTAGACGACCTTGGCGTCCTCGAACGTCTTCTTCCATCCGCTGACGAACCAGGTGAAGAAGTCCTGCGCCGGACCCTTGGCGTCCGAGAACGTGTTGGTCCAGCCGTTCTTGAACCACGTCAGGAAGTCGTTCGCCGGAGGCTTGGCATCGTCGAACGCCTTCTTCCATCCAGCGGCGAACCAGTCCAGGAACGGCTGAAGGACACCCTTGGCGTCCGCGAATGCCCGCCCCCAGCCGTCGACGAACCACCGCATCTGTGGTTCGGCGTCCTGGAAAATCTTCTTCCAGCCATCGGCGAACCAGGAGAAGAAGTTCGTCGCCGGAGGCTTCGCCTCGCTGAAGGCCCGGTTCCAGCCTTCCTTGAACCAGTCAAGAAAACCGGTGAGGGTCTCCTTGGCGTCCTTGAATACCTTCGTCCAGCCGTCGCCGAACCACTTAAGCACCGGCATGGCGTCGTTGAGGACGTTCTTCCAGCCGTCGAAGAACCACTTGATGATTCCCCACAGGTGGCCGAACCACCAGTTCACGGCGTCGTGGAACCACTCCACCTTGTTGTAGGCGAGCACCCACACCGCGATGAAGCTGCCGACGGCGAGGACGATCGCGCCCATCGCCCCCACACCGACGCCGATGATTCCGGCGAGCACCATCAACCCGCCGCCGAGAATGCCTACCGCACCAGCGGCGACCAGCAGCAATCCGGTGATCACCGTGGCCCAGGCCAGGAAGTTCTTCGTCCCCTCGTCCTGGCGCTCGAACCAGGCGGCCAGCTCGGAGAGCTTGTTGATGATCTTCTCCAGAGCCGGGAACAGCGCCTCGCCCGCTTCGACGGCGAGGGCCTTCCACTGGTTCTTCATCTTCTCGTTGCGGACCGCGAGCGTGTCCGCCATCTGGCTGTACTTGTCCTCCAGGTCGCCGCCGGACTTGTTCATCCGGTCGACCATGTCCTTGAAGCTGTTCGCACCCGCGTCCGAGGCGAGTACCAAGTCCCAGAACCGGCGGGCCTGGATGTTGTTGCCGCTGCCCTTGAACAGCGCGTTGATCTCTTCGGCACGCCGGGCCGGGTCGAGCTTGGCCAGCTTCTGCTGGAGTTCGACCACGACATCGGCGAGCGGACGGAAGTTGCCCGAGGCGTCCCGGGCGTTGATGCCCATCTCCTTGAGCCGACCCACCACGGTCGGGTTGGAGAACAGGTCGAGAGCACGACCGGCCGCCGCGACGGCGTTCTGCGCGGTCGAACCGTTACGCGTGAGGTAGGCGAGGATTCCGGACAGTGTCTCGAAGCTCTGACCGGCGCGGATCGCCGACGGAGTCGCACGTCCCAGCGAGCGGGACAGCTCCTCGTAGGTGATACGGCCTTCCTTGACCGCTCGGAACTGGGTGTCCAGAACCTTGGTGACGTCCTCGATCGGGATCTTCCAGGCGTTCAGAACACCGATCGTCGTGGCGCCCGCCGTCTTGATGTCGGTGCCACCCGCGACCGCCGCCTTCGCCAGGTTGCGCAGCAGCTCAGTCGCCTGTGGAAGGTTCGCGTCGGTCGAGGAGAAGATGTCGAACAGGCCCTCTTGGATCGAGTCGAACGAGACACCGAAGTCCCGCGCCACGTCCAGACCGACCTTGCCGAGATCCTTCAGCGAGACGCTGGTGTCGTCCACCTGCGTCTTGGTCATCGCTGTGGCCTTCTCGTAGTCCACAGCGGCCTGGGTGAGCTGGAAGGCGCCTGCGAGCACAGCCCCGCCAGCGATGACGCTGGCAGCACCGACATCAGTCAGCGTTCGACCGGTCTCCCGTAGGCGCGCGTTGTGCGCTTCACGTTCCGCGCTCGACCGCTTGATGCCGTCGATCTCGCGATTGACCGCCGCGATGCTGTCCTGACGCGTGGCGATGTCCAACCGCATCGCAGAGATTGAGTCCCGCTGGGATCGGATCTGTTCGTCGTAAGAATGCGTCTGCTGCTGTGCGGTGAGCAGCAGTGCCTTGTTGTTCTGCGCGAGCTGGTTCGCCGTGTTGATCTGCTGCTGCGTGGTGTTGATCTGCACACGCTGCGCGTTGATGTCGTTGTTGCGCGCGATGATGGTGTCGCGCGTGTTGGCGATCTGATCCTTCAATTCGAGGTTCTGCTTACGCAGAGCAGTGATCGCCGCGCCCGAACCCTCCACTGAGCGGGCCTGTGCGATCTGAACTTCGTTGTGAGCCCTGGCGTTCTGGAGCGCCGCGACGGCGTTCTGGTCCAACGCCTGCCGCTGCTGAAGCACAGCCATCTGGTGTTGCTGTGTGGCCTTCTGCGCTTCGAGCATCGAGGCGGCGTAGGCGATGGTTCGCTGCCTTGCCTGCTCGGTGGTCACGCTCTGCTGGGCCATGGCCCGCTGAGATTCGAGCTGCCGCTGCGCGAACTCCGCCTCTGCCTTGGCGTGTCGAGCAGCGGCCTGCTCGGCTTGGAGGTGGGCCTTCTGCGCTTCCGCACCCATGAGAGCCGCCGACGACCGGGCCTTGTCGAGGTCTCGGCCCATCTTGTTCAGAGCTGAGGTCGTCTCGTTCTTGGCACGGAGGATCAGGTACAGCTCACGTGTGGAAAGCGCCACCCTACTTCCTCTTTTCTCTGTCCCGCTTTTCCTTCTCGGTCTGCGCGTTGATGACCATCTTCATCATCTCTACGACGATCCAAGGCTGTTCATACAGGCCGCCCGAGTAGGGCAAGACGTTCAGTACGCGACAAAGTTCAGTCATCTCAATCGCGGCGATGATTTCTCTGTCGTCCGTGTTGGCATTGAGGATGACCTTCGCCTCTATCGCTCGCTGGAGTTTCCCACCTCTTCCTCGCTGGCGAAGTTGTTCATCTCGTCGATGAGGGAGGAGATCTCCTCGCCGATACGAGGGTCGAGTGAGTCGATGTCGGAGAAGCTCCGGAAGTCGAGCTTGCGCTCGTTCTCGTCTTCCAGGTTGTGGTCCACGATGCAGTGCTGGAAGTCGATCTGCGTCGCGGCCTTCTGGAGCATCGAGATCTCAGTCTCGCTCGATGCGGCCTGTCCCCGACGGCGCGGGCCGGACTCCGACTTGAGAGTCATCTTCATAGCCTGGTCAGATCGACCCAGCTTAGTGCCGTAAGACATCGGACGAAGAACCACGTACGCGCCGGGGCAGGACTTCAATTCATGACGAACGGTTTCGGTTACTACGGTAGCGCGAGGCATTACTTTCCTCCCTTTCCTCGCTAATGCGGATAAGAACCCGGCGGGTGTGGGAAGACCGGACCACACCCGCCGGGGGTCTTAGGTGATGCTCTCAGCCGTCTTGATGATCATCGAGTACGCGTTGCCGGAGGCCGCGCGGATCGCCTGGTACGACACGGAGGCCCGAACGAGGTCACCCTGGCCGGACAGACCGACCTCGTAGGTGTCCTTGATCGAAGCCGCCATGAGCATCGTCATGTCCTCGGTGGCCGACTTGGTCGCCTTCCACGTGATCGACTGTGCGGTGTACGCCTTGAACGCGTCGTAGTCCGCACGGGTGTCGAAGTCCCGGTCCACCGACATGGTGACCTCGCGCTCGCCGAACTTCACGAACCGAGCACCACGCGCGCCAGCACCGGTAACCATCCGATACATCGGTTCCGCGTTGTCGTTGATGGTGACGTCGAAGCCCTCGGTGTCGAAGATCTGCGACCCCGTCGGCACCTCCAGTGCGATCTCGCCTGCGCCGAACGGGATGGCCGTGCCCCAGGTCGGCGTCGGTGTGGCAGCGGTCGCCTCGTCGGTCCCGATGATCGAGTAGGTGCCGACCAGTGCACCGTTGTCGACGGTGTAGCTGACCTGTCCGACCAGGCAACCGACGTAGCCGAAGACCTGTCCGGTGTTCCGCACGATCGTGATCGAGGCGGTCTTGCCGGACGCGGTGTTCGCTCCGGTCGCGCCACACACGCCCGTGTAGGTGTAGGTGTACGGACCGGCGCCGGTCTTGACCAGCGCGCCTCGCATGATGTGGTGGAAGTACACCGCGACGTCCGGCGTGACCTCCATCTCGATGTCACCCTCGACGTGCACGTTGCCGGGGATGGCTGCCGTGATGTCCACAGTCTGCGCGATCGGCCGACGCCATACGGTCTCCTGCTGGTACGCCAGCGACTCCGACCGAATGGGAACGAACTTGGTGGGCGCCATGTAGGTGCCCGAGGTGGTTTCCAGGGCAATGCCCACGAAGCCACACCCAGCGAGTCCGACAGTCATTACTTGTCACCGTCCTTGGCGTTCTTCGCGGTCTCGCCGTCGACGTTCTGCACTGGGGTGGGAGTGCCTTCGACGTGTGCCGGTTCGGGAGTCTCGTGGTCCTCGATCGCCTCGGACTTCGACCCCTTGCCACGCAGTGCCTTGACCGAGACGCCCTCCTGGAACGCAGCCCGTCCGAGCGTCGTACCGGTCAGGTTCTTGAATTGCGCGGCACGCTCGGAGTCGACCGTGACGGTCGAGCCATTGCGGATCTCTCCCAGACCGAGGATGAACACGGAAGTGTCACCGGCGGTCGGGATGTCCACCGTGAGTTCGTAGTCCACCGGTGTCCTTCCTTTCTCCTGGTCAGCAGGGTAGTCCCTCGCGTGACAAACCACGCACGGTCAGAATTACGGCCTTGTACTTGCTGTCCTGCTTGTACGCGTAGCCACTCTCCAGGTCAGTGACAATCAGATCGATTGTCAGCCCACCCAGCGTGTGGTCACGATGCAAGATCTCTTCGACCTTGTCGCCGAGACGATCTACTTGCTCCCGGACGACTTCTTCGCCCTGCCGGATCTTGCTCAAGTAGCAGATCACCTGGGCGTAGAAGTAGATGTTGTAGACACGCTGCATGTTGGGCGGTTCGATGCGGGACTTACGCACCGGCTCCACCGCATAGCTGGGTGTGGTCGGGTACTTGTCCTGCTCACCGAACCACACGCGCGCAGGGAAACCGTCGTAGGCAAGTTCCACGATCGCCGCGTTGAGTGCGGCTTCGATGCCCTTGCAGAAGTCGGTGAGGTTGTCAGCCAGTGGTGCGAAGCTGGGTGCGGTCATCGGCGGGTCCAAGTCCCGCGCGCCCGCCGCTCCATCCAGTCGAGGAAGATCTCATCGATCTGCTCAGCGTCTGTGTCCTGAATGAGGAGGAACGGCCGAGCAGGAATCTCCGACGTTCGGAACTTGCCCGCGCGACTGGCGCCGCCCTCGGCCACAGCCGCTCGGGTCTTGACGTTGGCGGGCCAGTTGCCGATGTGCGCCTCGTCCGTACCGATGTCCCACCGGCTGAACTGAGTGGCCGTCTCACGGAGCTTGCCGGTCTCCTGAAGGATCTTCAGACCGGTGCCCTGCCGGATCCGGCGCTCGGTGGTGCTGTCCGCCAGCGGAGTCCACGGTGGACGTCCCCCGAGTTGGAAGTTCGCGTCGATCGACGGGATCACCACACGCTGCACGGACTCGCGGAGCGGAGTCCGCATGTTCGACAGATCGCGACCGATCTCGTCGAGGTCATCTTGAATCCGCTCCAGCGGCGGGTCGAACTCTAACGTCACCCACCCGGCATCGATCTTGCGGTTCGGCGCGGGCATTAGAACGTCATCCCCATCGAGAACTGCGGCGGACCGGCGCTCGGGTCTTCAGCAGTCGGCCCGGCCTCGTCCGAGCTGGCGTCGGTCGGGTAGAAGCGCGGCGAGCGGGCAACACCCGTGACCCCCGCGACCTCGGGGATGTCCACGTCACCACGTACGACCGACTCCAGGAAGTCGTCGGCGATGTTGTCCAGACGGCGAGCCCAGGGGTTACGGCCCTCGTCCTCGGAGTACTGCCGGTCGTAGAAGAACGACACGTACTTCATCGCGATCAGCGTCCGCACCACCTGCGGTGTGGTCGCCTCATTCACCCACAGGAGCTGCACGGTCAGCGGGTCGTACGCCCGCCCGAGCTGCGCCAGGACCATCGTCTCGACCTGCGCCAGCAGTGCCGTGTCGAGCGTGATGATGTCCAGCTTCGATGCCTCGGCCCACGCCTGAGCCTCTTGCACGGTGATCCGAGCCATCGAGCCTCCCTAGGTACGACGGCCCGGCTCCCGGGGAAGGGGAGCCGGGCCGTCAGACGTGCTTACTTCTTCTCAGCGTCCTTGCGCTCGTCCTTGGTCTCCAGCCGGACGGCCCCGGACTGGATCAGCGGACGGAGCTGCTCCTCAGACAGACCCTCGACGACCTCGCCCTCCGGGATGACGACCCGCTTGGGGCTGTCGTCCTCGGTCGGCTTGTCGGTCGTCTCGATGTTGCTCACCGCTACGTAACGACCGGTGTGCTCGTCGCTCTTCACCTGCTCGACCACAGGCACCTGGGTCAGACCGTCGTAGACCAGGTCTGCGTCGGCCTTGCCCTCGCGGATAGCCGCCAGGCGGTTGCCCTCGCCGTCCCACTCGTCCTTGCGCCGATCCTCGCCCTGCACCTCGACGCCCTGGGTACGGGGCTGCTCGAACGGAGCCTTGCCCTTTGCCTCTGCCACCTTCGCCTCCTTTACAGCGCGGCCTGGTCGGTCGCGTGGATGGTGTTGGTGATCAGGTACCCAGTCACGATCTTGCCGAGCGAGTCGGTGCCGATCGCCTTGAGGTCGTACTCCCACTGCACGCGGACCAGGTCGGACTTCCGCTTGTCCTCGCGCCACCGGTCCACGGTCAACGGGTTGCGCGTGAACTGGTAGCCGTAGGCCGGAGTCTTCAGACCCGCCGCCGGAGGCACGTAGGCCAGCACGACCGAGTCGCCCCACAGGTAGTCCAGCGCACCCGGCTGGCCGATGGCCGCCGTGTTGTTCTGGACCTCCGGGATGATGACGTTCCAACCCTCCATCCCGAGCAGCGAGATGACGTCGGAGTTCTCCAGGTTGTCACCACGCACGTACTGGCCCTTGGCCAGCAGCTTCGGGTGCCAACGCAGGAACGACATCGTCGCGTAGGGGATGATCGCGGTGTTCAGCGCCGGGCTACCCGCCCGGTGTGCACGCCGCTTGGCCCGCTCGATCACAGCCGCCGGGTCGGAACCCGCCTGCGCGTAGTCCGTGGTGGACCACGTGCTGGTGCCGTCGACCAGGGCCACGGAGTGGTTGGTCGCGTAGTTCGCAGCGGTCGTCGCGAACGCCTTGATGGCCAGCTCGCGACCGATGGTCAGCTTGCTGGTCAGGAGTTCGACGGCGTCGGCCTCGGGGTTGATGCCCGAACCCGCCGGGATGTTCTCCCGCTCCTCGTCCGTGACCGCCATCTGGAGCGCGTGCTCCTGAGTGAAGTACTGGTCACTGGAGAGCGCGAGACCGGGGATCTCGTTCGCCTCGGTGCCCGGTGCCCGGTAGTCCACCTCGGCGGTGACTGCGGTGCTCCGGTCGTTGAAGACGTAGTACTTGGCCGACCGCTCGGTGACGTTGACCGAGGGGAACAGAGCCTCGCCGACGAACCCGAATGCGGGCCAGCCAACCGAGATCTGCGAGAGGACCGGGTCGGTGATCCGAGTCCCCGCCTGGAAGGAGTTCCACACTGGCATTGGTCATCCCTCCTTTACGGGGTCACGACGGCGCCTGCGAAGAGCAGGACGTCGATCTCGTCGCCGGAGGCAGCAGCAGCGGACTGCGCGATGCCTACGGCGAACTGGGTGGTCACTGCGGTCTGGGCCTTGCCGTTGGCGGCCGGAGCCACACGAGCGCCCTTTGCGATCGCGGCGTTGGCGACCACGCGCGCGATGGACCCGGGGATCCAGATCGGCGCCACGAACTTGCCGGTCGCCGCCATGGCGTCGGTGAACGTCTCCTGGTTCACGCCGATCGCCACGTCGGTGATCGCGGTGATCGCCGTCGCCGACTGCGCGACGGTGCCCTGCTTCACGAACAGGCCACGCGCCAGGCCGGTCACGGGCTGCCACAGGTAGCCCTTGCCGAGGATGTAGTTAGCCATCGGCTACATCACCTGCTTCTGGAACGCCTCGGTGGCGTCGCGGTACTTCTCGAAGAGCTGCGGGTTGCGCTGCATCGCCCGGCTGACGGCGTCCCGGTAGGACAGCTTGTCCTTGTCCTGGACCTCCGAGATCAGCTCCTGGAACTCCTTGACCGGGTCTCCCGCCTCGACCGCCGTGTGGCGGACGGTGCTGGTACCGATCTGCTCGCCCAGCTTGACGGTGCCCTTGCCCTCGGCGAACTGGCGCAGGATCTCCACCAGGTCCGAACGGACCGCCTTGGGCAGCTTCGCCATCAGCGGCTCGGCCAGGTTCTTCACAGCGGGGGTGATGGCCAGGTCGGTGTCCGTGTCCACGTCGTGCAGCGTGGTCCGGATCTCCGACAGGCTCATCGCCGCTTCCATCTCGGCGAGGCGCTTCTTGCTCTCCTGCTGCTCAGCCAGCAGACGTGCCACGACCGGGTTGTCCTCGGCCAGCTTGGTCACGTCATCGGCCGGGGGCGCAACCGGCGTGGGAGCCGGTTCGGCGAGCTTCGCGAGAACGGCCTCGATGACCGTCTCGTCACTCGTGCCCTCGGAGAGCTTGAGCGCCTTCCGGATTGCAGTGAGATCCACTGCGCCTCCTTCGGTAGCTCCCCCGTCGCCGGTCGGCGCGGGGTCTTCCTCGGCGAGCCGTGCCGCTACGGCTTCGCTCTCCGAGAGATTCACGGGGACCATGCCCTTGATGAACGGACGGTTGGTCAGACCGCCGCCGAAGAGCACGTCCTCATAGGTGACGCTCGTTTCCGGATGGGTCCACTCGTCGGCGAACTCAGCGGAGAAGTACTTGTACTGCTTCTTGCGGATCTTCTCTGCTGCCTCGTCGGTCCACTCGACCAGGTACCACACGCCGTCAGGGCGAGCTTCGGTCTGCACGACCCAGCCCGCCGCGTCCATCCGCTGGGCCTTGTGGTCGTAATCGATGTCCATGGCGATGCCACGAACACCCCGGTTCGCATGATCGGCGAAGCGCATCATCCGCATGGCGTTGATGTCGATCTCGCCGAAGATTGGGTGCTTGAAATTGCCCGGCTTCAGAGCCTGCACCCAGCCCTTGTTGGATCCCTCGTCCAGGGTGATGGCGGTCAGGTCGGACCGGTAACTAGCCCGCACGTTCCTACCTCCCCTGTCTATTCACGCCCATGATGCATGAATAGTCGCATGCAGCGCTACTAGGGGTTGACCTTTGCCCCCGACGCGTCTACGGGAGCGACCACCCGATCCCGGGTCCACAGGGCCACACCCGCCGCGACCATGGCGGTGATCATCGAGACCTGGGTATCTCCCAGGTGCAGGCCGAATCCGACCGCGACGGCGATGATGGCCTGGACCACACCCACGACGGCGGGCAGTGCCTTGTCGAAGGAGACACCGGCAGCGGCGGCGAATCCGAGCAGCGCGGCGACGGCGGCGTTCAACAGCGACTGCTGGTTGTCACTCCAGTGCAGGACCAGGGAGCTGAGCACCTGGATAACTGCTGCCAGGAATGCGGCGACGAGTACCGGCTCCCGGCCGAAGATGCGCCCGTTAGCGAACATGACGACCTCCTAAGCCCCGCCGGGCCATCCGGTGGAGCCCTTGATGTGCGCACGGAGTTCGATGATCTCCGCGTTCTTCACTGCCAGTGTGCGTTCTCTGGCGGCGATGTCATCTTCCAACTGACGAATTCGCGTCTCGGATGTGGCACGTTCCCGATTGAGTGTGGTCTCCAGAACGTCGACCTTCGCCGAGAGTGAGTCGGCCTTGGCGTTCACCCGAACCAGTTCGTCGCGGAGTGGTGCCAGCATTGCTACCGCAGAGTCGGCCAGCAGGTCGGCCGCCTCCATTCGGATCTTGTCAGTGCCCGCCATCAGTTGGCGCTTGTTGTTGCGGACGGTCAGCAGTTGGTAGATGCCGCCGCCGCCGAAGATCGCGACGAGCGATCCCACCAACAGGGAAACCCAGCTCGATACCCCACCAGACGATCCTTCTGCCGCAAGGACTGCTGGAGCGGCTACCAGAGCTGCGATCACTCCTTCGATTCCTCCCCCTCGTCGAGCACCGCGCCTGTTGCCACGGCTACCGCTCGAATTCGCACCAAGATACGGCCGATATCGATGGCACGTATCGATGAAGCCGCTGCGAACGCCACCACGAAGGAGGCTGCCGCCGCACCACGGAACCCGGCCGCGTACAACAGCGCGAAGCTGTAGATGACCGTGGCGGCGATCAGGAAGAGCAACCCCGCCCGCTCGATGAGCAGACCGGCCAGCGGCTCCCGCCAGAACACGCCGGAGAGGGCGACGAAGCTGCCGATGGCCAGCATCGCGTACCAGGCCACGATCAGACCCGGCGGCAACGTGCGCTCGATGGTCCCGGAGTTCTGCGCGATCAACCGGGACACGCTGATGAACAAGGCGGCGAACAGCATTGCCACCTCGAACGGGTGCCTGCGCCCTAGATCGTGGGCGTACGTTCCGTGGGCCACTCGTCCTGGCACTTCTCCTCATCTCTAGCTACTTGGCCGGGGGAGTGAGCCCGTCGACCTTGGTGGTCTGCGGGACTACCACGGTCCCGAAGGCCGCGAGCTGCTCCTCGGTGTCCATGACGAACACGTCAGAGCGCGCACCGTTGGACTTCAACTCCTTCTGGAGCACGTCCCGCTGAGCCCTGCTGACGTGCTGCAAGGTTCCGTTCTCGGCCTTGAACACGGCATCGTGTCCACGTACCTGGACCAACGTGTATCCCGGCATGACCCCTCCCTTGGGCGTCGTCGGCTGGGGCGGTGTGGTGGTGAACTTCTCCGGCCACACCTTCTGGATCAGTATCGTGCTGCCACCGGTCTTCTTGGGCAGGGTCTCCAGATGCCAATGCCCGTCCCCGGAGTCGGCCTGCCAGTCTCCGTCGTAGTCGTACTGCTCGTAGTTGGTGTTGACGAAGTCGATCCAGGTGGTGTCGAAGTTCGACTTGAGCACGTCCAGGACGCGCTTCTCCACGTCGTCGTACGGAGACTTCATGATGTCGATCGCGGTCACCGTGCCGTAGGGGGCACCCGGCTTCCAGGGGGTGTGGCCGCCCTGACCCTGCAAGTGCGACGAGTTCCCGATCGAGTACCAAGTGATCCCGATCTTGTCCAAGTCCTTGCCACACGCCGCCAGCACAGAGGCCAGCGTCCACTTCACGTTCTGTCCGTTGTGCGGGTTGTAGGCGGTACCGCTGTACGCACCCATCACTTACCTCCAGATCGATCGGTCCCTGCATTGGCCTGCTGGCGGCCGGTGGGTGGGTTGGCCTGGCGCGGCTTGCCCGCCTGCTGCCCGGACTGCTTGCCTGCTGCCCGGCCGGTTACGTTGGTACCGGCGGGGGCTTTGTCGCCCGGTACGGCAGAGTCCCCGCCTTCACTCTCCGGGTCGTTCGGGTTCTGCGGAGCCTCGACCACACGCCGGGTGGTCAGGTCCGCGATCGGCAGGTCCAGCTCCTTACGGAGCTGCGCTTCGAGCACCTCGTCCGGCGTGATGAGGTCGGCACCGACCAGGTTGCGGATCGCGAAGCTCCGGGTGCGCATGTCCTCGAACTCACCGATCCAGCGCGGCGTGAGCTTCGGGTACTTCTTCACGTTCGCCCAGTTGTAGTCGACCAGCTCCTTGACCACCCACCGGTTGAGCGTGTCGGCGATGCGGTCGGCGATGTACCGGGTCGACTTCATGAACAGGTCGTAGCCGTTGTCGGTGTCCTCCCAGAGCACGTTCAGCTCGATCTGCTTGGCGTGCCACTCGGCCGACTCCAGGGGGTTGACCACAGACCCCTCGATCTTGGCCCACTCCAGCTTCCACTGCGGGTCGGGCAGCACGACGTGCGCCCGCTCGTTGGCGCGGAGGTTACGGCCTATCTCCTCGGCCAGTTCCAGTTCCTTGTCGGTCGCACCGGGCGGCAGCGTGATCACCGGGACACCGACCGCGTGGCGCTCCTTCTGGACCGCGTCGATCTTCATCAACGCGTTCATCATGATCCAGTGGCCGTAGGCCGAGCGGAGCACGCTGGTGCCCTGGAGGTCGCCCGCCTCTCCGTCGAGCGTAAAGACCACCAGGTTCGCGATCTTGATCTCGACGTTGGCGTTGCCCGCGTTGCCGATCGGGTACGCCTGGCCGTCCGAGCGCGTCTCGTAGGCAGCGGCCGGGTAGAACCACACCGACTCGGGCGAGCCGAACTTGTCGTACTGCACGTGCTCGACGTCCAGCGGGTGACGCGGCGCGAGCTTGGCCAACCGGATCATCGCCCCGCCGCCCGGCCGGGTGTCGCGGATGTAGACCTTGTTCACCATCGAGTAGCCGTACCGGAGCATCAGCAGGATGTCCGAGAGGGTCTGCGCCCAGGTCACGTCCAGGTTCTCGAACAGGTTCTCCGCGACGAACTCGGCCTGCTTCTTGGCACCCGTGCTGTCTTCACCCGGGACCACGGTCCAGCGCGCGGACTCGATCGGCGTCTGGATCCGCCGGATGGCACGGCGGACTGCCCCGTTCTCCCGCCACATCTGGCGGTAGGTGGCGATCCCCGCCACACCCCGCAGGGCGGTGTTCGGGTCACGCCGCAGCGCGGAGGTGAACGGGGAGGGGCTGGCTGCGCCGATCTCCCGGAAGCTCGCGGCGTCCGGGCTGACCTTGGCGGCGGTACGCGGCTTGGAGCCCGGCCCGGTCGGTGTGGCCAGCAGCGTGTTCCCGTACGCGCTCTGGATCAGGTAGGGCACACCGTCAGCGGTTTCGCCCCCGCCTACAACTCGATCCGCAGACGGCAATCCGCGTGAGGAGGCGGGGGCGTTACCCTGCTCGGAGGCGGCCACGACACCGTCTTCCGAAGCTCGGACGCTACTACGCCCTTCGGATGTGATGTCAACAACTCCCGGACTGGGCTTGGTCGGGGGCTGAGGAACGTTGGTGTTCCGGTTCCGGTTTCGCTGCACCATCAGAACCGCATTCCTTCCACGCTGACCAGGTCGTTGGTGATGTAACCCTCCAGCAGTCCCGGGCTGGATTCGGCTTCCCTGCGGGTCGGGCGATCCTCACGCATGTTGAGCAGCATCGAGGACGCCACACCGTTCGCGCGGTAGCCCAGCTTGAACACGTGCATCAGCCCGTACCGCAGAGCATCGCAGGTGTGGTCGCTGGAGCGCTTGGCCTGCTCGCGCGGGTCCAAGTCCTTGGTCGGCGAGACGGCCCGGTAGTTGATGTGCTCCTTGACCGTGTTCACGCAGGAGTTGTCGATGAACAGGCTGGGCTGCGCCCCCGGGCTGCCTTCGGGCGCGTTGGCGTCCCGGGGCAGCAGGAAGCGCTTGACCATGCCGATCCCGTCTCGCCAGTTGTTCTTGGCCAGCGGGTCGCCCACCGTCGGCGCCCAGATCCGGTTGAGCACGGCGATCGCCTCCGGGTCGGCCCCGTCGCCGAACATCAGGTCCACCCGGTAACCCAGCGGCTGTGGCCGGGACTTCATCACCTCGACGTGCTGCTCGATCGTCATCGCCGGGGCGTAGTGCTCCCGCCACACCCACACCCGGTCCATCGGGTCGACCTGGAACTCGACCGCCGCCAGCGGGTTGGTGAAGCCGAAGTCCCAGGTGATGTAGTTCGGCCACTCCGGGTTGAACTGGACCGGCCGCACGTGGATCTTCTCGTCGAACTCCGGGTAGATCTGCCCGGCGAACGCCGCGAAGGATGCGCCGTACTCCTGCAAGAAGATCGGTGTGGCCGTCTCCCGCTTGATGCTCAGGATCTCCGGGTCGTCCTCACCCCGGGGGTACACGTACGGGTTGGTCCAGCTCGGGAACTGCCAGCTCTCGTACTCCGGCTCCTCCGGGTTCTGCCCCAGCCGCCACAGGTCGTAGATCCAGTTGGCCGTGCCCTCGGGCGTGGTGGGGAACGTCGCCCACCCGTGGTAGTCCGTGAGCGCCGGTCGGATGTACTGGTGCCAGGTGTTCTCCGACTGCTTGGCCGCCTCCGACATGATCACGCCGTGCAGGGAGTCACCGACTAGGGACTCTGGGTGATCCGCCGAGCGCACTTCGAGGCGCGTGCCCCAGGGGAACTGGATCCACATCTTGCCGTTGGCGCGGTTGTACGTGCCCTTGATGTCGGTGTGCGGGCCGATCAGGTGGTGCTGCTTCAGCGTGTCCCAGATGACCCGGAACTCCCGCTCGCCCAGGTCGTACGTGGGTCCAACGATCCAATATCTACGGTTGGGCACGAATAGTTCTGGGAGCAGGTCCATCGCCGACATGCGGGACTTCCCGAAGCGGCGACCGCACACCGGTAGACGGAAACGAGCCTGACTTCGATGGAACAGCCACTGGCGGGGGTGGGGGTAGTATCCGACATTTCGGAACATCCGCTCCTTGTCGATGGCCTTGTCGGTCGGCACCAGGGGGCTAGCCACAGCGATCGTCCCCCGGCTCGTCCTTGCGGAACATCGAGTCCGGGTGGGCGGCGTTCCACCGCTCCCGCTCGACTTCCTTGGTCTTCCGGAAGATCAGCGGGTTGCCCGTCGGCGTGATGTCCTCCACGTACGGGATCCGCCGATGGAACTCCCGGGGCGGGGGAGTGGGGGTC
>Ga0247820_10000050_pt1 | contig 53649 bp, 47 predicted proteins | sample 13C_Glucose_Day1_2_FD_192480 | JGI IMG/M metagenome (GOLD analysis project Ga0247820, IMG submission 192480) | Soil microbial communities from agricultural site in Penn Yan, New York, United States - 13C_Glucose_Day14 | ecosystem: Environmental > Terrestrial > Soil > Agricultural land | place...
CGTCTGCCGCACCCAGTGCACGCGGGCGTGCTTGAGCGCCGGCTCATAGTAGTCGTTGAAATTGTCCAGCCCCACCACCTGGTGCCCCTCGAGCAACAGCTGACGGCAGGTGTGGGCGCCGATGAAGCCGGCCGCGCCGGTGACCAGCACTTTCATGGCGCATCCACCTGCGGGGCGACCTGACGTAGGCCGATGCCGCTGTAGTGCAGGCCGTGGGCGGCGACCTGTTCGGGGTTGTACAGGTTGCGTCCGTCGACGATCACCCGCTCGCGCAGCTTGCTGGCCAGCATCGAGAAGTCGACCACGCGGAAGTTCTTCCACTCGGTGCAGATCACCAGGGCATCGGCGTCCTGCAGGGTGTCGTCGCGGGTGGCGCACAGGTGCAGGTCGTCACGGTAGCCGTACAGGCGCCGGCACTCGTCCATGGCTTCGGGATCGTAGGCGCGCACGGTGGCGCCTTCGGCCCACAGGGCCTCCATCAGGTAGCGGCTGGGGGCCTCGCGCATGTCGTCGGTGTTGGGCTTGAAGGCCAGGCCCCACAGGGCGATGGACTTGCCGGCCAGGCCCGCCAGGCGCTGCTTGAGCTTGGCGAAGAGGATGCGGCGCTGCTGGTCGTTGACTTCATTCACGCTCTGCAGCAGGCGCAGCGGCATACCGCTGTGGGCGGCGGTGTGCAGCAGGGCCTTGATGTCCTTGGGGAAGCACGAACCGCCGAAACCGCAGCCTGGATAGATGAAGTGGTAGCCGATGCGCGGGTCGGAACCGATGCCCCGGCGCACCGCCTCGATGTCGGCGCCCAGGTGTTCGCTGAGGTTGGCCAGCTCGTTCATGAAGCTGATGCGGGTGGCGAGCATGGCGTTGGCGGCGTACTTGGTCAGCTCGGCGCTGCGGTTGTCCATGAACATCAGCTTTTCGTGGTTGCGGCAGAACGGTGCGTACAGTTCGGCCAGCTGGTCATGGGCGACTTCGTCGAGGGTGCCGACGATGATCCGGTCCGGACGCATGCAGTCGGCCAGGGCGCTGCCTTCCTTGAGAAACTCGGGGTTGGACACCACGCGCACCTGCAACTGGCCCTTGCCCAGGCGCTGCAGTTCGTCGCGGGCCAGGGCCATGACCTGGTCGGCGGTGCCCACCGGCACGGTGGACTTGATGATCAGGGTATGGTCGGTCTCCATCAGCGCGGCGATCTGCCGGGTGACGTTGAGCACATGGCTGAGGTCGGCCGAGCCGTCCTCGTCGGGCGGCGTGCCGACGGCGATGAAGATCAGCTCGGCGTGGCTGACCGCATCGCTGGCCTGGGTGCTGAACAGTAGGCGACCTTCCTTGATGTTGTCCTCGAGCAGGTCCGACAGGCCCGGCTCGCTGATCGGCGGTACGCCCTGGCGTAACTGGTTGATCTTGTGGGTATCGACATCCACGCACAGGACCCTGTGACCGACGTCCGCCAGGGCTGCTGCCTGTACCAGTCCGACATAACCGGTGCCAAAAACGCTCACGTCCATGCGCGGTGCCTCGTATGGATGAGTAAGGGAGATGAAACAGTGGTGTGAATTGGGTATAGCTCAGCCCGGTGGATTTGCGTCAAAGCAATGGCATGTTTCGTCGAATTTACAGACCCTGGCGAAACGGGCGATCTGCCACCAACCCTTTTCCAATCCGTGTGTTAGCGCGCATAGCTAGTGGCAATTGGCCGTTCGACGAACCGATGAACGGTTGGACGCGCCGGAATAAGCGGGTTTCAGACGATAGAGAGAATCAACAACAACTTGCGGCAGGTGCCAGATTCTGGTGTCGGTATGTCGTCGGAATTTTGACTTTTTTGCGTTGTAGTTTGTTTCACAGCTGCTACGGTTTGAAGAGATTCCCATGACCGGAGTGGCCGAAACATGCGCGGATGGATCAAGCTTTTGCTGTTGCTCGTCTATCTGGCCAGCTTTCATGCCTATTACCGCGAGCGCATAGAAGCACTGGGTATTGGCCTGCCACTGGTGCTGTACTTGGGCATGTTCGCTGTATTGGCTCTGGCCCTGCTGCTGGCCGCGTTCAGCCGCCCCGGCTGGCTGCGCTGGTCGCTGGCGCTGGCGTTCACGGTCAGCGCGATCTTCCTCGACGCTTATAACCGCATCACCGACTCCTACCTGACCTATAGCGCATTCGTGTCCATGGTCTATGCCGGCGGTTTCGTCCAGGAGGCCCTGCAGCAATATCACTACGCTATTACCCTGGCCGCGGCACGGGCGCTGTTGCTGCTGTTTGGTCTTGGCTTGCGCCCGGGGCCGACCCCTCGGCTACCGTGGCTGTTGCCACCCGTGGCACCGGTGCTGGGTCTGCTGGTGCTGATCGCCATCCTGTTCGTGCGCGCCGGCGAGGGCGCCCGCGGGCTGCCGGTGATGTACACGCCGCTGGCCTACCTCAGCCTGTTCGGCTACGAGAACCTGCACGACCATGTCGGGCCGCGCCAGCCAGTGAGTCTGGCCCAGTCGGGGCCGGCGATGGCGCGGGACATCGTGCTGCTGATCGACGAGAGCATCTCGGGCAACTACCTGGACCTGAACACCCCGGCCGGGGTCACCAGCCACCTGGCCCAGGCCCAGCCTGGCGTGTCCATCGTCAACTTCGGCTACGCCGCGTCCATCGCCAACTGCAGTGCCGATACCAATGTCACCCTGCGTTATGGCGGCACCCGCGGTGATTACCTTCGCATCAACTCGACCCAGCCGTCGATCTGGCAGTACGCCAAGCGCGCGGGCTTGGGTACGGTGTATATCGACGGTCAGCGTACCGGCGGCAACCTGCAGAACCTGATGACTGAGACCGAGAAGCGCGATATCGACCAGTTCATCCAGTTCGACGACACTCCTGTGGTGCAGCGTGACATGGCGGCGCTGGAGCGGCTGGTGGCGCTGCTCAAGGACGGCAGGCCGCAGCTGATCGTTGTGAACAAGGTCGGCGCCCACTTCCCGGTGCACGACAAGTACCCGGACGACTTCCTCAAGTACCAGCCGGCCTTGCCGCGAGGGCGTTACGTCGATATTGCCGACACCGGCACCCGCGACGGCTTCGATGGCCGGCCTCAGGACTGGGTGCTGTACCGCAATGCCTACCAGAACACCGTGCTGTGGAATGTCGGCGAGTTCTTCCGCCGGCTGTTCGCCGAGGGTGATCTCAACCAGGCCGTGGTGCTCTACACCTCAGACCATGGCCAGGACCTGCATGAACGCGGCAACCCCGGCCTGAACACCCACTGCGACAGCGACCCGGTGCCCGAAGAAGGCCTGGTGCCGTTGGTGGTGATCCAGGGCGAGGGCCTGCGCACGCTGGACTGGCAGGCCCATCTGCAGGCCAACCGCAACGCTTCCAGCCACTACAACCTGTTCCCTACGCTGCTTAAGCTGATGGGCTATGACGGCACGGCCGTGAGCGCGCTCTATGGCCGTTCGCTGGACATGCCGACCGACGACCCATTCACCTTCAACGTGCGCTTCAATGCGCGGCTGGGGGCCAAGCCGGACTTCCGCCATATCGACCTGGGGCAGGTGGTCACGCCCGCCAGTGTCCTGGCGGGGCAACCGATGCCGGTAGGCAAGGCGGACTGACGTCAGAAGTCGATACTGGCGGACACCTGCACGGTACGCGGCGCACCCAGCCCCAGGCTGGTAAGCAGCGGCATGCCCCAGTAGGCCTTGTTGGTCACGTTCTCCACCGTGCCGCGCAAGGTCACCGGGTGGTCGGCCACCTGCAGCCGGTAGCGGGCGCCGACATCGTAGATGGTGTAGCCGGGAATCGACTGGCTGTTGTCGCTGCTGATGTACTGCTTCGACACGGCGTTGGCGTTGGCGGTCAGGGTCAGGCCATCGAGCAGCGGGGTATCCCATTCCACGCCCAGCTTGCCCTGCAGTTTCGGCTGGCCGGTGGCGGTCTTGCCTTCATCCGAGCCGCTGGCGGCCTTGGTCACCTTGGGGTCCAGGCGAGCCACGCCGCCCATCAGGCGCACATCGGTCAGCGGAGTACCGAAGAAGCTCCACTCGAGCCCGCGGTTGCGCTGTTCGCCGCCGAAGGAGAAGACCCTGGTTACCGGGTCGGTGAAGCTGCTGGGGCGTTCGATCTGGTACAGGCTCAGGGTGTGGGCGAAGTCGCCGAGGTCGAGTTTGATGCCGACTTCTTTCTGCTTGGACTTGTAGGGGGCGAAGACCTCCCCGCGATTGGCCGTGTTGAACGGCGCGATGGCGCCCTTGCTCAGGCCCTCGATGTAGTTGGCGTACAGCGACACCTCGTCGGTGACCTTGACCAGCACTGCCGCCGCTGGGGTCGTGGCGCTCTCGTTGTAGCGCGTGGTATGCGCGCCGTTGCTGACGTCGAAACTGTCGGTCAGCACCTGCTGGCGACGCACGCCCAAGGTGAGTTGAAGACGCTCGTCGAGGAACGACAGGGTGTCGGCCAGGCCGTAGCTGCTCAGGCGCGACTCGGTGTGGGAGATCGGCGGGTAGCTCCTGGCGGCCTCCGGTCCCCAGACAGGGTGGTAGATGTTGTTGACCCACTCGGCCCCCGGGACGTTGCGTCGGCCATAATCGTGCTGCTTGTCCGAGTAGTGCGTGGCGTTGAGTGACCATTGGTGACCGACACCGAACGTGTCGAAATGGCCGCGCAGGCCGGCCTCGCCCGAGGTCTTCTTGAGGTCGATCTTCAACTGGCCCATGTTCGTCTCCATGTCTCCAGCAGTGTTGAACACCTCGGCGAGCATGGTGCCACTGTAGGCATAGTCGGTCTTGCTGGTACCGGCCGCGGCATAGGCCATGAGGTTGTCGTTGAGGTCGTACTCGCCGCGCACGATCACGCCCTTGTCGCGGGTCTGGACGAAGCCCCAGTCCGGGTTGAGCAAGGTCTCGGACTTCGGCGGCCGGGGCACTGGCACGCCTGCGGCCAGGCCGATGCCGCGGTTCTGGCCCCTGACCCGGTCCTCGCTTTCGTACAGGTCGGCGGACAGGCGCGCCCGCTCGCCGCGCCAGTCGAGGCCCAGGGCGTTGAGCTCGGCCTTCATGCGCTGATGGTCGGTCGCGGTGTCGCCGTCGCGATAGACACTGTTGAAGCGCACGCCGAACTGCTGCTGCTGCTCGCCGAAGCGGCGGCCGACGTCGAGGTGCCCGCCGAACTGCGCGTCGGACATGTAGGTGGTGGTGATTCGGGTTAGCGGTTCGGCGCCGGCGCGCTTGGGCACCAGGTTGATGCTGCCGGCCACCGAGCCGCCCGGCGGCATGCCGTTGAGCAGGGCGGACGGGCCTTTGAGCACCTCGATGCGCTCGTACATCTCCGGCGAGATCCGGTAGTAGGGCGCCATGCCGTACAGGCCACCGATGCTCACATCGCTGATGTTGGAGTTGAAGCCGCGGATCGAGTAGTTCTCGCTGTAGGTGCCCTTCAGGCCATTACTGAACACCGCGGGGTCGGTCGCGGCGATCACGTCGGTGACGGTCTGGGCCTGGGTGTCCTGGATGTACTGGTCGGTGTAGCTGATGGTGCTGAACGGCGTCTCCATGAAATCCTTGTTGCCCAGCAGGCCGACCCGGCCACCCGAGGCCACCTGGCCGCCGGCGTAGGCGGGAGGCAGTGCGCTCGGGGCGTCGAGGTCGCCTTCGACCCGGGTCTCGGTCAGCTCGAGGCTGCCGCTGGCCTGGTCTTGGCGGGATTTTTCCACTTCCTCGGCCCGTTCCACGGTCTGCGCCGCGGTCACGCTCATGGAGGCACCGCCCAGGCCGAGCAACAAGGCCATGTGCACGGCGGCGAAGGTGCGATTGAGGTCGAAGTGGGGCACAGCCGGCTGCTGCGCCGGGCTGACACGCTGTTGCGACATGCTGGATTCCTTTCGATTCGCAAGTGAGTGAGGCATTCACTAGGCTTTCCGAACCACTACGGGAAAACCTCAATGCAAATCATTAACATCCAGCAGTGCAGCTGACGATCAGCCCGGCAGGGTCAACTGGCGATGAGGATATCCTCGAAGAACGCCCCGACCGGTTCGCTGGGATGGCACAGCTGGATTTCCAGCACCCAGACCATCTCCCCCGGCACGATCTGCAGGTCGGCCAGCTTCTCCTGCCCGTACAGGACATGGGGGAAGTCGGCGATGCGATGCCCGGCCAGGTTGCGCTCCAGACACCAGCCCTTGGCCTGGGCACTGCGCTCGGCGACGTTGTACAGCTCGCGCCCGGTCAGTCCGCGGCGCCAGGCCAGGCGCGTCTCGTCGAACACGGCGTGCAGCGCTTCGACGCAGGCCCGGTGCAGGGGATGGTCGCCGAACACGAAGGTATCGCCATAATCGCCCTCGTAGCCGTCCCATACCGGGCCGAGATCGACCACGGCGATATCGCTGGCGCGCAGCCTGCGCTGCGGGTCGATGCCCTGGCGCGGCGTGCGCACGGTGTCGTCGCCGAAGCGGATGTAGGTCGGGTGCCAGGTGTGCGAGGCGCCCATGGCCCGCAAGGTGCGCTCGGCCATGGCCAAGGCCTGGGCGGTGGTCATGCCGACTTCCAGCTGGCTGGCGATGGCGGCCAGGGCCCGTACCGTCTGTTCGCGGGCGGCGAGCATGCCGTCCAGCGAGTAGCGCGGGCCGACTTTCTCCAGTTGCGGGTCCAGTGCGGTCGGCGGCAGCGCTGCGCCGCTGGGCACGAAGGCCTCGGCGATGAAGCGATGGGCCTGCACACCTGCGCCAAGGCATTGCTCGCGGACCTGCTGGATCATCGTGGCGTTGCCACAGGCGTAGACCTGGGTATCGGCCCAGCGATGCGCCTGGGCCAGCGCCACCTGCTGCACGCGGGCCTGGGTGGCCAGAACCGAATGCCAGCGAAACCGAGGGTGCGCCTGGCTGCACTGGTCGAGGAACGCACGGTCGTAGAAATCGGCCGGCGAGGCGCCGCCCCAATACAGCGTGACATCGGCATCGCGTGCCAGGGCCATCAGCAGCAGAGGCTTGATGCCGGCATAGCCGGTTCCGGTGGCGAACAGTACAACGGGGCGTTCATCTTCATGTTGCCAGGTGCAGGCCCCCACCGGGCCTTCGAGGTTCAGCACGTCGCCTATGCCGAGTGATGGCAGCAGGTGCTCGGAAAACAGGCCGCCAGCGACCTTGCGGATATGAAACAGCATCCGTCCCTGATCCTGCGCCGGCAGGTTGGCGATGGAGAAGCAGCGGCTGTCGCCGTTATCGAGGCGGAACCTGAGGTACTGGCCGGCACGTACCTCGACGGGCTGTTCGGGTTGCAGCACCAGTTCGGTGATATCGACGCTCAGGGAGCGCTTGTCCAGTACCCGCGCGCTGAAGGCCAGCGTCGGCGTGTCCAGTGACCAGCCAGGAATCGCCAGGCGCATGTCGCCGCAAGCGTGGCTCTGGCACAGCAGCAGTTCGTCGGCGGCCAGGGGATAGGAGGGCGCGGGCGTATCCGCGTCGCGCTGCCTGTCGCGATACTGGCCGGCGACCACCTTGACCTTGCACGAGCCGCAGGCGCCTCGACGGCACGAGAAGGGCACGGCAAGGCCACTGGCGAGCATGGCGTCGAGCAGCAGCTCGTCGCCGGCCTCGAAGGTTCTGCCCGAGGGCGACAATTCAATGACATGGTGGTTGGGCATGGCGACCTCGCGGCAGTGGGAGCGGTGATTGTTGCGGTAGACTTGGACCAGGAAAACCTCCAGTTTTGGATAATTCACATGGTCCAGTTACGCAAATGGCGGCCGTTGCTCAACCTGGACGGGGGCGAGCCGCAGGCCTCCTATCGAAAGATCGTCGAAGGACTGGTCAGCGCGATCAGCGATGGCCGCCTGCTTCCCGGAACCCCCTTGCCGGGTACCCGGGACATGGCGCAACTGCTCGACGTCAATCGCAAGACGGTGATCCTTGCCTACGAGGAAGCGGCGACCAAGGGCTGGCTGTACAGCGTGCCGCGCCGGGGAACCTTCGTCAGCCAGCAGCTCGCCGCGCAGGCGACGCCGGCGCGCCAGGTGGCGCAGCCATTCGCTCCGAAATTGCGCGATGCGCCTGCCACTGCGTATTTCGCGGCGAGCGAGCAGGCAACGGCGTGGCACCAGCGCCCCGGGGCACTGTTCTTCGACAATGGCGCCTGTGACCATCGCCTGTTGCCCCAGGCGGTCCTGCACCGTTACTACCGCAAGGCCCTGCGTCACAGCTTCGCCACCAATACCGTGCGCCATGGCAGCGACGGCAGCGGCCATCACCTGCGCCGGGTGCTGGCGGACATGCTGCGCCAGGAGCGCGGGCTGAACGTGGGGGCCGAGCACATCTGCCTCACCCAGGGCACGCAGATGTCGCTGTACCTGGCCGCCAGCGTGTTGCTCAGGCCCGGTGACGTGGTGCTGGTGGAGCGGCTGAGCTATCCGCCGGCCTGGGAGATCTTTCGCCAGCTGGGTGCCCGGCTGGAGACCGTGGACCTGGACGAGGAGGGGTGTCGCGTCGAGCAGATCGAAGCGCTGTGCCGGCTGCATCCTGTGCGCTTTCTGTATGTCACGCCCCACCACCAGTTTCCTACCACCGTCAGTCTGCGCGCCGGTCGCCGGCGGCAGTTGCTGGAATTGGCGCGGCGCCATGACTTCTGCGTGATCGAGGAGGACTACGACCACGAGTACCACTTTGCCGGGCGGCCCTACCTGCCGCTGGCCAGTGATCCCCTGCAGCGCCATGTGATCTATGTCGGCTCGTTGTCCAAGTCGCTGGGCAGCACCTTCCGTTGCAGCTTCATCGTCGCGCCGCCGGCGGTGGTCGAGACGCTGAGCCGCACCGCGGCGCTGAGCCTGGGGCAGGGTGATGCGGTGATGCAGCGGATGCTCGCCGACCTGATCGAGGCTGGTGAGCTCAGGAAGCATCTGCGGCGGGTATCCAGGGAATACCGGCAGCGCCGGGATATGTTGCTGGCTTGCCTGCGGGAGGCCTTTGGCGAGCGTATCGCAGTGCAGGTGCCGGAAGGCGGGTTGGCGCTGTGGGTGAGGTTTGCCCCGTCGATCAATGTGGATCGGCTGGCGGTCGAGGCGCTGCGACTGGACCTGGTGGTGCGTGCCGGCCGGCAGTTTTCACCCGCCGGCCAACCCGAGAATGCCCTGCGCCTGGGGTTCGCCTCGCTGGATCCGGACGAGATCCGCCAGGCCGTGCAGCGTCTGGCCCAGGCCGCGAGGGCCGTGGCTGACTGAAGCCTGCTACTGCAGCGCGCCCTGTTCCTGCGCCGGGGCGCCGAACGAGACGTAGTAGGCCAGGCCGACGAAGATCGCTCCGCCCACGGCATTGCCCAGGAACACCGCCGCCAGGTTTTCCAGCAACTGCCCCCAGCTCAGGTAGCCGGCAAAGATCGCCGCCGGGATCAGGAACATGTTGGCCACCACGTGCTGGAAGCCGATGGCGACGAAGGCCATGATCGGGAACCAGATGCCGAGGATCTTGCCGCTCATCTCACGGCTGGCGTAGGACAGCCACACGGCCAGGCACACCAGCCAGTTGCAGCCGATGCCGGAGACGAAGGCATGCAGGAAATCGGCGCTGACCTTGCTGGTGGCGCCCGCCAGGGTCTTGCCCAGGTACGGTCCCTCGGTCAGTCCGAGCAGATGGCCGAAGCAGTAGGCGACGAACAGCGCGCCCAGCAGGTTGGCCAGGGTCGCCAGGGCCCAGTTGCGCGCCACCGCCCACAGGCGGATACGTCCGGCGAACATCGCCAGGGGCAGGCTCATCATGTTGCCGGTAAGCAGTTCGCCCCCGGCCAGGATCACCAGGATCAGGCCGATGGGAAACACCGCGGCGCCCAGCAGGGTGCCGAACGAGGCCCATGGTGTGGGGATCATGGTGCTGACGTGGATCGCCAACAGGAAACCCAGGGAGATGAACGCCCCGGCCAGGAAACCGAGGATCAGGGTGGCGCGGGTGGGTAGATGGGCTTTACGGGTGCCGGCTTCTATGACCAGCTCGGTGATCCGGGAGGGGGTATTCACAGACATTTCAACAACTCGAACGCAAGGACGACGGCTCAGGCCGTGGATCGGGGTTTGGCAGCAGCGGGGAAGGTTTCGAAGCGGGCGGCACGTTAGCTGAGGCAATTTGACGCGGTCAAATCGATAGGCTGGATGAGGTGATAGATATCATCTATGAAGGGCGGGTGTTCAAGCGGGCTGTACTATATCAAAGCGACCGTAATGGACGACCTGCAACCGACGCGCTTGAAAAGGCGGCGCGGGACGTGCAGTATTCAGCAAATTACATGGTACATGCCATGGTATGTAATGGTGGAGTGAGCAATGGCCCGCATAGGCATCGACAAGGCAGCTGTTCAGCAAGCGCGGCAGGCGCTGATGGCCCGGGGTGAGAATCCGAGTATCGATGCGATACGTATCGAATTGGGCAACACCGGGTCGAAGACCACCATCCACCGCTACCTGAAGGAACTCGATCGCCAGCCTGTGTCGCTGCTGGGCAACAGTACGGCGCTGAGCGAACCGCTGGGGCGGATGGTCGAGCGACTGGCCGCGCAATTGCAGGAGGAAGGGCAGGCACGCATCGATGCCGCCGAGGCTGCCGCACAGGCCCATTGCGCGGCGATGCAGGCTGAGCTGCAACGGGTCCAGCGCGAACTGGCCGGCGCGCTGCGCCAGGTCGAGACCTTGAGTGGTGCGCTGCACGTCGAGTCCGAACGCCTGGCCGCCAGCCAGGCCAACCTGCAGGCCGAACAATTGCGCAGTGCCGGTCTGAGCCAGTCCCAGGGCGAACTGCAGGCGCGCCTGGCCGACAAGGACGAGCAACTGCGCGCCAGCCTCGAACAGCGCCAGCAGGAGCAACGCCGGAGCGAGACCCAGGTGCGCCAGTTGCAGGGCCAGTTGCAGACCCTGCAGCAGGGCGCCATCGCCCGCCAGGATGAGCTGACCCGCCTGCACCGCGACAATGAGCGCCTGCTGGCCGAGCAGCGCCAGGCGACGGCACAGAGCAGGTTGCTGGACGAGCAATTGCAGCAGCGTGACGCCCAGGTGCAAGGGTTGCGGGCGATACTGGCCCAGGCCCAGGGCGCCAATGACGAGATGCGTCGTCAGTTGGCGGCACGAATCCAAGGCGCGATCGACGGTCCCCTGTAGGAGCGGCCTTGTGCCGCGAAAGGGCTGCGTAGCGGCCCCAGGATTTCAGCGTCGATGCAAAGATCGCCGGGGCCGCTTTGCGGCCCTTCCGCGCCACAAGGCCGCTCCTACAGGGACGTGTGCAGGCCTGAGGCAGGAAATGCGCCGTTCGTTCAAGCGTCACGTTCAGGCACCAGGCAACACTCGCGGCTCCATCCATGACCGGAGCCTTCCATGCGCATCCTCTATGCCCCATGCTTCTTCCTCGGTTTCATCGGCACAGCCGTCTACCTGATCAACCTCGGCGCCGACATTCTCTGGCTGCTGCCCCTGCTCGGCGTGGCCATCCTGCTGTCGTTCACCTGCGAAGCGCTGTATCCGTACAAGCCTGTCTGGAGCGAGGCTGACGGGGAGGGCGGGCGCGATGGCTTGCACGCGCTGGTCAACGAAACCCTGAATGTCGCCAGCATCGCCACGATTCCACTGTTCGCCGGCTGGCTGCCGGCCAGCGGGCTGTGGCCCAGCCACTGGCAGGTGCTGTGGCAATTGCTGCTTGCCATACCCCTGGCCGACCTGGGCATCACCCTGGTGCACTACGCCAGCCACCGCAGCGCGCTGCTCTGGCGCCTGCACGCGGTGCATCACAGCGTGACCCGGCTGTACGGCTTCAACGGCCTGATGAAGCACCCGCTGCACCAACTGGCCGAGGCCCTCGGTGGTGTGCTGCCGTTGCTGTTGCTGGGCTTGCCGCAGGATATCGCGGCGCTGCTGGCCTTCAGCATCTCGGTGCAGTTGCTGCTGCAGCACAGCAATGTCGACATGCGCATCGGCGGCCTGCGCCATCTGTTCGCCTGGGCGCCCGTGCACCGGCTGCACCATCTGAAGTACGGCACGCTGGGTGACGTCAATTTCGCCCTGTTCTTCCCGCTGTGGGATCGCCTGCTGGGGACCGTGCTGCATTTGCCTGGTTATGGGCTGGCCGATGACGACATGGGCATTGGTGATCGCCCGGACTACCCGCAAGCATACCTGGCACAGCTGCGTGAGCCGTTTCGCCCAGCAGCCACGGCGCAGCCGCCGGCACCACTGCCACGCGGCCTGCGCCAGGCCCTAGACCAGCGAATCTGAGCGCAGGTGGCGCAGGGCCTCGCTGGCGCGGATACCGAACTGCTGACGCAGGCTGCGTGAAAGGTGCGCCGAGTCGGCAAAGCCCGCGGCCATGGCTGCTTCGGTCAGGGAGGCGCCGGTCAGGGCTTGGCGCAGGGCTTGGCGCAGACGCTGCCACAGCACCAGGCGTCGTACCGACAGGCCGAGGCTGTCGCTGAACAAGCGTTCCAGCTGGCTGATCGACAGCGCGGCCTCCTGCGCCAGCGCCGTGGCAGGCAGACGCTGGTCGTCCAGCGCACGGATCCGCGCCAGTGCCCGGTTCAGGCGAGGGTCCAGCGAACGGCGCGGTGTCAGACGCAGTGCTTGGGCCAGACCGGGGATGCTACGGGGTGCCTGTTGGCAGACGTCGAGCAAGGTCTCCAGGGAAAACGCCAGAGGTTCGGCGAACAGAGTGATGCAAGGCGGCTGATGAGCGAGGATGGCGTGGGGCTGCAGCGACCCGATGGCCAGCAACCTGCCGCTGCGCTGCTCGCCCGCGATCTCAACGCATACCTTGCCCTCGAGGGGCAGCAGCACCTGGTGGGCATAGTGGGCGTGTGCACTGGTACGGCCCGGCGTGCCGAACAGCAGGCAATGGTCATCGGCCAGCCAGAGTCGACCTCGCCAAGCGCCGTCCTGTCGTTCGTTCATCCCTGCTTCCTATCCAAATTGGCCCATAAACACTCATGCGAGTGGATATCGTTCAAAGGCCGATTATGCTTGAGGTGACTTGCCGCGATCCGAGGCCGATGCCTCGTCGTGCTTCGCGCAGCCTGCAATGCCCTTGGGCCTGGGTGCGTGCTTTGGGATCTGCTGGAGCACTCCGGTCTACCACAACCAGACGGAGGCGACCCATGGCGGTCCTAGACAGCGCATCCACGGGCAGTAGCGCGCCCCAACGTGGCATCACCCGGGAGGAGCGCAAAGTCATCTTCGCCTCGTCCTTGGGCACCGTGTTCGAATGGTACGACTTCTACCTCTACGGATCACTGGCGGCGATCATCGCCAAGCACTTCTTCGCCGGGGTCAACGAGACCACCTCGTTCATCTTCGCCTTGCTCGCCTTCGCCGCCGGCTTTGCCGTGCGGCCATTCGGCGCCATCGTGTTCGGGCGCCTGGGCGACATGATCGGGCGCAAGTACACCTTCCTCATCACCATCGTGATCATGGGTATATCCACCGCGGTGGTGGGGCTGCTGCCCAGCTACGCGACCATCGGCGTGGCCGCGCCGGTGATCCTCATCAGCCTGCGCCTGCTGCAGGGGCTGGCGCTGGGCGGCGAGTACGGCGGCGCCGCCACCTATGTGGCGGAACATGCGCCCAAGGGCAAGCGCGGCTTCTTCACCGCATGGATCCAGACCACCGCCACCCTTGGCCTGTTCCTCTCGCTGCTGGTGATCCTGGCCTGTCGTACCGCCATGGGTACCGAGGCGTTCGAGGCCTGGGGCTGGCGCATACCATTCCTGCTGTCGATCCTGTTGCTGGCGATCTCGGTGTACATCCGCCTGCAGCTCAACGAGTCGCCGGTATTCATGAAGATGAAGGCCGAAGGCAAGGCGTCGAAGGCGCCGCTGACCGAGTCGTTCGCCCGCTGGGACAACCTCAAGGTGGTGATCATGGCGCTGCTCGGCGGCACCGCCGGGCAGGCGGTGGTGTGGTACACCGGGCAGTTCTATGCGTTGTTCTTCCTGCTGCAGACGCTGAAGATCGACCCGCAGACCGCCAACCTGCTGATTGCCGGTTCGCTGCTGATCGGCACGCCGTTCTTCATCGTCTTCGGCAGCCTGTCCGACCGCATCGGGCGCAAGAAGATCATCATGGCCGGCTGCATCATCGCCGCGCTGACCTACTTCCCGATCTTCAAGGCACTGACCGAGTACGGCAACCCGGACGTGTTCGTCGCCCAGGAGCAGAACCCGGTGGTAGTGGTGGCCGACCCCGGGCAGTGCGCGTTCCAGTTCGATCCGGTGGGCAAGGCCCGGTTCACCAGCTCCTGCGACATCGCCAAGAGCCTGCTGGCCAAACGGGCCATTCCCTACGAGAACGAGAAAGCCGAGCCTGGCAGCGTGGCGCAGATCCGCATTGGTGAGCGGGTGATCCCGAGCTTCGAGGGCAGCAGCCTGGCCGCGGCGGACCTGAAGACCCAAAGTGATGCCTTCACCGCCACCCTGACGGCGGCCCTGAAGGAAGCCGGCTACCCCGAGAAGGCCGACCCGGCGAAGATCCACTACCCGATGGTGTTGTTGCTGCTGAGCATCCTGGTGATCTACGTGACCATGGTCTACGGCCCGATCGCTGCCTGGCTGGTGGAGCTGTTCCCGGCGCGGATCCGCTATACCTCCATGTCGCTGCCATACCACATCGGCAACGGCTGGTTCGGCGGCTTCCTGCCGACGGTGGCCTTCGCCATGGTCGCGGCGACCGGGGACATCTACTACGGGCTGTGGTACCCGATCGTGATCGCGGTGATGACCGCGGTGCTGGGGATCTTCTTCCTGCCGGAAACCAAGGATCGCGACATCAACCACACCTGACCGCCCGCAAGCCCGCTCCACACGCTCGTGGGAGCGGGCTTGCCCCGCGATGACGGTTGATCAATCGAAGTACCCACGCAAGGTAAATCGGTACCCGACATCCACCGCCGCCATCTGCGGTTTGGCATAGGTTCTCTTCAGCACGAACTCGATCGCCGGTTCGTACAACCCGTCGCGCACCACGGCGCCCGCCAGTACCTCCACCACGTACCAGCCGTTGTCCAGCTCGATGATCGGCCGCCCCGGCTCCTGGTAGCGCGCCAGCAGGTCGCCCAGGGTCTTGTTGGTGAAGTGCTGCAGGACGCGCCAGGTGAACAGTATCAGCGCACGGTTCTCGACCCGCAGCACATACCCCGCACGACGATGCTTGAGACGGCTGCCGGGCTCCAGCAGTGCCGGCGTGCGCTCGTCGAGGGTGAACAGGATGCGATAAGGCAGGTTATCGATTCCGGCCAGCGGCAGGATCACCCCTTGCGCCACCGCCAGGTCGCCGCTGTCGGTGCTGGTGAAGGCGCGGGCGAGGTCGTCGGGCAGGTCGTGGTCTTCCTTGAACTGTTCGAGCAACTGGATATCACCAAGCAGGAAATAGTCGATCAGGTCGTTGAGCACTTCGCTGAATTCGTAGCGCATGGGTAGTCCTTGTTCTGGCTGCGCCGGAGAAGTCAGCAATGTAGCAGTCCTGGCAAGGCCCGCCATCACCTATCGAGTGGGTCACTTCAGGCTGCCTTCAGATTCGCCGCCGATACTGCCTGCACTGTAACCTGCGGGGGCCTGTCATGACCGAGCCGACCTGGAACAGCCTGTTCCCCTTGCCTATTGGCAACCATGCGCCCCACCAGGCGCGGCTCACGCTGCACGACCCGGAAACATCCGGTCGCGCTGCCATAGAGCAGTTCATCCACGCACGCTTCGCCTGTGTCCACCATGCCGATGTCCATCACTACCTGCCGCAGCTGCTGGGCCTGCAGGACCGCCATGGCCGGCTGATGGCTGCCGCCGGCCTGCGCCTGGCCGCCGCTGCGCCGCTGTTTCTGGAGCGCTACCTCGATATGCCGCTGGAACGCGCCGTGGCGGGTGTGGCGGGGAGCCCGGTGCCCCGCGAGCAGCTGGTGGAGGTGGGCAACCTGGCCGCACTCAGTGCCGGCAGCGCGCGGATCATGATCATCGCCGTGACCTGGTTGCTGGCTGCCCGCGGTCTGAGCTGGGTGGCCTTCACCGGTGCGGCGACGTTGCTCAACAGCTTTCGCCGACTGGGCCTGGAACCTACGGTAGTTGCTCAAGCCGACCCCCGGCGTATCGACGATGACTCCGGCGCTTGGGGCAGTTATTACGCACATCACCCGCAGGTGTTCGTCGGCAGCATCGACCAGGGCCATGCGGCATTGGCCCATGCCGGCGTGTTCGAGCGGCTGGGCCTGCCGACGATCCGCCAGGAGGCCGGTCATGCCGCATGACATCCAGAGCTTTTTCGAAACGCTGCAGGTCCATGGCCGACACCGCGGTGCCCAGCCAGCGGTACAGGGCGCTGGCGAAAGTTTCACTTATGAGCAACTGCTGTGCGAGGTTCGGCAGCGGGCGGGCTGGCTGCGCGAACAACCGCCCGGTACCTTCGCCCTGGCCCTGGAAAACGGCCCGCAAGCCCTGCTGTGGGATCTGGCGGCACTGATGGCCGAGCGTCCGTGCCTGCTGCTTCCGGGCTTCTTCAGTGCGGCCCAGCGACGCCACTGCCTGGTGCAAGGTGGCGTGACACGGGTGCTGGCCGATGCCGGCCTGGCGGCGGAGCTGAGCGACTGCGGATTCACCCGGGACGCGCGATTCTGGAGCCGGGACAGCGTCGCGTCGCCGCCCCTGCCGGACGGCACCGCCAAGATTACCTACACCTCCGGCAGCACCGGGGCGCCCAAGGGCGTGTGCCTGGGCGCGACGGCCCTGGTCAGGGTGGCCCACGAACTGGAGGTCGCCAGCCGCGCGGCGGCGCCGGGCAAATACCTGGCGGTGCTGCCGCTGGCGGTGCTGCTGGAGAACCTGGGGGTGTACGCGGCGCTTCTGGCAGGCGCCAGCGTAGTGCTCTACCCACAGGCACAGCTGGGCATTGGCGGCGCCAGCCAGGTGGATTTCAGCCGTCTGCTCGGGGCCATCGCCCTGAGCGGTGCCGAGAGCCTGATCCTGGTTCCGCAGCTGCTGCTGGGGTTGGTCACGGCTATCGAACGGGGGGCGATGCGGGTCGGTCCGCTGCGTTTTGTTGCCGTGGGTGGCGCCCGGGTGGCCGACAGCCTGTTGTCGCGCGCCGCGGCGGTGGGGTTGCCGGTGTACGAGGGGTACGGGTTGTCCGAGTGCGCATCGGTGGTGTGCCTGAACCGGCCCGGGGCGCTGCGCCCGGGCAGCGTCGGACGACCGCTGCCCCATGTGCAGGTGCGCATCGCCGAGGATGGCGAGGTGCTGGTGGCGGGTACGGCGCTGCTCGGCTATCTGGGCGAGCCTGCGTTCACCGGCCAGTGGTGGCCGACCGGCGACCTCGGCCAGCTGGACCGTGACGGCTACCTGCACCTGGCCGGGCGCAAGAAGAACCAGTTCATCACCAGCTTCGGCCGCAACGTCAACCCGGAATGGGTCGAGGCCGAACTGACCCAGGGTGGGGTGATTGGCCAGGCCTTCGTGCACGGCGAGGGCCTGCCGGGCAACCTGGCCCTGCTCTGGCCCCTGGACCCGCAGGCCAGTGATGGGCAGATCGCGACGGCGCTCCGCCAGTGCAATGACGGCCTGCCGGATTACGCCCGGGTGCATGCCTGGCGACGCCTGCCCGAACCTTTCAGCGCCGAGGCGGGCACCCTGACCGCCAATGGCCGTCCGCGCCGCGACGTGATCCTGCGGCATTACCAATCACTGTTGTCCGACCTTCAGCATCCGTGAGGTACGCCATGTCCTTTTTCGAAATCCTGCAAGCGCAGACTGCGAGGGAGCGTGAAGCCTTGTTCAGCGTCCCGGTTATCCGCGATGCCTTGGGCGGGGTGGTCAGCCTTGAGGGCTACGTGGCTTTCCTGACCCAGGCCTACCACCATGTTCGCCATACCGTGCCGCTGATGATGGCCTGCGGCGCGCGGTTGCCGTCGCGCCTGGAATGGCTGCGCGGCGCGGTGTGCGAGTACATCGAGGAGGAGTACGGCCATGAGCGCTGGATCCTCGACGACATCGCCGCTTGCGGCGCCGACCCGGCCACTGCCCGTGACGGCCGGCCGGCACTGCCGATCGAACTGATGGTGGCCTACCTTTACGACCTGATTGCCCGGGGCAATCCGGTAGGGCTGTTCGGCATGGTCAATGTGCTCGAAGGGACCAGCATCGCCCTGGCCACCCAGGCCGCCGGCAGGATCCAGGGTAGCCTGGGACTGCCGGACAAGGCGTTCAGCTACCTCAGCTCCCATGGCGCCCTCGACCAGGACCACATGCTGACGTATCGCGGCCTCATGGACCGCCTGGAGGACAGCGACGACCAGCAGGCGGTGATCCACGCCGCCAAGGTGGTGTACCGACTGTACACCGAAATGTTCCAGGGCTTGCCGCGGGCCGGCCAGACCGAGGTGCGCCATGCGCTTGCCTGAATGCGTGGTGGTGCTGACCGGTGCCAGTGGCGGCATCGGCCTGGAACTGGCCGAACAGCTGTGCGCCGCCGGTGCGCGGGTACTGGCGGTGAGCCGGCACATGGGCAGGCTGGCGCAGTTGATGAACCGCTACCCGCAACAGTTGCGCTGGCAGGCGGCCGACCTGCGCGGCGCCGAGGGTCGCCAGGCGGTACTGAGCGCCGCCCGGGCCATGGACGGGGTCAATGTGCTGATCAATGCCGCCGGGATCAACCGCTTCGCCTTGCTCGACCAGCTCGACGAAGCCGCCCTCGACGAACTGCTGGACATCAACCTCAAGGCCGCGGTGCAGCTCACCCGTGGCTGCCTGCCATTGCTGCGCCTGCAGCCTCGGGCGCTGGTGGTCAACGTCGGCTCCACCTACGGCTCGATCGGCTACCCCGGCTATGCCGCCTACTGTGCCAGCAAGTTCGCCCTGCGCGGCTTCTCCGAGGCCTTGCGCCGCGAATTGGCCGACACCTCGGTGAACGTGCTGTACGCCGCGCCACGGGCAACGCGCACGGCGATGAACAGCAGTGCCGCGACGGCGCTCAACCAGGCGTTGAAGGTCGGCGTGGATCAGCCGGGGGATGTGGCCCGGGCCGTGCTTGCCGCGGTCCAGGCCGACCGCAGCGAGTTGTACCTGGGCTGGCCGGAAAAACTCTTCGTGCGTTTGAACGGCATGTTGCCCGGGCTGGTCGATCGTGCCCTGCGCAAACAACTGCCGCTGATTCGTCGCTACAGCGCCCACTCGGGCAAGGAGTCAGGCAAATGAAACGTCTGTTACTGGCCGGTGTGCTGGCCTTCTCGCCGGTTGTCTGGGCTCTGGACCAGGCCGGCAGCCAACGTCTGAACGAGGTGCAGCAGCGCTGGGCGCAGATCCAGTACAAACTGCCCGAGGCGCAGCGCAGCAAAGCCTTCGAGGCCCTGGCGGCGGACGCGGCGGCTTTGGTTCGTCAGTACCCGGGCTCGGCGCAGCCGCTGATCTGGGAAGGTATCGTCGACAGCAGCTGGGCCGGTGCCACGGGTGGGCTCGGCGCACTGGGCAAGGTCAAGGCCGCCCGCGCCAGCCTGGAGAAGGCCTTGGCGATGGACCCCAAGGCCCTGCAAGGCTCGGCCTACACCAGCCTCGGCGCATTGTACGACCGGGTGCCGGGCTGGCCTTTGGGGTTCGGCGACAAGGACAAGGCCGAAGCCATGCTGCGCCAGGCATTGGCGATCAACCCCGACGGTATCGACAGCAACTACTTCTGGGCCGACCACCTGTACCGGCAGAACCGCTACGCCGAGGCCCGCGCCGCCCTGGACAAGGCGCTGCGCGCCGCGCCACGTCCGGGGCGCGAACTGGCCGACGAGGGTCGGCGCGGGGAAATCGATGCTTTACTCAAGGCCATCAGGGACAAACAGGACTGAGCATGCGCCTGCTGCTGGTTGAAGACGACCCCGCCCTTGGCGAGGGGATCTGCGATGGCTTGCGCCTGGTGGGCTATACCCTCGACTGGCTGCAGGATGGCCAGAGCGCGCTGCACGCCCTGGGCGTCGAGACCTTCGACCTGCTGGTCCTGGACCTGGGCCTGCCGCGGCTGGACGGACTCGAGCTGCTGCGACGACTGCGGGCCACCGAAAACACCATGCCGGTGCTGATCCTCACGGCTCGCGACGCGCTCGAGGACCGTATCGCCGGGCTCGATGCCGGCGCCGACGACTACCTGGTCAAACCCTTCGATCTCAACGAACTCAAGGCCCGTCTGCGCGCCTTGCTGCGGCGCAGCGCCGGCCGCGCCAGGGTGCTGATCGAACATGCCGGCGTCAGCCTCGACCCGGCCACCCAGCAGGTGCGCTACAAGGGCCAGCCGGTGGTGCTCACGCCCAAGGAGTACCTGCTGCTGCACGAACTGCTCGCCCAGCCGGGCAAGGTCTTCACCCGCGAGCGCCTGACCCGGTTGCTCTACGGCTGGGACGAGGAGCCCGAGAGCAATACCCTGGAGGTCAACATCTACCAGTTGCGCAAGAAGCTGTTCAATGGCCTGATCCGCACCGTGCGTGGCATCGGCTACCTGGTGGAGGGGCGTGCATGAGTTCGCTGCGCCAGCGAACCCTATGGCGGGTCATGCTGTTGCTGCTGGTCGGCAGTGGCCTGCTGGCGCTGTACAACTACCACGACAGCCGTCATGAGATCACCGAAGTCTACGACGCCCACCTGGCGCAGAACGCACGCCTGCTGCAAGGGGTCATGAGCCTGCCGGTGCAGGAGCAGAACCGCCAGGCGCTGTACCAGGCATTCGATGAGGCCTTGAGCAAGGCGGGGCGCCATCGGGTCGGCCACCCGTATGAGAGCAAGCTGGCCTTCCAGGTCTGGGACGACCGCGCCAACCTGCTGGTGCACACGCCCAGTGCGCCTGCATTCACCACGCCACCGAGCACGCCGGGGTTTGCCGACATGCAGGTGCAGGGTCAGCGTTGGCGCGGCTTCGTGCTGCCGGTGCCGGAGAAGCGCTGGCTGATCTGGGTAGGGGAGCGCAATGACGTGCGCTACGACCTCATCGACCGTATCGTGCGCCATACCCTGATGCCGTTCCTGCTCGGCAGCCTGGCCCTGGCCCTGCTGGTCTGGGCCGCGATCGGCTGGGGCCTGCAGCCGCTGCAGAACATGGCCCGGGTGATCCGCGGGCGACATGCCGAGTCCCTTGAGCCCCTGCAGTTGGTGCCGCTGCCCAAGGAGCTGGAGCCCATGCAGGCGGCGATCAACCGGTTATTGGCGCAGATCGACGAACTGCTGCGCCGCGAGCACCGGTTCATTGCCGACGCCGCCCACGAAATGCGCACGCCACTGGCGATCCTGCGCCTGCATGCGCAGAACGCCCAGGCCGCCACCAGCGCGGCCGAGCGCGACAAGGCCCTGGGATTCCTGATCGGCGGCGTCGATCGCCTGACCCGGGTGGTCAACCAGCTGCTGACCCTGGCGCGGCTCGAGCCGCGTCTGGCGCAGCGCGACTGGGCCGAGCTCGACCTGGCCGCGCTGGTCGTCGAGACCTTGGCGCAGCTGACACCCTGGATGCTCGAGCGCGGCCAGGAGCCATCCCTGGACATTGCCGAGGGTGCTGATTACCGCTTGTACAGCGATGCCGGCGCATTGGGCATTGCCTTGCAGAACCTGGTGACCAATGCGGTGGACCATTCGCCGCCGGGTGGACGGGTACGTGTCACGCTGCGCTGCGAGGACCATGCGTTGGTCCTGGCGATCGAGGACGAAGGGCCGGGTATCGAGGCGGCGGATCTTGAGCGCGTGTTCGAACGCTTCTACAGCAAGGATGCGCCCAATGGCGCCGGCCTGGGACTGTCGATCGTGCGCACCATCGTCCAGCGCCTGGACGCTAGCGTGCAGTTGCGCAATGGCTCGCCACGGGGCCTTTGCGCCACGCTGCGTTTTCCGGTGAAGCAGGGCTGATCAATGCCGCTGGGCGATCTGGATCAGGTTGCCGCAGGTGTCGTCGAACACGGCCACGGTGACAGCGTCCATGGCCGTGGGCGGCTGGGTGAACTTCACGCCGGCCTTGCACAGCCGCTCATACTCGGCCTGGATATCGCGCACGCCGAACGAGGTGGCGGGAATGCCGGCCTGCTTGAGCGCGGCCTTGTAGGTCTTCGCCGCAGGGTGGGCGTCAGGTTCGAGCAGCAGCTCGACGCCGTTGGGGTCGTTGGGGGAGGTGAGGGTGAGCCAGCGGTGCTTGCCCATGGGGATGTCGTGCTTGGGTTCGAAACCCAGGACATGGTGGTAGAAGGCATGGGCCCTGGCCTGATCGTCGACGAGGATGCTGGTGACCACGATCTTCATGTGTATCCCTCTGGAGGGGCAGCATCGCGCTGCGGGTACCTGGAGATTATAGAAGGACCGCCTGCGCCGGGTGGATTGGCGCGCAGACTTTGAGTGGAGGTTGCTGCGCCTTGTCGCGAGTCAACACTTCACCAGGTCGAACAGCGAGCGCATCGCCCGGCTCGCCATGCGTCGCATCACCGGCGCCGGCAGGCGTTGCGCCGGCCCGCCGGCACCGAGTGCAGCGACCACCTGGCCGCGCAGGCGCAGGGGCAGGGCGAAGCAGTGCAGGTCCCCACGCGAGGCGGCCAGGTCGAGGGCAAACCCCTGGCTGGCGACCTGGTGCAGCTCCTGCTCGAGCGTTTGCGGGACTGGTTGGGTGCGCAGCAGTTGCCTGGCCAGCTGAGGGTCATGGGCCAGCAGCACCTTGCCGATCGCCGAGGTGGCCAGGCCGTCGCGACGGGTGTCCGCGGGCAGTTGCAAAGCCTGACCCCGGCCATCCAGTGCCGCCAGCGTGAGGTAGGCACGCGTGCCGCCGGGCACTGCCAGGAAGCAGTGCTCCCCACACAGGTCGGCAAAGGCGCGCAGCGCCGGGGTGAAGGCCTGGCGCAGGCGCTGCTCGGTCTCGCTCAGTGGCTGGGCCAGCTGGCGCAGGCGCAGACCGAGGGCGTAGTGACGCTGCTCGCGAGTGACGTAGCCCAGCGACATCAGGGTATCCAGCAGCCCATGCACCGTGCTCTTGCCCAGGCCACTGCGTTCGGCGAGGTCGTTCAGGCGCGCCCGACCGCCTTCGGCGCGGATAAGTTCGAGCAGGTGCATGGCCCGTTCCAGGGACTGGATCTGGCGACTGTTGGCGGACATAAAGTGATCCCGGTATTCGATGACTGCCCATTGTGCCTGCAATCGCAAGGCGGCGCAGGCGCTCGAGTTCGGCAATGCCGAACCTTGAGGCTTTTCTGCGCCCGCTTCCACTGTTGACGGGGGGCTGTGCCTACACTCGCCGGCACTTCAACCAGCCAGAGGAATCAGTACATGGATCTGCAACTGCAAGGTGCCCGGGTCGTGGTCAGCGGTGGCACACGGGGTATCGGCCGGGCCATTGTCGAGTGCTTTCTCGCCGAAGGCGCCCAGGTGGCGTTCTGCGCGCGGGACGAGGCCGGGGTGCGCCAGGCCGAGGCCGAGCTTGGCGACCAGGCCTGCGGCAGGGCGGTGGACATCACCGATGCCGCGCAGGTCGACGGGTGGATCGCCGCTGCCGCCGAGCGCATGGGCGGCATCGATATTGTCGTGCCCAACGTCAGCGCCCTGGCCCACGGCAGCGAAGCCTCGATATGGCGCCAGGCCTTTGAAACCGACCTGTTGGGCACGGTGGGCCAGGTTACGGCGGCGCTGCCTTGGCTCAAGGCTTCCGCGCAAGCGGCGGTGGTCTTGATCTCCAGCGTGTCCGGGCGTGAACTGAGCAGTTTCGACGAGCCGTACGGGGTGCTCAAGGCCGCGCTGAATCACTATGGCAAGACACTATCGGCGCGCCATGCCGGCGAGGGTATCCGGGTAAATTGCGTATCGCCCGGCAACGTGTATTTCGTCGATGGCGTCTGGGGACGGATCGAACGCGAGCAGCCCGAGGTGTTTGCCCGCAGCCTGGCGGCCAACCCGCTCGGACGCATGGCGCGGCCGGACGAGGTAGCCCGGGCTGCGGTGTTCCTGGCCAGCCCGGCGGCAAGCTTCATCACTGGCACCAACCTGCTGGTCGATGGCGGCCTGACCCGCGGCGTGCAGTTCTGACGACAGCCCGAGCCTGGACTGGCGGGAGTTGAGGCCACGGGCAGACAAACGGTACAAATGCCTAATCCAAAAGTGATATCAGATCGCTTGCATGGCGCTTGGGCCGATCTATGCTCAGGGCATTCCGTGGATACAGGAGCCCCGGCCCATGTTCGAATACCATCGCAAGTCCGATCTGGTCGAAATTCAGCGCGCCCGGCAGGCCCTGGCGGGCATGGAGGCGAAGCTGGCCGCGATCAGCCGTTCCATGGCGATGATCGAGTTCGCGCCGGATGGCACGATCCTCGAGGCGAACGAGCACTTCTGCAAGACCATGGGCTACAACGCCGACGAGATCCGCGGCAAGCACCACCGGATCTTCTGCGACCCGACCTACGCCAAGAGCGCCGAGTACCAGCAGCTCTGGCGCGAGCTGGGCGAGGGCAAGGCCATCAGCGGCACCTTCGAACGCCTGGACAAGGCCGGTCGCGAGGTGTGGCTGGAGGCCAGCTACATGCCGGTGATCGACGAGCGCCAGCAGGTCACCAGCGTGATCAAGGTGGCCTCCGACATCACCCGCCACGTGATCGAGGAGCATGAGAGCGAAAGCCTGCTCAAGGCCATTGGCCGCTCCATGGCGGTGATCGAGTTTACCCCGGCCGGGCGGGTGATCAAGGCCAACCAGAACTTCCTCGACACCATGGGCTATCGCCTGGAGGAGGTGGTCGGGCGCCACCATGGGCTGTTCTGCCTGCCCCATGAGCGCGAGTCGGCCGAGTACCGCGACTTCTGGGCCTCGCTCAATCGCGGCGAGTACCATTCGCACCGCTTCGAACGCGTCAACAAGCAAGGCCAGACCGTGTACCTGGAGGCGTCCTACAACCCGATCTTCGACAACAAGGGCCGGTTGTACAAGGTGGTGAAGTTCGCCAGCGACATCACCCGTCAGATCAGCACCCAGCAGACCGCCGCCGACGCCGCCCACGCCAGTTCGATGCAGACCGACGCCTGCGCGCGCAAGGGCACCCAGGTGGTGCAGCAGGCGGTGGAGGTGATCGAGCAGATTTCCTCCGAGCTGAACGACGCTGCCCGCACCATCGACGCGGTAAGCAAGCAGTCCGAGGTGATCGGCCAGATCGTCCTGACCATTCGCGGCATCGCCGACCAGACCAACCTGCTGGCGCTCAACGCTGCCATCGAGGCGGCCCGCGCCGGCGAGCATGGCCGGGGCTTCGCCGTGGTCGCCGACGAGGTGCGTAACCTGGCGGCGCGTACCAGCAAGGCGACCCTGGAGATCGTCGAGGTGGTGCGACAGAATCATGACCTGTCACTGACCGCAGTGGCCAGCATGCAATCAAGCCTGACCCGTACGGGGCTCGGCGTGGAGCTGGCCAACGAGGCTGGCACGGTGATCATGGAGATACAGCAGGGTTCGCGGCACGTGGTGGACGCCATCAGCCAGATCAGTTCGACTCTTCAATTGCACTGAGGCTCTGGCGCAGTTCCAGTTCCAGGCTGCGCAGGCTGGCCTGGAGCCGGGCGAGCAGCCGGTCCACCGGTTCGCCTTGGGCGATGGCCTGCTCCAGGGCCTCGCAGTCCTGTTTCACGCCCCTGACCTTGAGCATCTTGGCGCCCCCCTTGACCCGGTGGACCACGGGCACCAGGGCCTCGGGTAACGGATTGGCGCCGAGCGCCTGCAGTGCTTGCAGGTCTTCGGCGCTACTTCGTGCCAGTTGCTCCAGCAGGCGCCTGATCAGCTGGTTGTCGTCCTGGGTGAGGTGACGCAGCTCGGCCAGGTCGAAGCCGCTGGAGCGCGGCGCTTCCCCAGCCGGGTCAGGCTGGGGCGCGGCAGCCAGTGGCAGGCAGGCCTTGAGCGCCTGCAGGCCGATCGGCTTGAACAGGCATTCATCCATGCCGTTGTCCAGGCAGCGTTGACGCTCTTCGGCCTGGGCGTTGGCGGTGACGCCGATGATGCGACAGGCCGATGAGCCAGTCTCGCGCTCCTGCGCCCGAATGGCGCGGGCCAGCTCATGGCCATCCATGACCGGCATGCTGCAGTCGGTGATCACCACGTCGAAATGATCCGCCTGCCAGAGTGCCAGCGCCGCCTTGCCCTGGTCGGCGAGGCTCACCTGGTGGCCCAGCAAGCGCAGCTGTTTGTCCAGCAGCAGCAGGTTGGCCGGGTAGTCGTCCACCACCAGGACCTTTAGCGGCCCGCTGAGGGCTACGACCACCGCGTTGTCGGGCATCGCGTCGGCGCTGGGCTCGGCGCCGGGCAGGGTGAGGCGGACATCGACCTGGGTCCCCAGGCCCTCGATACTGTGCAGGGTCAGTTCGCCCCCCATGAGTTCGCACAGCTCGCGGCTGATCACCAGCCCCAGGCCGGCACCCTGGCGCGCCTGTCGACCATCGACCTGGGAGAAGGTGGTGAACAGCCGCGCCTGGTCGCTGGCACCGATGCCTACGCCGCTGTCCTTGATCTGCAAGCTGGCCTGCTGCAGGCCGCCATCGAGCGAGGTCATCAGCAACGACACGTCGACCTGACCGTGGTCGGTGAACTTGATGGCATTGCTCAGCAGGTTCGACAGCACCTGCTTGAGGCGCAGCGGGTCGGCCAGCACCCAGGCCGGGGCGGCAGGCAGCACCGCACGCAGTGCCAGCCCCTTGAGGCGGGCGCTGCCCTCGAAGATCCGCAGGGTGGAGCGAATCAGCTCGACCAGGTCGATGGCCACCGGTTGCAGGGTCATGTGGCCGGACTCGATGCGTGAGATGTCCAGCACATCGCCGATCAGCTCGAGCAGGCCGATCGCCGAGTCGTGGGCCGCCTCCAGGGCCTGGCGATCGCTATGACCGTGCCGGCTGTCCTCCAGGGCCATTTCCAGCAGGCCGATGACGGCGTTCATGGGCGTACGGATCTCATGGCTCATGACCGCCAGGAAGGTGCTCTTCGCCCGGCTGGCCTGTTCGGCATCGTCCTTGGCCTGGCGCAATTGTTCGAGCAGGCCGCGGCTGAGCGCGAGCTGCTCCTGCAGCGCGCGCTGGGCCTCGCTGCGCTGGTGGATCAACTTGCGCAGGTAGGTGTTCCAGAACACCACGCCAGTCAGCAGCAGGGCGGCCAGTACCAGGACCTGCAGGGCCAGGGTGCGGTAGTTGCGCCAGGGACTGTCGCTGACCACGGTGTTGGTGCGCCAGCGATTGACCAGTTGCTCCAACTCGTCGGGTGGAATGCTCAGCAACGCTTTGTCGAGGATCGCCTGCAACTGGTGTTCCGTCGGGCTTACCGCGAAGGTCGCCAGCGCCGGTTCGTCGCCCAGCAACCCGGCAATCCTGAGCCGGCCGTTGAACACCTGGTTGATGAAGTAGGTGGCATTGATCTGCGAGCTGAGGGCGACATCGGCGTCACCGTTGGCCACGGCCTCCATCAGTTGCAGGGGGTTTTCCCGTTCGACGGTGCGCAGGCCTGGGTACTGGCGTTCGAGCCCTTCGAGCGAAGGCGAGCCGCGCAGCAACGCCACCCGTTGGCCTTGCAGAGGTTGCACGGCGTCCAGCGCTGGCGCGTCCTGGCGGGTGACCAGGACCCGTGGGCTGATCATGTAGGGGCGGCTGTAGCGCATGCGCTGGGCGCGAAGCACACCGTAACCGATGGCAGCGATCATGTCGGCCTTGCCCTGGGCAACCTGCTCGACCATGTCCTCGAACGATTCCGACTCGACGACCTGGAAGCGCAGGCCGGTGCGCAGGCCAATACGCTCCAGCAAGTCCAGGGCGATGCCCCGTGGTTGCTGTTGGGCATCGGTGAAGCTCAGCGGCGCGAGAGAGGTGTTGATCATCACCTTGATCTGCCTGTGTCGGGCGATCCAGTCGCGCTCCTCGGCCGTCAGGGCGTCCAGGCGACGGTCGAGCAGGACACTGGTGCTGCCTCCGGTCCAGCGTCGCAGGATGTTCAGTCGCTCACTGTCGGCGATGCGTCCCAGGGCGAGGTCGACCAGTTGCAGCAGGCGTTGGTTGTCGCGCGCCAGGGCAAAGGCGAAAGTGCTGGTTGGCGCCTTGACGAAGTGATCGACCTTGACCCGTTCCTGGAAACCCTTGGCAATCGCGTAGTCGGCGCTGATCGCATCGCCCAGGTAGACATCGGCCTGCCCCAGTGCCACCGCGGCGACACCGGCGAGGGTGGAGCGGTAGAGGTTCAACTGCGCGCGTGGGTAGAGCTGCTGCACCGTGTGGATGGGCAGGTAATGGTCGACCATGGCCAGGCGCAGGCCTTCCAGGTCGTCACCCTCGGGCAGGCTCTGGTTCTGTCGCGACACGATCACCGGCAGGTCGTCGGCATAGGGCGTGCTCAGTACCAGGTCGGCATCACTGGCTTCGAAGGCATTGGAGCTGCCCAGCAGGTCGATTTCGCCCGCACGCAGCGCGTCGAGGGCCTGGGCGCGGCTGGTATAACGGCGCACCTCGATCGGCACACCCAGTTGTTCGGCGATCAGACCGGCGTAGTCGGCGCTCAGGCCCTCGTAGTCGGCCTGGCTGATGTTGATGTCGAAGGGCGGGTAGTCCGGGTGCGAGCTGCCCAGTACCAGGCGCCTGCGTTCATTGAGCCACTGGCGGTCGGAAGCAGCCACCGCCAGCGGCGGCGCCACGCTCAGGGCGCGGGCCAGCAGGTGGCGGGGCTCGCTGTGCACTTGCGCCTGGGTGGGCAGCGACAGCAGCGCGACCAGCAGCAGGCAAAGCGATGTCCCCTGGTGCATGGCTCAGGCCACGTTGTTGCGTTTGGCCAGGTCGACCATTTCCACCAGCGACTCGACCTTGAGTTTCTCCATGATCCGGCCGCGGTAGGTGCTGATGGTCTTGGCGCTGAGGTTCATCTGCTCGCCGATCAGTTTGTTGCTCTGGCCGGCGCTGAGCCGGCGCAGCACTTCCACTTCCCGGTTGGACAGTAGCCTCAGGCGCTCGGTCTCGCTTTCCAGGGTGTTGCTGTTGACCGCCATCTGCGGGAAGGTCGAGTAACCCTTGACCAGGGCCTTGAGGGCGAAGACCAGGGCGTCGAGGTCTTCGTCCTTGTTGACGAAGGCCGAGATGCCGGCGTCCATGCAGCGGCGCACGTAAAGGTCGGCGGGTTGGCCGGTCAGGGCCATGATCCGCGGCGGCGGGTCGATCAGCTTGAGGCGCTTGATCACCTCCATGCCGTCGAGGTCCGGCAGGCCGATATCGAGGATGACCACATCCGCCTTGGTCTGCTCGGCCAAACGGGCGGCTTCCTTGCCTTTACCGGTTTCCCCCACGACGGTGAAGCGTTCACGTTCGAGCAGCATGCGTACGGCAAGTCGAACAATGTGATGGTCATCGACCAACAGCACGGATGTCATTCAGGTAACTCCTGTCAAAGTGCAGCGCGCTTCCAGCCTACGATTACAGGCGCTGGGCAGCGGACTTGCTGGGCAGCGCGCACCTTACGGATATTCAGGAGCCTTGGTAATAGGCGAGTATAGGTGTGTTGAAATACCTGCACCAACCTGTAGAAAAGTCCTACAAGGAAGGTTCAGGCGCAGGGTGCGTGCGGCTTGTGCACACGTTGTGTCGAGGCGGGATTGTTGTCCAGTACCTTGCCGGCACGGGTGGGGCGGATCACCAGCTGGCCGCCGCAGTTCGGGCAGCGGTTGTGGAAGTGCTGGTCGTTGCAGGCACGGCAGAAGGTGCATTCGAACGAGCAGATCAGTGCATCCGGGCTATTGGCGGGCAGGTCGGTGTCACAGCATTCGCAGTTGGGGCGCAGTTCGAGCATGGGCTTGGTTTCCGTCCAGTTGGAAAATCCAGTGTGCTACGCCGCGCCCCCGGTCGGCAATCGTTTCACGAGCCTGGGCGATAGAGGTGGGCATGACCGGCGCGGTACAGGGCCGAGTCGGCGAACGGCGCGTCGCCCAGCACATGGCCGACCAGGATCAGCGCGGTGCGTCGGAAGCCTTTGGCGGCCACGCGTTCGCCGATGTCCGCCAGGGTGCCCTTGACCCAGTCCTGGTCCGGCCAGGTGGCACGATGGACCACCGCGATCGGGCAGTCGACGCCATAGTGTGGCAGCAGCTCCTCGACGATGCGGGCCAGGTGGCGCACGCCCAAGTGGATGGCCAGGGTACTGCCGTGGCGGGCCAGGTCGGCCAATTGTTCACCGGCCGGCATCGGCGAACTGTCGCCAAAGCGGGTGAGAATCACGGTCTGTGCCACATCGGGCAAGGTCAGCTCGCAACCGAGCAGCGCGGCACTGGCGGCGGTGGCGGTGACGCCGGGGACGATCTGGTAGCCGATGCCCAGTTCGCGCAAGTGGCGGATCTGTTCGCCGATGGCACCGTACAGGCTGGGGTCGCCGCTGTGCACGCGGGCCACATCCTCGCCATTGGCGTGGGCCTGGCGCATCACCTCGACGATCTGTTCCAGGTGGAGTTCGGCACTGTTGATCACGGTGTGCGCCTGGTGACCTTCCAGTACGGCGGCGGGGACCAGGGAGCCCGCGTAGATGATCACCGGGCACTGGCGGATCAGGCGCTGGCCCTTGACCGTGATCAGCTCCGGATCGCCGGGGCCGGCACCGATGAAATAAACCGTCATGGGGGTTCCTTGCAGAAATATGGCGCGGATTATCCGCCGATCGCCAAAGCGAGGGTAGCGCCGCCGAGTACCTGCCTGGGCACATGCAGGCGGCCGTTTTCGCCAGCCAGGGCCAGGGCAGTGCTTTCGGCGACGCCCCAGCAGCCGGTCTGGGCGTACACCGTGGCCGAACGATGGCTGAGCAGCGGCTCGAAGACCGTCAGGTGCGTGGCGTCGAAGCAGATGTAAGGCAGCCCGAGGCGCTCGGCCAATGCCAGCAGGCCGGGTTCGCGAGCCTTGGGCTCGATGCTGGCAATGGCGCGCAGGGCCGAGAGGGGCAGGGCGTGGCGGGTGAGCGTCTGGCGCAGCAGCACCGCCAGTGTCTCGACCGGGCAACCACGGCGGCAACCAAAGCCGGCGAACATCGCCGGCTGCACGGGCAGATCGCGCATCAGGCCTGGCTGGAACGACGGTAAAGCCACGCGCTGAGCAGGCCCAAGGCCAGCCAGAACGCGGCGTTGGTCAGCCAGGAAGCGATCTTGAACTGGGTCTCGAGGGCTTCCGGCGCCAGGCTTTCATGCACTGCGGGTTGCGGCGCGCCGATCAGGTGCGGGATCACCAGTAGGGCCACACCAAGCACCTTGAACAACCAGTGCCGGGCGAACACCAGCAGCGCCAGGCCGGCGGCGGTGGCTGCGGCGGTGCCGATCCACCAGGTCTGGCGCTGGCCAAGGTCGGCGGCGGCGGTGCCGGGCAGTTCCGGTGGCAGGCCCAGGGTCGGTGCCAGGCAGAACACGGCGAAGCCGGCCAGGCCCCACAGTGCGCCGGTGGCCACGCGGTTCGGTTCGCGCAGGCTGTAGAGGGCGACCAGGATCAGGGCAAAACCGACGGCGACCACCAGGTTGCCGCCAGTAGTGGACAGCACGCGCTGCCAGCCGTCCTCCGGCGCCCAGGCCTCGGCACTGTGTTCATGCTCATGGGGCGCTGCGGCGTCGCCGTGCTCATGCTGTTCGGCGACCGGGGCAGTGGATTCGTAGGTTTCCGCCTGGAGAATCAGTGGGGCGACCCAGAAGCTTTGCAGCAGGGTCAGCAACAGGGCCGCGAGCAGGCCGCTGAAACCCGCGGTACGGGCGATGCGCGTAATCATGCGGATTTACTCAGTGGCAAGGGAAGGCGGCACTGTGGCGGGTGTCGTGGGCGGCATTGTGCACCGCCTCGATGTGCGAGAAACCGGCGAAGTACACCAGGCACAGCCCCAGCAGGCTGGCGCCGACCGCGACGATCAGTCGCTGGCTGAGGCTGACGGGGGTGGCGATACTGTGTTTGGCGCTGGTGATGGGCATGACGCGTTCCTCTGCTGCTTTTGTTGTGGCAACGGGCATGCGCGACGACCCCGGGCACGGCTGGCCCGAGTGATACGACGACGCCCGCCCACCGCGGGGTGTACTGTGAGCACGTCAGGCCGGTCTCCGGGCTCGCGAGGTGGAGCAAAGCTCCTTCCATGGCGTCACCTTCCCATGCCTTGAGGCTGGCACAGTGGTCCGGACGCTTCTCTCGCTTACCGTTGCGGGGGCAGCACCGGCCTTGTCGGCTCCTGGAATGGAGACGCGACGCACCGGTTTCCCGTTTCACCCCCGTGGGGGCACCTGAACGCAATGCGCTAGCAAATCACGGGGCCGGGCCCGCGTCAATCGCCGCGGCGGTTGACCGCCAGGCAGGCACTGCGTAGCCTTGCCGCTGCGAGGTTCTCGGGCGTTGGCCCGAGCTAAGACGGGAACGCGGTACAAGCCGCGGCTGCCCCCGCAACTGTAAGCACTGAAGGGTTCGGCACAGCCACTGCGCAGGCGCGCGGGAAGGCGCCGGCCCACCGGCCAGCGAGCCGCAGCGGTGCAAGCCAGGAGACCTGCCTCGTGACGTTTTCGACTTTCAACCGGGCGGGGTGATCCGGTGGCGAACGCGCCAGGCCGGCATGGCCGTGGCTGTCGTCCTGCATGCCCGCGCCATTGCTGCCAAGGGCATCGCGACATGAAAACACTGGCCAAGCTTCCCGTCACCATCGTCACCGGCTTCCTCGGCTCAGGCAAGACCACCTTGCTGCGCCATATGCTCGACAACGCCCAGGGCCGCCGCATCGCGGTGATCGTCAACGAGTTCGGCGAGCTGGGCATCGACGGCGAGATCCTCAAGCAGTGCAGCATCGGTTGCACAGAGGAAGAGGCCAATGGCCGCGTCTACGAACTGGCCAACGGTTGCCTGTGCTGCACCGTGCAGGAAGAATTCTTCCCGGTGATGCGCGAGTTGGTGGCCCGGCGCGGCGACCTCGACCACATCCTTATCGAAACCAGCGGCCTGGCCTTGCCCAAACCGCTGGTACAGGCCTTCCAGTGGCCGGAAATCCGCAACGCCTGCACCGTCGACGCGGTGATCACCGTGGTCGACAGCCCGGCCGTGGCCGCCGGCACCTTCGCTGCCTACCCGGACCAGGTCGACGCCCAGCGCAAGCTCGACCCGAACCTCGACCATGAGTCGCCGCTCCATGAATTGTTCGCCGACCAGCTGGCCAGCGCCGATCTGGTGGTGCTGAACAAAGCCGACCTGATCGACGCCGAGGGCCTGGCCAAGGTCCGTGCCGAGGTGGCCGAGGAACTGCCGCCGGCGGTCAAGGTGATCGAGGCCAGCAGCGGCCGCCTGCCGCTGGAAGTGTTGCTGGGCGTGGGCGCCGAATCCGAGGCGCATATCGACGGTCGCCGTACCCATCACGACTCGCATCACGACGGCGATGACCATGACGACCATGACCACGACGCCTTCGACTCGATCTCCATCGACCTGCCCGAGGCCGACGAGAGCCTGCTGCTCGATGCCCTGACCCAGCTGGTCACCGAGTTCGGCATCCTGCGCGCCAAGGGCTTCGCCGCCATCCCCGGCAAGCCGATGCGCCTGCTGATCCAGGGTGTGGGCACCCGCTTCGACAAGCATTTCGACCGTGCCTGGCGCAGCGACGAGCCCCGGATCACCCGCCTGGTGCTGATCGGCCAGGATCTCGACGCGGCGCAGCTGGAAGCGCGCCTGCGCCAGGCCCTGGGCGCCTGATCCATGCACCTGCTGCGGACCCAGCCCGGCGGCTTCGTGCCGGACGACAGCATCGCCGATCTCGGCCAGACCCCCGCCGATCTGGTGATCCTCTGCAGCGGCGATTCACACCTGGCGCTGCTCGCCGAAACCGCCGAGCAGTTGCCGGCGGATTTCCCCAGCGTGCGCCTGGCCAACCCGATGCAGGTGCAGAACCACGCCTCGGTCGACTTGTATATCGACCAGGTGCTGCGCCATGCCAAGGTGATCCTGATATCACTGCATGGCGGTGTCGGTTACTGGCGCTATGGTGTCGAGCAACTGGTCGAACTGGCGGGGCGAGGGGTACAGCTGATCCTGGTGCCCGGCGACGACCGCCCCGACCCTGAGCTCACCGACCTGGGCACGGTTCGCGGCGAACAGGCCGAACGCCTCTGGCACTTCCTGCGCCAGGGCGGCAAGGCCAACGCGGTGAACCTGTTCAACTGCCTGGCCAGCCAGTGGCTGGGGCGCGATTACCCGTGGGACGAGCCACAGCCCTTGCCGCGCACGGCGGTCTATCATCCAGCCAAGGGCACGGCTTGTCCCGAGGACTGGTACGCCGAGTGGAACCCGGAGCATCCGGTGGCGCCGTTGCTGTTCTACCGTTCGCACCTGCAGGCGGCCAACACCGCGTTCATCGATGTGTTCTGCCAGCGCCTGCAGGCCTGCGGTCTGAACCCATTGCCCATCGCCGTGGCCAGCCTGAAGGAGCGCGCCTGCCTGGACCAGGTCGAGGCCTGGCTCGATGAGGTGCAGGCCGAAGTGGTGATCAACACCACCGGTTTCGCCCTGTCCAGCCCCGAGCAACCCAACCTGCGCCCGCTGCGCCGCGATGTACCGGTGCTGCAGGCCATCTGCGCCCAGGACAACCAGCCTGGCTGGGAGCAGAGCGAACAGGGCCTGGGCGCTCGCGACCTGGCGATGCACATCGCCCTGCCGGAACTTGACGGGCGCATCATCACCCGGCCGGTGAGTTTCAAGGACCTGGCCTGGCGCAGCGAGCGCAGCCAGTCCGATGTGGTCTGCTACCGGGCCCATCCCGAGCGCATGGACTTCGTCGCCGAACTGGCACGGCGCTGGGTGACCCTGGCGCGTCTGGACAACCAGGAAAAGCGCGTGGCCCTGGTGCTGGCCAACTACCCGACCCGCGACGGGCGCATCGGCAATGGCGTCGGCCTGGACACGCCGGGCGCGGCGCTCAATATCCTCAGGGCCCTGCAAGCGCAGGATTACCCGGTGGCCGGGCTGCCCGACAGCGGCACCGAGCTGATTCACCAACTGCTCGGCGGGGTTACCAACGACCTTGACCACCTCGACCAGCGCCCCTGCGCCCAGAGCCTGGCCCTGGCCGACTACCAGCGCGCCTTTGCCGCCTTGCCCGAGGCCAACCAACGCGCCGTGCTGGAGCGCTGGGGGCCGCCCGAGCAGGATCCGATGTTCCGCAGTGGGCGCATGATGGTCGCCGGCCTGCGCTACGGCCTGACCTTCGTCGGCATACAGCCGGCGCGGGGCTATCAGGTGGACCACAGCGCGGTGTACCACGACCCGGACCTGGTGCCGCCCCATGGCTACCTGGCGTTCCACTTCTGGCTGCGCAACGGCTATGCCGCCGACGCGGTGATCCATGTGGGCAAGCACGGCAACCTGGAATGGCTGCCGGGCAAGGGGGTGGGCCTGTCCGCCGAGTGCTGGCCGGATGCCTTGCTCGGCCCGTTGCCCAACATCTACCCGTTCATCGTCAACGACCCGGGCGAGGGCGCCCAGGCCAAGCGCCGCACCCAGGCGGTGATCATCGACCACCTGATGCCGCCGCTGACCCGTGCCGAGACCTACGGCCCGCTGCGCCACCTGGAGCAATTGGCCGACGAATACTACGAGGCGCAGTTGCTCGATCCGCGCCGCGCCCGCGAGCTGCAGCGGGACATCCTTGAACTGGTCAAGACCCACCATATCGACCGCGAGCTGCAGCTCGAAGGGCAGATGGAGGACGCGGCGGTGTGGCTGCCGCGGCTGGACACCTACTTGTGCGACCTGAAGGAATCGCAGATCCGCGACGGCCTGCACGTGTTCGGCCAGTCGCCGCAGGGGCGTTTGCGCAGCGATACGCTGCTGGCGTTGCTGCGGGTGGCGCGGGGCGATGGCAAGGGCGGTAACGCCAGCCTGATCCGTGTGCTGGCCAAGGCGTTGGCGCTGGGTTTCGACCCGCTGGACTGTGATCTGGGGCAGGCATGGGATGGGCCACGCCCGGACCTGCTGGCACAACTCGACGCCAGCCTCTGGCGAACCTGCGGCGATACCCGCGAGCGCCTGGAGTTGTTGGCTTTGTCACTGATCGAGCAGGCCCTGCAGGGTGCTGTCGCGCTGCCGGACGAAGCAGGGTGGGACGCGGTGCGCGCGGTACTGCGCACACTGGTCGAGCAGGTCGCCCCCGACCTGGATGCCTGCGGCGCTGCCGAGATCGATGGCCTGCTGGCGGCCCTGGCCGGGCGCTTCGTCCCCGCCGGACCCAGCGGCGCGCCCAGCCGCGGGCGGCTGGACGTGCTGCCCACCGGGCGCAACTTCTATACCGTCGATGTGCGCAACCTGCCCACGGCCACGGCCTGGCGCCTGGGCTTCGCCTCGGCCAACCTGATCCTCGAACGCCATTTGCAGGACCATGGCGATCACCTGCGCCAGCTGGGCCTGTCGGTGTGGGGCACGGCGACCATGCGCACCGGCGGCGACGATATCGCCCAGGCCATGGCGTTGATGGGCGTGCGCCCGGTGTGGGCCACCGGCAGCCAGCGGGTCGATGACTTCGAGATCCTGCCGCTGAGCCTGCTCGACCGGCCACGGGTGGACGTGACGCTGCGGGTGTCGGGCTTTTTCCGTGACGCCTTCGGCAACCTGATCCGCCTGTTCGACGCTGCCGTGCAGGCGGTGGCGGCGCTGGATGAGCCAGGCGACCTGAACCCCCTGGCCGCACGGGTGCGCGCCGAGCGTGAAGCGCTGCTCGGCGCTGGCATCGAGCCCGAACAGGCGGCGCGACAGGCCGGTTGGCGGGTGTTCGGCGCCAAGCCTGGCGCCTACGGAGCCGGTGTGCAGAACGCCATCGACGGGCGCCTTTGGCACAGCCGCGACGACCTGGCCGAGGTCTACCTCAACCATGGTGGCTACGCCTATGGCGCCGCCGACGAAGGCACCCCGGCCCGCGCCGCGTTCGCCCAGCGCCTGGCGCAGGTACAGGCGGTGCTGCAGAACCAGGACAACCACGAGCACGACCTGCTCGACTCCAACGACTACTACCAGTTCCAGGGCGGCATGCTGGCGGCCGCCGAAACCCTGGCCGGCACCTTGCGGGCCAGCTACCACGGCGACCATAGCCAGGCCGACCGGCCGCGGGTGCGCACCCTCAAGGAAGAACTCAACCGGGTCATCCGCGCCCGGGCGCTCAACCCCAAGTGGATCGACGGCGCCAAGCGCCATGGCTATAAAGGTGCGTTCGAGCTGGCGGCCACGGTCGACAACCTGTTCGCCTTCGACGCCACCACCCACCTGATCGACGATCATCATTACCAAGGGCTGGCCGATGCCTATGTGCTCGACCCGGCCACCCGTGATTTCATGCGCGAGCACAACCCCGAAGCCCTGCGTGACCTCACCGAGCGCCTGCTGGAAGCCCAGCAGCGCGGGTTGTGGCAGGAGCCGGGCGACTATCGTGAAAGCCTCGAGCAGCAGTTGCTCGCCGGCGAGGAAGACAGCTGAACATGAGCGAACCCGTGCAATTCCCCCTGGCCGCCGTGGTTGGCGCCGACGACCTCAAGCTGGCCCTGTGCCTGACAGCCATCGACCCGAAGATCGGCGGCGTGCTGATCGAAGGCCCACGTGGCATGGCCAAGAGCACCCTGGCCCGGGGCTTGGCCGATCTGCTTGGCGACGGCCCGTTCGTGACCCTGCCGCTGGGGGCCACCGAGGAGCGCCTGGTCGGCACCCTCGACCTGGATGTCGCGCTCGGCCAGGGCCAAGTGCGGTTCTCACCGGGCGTGCTGGCCCATGCCGACGGAGGCGTGCTGTACGTCGATGAGGTCAATCTGTTGCCCGACCCCTTGGTAGACCTGCTGCTGGACGTGGCCGCCAGCGGCACCAACCGCATCGAGCGCGACGGCATTTCCCACCGGCACGTGGCCCGTTTCGTGCTGATCGGCACCATGAACCCGGAGGAGGGCGAACTGCGCCCGCAACTGCTCGACCGCTTTGGCCTCAACGTGGCCCTGGAAGGTTTGCCGGCGCCGGAGGCGCGTCAGCAGATCATTCGTCGCCGGCTGGCTTTCGACAGCGATCCAATGGCGTTCTGCGAACAATGGGCCGAGCAGCAGGCGGCGTTGCGCGAACGCTGCCGGTCGGCCCGTGAGCGCCTGGTATCTATCGCCCTGGACGACCAGGCCCTGGCGTGGATCACCGAGCGCTGCTTCGCCGCCGGCGTGGACGGTTTGCGTGCCGACCTGGTCTGGCTGCGCGCGGCGCGGGCCCACGCCGCCTGGCGGGGTAATTCGGTGATCGAGGAGGTGGATGTACAGGCGGTTGCCGAGTTTGCCTTGCGCCACCGGCGCCGTGCTGAGGAGCCGCCACCCCAGGCCACTTCGGCGGGCGGGCAGGCGAGTGCGCAGGAGGCACCGGGCGGTCAGGGCGACTGGGGGGCATTGCCTGCCCAGCCAGTGGCCACGGGAGCTCGGCGCGAGGTGCCGAACTGGGCAAAAAAGCCCTGAGCATCCGTTCGCCCCATGATCGGGTGGCGGATGCCAGGCCTCGCGTCGGTCATTTGACGGGGACTTCCCGGGGCCGCCCGCGCACCAGCGATAGCGGGCGCATCGCCTGGCTGGCAACCTTGCTCAAAGGGCGGCCACGCCAGCGCCGCGACTTGTGTTGGCAGCAGCGCCAGGCACAGGCGCCGGAACTGTGGCTGGTGATCGTCGATGCGTCGGCTTCGACCCGGCGCAATCAGGCGCTGGCCCAGGCCAAGGGTCTGCTGGCCGGGTTGTTCGATGAGGCCTACCGTCAGCGCGCACGCCTGGCCTTGCTGACAGCCAGTGGCAACCGTCCGCAATGGCAACGCCACGGCCTGAAAGCCTCGGCGGCCTTGCAGCCCTGGTTGCAGGCGCTGGGAGCGGGCGGCGGTACACCGTTGCCGGCGGCACTGGAAGAGGCGCGTCAGTGGTTGCTGGCCCGGAGCAAGCGCCTTCCCCATGAAACCCAGCGCTGCCTGGTGTTGACCGATGGTCGCCTGCAACAGGGCCCTGTGTTGCAGCCACTACCTTGCGTGACGTTGCTGGTGGATATGGAAACAGCGGCGGTGCGCGTGGGCCGGGCACGTCAACTTGCCGAACAACTGCAGGCCGACTATCGGCATATCGAGCAGTTCGCGGTGGTCAAATAAGGATGTAACTGCGACAGGATGTCGCAATAGAAAAAGTTATCCCCGAAAGTGGGGAAACTTGCACAAGTGCGTGGCAACCACGCACTGGCGGCACAGTGCTCTTTTACTTCGGCATTGACCAGGGTTGCAGGTCGTAACCTTTGCCGGATAGTTCGGCGCGCACTTCCTCGATCAGGCTGGCCCATTGCGCGGGGTCGGAATAGACGCGCGAGGACACTTGTTTGCTGCCGATACGGGTGCTGGTCCGGTCGATCACTGCCAGGCTCAGTTCACCAGTACCGTTGGGTGCATCCCAGGCTACGCACTGGAAGGGTTCGAAGGCGTGGTCGGCGATCAGCAGTGCTTCGTTGACACGGAGCGGGGCGTTCATGGTTCGGTCTCTCTCATGGTCCCAAACAGCGAAATAAGGTGCCGCGGTGTTATTCCACAAAAGTGTACAGCGCGGGGTTATTTGTACTGATGCTCCAGATCAGGGTTCAAGTCACATGGCCGTTGAAATTTTTTTATATCGATGATGTTTTCCTGCCTGCCCAGCGCACCTAAGACGGCAATTGAGTTGGAAAATTCCCGGAGGCGTATGCGTGGATCAAGGCGGGCTGACCAACGGTAGTGGGGGGCGTCAAGTTCATTGCTACTGTTAATTCGGGCGTCGCAACTGTCTGTTTATAGTTAAAAAACCTAAATCTGGCGCCAAGGAAAGGTCATGCTCGATACCGCATCCCTACGCCGCTTGCTGATTGTCGACCCCTGCGATGATTGCCACCGCCTTTTACCGGGCCTGCGCAGTGTCGGCTGGGATGTGCGAAGTAGCACGCTCGAGGCGGCAATGGAGCAGCCCTGCGACGTCGGCCTGGTACGCCTGCAGGCCTCGCACCTGCTGCACCCCGAAGCGCTCAAGGACCTGATCAAGCGCAGCAATACCGAATGGATCGCCGTGCTCAGCGCCGAAGAGCTGCGCCTGCAGAATGTCGGCGATTTCGTCTGCGAGTGGTTTTTCGACTTCCACACCCTGCCGTTCGATGTCTCGCGAGTGCAGGTTACCCTGGGCCGCGCCTTCGGCATGGCGCGGCTGCGCGGCAAGGGCGCGGTACGGGTGGATGAGCCCGAGCATGAACTGCTGGGTGAGAGCCGGCCGATCCGCGAGTTGCGCAAGTTGCTGGGCAAGCTGGCGCCAACCGAATCGCCGGTGCTGATCCGTGGCGAAAGCGGCACGGGTAAAGAGTTGGTGGCGCGTACCCTGCATCGGCAATCGCAACGGCGCGACAAGCCGTTCATCGCCATCAACTGCGGCGCCATCCCCGAGCACCTGATCCAGTCCGAGCTGTTCGGCCATGAAAAAGGCGCGTTCACCGGTGCGCACCAGCGCAAGGTGGGGCGTATCGAGGCGGCCAATGGCGGCACCCTGTTTCTCGACGAGATCGGTGACCTGCCGCTGGAGCTGCAGGCCAACCTGCTGCGTTTTCTCCAGGAAAAGCACATTGAGCGGGTAGGAGGGAATCAGCCTATCGCGGTGGACGTCAGGGTTCTGGCGGCTACCCATGTGGACCTGGAGAAGGCCATCGCGCTGGCGCGCTTTCGTGAAGACCTGTACTACCGGCTCAATGTCCTGCAGGTAGTGACCGCGCCGCTACGCGATCGGCATGGCGACCTGTCGATGCTGGCCAGTCATTTTTCCCAGTTCTACAGCGCCGAAACGGGCCGGCGGCCGCGCTCGTTCAGCGATGGAGCCCTGGCGGCCATGGGGCGGCACGAATGGCCGGGCAATGTTCGTGAGCTGGCCAACCGGGTGCGACGCGGTCTGGTGCTGGCCGAGGGGCGGCAGATTGAAGCGCAGGACCTGGGCTTGCAAGAGCTGCAGGAGCAGGACCAGCCATTGGGCACGCTGGAGGACTACAAGCACCGGGCCGAGCGTCAGGCGCTGTGCGATGTGCTGAACCGGCACAGCGACAACCTGAGCATCGCGGCCAAGGTGCTGGGGGTGTCGCGGCCGACGTTTTATCGGTTGTTGCACAAGCATCAGATTCGTTGACGCCAGGGGCTGCTTTGCAGCCCTCTTCGCGGCACAAGGCCGCTCCTACAGGGGGCGCGGTCCTCTGTAGGAGCGGCCTTGTGCCGCGAAAGGGTCGCAAAGCGACCCCGGCAATAAATGCAAAATCCTTGAAGGGATGACCGTTACAACCATCCCTCAACTCGACTGGGCAAGATGCCCATCCGCCAGTTCCTCCACCGTCTCCGGCTCATCCGGCAGTGCAGTGATCACGCTGAAGTCACTGACCTCCACCTCGCCACCGCCATACCCCAGCAGGTGGAAGGAAAACGCCTTGCGGACGGTAGGGTTGTCGAAGTCGAACTCCATTTCCAGCGGTTCGTCGGCCGTCACCCGCATCTCTTCAGGCAGCCCGAGCTGCACGTCCTGCTCCAGTTCCTTGGCCTTGAGGCGGATGTACGCCGCATGCCGGGGATCCAGCGCCCGTACCTTCAAGCGTACTCGGGTGCGGGAGCCCTCAGGCATTTCCAGGTACTGCGCGCCGATCAGGTTGTCCGCCCAGTCATCTTTGATGCGCTCGGCCAGGGCGATGGGTGATGGCCCGCCGAACTGGTAGCGCAGGTTGAGCGGGGTCTGCAGCAGCGACTGATCAAGGCTCGCTGCCAGCAGATTGAGCTGCGGACCGAGGCTGTCGTCGCCACGGCCGAGGAATTTGGCCTGGTCGGCAATGAATCCACTGCTGGCATAGCGTCGGCAGCGTAGTTGGAAGTCGCACTCGCTGAAGGTGCCCTGGCCGTCGTGGTAGCGCAGCATGCCATTGGTGAAGGAGATCATCTCGCGGCCGCTGTCGTAATCGCGGTACAGCGAACGTCCGCCCAGGGCTGCCGGGATCGGCAGGGCGAAGTAGTCGAGCAGGGAAGTGCTCAGGTCGATATGGCCGTAGGTGCCCTGCTTGAGCCTGGGCAGTTGGGCCTGTTCCGGCGCCAACGTAAGGTTGAAGCCCCAGGCCGAGGCCAGGCGCACGCCATCGATACCATGGGATTCGTCCGAGGTGACGATCACCAGGGTATCTTCCAGCACGCCCTGTTTCTCGAGGCTGTCGAGGAAGCCGCCCAAGGCATCGTCGAGGTAGGCCACCGCGGCCTGCTTTGGCGTATCGAAGCGTTGCAGGTAGGCGTCAGGCGCCGAATAGGGCTGGTGGGTGCCAACCGTGAGCAGGGTGAGCATCCACGGCTGGGGTTGCTTGCGCAGCTCACCGACGTAGTCGAGCGCGCCTTCGAAGAAGGCGCGGTCGTCCTTGCCCCAGGGGAACTCCAGGTAGTTGTCGTTGGCGAACCACTCCAGGCCATGCACCGAGTCGAAACCGATGTGCGGCATGATCCGGTCCTTGGCCATGAAGCGCAGGCCGGCGCCCTGCAGATAATGGGTGGCGAAACCGGCCTCGCGCAGCTGGGCCGGCAGGCAGGCCTGGTTGCGTTGCTGCTGGGTCAGCAGCTCGACGCCCTTGGGCGTGCCGTTGGCCAGCTTGTCGTAGTCGCCGCAGAGCATCGCGTAGAGACCGCGAATGGTCTGGTGGGTGTGCAGCACATAGTCGGGGGTGTTCATGCCGCGCTCGGCCCACTGGCTGAGCCGCGGCATCAGGTCCTGCTCGAAGCGACTGCCCAGTGCCTCGCGGTTGGGGCGCAGGTAGGCGCCGGGGATGCCCTCGACGGTGATGATCAGCAGGTTGCGCGCCTTGCCTGGCGCATCCAGCAGTTTGACGCCATTGAGGTCGGACTGGGTCAGGCCGGCGCTGGACAGCGCCGTAATCGTTGGCGCCTGGCCCATGCCACTCAGGGCCTGGTGCTGGAGTTTGCCCACCGCCGCCGACAGCGCCTGGTGGGTGAGACCGTACTGGCGCCATTGGTCGGCATCGGAGGGGGCCAACTGCTGGCCGCCCCAGTGCAGGCCGAACAGCACCACGGGCACGGCCCAGAGGCGTCGTGGCAATGGCGCGCCGACAGGTGAGCGCCATACGCTCGCCAGCCAGCCGCCAAGGCCGGCGGCCAACAGGGCGGGCAGCCAGGGATGGGCCAGGGCGCCGGCGGTGGAGTTCTCCATGAACTGCGGGTCGACCAGATAGGCCAGGTCGTCGACCGTGGGCAGCCGGCCGACGGCACTGACCAGCTCGGCGGAGGCCACCCACAGGCCGCCCCAGGCCAGCAGCAGCGGCAGGGCCAGCCACCAGGCGCGACGCTGCCCGAGCAGCAACAGCAGGCTGCCGATGGCCAGGTCGGACAGGTAGCCGAAGGGGTTGGACCAGCCCAGCAGGGCACGCGCGGTCAGCGGAATCACCAGCACCAGGATTGCCAGCGTGGCAAGGCGGGCGCGAGGGTGACCGAGCAGGTTGTTCACGAAACTTTCCTTAATGCCATTAAATCGTCACAAAACTGTGCGCGATGATAACAGGCCGATGCCGGGAAAGTCGGTCGCTACAAAACCGGTAACCAAATCCCGGGCCCTGGATCGGGCCCGGCGGAAGGGTCAGAAGTAATAGGGGAATTTCAGGCTGAACGAGAAGTCCGGCGAGTCCTCGGTAAGGCCGATGGACAGGTTGGGCACGATGGTCAGGTTGTCGGTGGCGGCGAAGGTCAGGCCGATGTTGAAGTTGGCGGCGTTGTAGTCGCTGTTGGTGATCGACTGCCAGTCGCCGCCGTCCGGCTTGATCTTGCTCTTGCTGGCGAACTGGTCGGTGACCGAGAACGACATGCTCATGCGTTCGTTGAGGGCAAAGGCGATACCGCCGCCGATCTGCCAGGAGTCGCCCAGTTTCACGTCCCCCTTGACCTTGCTGTTGACCTGGGGGCTGATATCGCTGAACGAATCCTGCATGTTGTAGGTATACGACAGGCTGGCGAACAGCACCGCCGGGTCGAAGGTCTTGACCAGCGAAATGCCCGGCGTGATCGCCCAGACGCCGTTGCCGGTCGGCAGGCTCTCCGGCACCGACAGGTTGTTGTTGGTCGGGTCCTCGACCAGCTTGATGCCATAGGGGTCCTTGCCGGTGGGCGCCTTGACCCGCAGGGTGAACACCGCGTCGGGCCAGTTCTCCGATTCGTCGAGGAATTTGTAGGCCACGCCAACGTTGACGTCGCCGATGGCCGGGTCGCGGGTGACCGACGCATCGGAGGTGACCGGGCCGGCACCGCCGGCGCCGCCGGAGGAATAGGTCGATTCGCGATAAACGATGGGTACGTTTATATCGAACTGCCAGCGTTGATCCATGTTGTAGCGGGCGGTCAGGTCCAGGGTCCAGTTGTCGGCCTTGATCCGGTCCAGGTTGATGTTGCCGAGGAAGATCGAGTCCAGGGCGAGGAAACCGTTGAGCGTCAGGGCGCGGGTATCGTAGTGGGTGTAGGTGATGCCGGTCTCGACGCTGAACTTGCCGCCACCGAAGAAGCCACTGGCCTCATCATACAGGTTGGAAACGCTTTGCGCGGGTTCCGAATCGTCCTTGAGCGATTGGCCGTAGGAGCTGCCAGTGCTGCCCGGTGCGCCGGATGCCACGGTCTGTGCGCCTTTGGCCGGTGACGAGGGGGATTTGGTCAGGCGCTTGGGCGGCGGGGCTGCCGGGGTTTCCTCGACCTGGCGCACACGCTGCTCAAGCACCATCAGGGCATTCTGCTGGGCTTCGTAGCGTTGCTTCAGTTCGCGTAATTCCTGCTTCAGTGCCTCGACCTGAGGGTCCGGAGCCGCGTTAAGCATTGTCGCAGGGGCCAATGTACTCAAACAGATTACAGCTCTGAACGTCAACGATCTTTGCATGGGTTAGCCGTCCCTTCTGACTACATACGATGAGACTGAGCGTAGATCAGTATCCGAGGGCGCGAAGACCTTTGAGCTGGTCAAGATTGCCGTTCAGCGCGGCGGCAGGGACATTGTCGCGCAACACGACGTTGAGCGAAGTGAGGTTGCTGACCTGGTTGCCGCTGCCGAGCAGCGTGGCGTTCTGCATCAGCCCGCCCTGGGCGATCTGCTGCAGGGTGCTGCCCTGGTTGTTGCTGGCCACGACGTTCATTTGCACGCCGGTACCGCTCGCGGAGACGCTCAGGGAGCCTGCGGCATTGCTGCCGACCAATGTCGAGCCCGCAGCCAGCACCTGGCCTTGCTGTGGCGCCTCGGGGGCCTGGTTGGCCTTGGTGACGTTGATGTCGACGTTGTTGTTGGCCATGTTGTTGTCACCGGCCGCGCGCACCACCTGGGTGACGCCGACGGTGGTGTCCAGGCCACCGCCACCGGTGACGGTGCCGGTGCCCTTGGAACTGGACGAACCACTGCCTTTCTCGTCGATCATGGACACGTAGAACTGCGGCTTGATGGTCGACTGCTGCACCTGCATCGAGGTCTTCGCGCCGATAACATCGCCATTGGCGTTCTGCCAGGTGCTGCTCATGACCACGCCGAAGCTGACTATCCGCCCCGGCAGCACATAGCGACCGCGCAGGTTGGCCAACTCCTGATCCTTCAGTTCAATGGGTTTGAACGTCTCTGCCTGGATGGGCAGGGCGGTGGCCAGGCAGATCAGGGTAAGCCAGGCTGGAGTCTTCATGGGATGCTCCCGACGCGTCGCGCTCGATTATCATTAGAAGAAGTCGCTGCGGATGAAGCCGAAGTCCATCAGTTCGGCATCCTTGACCGGGGTGAAGGAATTGATGCGGTCCTTGGCGCTCAGCGGCAGGGGCGGGTCGAGCAAGGCGTTGGTCTTGTCGTAGCCCTGGCCGATCACGGCGAAGATGATGCCGTTCCAGCCCTTGAGGAAATCTTCGACCTTGTAGCGTTTGTGGCCGAGCACCGGGTCGCCGATGTAGACCCAGCCTTTGTCGACCCGTTGCAGGACCACGAAGTGCTTGTAGCCACGGATGTCCATCAGCACCACCACGGGAATGCGCACGCTGGTCAGGGTGTCGGCGGCGACCCGGTAGCCGCGGGCACGCATGCCGAGGCTTTCCACATAGCGCTTCATGTCGAGCATCGAGAAGCCCTGGACCTTGACCAGGTCCTGGTCGGCGTGGGCCAGCATGCCCTCGATGATCGTGTGTTCGTCCACGTCCAACCAGTAGGCCTGGCGCAGGATGGTTGCCAGCGCTGCGGCGCCGCAACTGAAGTCGGTCTTCTGTTGTACCAGGTCGGCGAATTTGCGCTCGCGGATGCTCTGGATGGGCTTGTAGATCACCGCGCCCCCCGGCAAAACCGAAAGCGGCATCTGCGCCGCTTCGCTGTAACTGGCCATGCACAGCAAAAACGCCAAGGCGATCATACGCATGGTCTTGTCCCCCGATCCTGTTGAGGAAAAGGCCCCCCGAAGGGGGCCTCAAGGTCACAGCTGTCAGAACGAGGTGTTGGAGATGGCCAGCGAGTTGCTTTGCTGGTTGCCCACACCGGCTGCCACGTTGACACCGAGGTTGCCGCTGCCGCCATTCACCGAGCCACTCAGGGTGGCGGTGTTGGTCACAGGGTTAGCCCAGCCGGTAGGAGTCAGCACCTGGAAGGACACGGTGTTGCTCAGGTCGTACGAGCTGGACTCGCTGTAGCTCTTCGAGCCGGATTTGGCGTACTCGGAGGCTTTGCTACCCGATTTTTCGAACGAAGAGTCGTAGGCCTTCTCGAACGAAGAGTCGTAGGACTTCTCGAACGAAGAGCTGGAAGACTTGTCGCGCGACTTGTCATACGAGGCGTCGATCGAGGCGCTCAGCGACGCATCGAACGAATCGGTGCGGCTGCGCTCGTGGCGGCCGAAGTCCTGGGTGTGGGTCACGCTGCCACTTGCCGAGGCATCCAGCGAAGCGTTCAGAGAACCACTGGCCGAGGAGCTCGACTCATGGCTACGCGAACCACTGGCGTCCGAGCTCTTCGAGCCACTGGCGCTCCAGCTGTTGGCACCGGCGGCCTCCCAGCTCGACGAGGAGCTGCCTTCCTTGCTGAAGCTGGAGTCCTTGTCGTACGAGGCGCTGCCACTTTTCGTGGTGGTGAAGGTCAGCGTATCGACCCGGAAGGTGCGGTCGGCGTTGTTGTTCACGACCAGGCCTGGGCCGTTCTGGTCGGCGGAGGCGGTGGCGGTGGCATTACCCAGTGGCGCATTGGAGTTGGCAATGGCCATGGTGTTTTTCTGTTGGTTCAGGTCGCCACCGGCAATGTTGATGCCCATGTTGCCGCTGCCGTTGTTGCCCGAGCCGCTCATGATGCCGGAGTTGGTGACGCCGTAGTTGTTGACCTTGTTGTTGTTGCTGTACTGACGCACATCGGCGGTGGCCGAGGCGGAGCCGAACACGAAGGTGTTATCCAGGCTCGAGTCAGCACCGGCGTTGGCGATGGCGGCGGCGTTGTCTTGCTGGTTGCCGGCGCCGGCGGCCACGTTGACACCGACGTTGCCGCTGGTGCCGGAAGCCGAGCTGCTCATTTCGGCTTCGTTCACGGTGCCTTCATTGCTGATGCGGTTGTTGGTGCTGCTTTGCTTGTCCCAGGCATTGGCGGTTGCATACACCGGGATCTTGGTAGGAGGAGGGGTGTGATGACCGTTGTTGTGATGACCATTGTGATGGTCGTTGCCACGCCGATCATTCTGCCCAGCTTGTACAGCCACAGCCATGATCGCAGCAATTGCGAAAACCAGAGGCTTGAGTGCCATCGAGGGTTTCATGGTGGTTCTCCGTACTTTATTTTAGGTTAAGTGTTGTTGTTACCTGTTTGGGTCAATCCGCGACCCGGATGCTCAGGGTGTTGGCCGTTCGGTTTCCCACCCCGGCACTCTGATTCAACTGCACCACGCCACGGCTACCGGTGAATGCCTGGTCGCTGGTGCTGACCTGGCGATGGCCGGGTGTCTGGGCAGTTGGATCCGAGCTGTTGACCAGCGCCACGTTCTGTTGCAGAAGGACGCTGTCGTCGATGCTTTGCGGTTGGGCACTGACGCTGATGCGCAGTGCGTTGGCTTGCTGGTTGCTGGCGCCGGCGCTCTGGTTGACCCCGAGGATGCCGTTGCCATGACTGAAGGCCGTGCCCTGGATACTGGCCTGGGCGTCCAGCGCAGGGTCGACATGGGTGCGCAGGCGCTGGCGGATCTGGGTGCTGGCGTTGGCGTCGTGGCCGATGGCGATGGCTCGGGCGTTGACCTGTTGCTGTTGGTCGCCGGCCGCCTGGTTGACGCCCAGGTTGCCTTGATACTGCGCGCCGGAACTGTCGATGGTGGCATTGTTGATCACGGGGGATTGGGCGAAGGCCGAAGCACTGCACAGCGTGGCCAGGATCAGCAGCGAATGCCTCATGTCATTGGCCTCCGCCGAGCACTTTCAACGCGCCCAGGCCTTGCTGGACGTTGGAGTTGACCATGTTGGCGATGCCGTTGCCGCCCGAGCCCGAGCCACGTCCGCCGGCGATGTTGGGCAACTGGGTCTGGTTGCCGATGTTGCTGCCGATGGTGTTGGTCTGCTGGGTGATCAGCGAGTTGATCCCGGCGCCGCTGGTGATGCCGGCGAAGTCGCCGTCGCTCAGCTCACTGGTCTGCCTGAGGATGTGCGCAGACGGGTTGGTGTTGACAGTGACCGGATTGGGGTCGGGCATCATGGGGGCGCGTATCGCGCTGCGCGTCTGCACTTCGCGGGTGATGACGACGATGCCGTTGTCTGCCTGGGCGGGCAGGCTGAAGCTGGATCCCAAAGCGCAACCAAGCAGCAGGAGGTGACAGATCTTGCCTTTTTCTGGTTTCCCCACGATGGCAATTCCTTCTTCGGCGTTTGGGCCAGGGGCCGCGTTGCCAGAAGGAGAGCAGAAGCTGTGCCGGTTTTTGTTATTGCTTGAAAATCAGGAGCTTGTGTGGGAAGCGCTCGTGCGTCAGAGAGTTGGTGTATCAGTGCTGAGACAGATCCCCGGCAAGGAAGGGGGCGAAGCCCGTATTATCGGGCTTCGAAGGGGAGGCGACGGCGGTGTATCAGCGATGTGACACTGCCCCCGAAACTGCGGCAATACGCGCAAATCCGGGGACTAAGGCCAGTCGGTGTGTATCAGCGGTTTAACATTCAGTGGGGAAGGCCGGGCATTTCCCGTCAAGCAAGCGTTGCACCGCGCCCAGCACCGTGACGCTGCGCTGTGGCCAGTCTCCGTCGATGACCTGCACGTTCTGTTGATGGCGTTGCAACCAGGCCAGGCTGTCGTCAAAGAACGCCTGGCGCTCCTCAAGGCGGGGCTGGCAGCGTTGCCCGTCACCGACCCATTCGACGCCCTCAGGGCGCAGCAGCAGGTGCAGGTCGTAATGGCGCGCCGTCAGCGCTTCTTCGATCCAGGCGGGGCAGTCACCGAACAGTGCCCGGCTCCAGAGGATGTTGCTGAGCAGGTGGGTATCGAGAATCAGCAGTGCCGGTGCTTGCTCTCGGCCTTGATCTTCCCAGGCCAGCTGGCCGCGGGCGATGGTGGGGATGTCGGCATAGCAGGTGTCGCGTTGTTCGCGCTCCATGAAATGGCGGACGTACTCGCCGACCAGCATGCCACCGAAATGCGCCTGGATTTCGCCGCTCAACCAGCTCTTGCCGCTGGACTCCGGGCCACACAGCACCAGCACTTTCATACCGTTGCCAGCGCCGGGTCGCGGCGCCACTCCAGCCAGCCGCGCACGGCGATCAGGGTGAACAGGGCGTAGAGCGCGGCGGTGAGGTACAGACCCTTGTACAGGAACAGGCCGACGAAGATCACGTCCACGACTACCCACAACGCCCAGCATTGCAGGCGCTTCTGCGCCATCCACAGCTGCGCCACCAGGCTGAAGCCGGTGAGGGCGGCGTCCAGCCAGGGCTGGGCGGCGTCGGTCCAGTGCGCCATGCCCGCGCCCAGCAGCAAGCTGGCCAGCAGGCCGGCCGCCAGGCCCTTGAGCATCGGCGCAGGGGCCAGGCGGGTCACCTGGCGGGCATCCTCGATACGGTCAGGTCGGGTCCACTGCCACCAGCCGTACAGCTGCAGCACCGCGTAGACCAACTGCAGGAGCATGTCCGAGTACAGCTTCACCTCGTAGAAGATCCAGCTGTACAGCACCACCATCACCAAACCGATCGGCCAGCACCAGGGGTTCTGCTTGACGGTGAGCCAGACGGCGATGACGCCGAGCGCGGCGGCGAAGAGTTCGAGGCCGGACATCGGCGATCCTTGGGCGGGGAAAGGGCGGGATGCTACAAGTTTCGAGCGGCAAGCAGCAAGCTGCAGTGGCGGGGACACTGCTGGGGCGCTCTTTCTTGCCGCTTGCAGCTTGTCGCTTGCCGCCACTAAACCCTGAACTGGCGCAGCAGTTGCTCCAGGTCCTCGCTCAGCCGCGCCAGGGCTACTCCGGCGTCGCTGGACTGGCGCGCGGCCTCGGCGGTCTGTTGCGACAGGTCGGCGGTTTCGGTGACGTTGCGGTTGATCTCCTCGACTACGTGGGACTGCTGCAGGGTGGCGCTGGCGATCGAGGCATTGAGCGCACCGAGGTTGCCCAGCGCCTGGCTGATGGCATCGAGGCTGCTACCGGCCTCGCGAGCCTGCTCGACCGTCTGGCGCGAGGCTTCGCTGCTGGTGTCGATGGCCCGCACTGCGGCCTCGGACTGACCCTGCAGGTGCTCGATCATGGTCTGGATCTCGGCGGTCGACTGAGCGGTGCGCTGCGCCAGCAGACGCACCTCGTCGGCGACCACGGCGAAGCCGCGGCCCTGCTCGCCGGCGCGGGCGGCCTCGATGGCGGCGTTGAGGGCGAGCAGGTTGGTCTGCTCGGCGATCGAGCGGATTACCTCGAGCACGCCACCGATCTTGGTGCTGTGACTGGCCAGTTCACGGATCACCTGCACCGCTTGCTCGATGGTTGCCGAAAGCCGGTCGATCTGCTGCAGGCTGCCGTGGATCGCCTGCTGGCCATGGCCGACCTGGGTCTGGGCGTTGCGCATCTCGCTGGAGGCCTGTTCGGCGTGCTTGGCCACGTCATGCACGGCGTAGGAAACCTCGTTGATCGCGGTGGCCACCTGGTCCATCTGCAGCGATTGCTGAGTACTGCGGGCCTGGGCGGCGCCTGCGTTGTCGCCGACATGGCCGGCAGATTCGGCCAGGTGATGGGCAGCGCCCTGCAACTGGCCGACCACCCCCTGCAGCTTGCCGTTGAAACGGTTGAAGTGTTCGCCCAGAAGGGTGATTTCATCACGGCCATGGGTGTCCAGGCGCCGGGTCAGGTCGCTTTCGCCACTGGCGATGGTGCCCATGGCTTGTACCGCCTCCTGCAGCGGGCGGGCGATGCTGCGGGCGATCAGCATCACCAGCAGGGCCATCAGCAGGGCGATGCCCAGGCCGACCAGCGAGGCGTCGCGCAGTTGGCGGGCGAACTCGGCCTGCACGTCGTCGACGTAAACGCCCGAGCCGATGATCCACCCCCAGGGTTTGAACAGCTGGATGTAGGAGGTTTTCTCCACCGGGTCGCTGGCGCTGGGCTTGGGCCAGCGATAGTCGACCGGCCCCGCACCCTGGCTGCGGGCCAGGGCGACCATCTCGTTGAACACGGCAAAGCCATCCGGGTCGCGGATGGCCGAGAGGTCCTGGCCATCGAGCTTGGGGTTGGCCGGGTGCATGACCATCTTCGGTTGCAGGTCGTTGATCCAGAAGTAGTCGTTCTGGTCGTAGCGCAGCCCGCGCACCACTTGCAGGGCTTGCTGCTGCGCGGCTTCGCGGGTGAGCGTGCCGGCGGCCTCCAGGCCCTGGTAATACGTCAGGATGCCGGCGGCGGTCTGCACCACGTGGCGGGTCTTTTCGGCCTTGGCCTGGTACAGGTCGCCGTGGAGCTGGCGCAGCATCAGCAGGCCCAACACCAGCAGCATGGCCACGGCCACCAGCAGGATCAGCCACAGACGGCGGCTGATCGACATCGACCTCAGGGTCTTCATGATGCGTTACTCCAGTCTTTGTTCTTTTTATCCAGGGCATCCAAGCATGCTTTGCCGCCGGCCCCCACTCGACCAACGGCTAATGAGTCTTTCTTGACATCCTGTGTAGCAGGTAACGCAAGCCTTGAAACACAGGCTCTGCTAGGATTTCGGCCGCGCCAGATGAAACCTTTAGGCTGCTGGGCTTTTCAGCTGGCCTTGGGAGCCACTGTCGCTGTAAAAAGCACGCGCCGCGTGCGGCATCATTGAGTCAATCAAAACAAGCGGCCTGCCACGCGCAGCGTCGCACTTGGGGGAAAGATGGATTTTTGGAGTGCCTTGCAGGCAATCATCTTGGGCGTGGTCGAGGGGCTGACGGAGTTCCTGCCCATTTCGAGTACCGGGCACCAGATCATCGTCGCCGACCTGATCAACTTCGGCGGCGAACGTGCCATGGCGTTCAACATCATCATCCAGCTGGGCGCGATCCTGGCGGTGGTGTGGGAGTTTCGACGCAAGATCTTCGACGTGGTGCTGGGCCTGCCCACACAGGTGCCGGCACGGCGTTTTACCGCCAATCTGCTGATCGCCTTCTTCCCGGCGGTGGTCCTTGGCGTGCTGTTCGCCGACCTGATCCACGAGTATCTGTTCAACCCCATTACCGTGGCCGCCGCACTGGTGGTGGGCGGGGTGATCATGCTGTGGGCCGAGCGTCGCCAGCATCGGGTGGAAGTCGATCATGTCGACGACATGCGCTGGAGCCATGCGCTGAAGATCGGTTTCGTCCAGTGCCTGGCGATGATTCCGGGCACCTCGCGCTCTGGTTCGACCATCATCGGCGGCCTGCTGTTCGGCCTGTCGCGCAAGGCGGCCACCGAGTTCTCGTTCTTCCTGGCCATGCCGACCATGGTCGGCGCGGCGGTGTATTCGGGGTACAAGTACCGTGAGTTGTTCCAGCCGGGCGACCTGCCGGTGTTCGCCCTCGGTTTCGTGGTGTCGTTCATCTTCGCGATGATCGCTGTGCGTGGGTTGCTCAAGTTCATTGCCAACCACAGCTATGCGGTGTTTGCCTGGTACCGGATTGCCTTTGGCCTGCTGATCCTGGCGACCTGGGAGTTCGGTTGGGTCGACTGGTCGACGGCGCACGGTTGACATGGCCCGTATGCAGTCTACGGCTAGGCGCGAGGAGGGCGTGCGCCATGCACGCCTGAAATGGCTGGTACTGGTGGTGCTTTGCCTGCTGCCGGTGGTGGGTGGCCTGCGAATGGGGTTGAGTGATGGGACCTGGCTGCCACTGGCGATGTATCCGCTGGTGAGCCTGGTCAGCTTGATGTTGTACTGGCAGGACAAGCAGCAGGCGCGGAACCAGGCTTGGCGCACGCCGGAGAAGGTGTTGCATGCCAGCGAGCTGCTGGGGGGATGGCCGGGGGCGTTGCTGGCGCAGCAGGTGTTTCGGCACAAGACACGGAAGGTTGCCTATCAGGTGGTGTTCTGGGGGATTGTTTTTGTGCATCAGGTGTTTTGGGTTGATTATCTGTTCTTGGCGGGGCGTTGGGGGTTTGTGATCTGAGGGTTGTTGTTAGGTGGTTTTGAAAGTTGTAGGCGCATTCATTTGTGATGTCGACGCTTATTCACCTTTCCGCCCTTACGGCGGGTAACTTTTTGAAGGATCAAAAAGTCACCAAAAAATCCTCGCTC
>Ga0247820_10000051_pt1 | contig 53321 bp, 22 predicted proteins | sample 13C_Glucose_Day1_2_FD_192480 | JGI IMG/M metagenome (GOLD analysis project Ga0247820, IMG submission 192480) | Soil microbial communities from agricultural site in Penn Yan, New York, United States - 13C_Glucose_Day14 | ecosystem: Environmental > Terrestrial > Soil > Agricultural land | place...
CGTCTGCACACCTTGCTGCGCCGGGTTGCCGGGCGGGCGGTGAACGTGATCGAGCATGGCCCGCTGCGCTACGACCCCAGTAGCTGCGAAGCGACCCTGGCCGGTCAGCCGGTCGACCTGTCGCGGCGCGAGCAGGCCTTGCTCCAGGCGCTGCTGCAGAACCCGGGCCGGGTGCTGTCCAGTGAACAGCTCAAGGACTGCGTGTACGGCTTCAGCGACGAAGTCGAAAGCAACGCCCTCAACGTACATATCCATCACTTGCGCCGCAAGCTTGGCAACAGCATCGTCGAGACCGTGCGCGGCCTGGGCTACCGCCTTGGCCCGGCGCAGGCGCCAGAGGAAGCCGCATCATGAGCCTGCGGGTACGCCTGAGCCTGATTCTGGGCAGCGCGTTCATCATCATTTGGGTGCTCGCTGCTGCCTGGATGCTGCGCGACCTGCGCCAGCAGATGATGTTCTCCCTCGACCAGCGCCTGGTGGCTTCGGCGCGCATGGTTGCCGGGCTTATCGATCAGTTGCCCAAGCCGCTGACCGCAAAGGGCGAAGAGGCGCATTTTTCCGCCGACCAGTTCACCGTGCCAGACGGCATGGCCTGTCAGGTGAGCTCGCTACGCGGCGAGATTCTTGCCAGCAACCACAAGCATGACGGGGGCATGGACGATGAACAAAGCGGCTTCCGCGACCAGACCATCGACGGTGCACTGTGGCGAACCTTCACCTACAACCATGGCGATGTGCGCATCACCACTGCCGACCGTCACATGGAGCGCGAGGCACTTAACCAGTCGATCCTGCTGGCAGCTTCGGCACCGGTGCTGATGGCCTTGCTCGGCAGTCTGGGGCTGGTGTGGATCGGCCTGGGCAAAGGCCTGGAGCCGCTCAATCGCATGCGTGACGCCTTGCGCAGGCGGCGTGCCGACAGCGTTGAGCCGTTGCAGGTGGCGGGCTTGCCCAGTGAGTTGCAACCCTTGCTCGACACACAGAACCAGCTGTTTCTGCGCATCGCCCAGACCCTCGAGCGCGAACGGCGGCTGACCGACGACGCCGCGCATGAACTGCGCAGCCCGCTGACGGCGATCAAGACCCACCTGCAGGTGGCCCGCATGACCGACGGCGCAGTGCGCGAACAGGCGCTGGAGCATGCGGAACAGGGTACCGACCGCATGCACCGGACCCTGGAACAGCTGCTTCTGCTGGCGCGGGTCGAAGGCAGCCTGTCGTTCGAAGATGGCGTGCAGTGCAGCGCCGAACAGGTCGCCCGGCAGGCCGTGCAGGATGCCGGTGGGGGTGACAACCGGCGCATCGTTCTGCGCCTGCCCGAGCAGGCCACGCAGATCTACCTCGGCATGCCGCCACCGCTGGCGGTGGCGGCGCTGCGCAATCTGCTGGACAACGCCCTGCGTCATGGCGGTGACACTGAAGTGGAACTGGAGGTGCAGATGGCCGATGGGCAGATTGGTTTCATGGTGCGTGACCATGGGCCTGGTATTGCCGCTGATGACCTGCAGCACTTGACCGAGCGCTTCTGGCGCAACGGCCAGAGCGGTGGCTGCGGGCTGGGGTTGGCGATTGTCCAGGCGATCGTGCAGCGCTGTGCCGGCAGCTTGCGCTTCGACAGCCAGAGCGATGGCTTGCGGGTGGTGCTGCAAGTGCCGGCGCGCTCGGGGGCTTGATCTTCGCAGCCTGCACCGGCCCCATCGCCTGCTTGCCGGCGATAGGGCCGGTACAGACCACAAAAAATCCCATAACAAGCGCTAAATCCTCCCCCCAGCCAAGCGTTTTCCAAGCGACAACTACCCGCACATTCGCTTGCTTGCGAGGATTTACCCATGTCGACTGCTTCCAGCCTTGCCCAGGTCCCGCCGGCCAGTGCGCCGCAACCGCTGTACGAGTTCACCGAGTCGCCCCTGCTGCAACGACAGCAGCAACAGGAATCCAACGCCCGCAGCTATCCGCGGCGCATCCCGCTGGCGCTCAAGCGCGCCCGTGGCATCCATGTCGAAGATGTCGAGGGCAGGCAGTTCATCGACTGCCTGGCGGGCGCCGGCACCTTGGCCCTGGGCCACAATCACCCGGTGGTGATCGAGGCCATTCAGCGTGTACTGGCCGATGAAATACCCCTGCACACACTCGACCTGACCACGCCGGTCAAGGACCGCTTCGTTCAGGACCTGTTCGGCATCCTGCCCGAAGCATTGCGCCGTGAGGCCAAGGTGCAGTTCTGTGGCCCGACCGGGACCGACGCCGTGGAGGCGGCGCTCAAGCTGGTGCGCAGCGCCACCGGGCGCAGCACCGTGCTGGCCTTCCAGGGCGCCTACCATGGCATGAGTCAGGGCGCCCTGAGCCTGATGGGCAGCCATGGCCCCAAGCAGCCGCTGGGCGCGTTGCTGGGCAACGGGGTGCAGTTCATGCCGTACCCCTACGATTACCGATGCCCGTTTGGCCTGGGTGGCGAAGCCGGGGTCAAGGCCAACCTGCATTACCTGGAAAACCTGCTGCTCGACCCTGAAAGCGGCGTGCCGCTGCCCGCTGCCGTGATCCTGGAGGTGGTTCAGGGCGAGGGCGGGGTGATTCCTGCCGATGTCGAATGGCTCAAGGGGGTGCGCCGCATCACCGAGCAAGCCGGTGTTGCACTGATCGTCGATGAGATTCAGAGCGGTTTTGCCCGTACCGGGCGGATGTTCGCCTTCGAACATGCTGGCATCGTGCCGGATGTGGTCACCCTGTCCAAAGCCATTGGTGGCAGCCTGCCGTTGGCGGTGGTGGTCTACCGCGACTGGCTCGACACCTGGAAGCCGGGCGCCCATGCCGGCACCTTCCGTGGCAACCAGATGGCCATGGCGGCGGGTTCGGCGGTGATCAACTACCTGGTCGAGCATCGGCTGGCTGAGCATGCCGAGGCCATGGGCCAGCGCCTGCGTGATCACCTGCAGCGGCTGCAACGCGACTATCCGCAGTTGGGCGATATCCGTGGGCGTGGCCTGATGCTGGGGGTCGAACTGGTCGATGTGCAAGGCCCGCGCGACGTGCTGGGCCACCCGCCGGCCAATCGCGAACTGGCACCCAAGGTGCAGCGCGAATGCCTCAAGCGCGGGCTCATTCTGGAGTTGGGTGGGCGCCACGGTGCGGTGGTGCGCTTCCTGCCGCCGCTGATCATCAGTGCGCAGCAGATCGATGACGTGGCGCAGCGCTTTGCCGAGGCACTGGCTGCGGCGGTCTGACCTCACGAGGGGGCGCGTTGCGCCCCATTTCTCGGCAAGCCCGCTCCAATGGGAGTTGGCAGGGGCATGCCTGCCGTGTCCTGTGCCGCTTACCAGCCGCGCCCGGAGTTCACCCAGAAATTCACCGACAGCGATGTTGATACCGACTCCACTTGGTGGAACCAGCCTTCGGGCAGGAACAACAGGTCGCCGGCTTGCAGCAGCACCCGCAGGAAGGTCACCCCGCGCGCGTCAGGGAAGCGCTGGTAGTCCGGTGCATCCGGGTTGAAGTCGCACCCGTCCAGGCCGCCCTTGGGCGAGGTCGACCAGGTGCCGAGTGCCGGGCGATGGTGCGGCGCTGCCAGGATGAACGACTTGTCCCCCCACACCTGGGCGAACAGGTTGTCGGCATCGTCGCGGTGCAAAGGGGTGAGGGTGCCTTTGGGGCCGATCCAGATGCGCGGTGCGATGTACAGCGAGCGCTCGAAGTAGGGCGGGTACTGGATCAGCTCAAGCAACTGCGCAGGCACGATGTTGTTGCCCATGTAAGCCGGTGGCTCGCCGTTGCTGGTGCGTGGCTGCGGGTTGTCCAGCGAGTTGATGAAATCTGCCATGGAGGTGGAGCGAAAGTCGCGCTCGGTGGAGAAGGTCTTCTTCACATAGTCGCCATGGCGGGTGATGCCCTGCAGTTCGGCGAAGTGCTCCAGCGAAGCCTGGCGGTCGAGGTTGAACAGCTTCCACTCACGCAGGGCGTCACTGATCACCACCGGTGTGCCGTACGGCAGGAAGTCGCGCTGGAAACGCTTGGCATCCAGCTGCGCGGCCGGGATTCTTTCTACCTCGGTCAGCTGTGGCAGGCTTGCCGACACACGTTCGCTGTAGCGCGGTGGCGTGACATGGCGCTGGTTCATGTCGGTCTTCTGCGCCGTCACCCCCTTGCGCGCCAGGTCGATGATTTGCGGAAGCAAAGTGGCCAGGCCCAGGTTGCCGCCGATTTTCAGCCGGCCGCCAGCAAACAGCTCTTCGACGTTGGCGCTGCCGGCCATGATGCCCAGCAAGTCTTGCTGGGTGACCTCGATGGTGACATCCGGCGTGGCATGCCGACCGGCCTCGGTGCGCGGCTGGGTACCAGCTTCGCACCAGTAGGCATGCTGCGGGCCGAAGATGAATTGGAAGGTGCCTTCGACGCCTACGGCACCGGCATTGGCGAACAACTTGCTCAGCAAAGGTTGCAGTTCCACGGCGCAGCCTCTTCGTGGGGGAGGGGTGTGAGAACGGAACGAAGGGCAGGCTGCGAAATTTAGCGCGCCGCCCGGCGCTGGCGGAGGGGGGTGGAGGTGTTAATTTTTTGCAGGTTGTATCCGTTTCGTAGGGATAGCCGGGCACTGCCCGTGGTACCCCACTCGTACGGAAAGCAAGCTGATGAATCCCGAAAAGTCCCTGCAACTGGCCCGCCGTTTCATTGAATTGCCGCTGGAAAAGCGCCGCCTGTTCCTTGAAACCCTGGCCAGAGAGGGCATCGACTTTTCCCAGTTCCCTATTCCGGCCGGGGTGGCGGCGCAAGACCGTCTTGCACCGTCGTTCGCCCAGCAACGCATGTGGGTGCTCTGGCAGCTGGATCCGCACGGCGGTGCCTATAACCTGCCAGGTGCGGTCCGCCTCAAGGGGGTACTTGACGAGTCCGCCTTGCAGCAGGCGTTCAGCCACCTGATCGAACGCCACCAGAGCCTGAGCTGTGTGTTCCAGCAGCAGGCCGATGAGCGCCTGTGCCAGGTGCACCGCCCGGCCGCGCCGCAGATCCAGCGCCTGGACCTTCGCGAGCTGGCCGAAGACGCCCGCCAGGCACGGGTGCAAGCCGAGGTCGAGGCCGAGTCGCTGTGCCCCTTCGACCTGGAGCATGGCCCGTTGCTGCGCATCCGCCTGCTGCGGCTGGCTGAGCAGGACCACGTGCTGCTGCTCACTTTGCACCACATCGTCGCTGACGGTTGGTCGATGAATGTGTTGATCGACGAATTCAGTCGCTGCTATGACGCCTGCGCCGCTGGCACACAGCCGCAACTGCCGGCGCTGCCGATCCAGTATGTCGATTACGCCCTGTGGCAGCGGCGCTGGCTTGAAGCCGGCGAACTCGAACGCCAGCTGGCCTACTGGCAAGCCACGTTGGGTGAAGAGCAGCCGGTGCTGGAGTTGCCGCTCGACCGCCCACGCCCGGCCGCGCCAAGTTTCAAAGGCAGCCGCCAGGAGCTGGTGGTGGACACGGCGCTTGCTCAGCAACTGCGCAGTTTTGCGGCGCAGCACAACCTGACGCTGTTCATGGTCCTGCTCGGTGCTTTCGGCGTGCTGCTGCAGCGTTACACCGGCCAGTGCGACCTGCGCATCGGTAGCCCGGTGGCCAACCGCAACCGCGCAGAAGTCGAGGGGCTGATCGGCCTGTTCGTCAACACCCAGGTATTGCGCCTGCAGCCGGATGGCCAAGCTGACGCACTGGCCTATTTGCAGGCCGTGCGGCAAACCGTGCTGGGCGCCCAGGCCCATCAGGACCTGCCCTTCGAGCGCCTGGTCGATGCGTTGAAGGTGGAGCGCAACCTGAGCCACGCGCCGTTGTTCCAGGTGATGTACAACCACCAGCCGCAGGTGGCCGACCTGGCTGCGGTCACGCTGGGCTCTGGCCTGGAGCTGTCCGCACTGGAGTGGCGCAGCCGCACCACCCAGTTTGATCTGAGCCTGGACACGTACGAGCAGGGAGGCGTGCTGCGCGCTGCGTTCACTTACGCGACCGACCTGTTCGACGCGGCGACCATCGAACGCATGGCGGGCCACTGGCTCACCGTGCTGCGTGAGTTGGTGGCTGACCCTGCACGCCCGCTGTGGCAACTGCCCATGCTCGACCCGGCCACCCGCCAACGGGTGCTGCAGGACTGGAACGCCACGGCTGCCAGCTACCCGCTGCAGTATGGCGTGCATGAGCTGATCGAGGCCCAGGCGCAACGCACCCCGCACGCGCCGGCACTGCTGTTCGCCGACAGCCTGCTCAGCTACGCCGAGCTCGATGCCCAGGCCAATCGCCTGGCCCATTACCTGCGTGGTCAAGGTGTGGGCAGCGACAGCCTGGTCGGGGTCGCGGCTCAGCGCAGCATCGAGATGGTCGTCGCCTTGCTGGCGATCCTCAAGGCCGGTGGCGCCTATGTTCCCTTGGACCCGGAGTACCCTGAGGAGCGCCTGGCCTACATGATCGAGGACAGCGGCATTGGCCTGCTGCTGACCCAGCAGGCGCTGCTCGACAGCCTGCCGCTGCCGCACGGTGTGCAGTGCGTGGCGCTCGACACCCTGGTGCTGGACACGATGCCGGACAGCACCCCGGGTCTCAAGGTCGAGCCGACGCAGTTGGCCTATGTCATTTATACCTCCGGCTCCACGGGGCGCCCGAAGGGCGCGGGTAACAGCCACCAGGCGCTGACCAACCGCCTGTGCTGGATGCAGCAAGCCTATGGCCTGGACGCCAGCGATACGGTGCTGCAGAAAACCCCGTTCAGCTTCGACGTGTCGGTGTGGGAGTTCTTCTGGCCGTTGATGACCGGCGCCCGCCTGGCCATCGCGGCGCCGGGCGAGCACCGCGATCCGCAACGCCTGATCCGCGCCATTGAGCACTACCGGGTGACCACGCTGCACTTCGTGCCTTCGATGCTGCAGGCCTTCATCCATGAGCCCGGTGTGCACGCCTGCAGCACCCTGTCGCGCATCGTCTGCAGTGGCGAAGCGCTGCCGGTAGATGCCCAGCGCCAGGTGTTCGCGCGTTTGCCTGCAGCGGCGCTTTACAACCTTTATGGCCCCACCGAGGCTGCCATCGATGTCACCCACTGGACCTGCGTCGAAGAGGGCAAGGACAGCGTGCCTATCGGCCAGCCGATCGCTAATATCCGCACCTATGTGCTCGACGCCGGCCTTGAGCCCGTCGCTGTCGGTGTGGCCGGTGAGTTGTACCTGGGCGGGGTGGGCCTGGCGCGCGGCTACCACCGGCGCCCAGGGCTGACGGCCGAGCGCTTCGTCGCCGACCCGTTCGGCACCGGCGAGCGCCTGTACCGTACCGGTGACCGTGTGCGCCAGCGTGCCGACGGTGTGATCGAGTACCTGGGGCGCTTCGATCACCAGGTGAAAATCCGTGGTTTGCGCATCGAGTTGGGTGAGATCGAGGCGCGTCTGGCCGAGCATGCGCTGGTACGCGAGTGCGTGGTGCTGGCCCTCGATGGTCGCCGGTTGGTGGCTTACCTGGTGCTCAATGCAACGCCTGAGGGCTGGCAAGGTCAGCTCAAGGACTGGCTGTTGCAAAGCCTGCCCGAATTCATGGTGCCCAGCCAGCTGGTGCCACTGGACGGCCTGCCGCTGACACCCAACGGCAAGCTCGATCGCAAGGCCCTGCCACAGCCCGAGGCCGGGGCACAGGGTACTCATGTTGCGCCTCAGAGCGTGGCCGAACGCCAGCTGGCAAAGGTCTGGTGCGAAGTGCTGGGCGCCGCGCAGGTGGGCCTGGACGACAACTTCTTCGAGCTTGGTGGCGACTCGATCATTGCTATCCAGGTCGTCAGCCGCGCCCGTCAGGCCGGGCTGGCGCTCAGTCCGCGTGACCTGTTCCAGCACCAGACGCTGCGCGCCCTGGCCCAGGCTGCGGGCAGCGTGGACAGCTGCCAGGCCGACCAGCGCCCGGCTGAGGGCGAGGCACGCCTGACCCCGGTGCAGCTGCAGTTTTTCGACACGCCCATGCCGGTGCGCCAGCACTGGAACCAGGCCGTGCTGCTGGTGCCCCGTGAGCCGCTGCAAGCGGCGCAGCTGCAGCAGGCCCTGGCTCAGGTGGTGGCGCAGCACGACGCCTTGCGCCTGCGCTTCATCCAGGCTGATGGCCAATGGCAGCAGCAACACGCGCCGGCCTCCGCTGGCGTGCCGCAGCTCTGGCACCGCCAGGCAGACAGCGAGCAAGCGCTGGCTGCATTGTGCGATGAGGCCCAGCGCAGCCTGCGGCTCGATCAGGGGCCATTGGTGGCGGCGATGCTGGTGGCCATGGCCGACGGCAGTCAGCGCCTGCTGCTGGTGATCCACCATCTAGTGGTCGACGGCGTTTCCTGGCGCATCCTGCTCGAAGACCTGCAACGTGCCTGCCTGGGCCAGCCGCTGCCTGCCCGGACCAGCAGCTATCAGGCTTGGGCCGAGCGCCTGGCCGGGCATGCCGACGCCTGTGCGGGGCAGCTCGATTACTGGCTGGCACTTGGTGAGGCCGGGGCGCAGGCCCTGCCACGTGACCGTGCGGTAACTCAGACGCGCGTGGCGGATGAGCGCAAGGTACGGGTCAGTTTCCCGCCGGCCTTTACCCAGGCCCTGCTGCAACAGGCGCCGAGTGCCTACCGTACGCAGGTCAACGACCTGCTGCTGGCGGCCCTTGCCCGTGCCCTGTGCAACTGGAGCGGCAATCAGCAGGTGCTGGTGCAGCTCGAAGGGCATGGCCGTGAGGAGCTGTTCGAGGATATCGACCTGACCCGTACTGTGGGCTGGTTCACCAGCCTGTATCCGGTCGCCTTGCGCCCGCAAGCACAGCCCGGTGCCTGCATCGCGGCCATCAAGGAACAACTGCGCGCCGTACCACAGCGAGGCCTGGGCTATGGGGTGCTGCGTTATCTGGGCACACCGGCGCAACGCGAGCAACTGGCGTGCCAGGCGCAACCGCGGGTGACCTTCAACTACCTGGGCCAGTTCGACAGCCAGTTCGAGAAGGGTGCGCTGTGGCAGCCCGACCCTCAAGGGGCCGGCCAGGGGCAGGATGGCGACGCGCCGCTGGCCAACTGGCTGAGCGTGGAGGGGCAGGTCTACCAGGGCGAGCTGGGCATCAGTTTCGGCTACAGCCAGGCGATGTACGACGAGGCCACCATCGATGCCCTGGCCAGCGATTTCGCCAGCCAGCTACGCGCGTTGGTCGATCACTGCCTGCAACCTGGGGTTGCCAGTGCCACGCCGTCGGACTTCCCGCTGAGCAACCTGGACAGCACCGGGCTTGCCGCCCTGGCAGTGGACCTGGCCCAGGTCGAGGACATCCTGCCGCTGTCTCCCTTGCAACAGGGCCTGCTGTTCCACTGCCTGCATGCGGCCGCAGCCGGCGACTACATCAACCAGTTGCGCCTGGATATCGACCAGCTCGACCCGCCACGCTTCCAGGCCGCCTGGCAGGCGGCGCTGGACACCCACGCGGGGCTGCGTGCCAGCTTTCACTGGCCGGTCGACGTGCAACAACCCGTGCAGGTGATCCGCCGCCAGTTGCAGCTGCCGTTCAGCCAGCTCGACTGGCGCGACCAGACCGCGTCGGCCGACCACCTGCAAATCCTGGCCGAGCAGCAGCGCCTGGCCATGGCCGCGACTGATCAGGCGCCCTTGCTGGGCATCACCCTGGTGCGCCTGGGCGAACAGCGCTGGCACATGATCTACACCCATCACCACCTGCTGCTCGATGGCTGGAGCCATGCCCGGTTGCTGGCTGAAGTGATGCAACGCTACCGTGGCCAGCCACCCCGCCAGGCACCTGTGCATCCTCGTACCTACCTGGCCTGGCTGGCCACGCGTGACCGCCAGCAGGACCAGTCGTTCTGGCAGGCGCAGCTGCAGGGCATGCAGGCGCCAACACTGCTCGCCAGCCAGCGCCGCAGCGTTGAAGCGGCCAGCTACGGCCTGTGGCAGCAACGCCTTGGCAGCGCTGCATCGGCGCAGATCAAGGCGGCGGCGCGGGCGCGCAAGGTTACCGTCAATACACTGGTACAGGCGGCCTGGCTCTTGCTGCTACAACGGCACTGCCGTCAAGACACCGTCTGCGTCGGTGTTTCGGTATCGGGGCGGCCTTCTCAGTTGCCGGGCATCGAGGCGCAACTGGGGCTATTCATCAACACCGTGCCGTTGGTTGCCGCCCCGCGCCTTGAGCAGCGCCTGGACGACTGGCTGCAACAGCTGCAGGCCAGCAACCTGGCACTACGCGAGCACGAATACACGCCACTGGCCGACATCCAGCGCTGGGCGTGCAGGGCTGGCGAGGCACTGTTCGACACCTTGCTGGCGTTCGAGAACTACCCCGTGGCCGAGGTGCTGCAAGGTGGCGGTGACGGGCCGCGCTTCGGTGTACCGGACAGCCACGAGCAACCCCACTACGCCTTGACCCTGTCAGTGGGCATGGGTGAGCAGTTGCAGGTCGACTATCGCTTGCGCCACGACGCTTTCAGCCTGGCCGACGTGCAGCGCCTGGCCGACCAGTTTGGCCACCTGTTGCAGGCGATCGCTGGCGCTGGCAACCCATGCCTGGCTGAGCTGAGCCTGCTGGATGCCGCCAGCCATCAGCGTTGCCAAGGTCAATGGCAGGCCGCTGAAGGTACTGTTCCGGCCTTGGGCGTACACCAGCTGATCGAGGCCCAGGCGGCGCGCAACCCGCGGGCCGTGGCGGTGGTTGCCGACGACGGCACGTTGGATTACGGCCAGCTCAACGGCTTGGCCAACGCCTGGGCGCAACAGTTGATCGCGCGGGGTGTCGGCCCCGAGGACCTGGTAGGGCTGTGCAGTGAGCGAGGCCTGGCGATGGTTGTCGGCCTGCTGGCGATCCTCAAGGCCGGTGCCGGCTACGTGCCGCTGGACCCGCAATACCCGCGTCAGCGTCTGCAGGACATGCTCGACGACAGCGCCGTCAGGCTGGTGCTGGGCACCCGTACTGCCGCGCAGCCACTGGCGCTGGCAGGCACGGCCGACTGGTTGTGGCTGGACCAGCCCCTGGCGCCGCAGGACGATAACCCAGCGCCGCGAGCCTGCGCCGACAACCTGTTGGGGTTGATCTACACCTCCGGCTCCACCGGTCGCCCCAAGGGTGTGGCCCTGACCCATGGCGCCATCGCCGCGCACATCGCGACCATGGTCGGCCAGTACCAGGTGACGGCGCAGGACCGCTTCGTGCACTTCGCTTCGATCAACTTCGACTGGGGCACTGAGCAGTGGTTGTTGCCGTTGAGCCAGGGCGCCTGCTGCATCGTGCGTGGCGATGACATCTGGACCGCGGCCCAGGCATTCGAGGTGATCGAGCGCGAGCGCGCCAGCGTGGTCTACTTCCCCACCCAGTACGCCTGTCAGCTGGCCGAGTGGGCGCATCAGCAGGGCCGGGCACTGCCGGTGCGCTGCATGAACGTGGCCGGGGAGGCGCTGTCGCGTGAAGGCTTCGAGCGAATCCAGGCCTACTTGCAGCCGCAGCGTATCGTCAACGGCTACGGCCCTACCGAAACGGTGATCACCCCGCTGCTGTGGCAGGCCGACGGGTCTACCCGCATCGACACCGGCTATGCACCGATCGGAACGCCGGTGCCGGGGCGTACCGCTTACCTGCTCGATACAGCCTTGCAACTGCTCGATACCGGCACTGACGGCGAGCTGTATATCGGTGGACCCTGCCTGGCGCGTGGTTACTTTGGCCAGGCGGCGCTGACCGCTGAACGTTTCGTGCCCGACCCCTACGACACGGTCGGCGGGGGCCGCCTGTACCGCAGTGGTGACCTGGTGCGGCAGCAGGCCAATGGCGAGCTGGTGTTCATCGGCCGCCTGGACCACCAGGTGAAAATCCGCGGTTTCCGCGTCGAGCCCGGTGAAGTCGAAGCCTGCCTGTTGGCCCAGCCTGAGGTGCGCGAGGCCGTGGTGATGCCGGGCGGTCAAGGTGCCGACCTGCATCTGGCCGCCTGGCTGGTGCCGGTCGACGGTTCGCAGGCCGATGCCGGGTTGCGTCAGCGCATCCTCGACGCGCTGCGCGCCGTGCTGCCGCCCTACATGGTGCCGTCACGCCTGCAACTGCTCGACAGTTTGCCGCTGAATCCCAACGGCAAGGTCGACCGCAAGGCATTGCCGTCGATCGAGGTCGACACCTCTGAAGAAGCGTTCAGTGCGCCCCTGGATGCGCTCGAACGCGAGGTCGCCCAGGCCTGGGCCAGTGTGCTGGGCAGGCACGAAGTGGGCCGTTTCGAGCACTTCTTCGAGGCTGGTGGCCACTCATTGCTGGCCACTCAGGTGGTGGCGCGGCTGCACCGCGACGGCCACACCGGGATTGGTGTACGCGACCTGTTCAGCGCCCCGCGCTTGTGTGATTTCGCTCAGCGCCTGCGCCAGGCGCAGCCGGTAAGCGATGCCGGCCCGCAACTGCGCGCACTGGGCGCCAAGGCCAGCGCACCGCTGTCGCTGGCCCAGCGCCGTTTGTGGATTGCCGAGCAGTTTGCCCAGGGTAGCGGGGCGTACGGCATGCCGCTGGGCCTGCGCCTGGACGGGCCGTTGCAGCCCGAATGCCTGAAGCAGGCATTACAGGTGCTGGTGCAGCGCCACGAAGTGCTACGCAGCGCGGTGGCCTGTGACGACGAAGGTGAGCCGCTGCTGGTGATCCAGGCGGCGGTCGACCTGGACCTGCCAGTGGACGACCTGAGCCTTTTGGCTGCCGCCGAGCAACAGCTGCGCGTGCTTGAAGCGCAACTGGCCAACGTGCGTCAGCCGGTGCCCATGGACCAGGCGCCGATGCTGCGTGCACGCCTGCTGCGCCTGTCCGGCGACGCCCATGTGCTGCTGCTCAACATGCACCACATCATTTCCGATGGTTGGTCGATGGCGCTGATGGTCAACGAACTGATCGCCAGCTACAGCGCGCTTGCCCGTGGCCAGGCGCCCGTGCTGGCGCCGCTGGTGCTGCAGTACTCCGACTATGCGCTATGGCAGGCCGAGCGCGAGCGTGCCGGGCTGCTGCAGGCCCCGGCGCAGTGGTGGCGCAAGGCGTTGCACGGTAGCAGCGGGCGCTTGCCGTTGCCCACTGACTTGCCGCGCCCGGCCCAGGCGTCCCAGGCGGGGGAGAACCTCTATCACGAGCTGCCGCCGACTACGGTCGTGGCGGTACGCGAACGGGCCGCGCAATTGGGCGTGACCCCCTACATGCTGCTGCTGGCGGCGTTCCAGCTGCTGATGCATCGCGCCAGCGGCCAGCACGATCTACTGCTCGGGGCTGATGTCGCCGGCCGCGAACACCCCGACCTTGAGGCGCTGATCGGCTTCTTCGTCAATGTCCTGCCACTGCGCTCGCAACTGGACGAACAACTGGACTTCGCCGCGTGGCTGGCGCGCACCCGCACCACCTTGCTCGATGCCAGCGAGCAGCAGGCACTGCCGTTCGACCTGATCGTCGAGGCTGCTGGCGCGCCGCGCCACCCAGGCATGAACCCGCTGGTGCAGGTGCTGTTCGTGATGAACGACATGCCGGTGGCGCATGGCGGCCTGGCCGACCTGAGTGTGCAGGTGCTGCCGCAGGCGGGCGGCTATTCGAAATTCGACATGGCGCTGTTCATCGACCCGGTCGCGGACGGCTGGCGCGTCACCTGGCAGTACGCCACGGAGCTGTTCAAGGCAGAACGGGTCCAGGCACTGCTGCGTGGCTGGCTGGACATCCTGGGCCAGGTGCTGGGCAACCCACACATCCAACTGAGAGAGATCACTATGGCGGTTCACAGTGAAATCGTGGCGGCGCCTGCCGCTGCCGGCGGGCAACCCAAAAAGGACAAGCTGGGCAGTTTCCTCAGGCGCGGCGCCGGCACGCCAACCCGGCCGGCCAGCGCAGTGCGCGAGGCTGCGATGGTACCGGGGCAGGCCTTTCCGTTGCTGATCGAACCGGTCGATCCCGGTGTGAGCCTGACCGACTGGGTGGTGAAGCACCGTGCCGAGATCGAACGCAAACTGGTGGCTCATGGCGGCATTCTGTTCCGCGGTTTCGGCTTGCAGACCCCGCAGGACTTCGAGGCCTTCGCCGAGGCTGTTCAGCCTGGGCTGTACGGCCAGTACGGTGACCTGCCTAAGAAGGAAGGCGGCAAGAACACCTACCGCTCCACGCCGTATCCGGAGCAGAAGATGATCCTCTTCCACAACGAAAGTGCCCACCAGGACCGCTGGCCGCGCAAACAGCTGTTCTTCTGTGAACTGCCTTCGCCGGTTGGCGGTGCCACCCCGGTGGTCGATTGCCGGCAGATGTATCAGCGCCTGCCCGCACCCCTGCGCCAGCGTTTCGAGGACAAGGGCCTGCTCTACGTACGTACTTTCACCGACAAGCTGGACGTGTCCTGGCAGCATTTTTTCAAGACCGACTCGCGTGCGGATGTCGAGCGCCGTTGCCAGGCGTCGGGTATCCAGTGGCGCTGGCTGGACAACGACGAACTGCAGATCCGCACGCCTTGCCCGGCGGTGATCGAGCACCCGGTCAGCGGTGAGAAGAGTTTCTTCAACCAGGTGCAGCTGCACCACGTGTTCTGCCTGGATGCCGACGTGCGCGAGGACTTGTTGGCGCTGTATGGCCTGGAGCGCATGCCGCGTCAGGTTTACTACGGCGATGGCAGCCCGATCGAAGACGCCGACATGGCGTTGATCGGTGAGCTGTACGAGGCGTGCGCGGTGCGTTTCGACTGGCAGGCCGGTGATGTGATCCTGCTCGACAACATGCTGGCCGCACACGCCCGCGACCCGTTCCAGGGGCCACGCAAGATCGTCGTCGCCATGGGCGACATGATGCAACGTGCCGACCTTGAAACCCTCACCTTGAACCGCACAGGAGTGCAAGCATGAACATCACCGTCGAATCGAGCGGCCTGCCGTTGTTGCCCATGCAGGTGCTCGAGCTGACTGCACTGCCTGGCCGCTGGCGGGACGCGGCGCGCTGCATCACATTGCAGCTCGACAGCGTGCCGGCGCCCGCCGCGCTGCGCGCCGCCCTGCAGCTGTGGCAGGGCCAGCACGACGCGCTGCGCCTGCGTATCGGCCAAGCCGCAGGTTATCGCGGCCTGCGTCAGTTTTTTCAGCGCGAGGCGGCAGGGGTGGACCTGACGTGGCTGGCGGCGGGCGATACCGCCGGCCGCCAGGCCTGGTTCGAGCGTGAGGTGGATGTGCAGGCCGAGGCGGGCGTCGCCGTGTTGGTGTGCGAGCAGGCCGAGGGGCGCTGCCAGTTGGTGCTTGGTGTGCTCGCTGCGCTGGTTGACGCTGCCAGCCTGCCGGCCCTGGCTGCAAGCCTTGCGGCGATCTGCCAGGGCGCACTGGAAACAGCCGAAGACGGCGATTTCGAACAGTACCTGCAGTGGCGCAGCGAGGTGGTGGTGGATGAAGACGCCAGTACTGCGCGCAGCTACTGGACCGCGCTGAACGGCAAGCCCGCAAGCGCCCAGCAACTGCCCTGGCGCCTCCCCCAAGGCAGCCCGCGCGGTGAGCGCGCGCAGGCCCGCGCGGCAATTGACCCAGCCGTTGTGCAGCACCTGGCCGGCCTTGGCCTGCCCTTGGACATGGTGTTGCAGGCAGCCTGGTGGCTGCTGCTGGCGCGGCTCGATGGTCAGCCTGCGCAGGTGGTGAACTGGTGCCACGACAGCCGCGGCGACTACGCCTATTTCGCCGACAGCGCAGGGGTGTATCACAAGCAGCTGCCGGTGCTTGTCGACTACCAGGCCGAGCAGCCACTGCGTACCTGGCTGCACGGCCTGGCCGCGCAGTTGGAGCAGCATGCAGTTTGGCAGGAATACTTCACCCCCGAGCAGACGCCCGCGCTGGAGCCTGCCGCCATCGGTTTCCGCCTGATCCCCGCCTGCCCGCCGCTGGCCGGAGGTTGGCAGCTAGTGGGCATGGACGCGCCGATGGTGGGCCCCGACCTGCTGCTGCAGGTCGACAGCGACTGCGTAGCGCCACAGGCGCTGTTGCAGTACTGGGCCTCGTGGCATAGCCCGGCACTGGCGCAGCTACTGCTCGAGCAGTACGTAACGCTGCTGGCAAGCATCGCTCAGACACCAGACGCGGCCTTGGTCAGCCTGGGGCTTGTCGGTGAGCAACAGCGTCGCCTGGTGCTTGAGCGTAACGCCCAGGCTGCACTGCCAGCGGACACCGAACTGCTGCCGGAACGGGTCGCCCGCTGGCTGCGCGAACAGCCCCAGGCGCTGGCGATCATTGATCAAGGGCAGGGGTGGAGCTGGCAGCAGCTCGACCAGCTGGCCACTGCGCTGGCCGCCCACCTGCAGGCCCAGGGCGTTGGCAGCGCCAGCGTTGTCGGCCTGGCCCTGCCGCGCTCGGTGCACTGGCTGGCGGCGGTACTGGCCTGCTGGAAGTGCGGCGCTGCGTACCTGCCGCTGGACCCGCTCTGGCCCGTAGCGCGATGCGAGCAGGTCAGCCGCCTGGCTGGCGCGCAGTTGCAGATCGATGCCACGCTGTTCGAGCAGCTGACGGACACCTCTGCGCCGTTCGAGGCGCAAGCGCTCACGGCCAATACGGCGGCCTATGTGCTGTTTACCTCGGGTTCGACCGGTGAGCCCAAGGGGGTGGTCATCGAACACGGGCAACTGGCCGGGTACCTGCAGGCCGCTGAGCAGGCCTTGGACCTCTCGGCCTGCAGGCACTTTGCGTTCAGCGCCACGGTGGCGGCTGACTTGGGCCATACCAGCCTGTTCGGTGCCTTGCAGGTTGGCGCCACCTTGCACGTTGCCAGCGACGCAGTGATGCAGGACCCGGCGGCCTTTGCCGCGTTCGTGCGCGACGAAGGTATCGATTGCCTGAAGATCGTGCCGTCGCACCTGGCGGCGCTGCTCGACAGCGCGCAGCCCAGCCTGCCAGCAACCCTGGTACTGGGCGGCGAAGCGCCGAGTGCGCAGTTGCTGGCGCGCATCGCACGGCTGGCACCTAAGGCTCGGGTGTTCAACCACTATGGCCCGACCGAGGCCACCGTCGGCGTGCTGGTCCAGCCACTGCGGGCCGAGGCGCCGATGGCGAGCCTGGGCCAGGTGCTGGCCGGCAACCGCGTTTACTTGCTGACGCCTGCAGGGCAACTGGCGGGCGTGGGTGAGCTGGGTGAACTGCATGTGGCCGGGCGCCAGCTGTGCCGGGGCTATCTGGAAGCCGAGCAGGGGGCGTCGCGCTTTATCGACAACCCATTGCAAGCCGGCGAGCGCCTGTACCGCAGCGGTGACTTGGCCCGTTACCAGGCCGATGGCAGCATCCTGCTGCAGGGGCGGCAGGATCACCAGGTGAAGATTCGCGGGTTCCGTGTCGAGTTGGTCGAAGTAGAAGCGCGCCTGCTGGAGATCGACGGGGTCGCGCAGGGGGCGGTGCTGGCGATCGAAACCCAGCCCGGGCAACTGGAACTGCTGGCTTGCTACGCCGTGCACGGCGAAGCCGAAGGGCTCGATGAAGCCTCGCTGCGTGCGCGGCTTGCCGAGTGCCTGCCAGCGGCCATGGTGCCGACGCAGCTGCGTTGCCTGCCGAGCCTGCCGCGCCTGGCCAACGGCAAACTCGACCGTCGCGCGCTGCTGCAGCTGCCGCAGCAGCAGGGTGGCCAGCAGGATGCACCACAGGATGCATTGCAGACGTTGCTGGCCCAGCGCATGGCGCAGTTGCTCGGGCGCGACAGCATCGGTATCCACACCGACTTCTTCGCTGCCGGCGGCCATTCGCTGCTGATCATCAAGCTGGTGGCAGGGATTCGTAAGTTGTTGAACTGTGAAGTGGCACCGGCGCTGGTCTTCGAGCACCCCACAGTGGCGGGGCTGGCCGAGGCGTTGCAGGCCAACGAGGCAAACCGCGGGCAGTTGCTCAAGATTGCCCAGGCGCGCCTGCAACTGGAGCGCATGAGCCCTGAGGAAAAGGAGCAGATGCTGGCCAAGGCGAAGAACCTTACGGCATAGCTCAGACAGCGTTTGATAGGGCTGCTACGCAGCCCATCGCCGGCAAGCCGGCTCCCACAGGTACAGGGCAGACCTCAAGAACCGCGCTGTACCTGTAGGAGCCGGCTTGCCGGCGATGGGCCGCAAAGCGGCCCCAAATCTATTGACCGACTGGCATTAGCCTTCGGGTTTTTCATGAGTGCGAGGTTAGGCAGCCCCGAGCCATCGACAAATTGAACGCAAATGAAAAAAGTTATCAGTTTTTTTCACGTTCGTGCGTCTTACCTGTAAGCCGCTGAAAACGCGTCGCTCGAACGCGTAAGGGCCTTATAGAAACGGTACGTCGAGACCGTCACCTACACACTCATAGAACAGTCGGAGTCAGTTGCGCACATGAAGTCCAAACGTATGCGAAACAAGGGGGCAGCCTTGGCCGCCGGGCCATCGAAGTGGAGCCTGCGGGCTTCGGCGCTGGTGCTGAGCCTGGCCATGGCCCATGCCCATGCCCAGCCGGTTGCGGTGGACATCGCAGCCCAGCCGTTGGACCAGGCACTGATCGCCCTTGGCCAGCAGACCGGCCTGCAGATGGTCTACTCGCCCGACCTGGTCAGCGGCAAGCGTGCACCCAAGGTCAGCGGCACCATGGAGCCGGACCAGGCCCTGTCGCAACTGCTGGAGGGCGCAGGCCTTACCTACCGCATCGAGAACAATTCGGTCCTGTTGATCAGCACCGACACCAGTGATATCGGCGCCGGTGCTCTGGTTATCGGCGAAACCACCATCATGGGCCAGGGTATGGGCCAGGCTACCGAGAACACCGGCTCCTACACGCCGGGCCTGACCAGTGTCGGCTCGAAAAGCCCGACCTCGTTGAAGGAAACCCCGCAATCGGTATCGGTGATCACCCGCCAGGTCATCGAAGACCGCCAGTTCACCGACATCAACGATGCGATGAAGGCCGTGCCGGGTGTGACCGTGCAGAGCAACACCTTCCGTATCCAGGACTTCTATTCGCGCGGCTTCCCGATCCAGAACATCCAGCTCGACGGTGCCGCCCCCATGGCGTTGGGCACCACCGCCGGCAGCTTTTACGCGTCGAACATTTACGACATCGCCGAGTTCGACCATGTCGAAGTGCTGCGTGGCGCCAGCGCACTGTTTGGCGGCACCGGTGACCCGGGCGGTATCATCAACCTGGTGCGCAAGCGCCCGCTGGACTTCTACCAGCTCAAGTTCACCGCCTCGGCGGGCAGCTGGGACAACTACCGCAGCGAGCTGGACGTGACCGGCCCGCTGGGCTTCGATGGCAAGCTGCGTGGCCGTATGGTGGTGGCCTACCAGGACCGCCAGTACTTCGTCGACAACCGTGCCACCGACAAGCCGTTCTTCTATGGCGTGCTTGAAGCCGATGTCACCGACGACACCATGCTCACCGCAGGCTTGCGTTTCAACAAAGTCCACGAGACCGGCACCGCCTCGGCCGTGCCACGCTACAGCAACGGTGCAGACCTTGGCCTGCCGCGCCATACCGGGCTGTCTACCACTTGGGCGTACGCGGACGGCTTTTCCCGCGAGTATTTCGCCAAGGTCGACCATCGCCTGAACGATGACTGGAAGCTCAACCTCAGCTACACCAACATCTACGACACCATCACCACCAACAACGCCACCACGCTGGGCTCTGTAAACCCGGTCACCGGCACCGGCGTGAACCGCTACGGCACCTACAACACCCAGTGGAGCGAGCAGAACCTCTGGGACGTCAACGTCTCCGGCGACTTCAGCATGTTCGGCCTCGACCACCGCCTGGTGGTGGGTGGCGACTATCAAGAGATCGACAGCCGCTGGCGCGGCACTGGCCGCTTCACCACTGCCGGCGGCCCGGTCAATGTATTCGACCCCGATTCCACCCCATGGGATGATCCAGGCGCCCGGCCGGTCATCAGCCGCGACTACAAACCCAACAGCCAGACCCAATACGGCTTGTACTCGAGCCTGCGCCTGCAACTGGCCGAGCCGTTGCACCTGATCGTCGGTGCCCGTGCACAGCGCTACAAGTTCGACCAGACCTACCAGACGGCAGACGCCACCGGGTCGACCTGGACCCAGCAGTCGCGGGTGGACATGCGCGAACCGACCAAGGTCACCCCGTTTGGCGGCATCGTCTATGACCTGACGGACGAATGGGCGGCCTATGCCAGCTACGCCGAGATCTTCAAGCCACAGCAGAACCTGCTGGCCGGGCCTGCGACTTCCGGCAGCACCCTCGACCCGATGACCGGCAAAACCTACGAGACCGGCATCAAGGGCGAACTGTTCGGCGGTACGGTCAACACCAGCATCGCGCTTTACTACACCAAGCGTGAAGACCAGGCGGTGCAGGACCCGAACTACCCGTTGAGCCAGGTGGCATTCGGCGGTAACTGCTGTTACGTCAATGGTGGGGAAACCATCAGCAAGGGCATCGACATGGAAATCTCCGGCGAAATCTTGCCGGAATGGATGATGATGGCCAGCTACACCCTCAACATCAACAAGAACCGCGACACGGGCTCTGCGCTGAGCACCGTCACGCCCAAGCACATGGCCAAGCTGTTCACCACCTACCGCTTGCCGGGTGTGCTGAACGACTTCCGCGTCGGGGGTGGCGTGGACATCCAGAGTGCGACCAAGGTCAGCGGCACTGCAGCGACTTACGACAGCCTGGGCAACGTAGTGCAGTCCAGTGTGCCTTTCGAATACCAGCAGAGCGGTTATGCGATCTGGAACGCGATGGTCGACTACCGTATCGACGAGCACTGGAACGTGACCCTCAACGGCAACAACCTGTTCGACAAGAAGTACTACCAGACCGTCGGTACCTCGACCTACGGCAACTACTATGGCGATCCACGCAACTTCATGCTGACGGTACGGGCGACGTACTGATTTCAGTTAGCCTAACCAGGGCTGCTGCGCAGCCCATCGCCGGCAAGCCGGCTCCCACAGGGAACTCGCAGTTATTCAGGTCTGCGCTGTACCTGTGGGAGCTGGCTTGCCGGCGATGGGCCGCAAAGCGGCCCCAGATTCGCTTCAGGCCAGCACCTGCTCCAACCAGCATCCTGCCGCGGCATACACCTCGCCTGTCGCTCCGGTGATTCCCGACATGCGCAGAAAATCGTGGGTCAGTCCCGCTTCTATGCGCAGGGTGGTCGGTGTGCCGCTCGCCTCAAGCTTGCGCGCATAGTCCAGGCCTTCATCGAACAACGGGTCGTACTGGGCCAGGTTCACATACGCCGGCGCCATGGCCGGCAGCGCCGGGTGCAGCAGAGGCGAGGCGCGCCAGTCATTGTGCGCCTGGGCGGCGCCCAGGTAGTGGTCATAGAACCAGTCCAGTGTGCCGCTCTCCAGCAGATAACCCTCGGCATACCGCTGGTGCGAGGCGCGCCGGGTATTGCTCTCGGTCACCGGGTAGAACAGCAACTGTGCCTTCACTGCCATGGCCTGCGGGTGTTGCGCGGCTTCGATCGCCAGAACCGTGGCCAGGGTTGCACCCGCGCTGTCGCCGGCCAGCACCAGCGCGCTCGGCAGGCCCAGTTCGGTGGCGCTGTGCTGCAGCCAGCTGGCGGCGTCCTGGCAATCGTGCAGGGCCGTCGGGAACGGCTGCTCCGGCGCCAGCCGGTAGTGCGCAGCGAACACCGCATAGTCACCCAGGCAGGCCAGGCGCCGGCACACGCAGTCATGCGAGTCCAGGCTGCCGACCACATAGCCACCGCCATGCAGGTAGAGCAGGGTAGCCTTGGGCGTGACGCCCGGGCGTACGTAGAGGCGGGCGGGCAACTGCGCACCATCGCGGCAACTGAACTGCAGGGCGCGCACCTCGACGTGCGCGGGAGGGTCGGGGTCGAGCAGGCGCGAGGCGTTTTCAAACTCCGCCCGCGCCTGGGCGATGCCCAACTGATGCATGGGCTGGTTCTTGCCCGTCAGGCGGCCGAGTTCGGCCAGTTCCAGGAACGCTTCCAGATCGCAATCCAGGGACATTCGGGTTTCCTTCACATTGTTGGATAAGGGCCCGGCCGCGCAGGGCGGCCGGGCGCAGGCTCACAGGGTTGGTGCGGCCACCGGCTGCAGGCGGTGAAGCACGGTTTCGAGCAGTGCACCATGGCTGACGATGGCGTAGTGATCTGCGGCCAGGCACTGGCTGGAGTGGATCGCGTGGTGCGCTTCGAAGGCCTGGCATACACCCGGTTCGCTGCTCTGTGCCCACCAGCAGTCCAGGCTGGCGCGTACCGCAGGCAGGGCGTGCACTTGCAGCGACAGGGCCTTGAGGGTCATGGCGACGGTAAACGTGCGCGCCAGCTCCTCGCTGCTTTGCAGGTCGTCCATGGCCTCTGCGCCCAGGCTCCGCTCGATCAGTGCCTGCAGCTGCGTGGCATCGGCATTGGCCGCTACCGGGAACAGCGGCAGGCTGTCGGCCGGGCGGCCACTGACCACGGCGAGGAAAGCGCGCAGGTCGCCGCCGCAGTCTTCGTCCTGCGCCGCACCTGGCTCACCCGGTACATACGGGTCAACCAGGCCAAGCAGGTCGATCTGCTGGCCCTGGCTCTCCAGCTCGCGGGCCACCAGCAGCGCCAGGGTGCCACCCAGCGACCAGCCCAGCAGGCGGTAGGGGCCTTGGGGCTGCTTCTGGCGGATGTACTGGGCGTAGTCGATGGCCATGGCTTCGAGCGACTCGTCTTGCCACTGGCGGTCGAGCAGCATGCGGTTCTGCAGGCCATAGACACTGCAAACGCCGTCCAGCCGCTGAGCCAGTGCGCGGTAGTCGAACACCGTGCCGAAGCCCGCATGCAGGCAGAACAGCGGTGCCTGGCGTTCGACCTTGCGGTTGAGCAGCAGCAGTGGGTCGAGTGCCGTTTGCTCGCGCGCCTCGGCCGGGCACAGTTCGGCGATGGTCGGGCGGGCGATCAGGTCGCGCAGCTTCAGGTTCAGGCCCAGTTGCGGTTGGTTGCGCAAGCGCGAGAGCACCTTGAGCACACTCAGTGAATCGCCCCCCAGTTCGAAGAAATGATCACTCACCCCAACCTGCTCCAGGCCCAACACATCGGCCCATATCGCCGCCAGCGCACGCTGGCGGTCATCCGCCGGTGCCTGGTACTGGCGTTCGCACATGAGAGGCTCGGGCAGTGCGCGGCGATCGACCTTGCCATTGGGGGTCAGCGGCAAGGCATCGAGCACCATCAATTGCGCCGGTACCATGTAGTCCGGCAGTACCTGGCGCAGGTACTCGAGCATCGGGGTGACAGCCCGCTCGCCGTCGCCACGTACCACGTAACCGACCAGCTGCTTACCGTTCGCACCCTCGCGCGCCACCACCACGGCATCGAGCACGTTGGCGATATCGCGCAGGCGCGCCTCGATCTCACCCAGTTCGATGCGAAAACCGCGGACCTTCACCTGATTGTCCAAACGCCCGAGGTAGTCGAACACCCCGTCCGGGCGCTGGCGTACCAGGTCGCCGGTGCGGTACAGGCGCCCGCCAGTGGCGCTGAACGGGTCGGCGACGAAGCGCTCGGCACTCAGCCCCGGGCGGCGGTGATAGCCACGGGCAAGGCCCTCGCCACCGATGTACAGCTCGCCGGCCAGGCCTGCCGGCAGCGGGTTGAGGCAATCATCCAGTACATACAGCGTGCGCTTGCCCACGGCCACGCCAATGGGGGCATACACCGCTTCGCAGCGCGCCGTCACCGGCACCTTCCACAGCAGCGGGGTGACCACGGTTTCGGTAGGGCCGTAGCCGTTGGTGAGGTACTGCGGTTTGAGTACCTGCTTGACCTGCTCGAAGTTGGCATCGGCCACTGCATCGCCGCCGAAGCAATAGATGCGCACGGGGGGCGGGGCTGGTTGGGCCTGGCCATATTCGGCCAGTTGCTGCAGGTAGGCCGGCGGGAAGCAGGCGATGCTGATGGCCTCGGCATGCAGCACGTCCCAGGTCTGCTGCGGGGTCCACAGGGTGTTGCCACGCACCACCAGCAAGCCCCCGCTGATCAGGGTCGACAGCCAGCGCTCCTGGGCACCGTCGAAGGCGAACGACATGAACAGCAGTTCGCGGGTCGACGGGCCCATTTCATAGCGTTCGATGATCGCCTGGCAGTGCATGCGCAGCGGGCCTCGGGCCACGGCCACGCCCTTGGGGTTACCGGTGGAGCCGGAGGTGTAGATCATGTAGCTGAGCTGATCGTCCAGCGCCTGCTGTTGCGGCGCGTGACGCTGCGCGGACAGCTCGCACCGGTCCAGGTCCAGGCGGCGCTCCGGGGCGATGCCCAGGCGCTCGCCGATAACGCTGTCGGTCAGCAACAGGGCCACGTCGGCGTCGCCGATGATCCACTGCAGGCGTTCGGCGGGGTAATCGATGTCCAGCGGCACATAGGCCGCGCCAGCCTTCATCACCGCGTAGAAGGCAACGATGGTGCGCACCGAGCGGTCCAGGGCGATGCCCACCCGGTCCTCGCGCCCGATACCGCGTTCGAGCAGGGTCCAGGCCAGGCGGTTGGCCTGCTCTTCCAATTGGCCGTAGGTCAGTTGCACCCCGTCGCAGCGCACTGCCACCTGGTCTGCACGCTCCTGGGCATGACGGCCGATCAGGCTGGCCAGGTCATGCTGTGCTGTATCGCAGGGCTGTGCGTGTGGCTGCACGACGGTGTCGAGCAGGCCGAGCGTGCCGACTGCCGCTTCGGGGTGGCTCAGCAGGCGTTCGAGCAAGGCTTCGAAGTGGCTGCGGATGGCCTCCACCTGCTGCGCCTGGAAATGGTCCAGGCGGTAGAGGAACTCGATACGCAGACGGGTATTGAGGTGCACCGCCAAGTCCATCGGGTAGTTGGTGACGTCGCGCAGTTGCGCTTCGCCGAAACGCAGGCCGGCGGCACCGGCCGATTGCAGGCGTTCATCGATGGGGTAGTTCTCGAACACGATGATGCTGTCGAACAGCGCCTGGCCGTTGCTCTGGGCCCAGCGCTGGATGTCCACCAGCGGCGTGTGCTCGTGGTCGCGTACTTCCAGGTTGCAGGTCTGCAACTGTTGCAGCCAGTCCTGCACCGGTTGTGCCGGGTGCGGGGCCTGGATGATCGGCAAGGTGTTGATGAACAGCCCCAGCAGGCTGTCGGCACCCGGGAGGCTGGCTGGGCGACCGGACACGGTGGCGCCGAAGCACACGGTCTGTTGGCTGGTGTAACGTTGCAACAGCAGCACCCAGGCAGCCTGCACCAGGGTGTTGGGGGTAACGCGCAGGCGCTGGGCCTGCTCGCGCAGCCAGTTGGTGCGCTGCTCGTCCCAGTGCAAGTAGAGCGCGCCGTGGCCTTCCTGGGCGCTGCGGCTGCCGGCCGCACCGGCCAGCTGGGTGGGGGCCTGCAGCTCGGCCAGGCGTGGCCGCCAGAAGGCTTCGCTGGCCTGTTGCGCCGGCGCCTGCAGCCAGCGGATGTAGTCGCTGTAGCGGCCTTGCTGAGCCGGCAACGGCTGGCCGGCGTAGCACTGGAACAGTTCACCGAGCAGGCGTGACTGGCTCCAGCCATCCATGAGGATGTGGTGGCTGGTCAGGATCAGTTGGTGGCGCTCGTCATCCAGGCGCACCAGCAACAGGCGCAGCAGGGGCGGGGCGAGCAGGTCGAACGGGCGGCGGCGCTCGGCTTCGGCGGCGGCGGTCAGGCGCGCCGGCTCGACGGCCTGGCCACGCCAGTCCAGCTCCCGGGCGTCGAGCTGGCCCTGGCGCAGCACCACCTGCAGTGGCTCGCTCAGCTGCGGCGCCTGCCAGAAGGCACTGCGCAGCATCTCGTGGCGCTCCACCAACCGGCCCCAGGCGGCGATGAAACGCGGCGTCTCCAGGCCTTGGACCTCGACGCTGGTCTGGTTGATGTAGAAGTCCCCGGCACCGGCATCCTGGGTGTGGAACAGCATGCCCTGCTGCACGGTGGACAGCGGGTAGATGTCCTCGACCTGGTCGCAGGCGAAGGGCAACAGGGCCAGTTGGTCCTGGCTCAGGCGGGCCAGCGGCACGTCCGAAGGGGTCAGGCCCCGGCGTACGCCCTGGCCGCACAGGGCCACGACCTCGCGCAACTCGGCAGCGTAGTCATCGGCCAGGCGCTGCAGTTGAGCCGGCTCGAACATCCGCTGGCTGAAGCTCCAGTTCAAGCGCAGCTCGCCGTCGAACACCTGGCCATTGAGTGCCAGCCAGTTCTGCAGCGGTGCATCGGCGCTGTGTTCGCGGCCTTTGTCTGCCGGGATCGGCCGCATCAGCGTGGCGGCATCGTCGTTGCCACTGTCGAACTGGCCCAGGTAGTTGAAGGTGATACGCGCAGCGGGCAGCGCGGCCAGGGCCTCACGTATTGCCGGGCTGGCGAAGCTGCGCAGGGCACCGAAGAAAGCACCTTTGCCCGGCAGGGCGCGCAAGTGTTCCTTGGTCAGCATGATCGCTTCGGCCAGCGAGCTGCCGGCGCTGATGCGGGCCGGGTAGAGGCTGGTCAGCCAGCCGACGCTGCGGGTCAGGTCGGCCTCGAAGTCGGCGAAGGCTTCGCGGCCATGGCCTTCGAGTTCCACCAGATGGTCTCCGGCGCCGGTCCAGCGTTGCAGCACGCGGGCGAGGGCGGCCAGCAGCAGGTCGTTGATCTGCGTGCGGTAGGCGGCCGGGCAATCCTTGAGCAGGCGCGTGGTGGTCGCGGCATCCAGATGGGTGGTGACGCTGCGGCTGTCGCACAGGCGCAGCGTAGCGTCGGCATCGATCACCGGCAGCGTGCTGTCGATATCGGCGCACTGGCGTTGCCAGAAGGCGGCTTCCTGCTCCCCGGCCGGGCTCTGTGCGTGCGCTTGCAGGCGCAGGGCCCAGTCCTGTACCGACAGGGTACGCGGTGGCAGCGCGCAGGCCTGTCCGGCAGCCGCCTGGGAATAGGCACTTTGGAGGTCTTCAAGCAGGATGCGCCAGGACACACCGTCAACGGCCAGGTGGTGGATCACCAGCAGCAGGCGCTGCTCACCGTCGACCACCCCCTGCACTGCGCGCAGCAACGGGCCTTGGGCCAGGTCGAGGCTGCCCTGAGCGCGGTCGCACAGGCCCTGCCAGCTGTCGCCCTGGCTTGGCTCGAACAGCCAGAGCACGTCGTCGTCTGGCACGTGCGGGGCGAAGCGTGCCTGCCACTCGCCTTGCACCTGGCTAAAGCGCAGGCGCAAGGCATCGTGGGTGGCCAGCAGCGCAGCGAGTGCCTGGCGCACATGGGCCGGGGCCAGCGCCTGGTTGGCCTTGAGCATCACCGACTGGTTCCAGCGCTGCGCCTGTGGCACGGCCTGGGCGAAGAACTGCTGTTGCATCGGCAGTAGCAGGCTGCGACCGCTGGCCGGCAGGTATGCGGCCTCGGCCGGTTCGGCCTGGGTCAGGGTGACTTGGGCCAGAGTGCGCACGGTCTGGTGGCTGAACAGCTCTTTGGGGGTGAAGTGCAGGCCGTCGCGTCGAGCCTGGCTCACCAGTTGGATGGACACGATCGAGTCGCCGCCCAGCTCGAAGAAGTTGTCATCAATGCCCACGTGCTCACGCTTGAGCACCCGCTGCCAGACCTGCACCAGGCGTGCCTGCAGTTCATCTTCGGCGGCGCTGTAGCTGGCCTGGGCCTGCGCCAGCCCCGGGGCGGGCAGGGCCTTGCGGTCGAGTTTGCCATTGGGGCTCAGCGGCATGCGCTGCAGGAACAACCACTGGTTGGGCACCATGTAGTCGGGCAGGTGGGCCAGCAGTGCCTGGCTCAGTTGCTCGCGCTCCGGCAGCGGTGTGCCGGCCTTGGCCACCAGGTAGGCGACCAGCTGGTTGTCCACGGCCAGCACGGCGGCCTCGTGGATGGTGGGTTGTTCCATCAGGCGCGCTTCGATCTCGCCGAGTTCGATGCGCAGGCCGCGAATTTTCACCTGGTGGTCGATGCGCCCGCAGTACTCGATCACGCCGTCAGCGCGGTAGCGCGCCAGGTCGCCGGTGCGGTACATGCGCGCGCCAGGCTGGAACGGGCAGGCAACGAAACGCTCGGCGGTCAGTGCCGGGCGCTGGTGATAACCGCGGGCAAGGCCCACGCCGCCCAGGTACAGCTCACCGATGACGCCCGCAGGTTGCGGCTGCAGGCCGGCATCGAGGATCCAGCAGGCCAGGTTGGCGATCGGTTTACCAATCGGCACGCCGGTCTTGCCCTCGTCACGGCAGGTCCAGTGGGTGACGTCGATGGCCGCTTCGGTGGGGCCGTACAGGTTGTACAGGCGGGCCTGCGGCAGTTGCGCGAACACTTGCTGCTGCGCCTCCACCGGCAGCGCTTCGCCACTGCAGACGATGCGCTGCAGGCTGCTGCAGCGGGCAACCTGGTCGTCGAGCAGGAAGGCCTGCAGCATCGAGGGCACAAAGTGCAGGGTGGTGACCTGATGCTGGACGATCAGTTGTACCAGGCGCGCGGGGTCGCGATGGTCACCCGGCGCGGCGATGGCCAGGCGGGCGCCGGTGATCAACGGCCAGAAGAACTCCCACACCGACACGTCGAAGCTGAAGGGGGTCTTCTGCAGCACTGTGTCGCTGGCATCCAGGCCGTAGGCCGCCTGCATCCACTGCAGGCGGTTGGCCAGGGCCTGGTGGCTGTTACCCGCGCCTTTCGGCCGGCCGGTGGAACCAGAGGTGTAGATGACGTAGGCCAGTTGCTCGGGCGCGCACGGCAGTTGCGGATCGTGCTCGGGCTGCGCGGCCAGCGCCTGGTCGAGCAGGAGCACGGGCAGCCGGGGCGGCAGCGGTAGGCGATCGCGCAGGTGCGACTGGGTCAGCAGCAGGCTGATGCCACTGTCTTCGACCATGTACCTCAGGCGCTCGGCGGGGTATTCAGGGTCCAGCGGCACGTAGGCGCCGCCGGCCTTGAGGATGGCCAGCAGGCCAACCACCAGTTCCAGGCTGCGCTCGGCGGCGATGCCGACCGGCGTGTCCTGGCGCACACCTTGGGCGATCAGGGCGTGGGCCAGCCGGTTGGCCTGACGGTTGAGCTGGGCGTAGCTCAGCGGGGTGTCGCCGAACAGCAGTGCGGTGGCATCGGGTGTGCGGCGTGCCTGGGCTTCGACCAAGGCATGGATCGACGGCGTGGCAGGGTAGGCGTGGGTGGTGGCGTTCCACTGGGTGAGCAAGCGCTGGCGTTCTTCATCGGCCAGCAGTGTCACCTCGCCAAGCGCCTGCTGCGGGGCATGCACCACTTGCGCCAGCAGGCGCAGCCAGTGGTCACCCAGGCGTTGGATGGACGTATGGTCGAACAGGGCTGTGGCGTAGGTCAGGCTCGCACTCAGGCCCTGGGCGTCCTCAAAGGTATTGAGGGTCAGGTCCAGCTGCGCGGTCTCGCCTGCCAGTGGCAGCGGCTCGATGGCCAGGCCGTGGCCGAGGGCCGTTTCGTTCGGCTGGGGCGCGCCGACCTGATGGTTGAACATGACCTGGAACAACGGGTTGTGGCTGAGGTTGCGCTCCGGCTGCAAGGCCTCGACCAGTTGCTCGAAAGGCAGGTCCTGGTGGGCCTGGGCCTGCAAGGTGGTGGTTTTGACCTGGTCGAGCAGTTGCTCGAAGGACAGGGTTGGCTGGCACTGGCCATCGATGACCAAGGTGTTGACGAAGAAGCCGATCAGGTCTTCGGCCTCGACCCGGTTACGGTTGGCGCTGGGCACGCCGACGCGGATGTCCTGCTGGCGGGTATAGCGGTGCAGCACGGCCATGAACGAGGCCAGCAGCACCATGAACGGTGTGGCTTGGCGTGCCTGGGCCAGCTGGCGCACGGCCAGGGACAGGGCCGGCGGGATGGCCAGCGGCAGGCGCGCACCGTCGAATCGCTGCACGCTCGGGCGTGGCCGGTCCAACGGCAGTTCCAGCACCGGCACTGCGCTGCCCAGACGCTGGCGCCAGTAGTCGAGCTGGCGTTCCTGCTCGCCGGCTTCCATCCAGTGGCGTTGCCAGATGGCGTAGTCGGCGTACTGCAGCTGCGGTTCTGGCAACTGGCTGGTCAGGCCCTGGCTGAAGCGGGCGTAGCAGTGGGTCAGCTCCTTGACCATCACCTGCATCGAGCGGCCGTCGCTGATGATGTGGTGCTGCACCAGCAGCAGCACATGGTCATCGCTGCCCAGTTGCAGCAACTCGGCACGCAGTAATGGGCCGCAAGCCAGGTCGAAAGGTTCACGTACCCGCGCCTGGATATGGGCCTGTACGGCCTGCTCATCGAGCGTGGTGAGCGTCAGTGCCAGCGCGACGGTGCTGTCGACCTGCTGCGCGACGCCTTGCTCGTCTTCGACGAAACGCGTGCGCAGGCTGTCATGGCGGCGCACCAGCGCCTCAAGGCTGGCCTGCAGCGCAGCCACGTTCAGTGCGCCGCGCAGGCGCAGGGCGCAGGGGATGTGATAGGCGCTGGCCTGGCGGTCGAACTGCCAGAGGAACCATTGGCGTTGCTGGGCGAACGACAACGGCAGGCGGTCGAACGCTTCACGTACCTGAGGGATCGGCAGGCTGGCCACCGACAGGCCTTCCTCGCGCATCTTCAACAGGTACTGCCGGCGCTTTTCCAGCGGCAGCAGGACAAAGCGCTTGGCAATTCTCGAAGCGGCAGTGCTGTCCATCAGTGTTCCTCCATTTCGTCGAGCCAGGCTTCGAGGGTGTCGAGCTTGTTTTCATCGACCGCAGTTGTAGTGGTGTCCAGGTGAAGCGCCAGGGCTTGAAGGGTCGGGTGCTGGAACAGGGCCTGGGGGGTCAGCTCGCGGCCCAGCTCCAGCTGGATGCGCGAGACCACGTTGATCACCAGCAGCGAATGGCCGCCCAGCTCGAAGAAGTCGTCGTCCAGGCCCACGGCCTGCACGCCGAGCACCTGTTGCCAGATGCCGGCCAACTGCTCCTGCAACGGTGTGTGGGGGGCGCGGAAGGTGTGTTGGGCGTTGCTGTCGGCCGGTGCCGGCAGGGCACTGCGGTCGAGTTTGCCGTTGACGGTCAGGGGCAGCTGTTCGAGCCACATGCAATGGGCCGGCACCATGTAGTCGGGGAGCTGCGCCTTGAGCGCGGCGCGCAGGGCGCCGGTGTCGCCGCCCTGGGCTTCATGTGCCACCAGGTAGGCGAGCAGGCGGGTGCCGGCGGGCCCCTGGTCGGCAATCACCACTGCCTGCGCCACCGTCGGCTGCGCCAGCAGGCTGGCCTCGACTTCGCCCAGCTCAATACGGAAGCCGCGGACCTTCACCTGTTGGTCGATGCGCCCGATGTATTCGAGGGTGCCGTCGCCACGGCGGCGCGCCAGGTCGCCGGTGCGGTAAAGGCGGCTGCCGGGCTGGGTGGAGAACGGGTTGGCGATGAAACGCGTGGCGCTCAGCCCGGCGCGGTTGAGGTAGCCTCGGGCAAGGCCCGCCTGGCCGATGTACAGCTCGCCGACGCAGCCCGCCGGAACCGGCTCGAGTTCGCCGTCGAGCAGGTAGCCGCTGAGGTCGTCGATCAATTCGCCGATCGGGCTCACCGTGCGGCTCAGGTCATCCAGGCCAATCGGTCGATAGGTGACGTGCACAGTGGTTTCGGTGATGCCGTACATGTTCACCAGTTGTGGCCGCTGTGCGCCGAAGCGCTCGAACCAGGGGCGCAGTGCAGCCACGTCGAGCGCTTCGCCGCCGAAGATCACAAGGCGCAGGGCAAGGTCTGCCGAGGTGGCGCTGCACGCGGCCTGGGTCAGGGGTTTGAATGCCGAAGGTGTCTGGTTGAGTACGCTCACACGCTCGTCCACCAGCAGCTGCAGGAAGCCCTGCGGGTCGCGGCTCAAGGCCTGCGGCACGATCACCAGGCGGCCTCCATGCAGGAGCGCACCGAAGATCTCCCACACCGAAAAGTCGAAGGCAAAGGAGTGGAACAGGGTCCAGACGTCATTGTGGTCGAAGCGGAACCAGCGATCGCAGGCGCTGAACAGCCTCAGGACATTGCGCTGGCTGAGCAGCGTGCCTTTGGGCAGGCCGGTGGAGCCGGAGGTGTAGATGATGTAGGCGAGGTTGTCGACGCTGCTGCGCGGCGCGGGATTGTCCACCGGCTGGTCGTCGTAGCCGGCCTCCAGGTTCAGGCGCAGCAGCCCGTCGTACTCTGGCAGTTCGGCGAGCAGGCCGGGCTGGTCGAGTAGCACCTTGATGCCGCTGTCGCGGACCACGAAAGCCAGGCGCTCTGCCGGGTGCGCGGGGTCGAGCGGCACGTAGGCGCCGCCGGCCTTGAGGATGGCCAGCAAGCCGACGATCATCGCGAAGCCGCGCTCTGCCACCAGGCCCACCGGCACCTCGGCGCCCACGCCCGCCGCGATCAGGCGGTGTGCCAGGCGGTTGGCGCGCTGGTTGAGCTCGGCGTAGCTCAAGGCCTGACCCTGATAGCGCAGGGCAACGGCCTGCGGCTGCCGTTGTGCCTGGGCTTCGATGCGTGCGGCCAGCGCTTGCGTTTGTGGGTGGGCGACCGGCGTGCCGTTCCAGGCGTCCTGGACCTGCAAGCGTTCAGCCGGGTCCATCAGGGCCAGTCGTGCGAGCGGCAGCCTTGGCTGGGCCAGGGCCTGTTCGAGCAGGTTCAGCCAGTGCCTGGCCAGACGTTGCAGGGTGCTGGCGTCGAACAGCGTGCGGTCGTAGGTAAAACTGGCGCTGAGGCCCTGTTCACCCTGGGCCGTGCTTAGCGCCAGGTCGAACTGGGCCTCCTGCGGCTGGCTGTCCAGTGCCTCCAGGCGCAGCGCACCCAGTGGCGCGGCATCGGCCGCCTGGTGGTGGTTGTACAGCACCTGGAACAAGCCCTGTTGCGGGCCGCGCTGGGGCAGCAGGGCTTCGAGCAGTTGCTCGTAGGGCAGGTCCTGGTGGTCCTGGGCTTCGACCATGGCCTGGCGGGTCTGCGCCAGCAGCCCGGCAAACGACAGGTCGGCGGTGCACTCGGCGCGCAGCACCAGCGTGTTGACGAAGAAGCCGATCAATTGCTCGGTTTCCAGGCGGTTGCGGTTGGCCACCGGTACACCGATGCGGATGTCCGGCTGGCCGGTGTAGCGGTGCAGTAGGGCCTGCCAGGCCGCCAACAGCACCATCGGAACTGTCGCCTGGTGCGCGCTGGCAAAGCGTTGCACGGTTTCGCCCAGTGCCGTGGGCAATACCAGATGCAAGCGTGCTGCCGGGCGCTTGGCGTTGTCGCGACGGGGGTGATCGCAGGGCAGCTCGAGCACCGGTTGCTCGCCGGCCAGGCGTGTGCGCCAGTAGGCCAGCTGGCGCTCGCGCTCGCCGTCATCCAGCCAGCGACGCTGCCAGGCAGCGAAGTCGGCGTATTGCAGTGCCAGTGTGGGCAAGGCCTGGCCTTGATAGAGCGCGCACAGCTCGCGGACCATCACCTGCATCGACCAGGCGTCGGAGACGATGTGGTGCTGCACCAGCACCAGCACGTGGTCGTCGGCCGCCAGGCGCGCCAGGCCTACGCGCAGCAGCGGGCCGCTGGCCAGGTCGAAGGGCTGGCCGAGCTGGCCTGCGATGAAGGCTTGGCACTGGCTTTCTTCAAGTGGCTGGCCCTGCAGGTTCAGCGACCAGGGGGCGAGGATGTGCTGGCGCGGCCTTTCGCCTTCGAGGGTGAAGCAGGTGCGCAGCGCTTCATGGCGGGCGATCAGCTGGTCGAAGGCTCGGCTCAGGGCGGTGACATCCAGCGGGCCGCGCAGGCGCAACACGCTGGGAATGTGATAGGCACTGCTCTCTGGGGCCAGCTTCCACAGCAGCCACTGGCGCTCCTGGGCGTAAGACAGCGGCAGTTGGTCGCGCGCGGTCTGCACCGGCAGGGCCAGCGGCGTAGCCTTTTGCAGCTGCGCCAGGGCCTGGCAGAAGTCGCCCAGGCGCGGCTGGTCGAACAGCAGGCGCAGGGGGAAGTTAAGCGCCAGCTCATGGCGCAGGCGCGAGACTGCTCGCGCCACCAGCAGCGAATGCCCGCCCAAGGCGAAGAAATCATCACCCAGCCCGACGCGTTCGGCCTTCAGCAGCTCGGCCCAGGTGGCCGCAACCTGGCGTTGCAGGTCAGTGGTCGGCGCCAGGTATCGAGCCTGCACCGGGCTTTCGTCGACCACCGGCAGGGCCTTGCGGTCGAGCTTGCCGTTGGGTGTCAGCGGCATGGCCTGCAACAGGTGCAGGCGTGCTGGCAGCATGTAGCCCGGCAGTTGCTCACGTAGCGGCGCCAGGCAGTGTTCGGTGAATGCCTGGATGTCGGCGGGCCTGCTGGCGGGTACTACATAGGCGACCAGTTGCGCGCCATCGACGCCGTCGCGGGCGACCACTGCGGCTTCGCGCACCGCGTCCAGGGTGAGCAGGGCCGATTCGATCTCGCCCAGCTCGATGCGAAAACCACGGATCTTCACCTGATGATCGACCCGGCCAAGGAAGTCCAGGCTACCGCTGGCGTGGCGACGCGCCAGGTCGCCGGTGCGGTACAGGCGCTCGCCGGGCTTGCCATAGGGGTGCGGCACGAAGCGTTCGGCGGTCAGGCCGGGGCGCTGGTGGTAACCCTGGGCCAGGCCGTCGCCGCCGATGTACAGGTCGGCCGGTACACCCGGCGGGCTGGGCAGCAGGTTGCCGTCGAGCAGTAACAGGCCGGTGCGTTCGATCGGCTGGCCCAGTTCGGGGCGGGCGCTGGCGCGGGCCAGTGCGTGGCGTGCCGACCAGATGGTGGTCTCGGTCGGGCCGTACAGGTTCCACAACGCGGCGCAACGGGCCAGCAGCCTTACCGCCAGGTCATCGCCGAGCGCCTCCCCGCCGCATAGCGCGGTCAGTGCAGGCAGGCGTTGGTCGGGGTCATTGTCGAGCAGCATGCGCCATGTCGACGGGGTGGCCTGCAGCACGTCGATGTGCTCGCTGATCAGCAGGTCGAGGATTGCCGCCGGGTCCTGCACGGTGTGCTTGTCGGCCAGCACCATGCACGCCCCGGTGCACAGCGGCAGGTACAGCTCCAGGCCGAAGATGTCGAAGGAGCAGGTGGTGATGCTCAGCAGGCGCTGGCCCGGGTGCAGGCCGGGGGCCTTGGCCATGGCCGCGACGAAGTTGGACAGTGCCCCATGGGGCACCATCACGCCCTTGGGGTTGCCAGTGGAGCCGGAGGTATAGAGCACGTAGGCCAGTTGCTGCGGTGGGCAGTCCAGGGCCAGGGCCGGTTCGGGCTGGTGCGCGGTCTGCAGGTCGAAATCATCGAGCAGCAGTACCTGCTGGCCTGGCGTTGGCAGGGCAGCCAGCACCGAAGCCTGGCTCAGCAGCAGGGGGGCGCCGCAATCTTCAAGCATGTAGGCCAGGCGTTCGGCGGGGAACTGGGGGTCCAGCGGCACATACGCCGCGCCGGCCTTGAGGGTGGCCAGCAAGGCGACGATCAGCGGCGCGCCGCGCTCCAGGGCCACCGCCACTCGCAGGCCCGGGCGGATGCCGGCGGCTTGCAGCCGGCGGGCGAGGTGCTCGGCGGCGTTGTCGAGGGCGCGGTAGCTCAGGCGCGTGTCACCGGCTACCAGCGCAACGGCCTCGCCGTGGCTGCGCGCCAGGCGTGCGAACTGCTGGTGCACGGCCAGGCCGTCGAGGGCATCGCCAGCGGGGCCCTGTGCGGCCGCCAGCCACTGTTCACGCTGCAAGGCAGGTTGCGCATGAAGCTCACCGATTGCGCACTCGGGGTGGTCGAGCATGGCCTGGAGGATAGCCAGCCAGTCCTCGCCCAGCCGCTCAGCGGTGGCTGCCTCGAACAGCGCGGTATCGTAGTCGAGGCTGATGCCGAGCTGCTCGCGACCCGCCTGAACGTTGAGGCTGAGGTCGAACTTGGCGGCAGTCGGCGCACTGGGCAAGGGCTCGATGTGCAAACCTGCGAAACCGGCCGGGGGCTGCTCGGCATTGTCGCTGGTCCAGTTGAACAGGCAGTGGAACAGTACGCCGTTGGTGCCTTGGCGTTGTTCAGCAAGCGCTTGCTCAAGCGGATAGTCGGCATGTTCCAGGCACGCCAGGGCGTGCTTGCGCACCTGCTCAAGCAGGCCGGCCACGGACTGGCGCGGGTCCAGGCGTGCCCGGTGGATCTGGCTGTTGACGAAAAAGCCGATCAGGTCCTGTACCTGTTCCTGGGTGCGCCCGGCATTGGGCACACCAACGATGAAATCCTCCTGCCGGGCATGGCGGCCAAGTACCAGTTGCCAAGCGGCCAGCAGCACCATGAACGGCGTCAGGCCATTGGCCCGGCAGGCTGCCTGCAGCTGGCTGAACAGCGCGGCGGGCAACGCCAGGGTGCAGGTCCCGGCAGCGGTGGCTGGGCGGCTGTCGCGCGGGTGATCGGTGGGCAGTTCCAGCCGTTGCAGGCCACCTTGCAGGTACTGGCGCCAGTAGCTGGCGGCGCGTTCGTGGGCCGGGCTGGCCTGGTAGACGCCGCGCTGCCAGTGGGCGAAGTCCAGGTACTGCACCGCTGGGCGAGGCAGCTGACAGTCACTGCCGGCGCAGGCGTTGGCGTAGGCCTGCGAGAGGTCGCGCAGCAGCACCGGATTGGACCAGGCATCACTGACGATGTGGTGGCTGGTCAGGGCCAGCACATGGCGTTGAGCGCCCAGCTGGTACAGGCAGGCGCGCAGCAGTGGGGCCTGGGTGAGGTCGAACGGGGTGGCGGCTTCGGTGTGCAGCGCCTCGCGCAGCACGTGCTGTGGTTGGCTGCGCAGGTCGACGCAGCGCAGGTTCAGCCGCGCTGCGCGATCGACCTGCTGGCGTGGCTGGCCCTGCACCTCGTTGATGCGGGTACGCAGGATGTCGTGACGGTCGATGACCCGGTCCAGTGCCTGTTGCAGGTCTTGCGCCTGCAGCGGGCCTTGGAGCAAAAAGGCGCGCGGCTGGTTGTAGGTGGCGGCATCGGGGTCGAGCTGATCGAGCAGCCACAGCTGTTCCTGGGCGAACGACAGCGGCGCGTGGTCGGCGCCGTGGGCAACGATGCCGGCAGGGGCAGCGGCGGTTTCGTCGAGCTCGCAGAGCAGGGCCAGCAGCGCGTCATCGGTGGATTGGTTCTGGGGTGTCATCTCGGTCTCGCCATCACTGGAGAATTAAGCGTACTGAGAGAGACGAAGGGGCAGGTGGGTGATTTAGGCAGGTGGCGAAACAGCTGCACCCGGCGCGCGTGGGGCGCGCCGGGTGGGGCTCAGGCGAGGGCGGGTGCGTGTTCGACGACGACTTTGCCGGCCTGCAGCCGCACCAGTTGGTCGGCAATGTCGAAGTAGCGGTCATCGTGGGAAATGACAATGATGGTCTTGCCCAGGCGCTTGAGGTCGGGCAGCAGCTCAGTGTAGAAAATCCGCCGGAAGGTCGGGTCCTGGTCGGCGGCCCATTCATCGAACACCAGCACCGGGCGCTCTTCCAGCCAAGCGTTGATCAGCGCCAGGCGCTTGCGCTGGCCGGTGGACAGGTCGGTGGTGCTGAACGCACCGTCCTTGACGCTGACCTTGTGGGCGATTTCCAGGCGCTCCAGGTAGCGGTTGGCGTCTTCGGGGATGTGCGTGTCCCCCTGCACCACATCATCGAACAGGTAGTAGTCGGCGAATACCGTGGTGAACAATTGCCGGTAGTCGTCGCGAACCTGTGCGTCGACGGCCTGGCCGTTGAGCAGGATCTGCCCCTGTTGCGGCGGGTACAGGCCCAGCAGCAGCTTGATCAGGGTGGTCTTGCCACAGCCGTTTTCACCGACCACGAAGACGATGTCGCCCTGGGCGATGCGCAGGTTCACCGGCCCTACCTGGAACGGTTGGGCGCCGGGGCTGGCCTGATAGGCGTAGTTCACCTCGCGCAATTCCAGGCTGTCGACCACGACAGGCTGGTTGCCGTGGTCCTCCAGCAGCAGGTGCGGTTCAGGCGAAGAAAACTGCTCGGAAAGCTCGGCGATACGGCGAAAGGCGATTTGCGCGCGGCTGACCACCGGCAAGGTGCCGATCAGGTGTTCCAGCGGGCCTTTCATGTACAGCAGCACCAGCACGAAGCCGCTGATGGCCTTGGGGTCGGCGCTTGGCCAGAGGAACTGCAGGGTCAGGCCCAGGCCGATGACCACGAAGAACAGCATGGAGCCGAAGCTCTTGGCAATGACGAACGTGTTGATCGAGCGGACCTGGGTGGCGCAGATCGCGTCGGCGGTGTCCTGGATGCCCTGGCGGAACATACGCTGGCGCCGCGGGCGGTGGATGCGCAGCTCCTTGGCCCCCTCGGCGATGGCGTGGTAGTGCTTCTGCAGCCGGTCTTCTGCGTCGCGCGCCGCCATGAAGCCTTTGATGCCACGGCCTCGGGCGATGTACTGGACGACACTGCCGATACCGATTGCCAGCAGCATCATCAGGAACATCGGCAATGACAGGGTGGCCAGGTAACCCAGGCAGCCAAGGGTTACGGTCAGCGAGATCGCCAGGGGCGCAAAGGCAAAGGCGAAGTCGCTGATGGTATCGACGTCATGGGTCAGCACCGGGATCAGGCGGTGGCTGCGGAAACGTTCGATCTGCTCGATCGGGGCCGACAATACCTTTTCGCCCAGGGCTTTGCGCAGTTTGGCGATGATGTGCTGGCCAACGTAGTTGGTGCCGATGTCGGAGCAGATCGAGCTGGCCAGGGCCAGCGCGCACAGCCCGGCGAAGCCGAGGATCACGCTGTTGCTAAGGCCACCGTCGGCGTGCAGGCCACTGTTGATGGTGGCCAGCAGTGCGGTAACGCTCAGGCCGCCGACCATGCCCATGACGACCGACAGGGTGACGATCGGCCAGAACGGTTTGAGCAGGGTGAACAGCTCGCTCAGCGCCCCGCAGGTTTTGGAGGTCATGTTGAATTCCTGGATCAGAGGCAAAAGTACATCGTTATGACGAGTGGCCCGCGGGGCAATTTAACCGCGTACCGTCACAGGTCGCGGACCACCCGCACACCCAGCCAGTCACCCAGGCGGCCCGGGAAATTGGTGTTGCGGTTGCCGGAGCGGGAGAAGATCGGCGCCTCGCCCCAGTCGTTGCCGCGGATACTTACCACCTTGCAACTGTCCTTGGCCCGGCTGGCCTGGCCCCAGGCACTGCCGTCAGCAGGGGCGCCTTCATAGCTGTTGTGGTAGCAGTCGGCCACCCATTCGTAGACATTGCCGTGCATGTCGTACACGCCAAAGGCGTTGGCCGGGTAACTGCCCACGGGCGAGCTATAGCTGTAGCCATCCTTGGGGCCATAGACGTTGGCATGCTGGCTGATTTCCAGGGTGCTGTCCGGGTCGATCGGGAAGGGGAACATACCGGTGCTGCCGCCGCGTGCGGCATATTCGCGTTGGGCCTCGCTGACCATGCGGTAATGCTTGCCGGTCTTTTTCGACAGCCAGGCCACGTAGTCCTGCACATCGTGGTAGCTCATGCACACTGCCGGTTGCTGCGGGCCCTGTTTGTAACTGGGCTTGCTGGCGGTGCAGCGGCGGCCAGGGCGATCGTCGCCGTCGGCGATGCGCGTGCCCGTGGCCTTGAGGTAGCCGTCCCATTGCTCGGCGGTCACCTGGAAGCGGCTGATGGCGAAGGGCTTGGCGAAGGTCACCGCATGCTGCGGACCTTCGTCATCCTGGCGTCCCATTTCGTCGGCCGGGGTGCCCATGTTGAAGGTGCCGGCGGGCAGTACCACCATCTCCGGGCAGAGCTTGTCGCAGTCACGGAACACCGTGCCTGGGGTATTGGCGGCTTGTGCTGCCAGGGCCGGCAGGCTGCAGGCGGCTAGCAGGCTGGCCAGGGTCAGGCGATGCAGGGAAGCGGTCATGGGGATGCCTTGTCAGAGTTGTTGGGTAATCAGGGCCATGGCCCGGTCGATCTGCTGCTCGTCATTGAGCAGGCTGGGGGCCAGGCGGATCACCGGGCCGACATCGCGATACACCGCATCGCACATCACCTTGTTGGCGGTGAGGTGGGCGGCGACGGCGTCGGCGTCGCGGTCCTTGATGCGGAAAAACGTGAAGCCGGCCGAGTAGCGTTCGCTGCGCGGTGTCACCAGCTGGACCTGACGGTGCTCGGCGAGGCGCGCCTTGAGCAGGCTGTTGAGCTGGTGGATGCGCTGTTGCACGTCGGCCTTGCCCAGCGCCAGGTGCAGTTTGAAGGCCTCGTTGGTGGCCCAGCGGTGTTCGAAGGCGTGGTAGCCGCCAGGGGTCATGATGGTGGCGAAGTCTTCATCGCGGGAGAACGTGGCGATGGTCGGGGTGAGGTGCTCCATGCCGGTGGAGGCCGCGCAGATGATGCCTGTGCCGCGCGGGCCGAACATCCACTTGTGGGTGCCAGCGATGAAGTAGTCGCAGTTGAAGTCGGCAAAACGCACGTTCTCCACGCCGAAGCCGTGCACGCCGTCGACCACATAGAGGATGCGCTCGGTTTCACTGCGGTTGCGGTTGTGCTGGCGCACCAGCGCGCCGATCTCGCCTATCGGCAGCTTGACGCCACTGCCGGAATGCACCCAGGTCATGCCCAGCACGCGGGTGTGCGGCTGGATGGCTTTGTCCAGGGTGCTCAGCACCTGGTCGGTGGAGATTGTCCACGGGTCGTCGAACAGGCGGATCTTGCGGGTCAGGGTGCCCTGGCGCTGGGCGCGGAAGGCCAGCGCCTTGTGGGTGGAGTAATGCTCGTGCTCGGTGACCAGGATCTCCTGGTGGGCGCCGACCTTCAGGCCGCCATAGATCATCGCCAGGCCTTCGGTGGTGCTCCCGGTCAGGGCCACCTGGCGCGGTTTGACTTCAAGGTAGCGCCCGGCCCACTCGCGCACTTCATCCTCGCGCTGCCATTCGTACTGGCTTTCCCAGTCCATCAGGGCAGCGGGGTTGCGGTCCAGCGCGGCACGGTGGCGGTCGATCGCTGCCTGTACCGGGCGCGGGTGGGCGGTCACCAGGAAGTTGGCGAAGTGCGCGACCTGTGGGTCGAGCGGGAACAGCGTGCGCAGGTTGCGCCATTTGTCGGGGCCGCTCAGTGGTGTGCTGGCGCCAGCCAGGGCCTGGGGCAGCAGTGGCAGGCTCGCGGCCAGCAGGCCGGCCTGTTTCAGGAAGCTACGGCGGTTGCTCATGGTAGGCAGGGCTCGGCTCAACGGTTGGCGACAGGCTGGGCAGCGTTCTGGACTTGCTCCCAGGCGCGCAGGAAATTGCCCGCCCAGAGCTTTGCAATGTCTGTTTCGCTGTAGCCGCGGGTCAGCAGTTCGGCGGTGACGTTGCTAATTTCGCTGACGTCCTTCCAGCCCTCCAGGCCGCCACCATCGTTGAAGTCCGAGGCGATGCCGACGTGGTCGATACCCACCTTTTTCACGGTGTAGTCGATGGCGTCGACATACTGTTTCAAGGTTGCTTTGGGTTCGTCTTCAAGGATGGCGTACAGCGAGCTTGCATACTCGCCGAAGCGTGCCTCGGGCCAGATGGCGATCACCGCGTCGCCCGGCATCAGGGCATTGGTCAGGCCTTGCAATGGTTGCAAGTCGAAGCGCGCACGCAGGGCATCGAGCTTGTCCACCACCGGCTGGGTCAACGGCTTTAGGTACTGACCGAAGCCGACCACCTGAATCACGCCGCCGCTCTGCTTGATCAGTTGCATCTCCTTGTCGGAGAGGTTGCGCGGGATATCCACCATCGCCCGCGGTGCCGAGTGCGAAGCGACGATTGGCGCGCGCGACAGGCGAGCGACATCTTCGAGTGCCAAGGTGGACATCTGTGACACGTCGATGATCACCCCCAGGTCGTTCAGGCGTTTCACTGCCTGCTCGCCCAACGGTGACAGGCCGCCGAGGGCGTCGGCGGTGTCGTTGAAGAACGGCAGCGGCCGCGAAGAATCGGCCCAATCGTTGTTGCCGACGTAGCTGAAGCCGAACATGCGCATGCCACGTGCTGCCCACAGGTCGAGCTGCGACAGGTCGTGGCCCAGTGGGTAGGCATTGAGCATGCTGATGAAGATGGCGAACTTGCCTTCGCCGTTGAGGCGCCGGAAGTCGTCAGGGGTGTAAGCGATACCGACCTGGTTGGGGAAGTCTCGGACCATGCCGGTGATGACCTTGTAGCGCCCTTCCTGTTCTTGCCGGGCGGCATCGACGAAGCCGGGGGTTGGGCGGTGCGGGGCGTTCGGGCCGTTCCAGATTTCCGGCCAGCCGAACACGGTCAGGGCGGCACCAGAGAGGCGGCCGCGGTTGGCCTTGGCCAGGTCGAACTGGCCCGGGCCATCCTTGTCCACTTCGTGCCCCTCGCTGCCCATGCTCAATGGCACGGTGATATGGCTGTCGAACGAGAGCATGTGCTCGTGCAGCTCCTCAGCCTGCTGCACGATCTTCAGCGGGTAGCCTGCGTGCAGGTGCCGCCAGTAGAAGTAGCCAGCGGCACTTGCCAGGGCAACGGTCAGGGCCAGGGGCAGGCCGATGTACAGGGCTTTGCGGGAACGGGTCTTGGTCATTGCCATCTCGTTGCGCGGTGATCGGGGCGGCTGCCGGCTCAGGGTTTGCTGCGCGGGCAGGGCTTGGGTATCAGGTGGACGAACAACGGCGGGGCAAATTTATCGTTGGCTGCGCCACAGGCCGTCCGCCCGCGGCGGTAAATTTTGCCCACTGCACAACGTTCTAGCCTTGGACGGGCCGTGCTCCATGGCCGCAATGAATGCTCAGGTAGTGCAATGACGATTTCTCGACGCGGGTTCATCGCCGGTGTGGCATTGACAGGCGTGGTGGTGCCCGGTGCGCTGTATGTGCGGCACGTGCAGCGCCAGCAGTTCGACGAGCAGTTTCCTGAAACTCCGGGCGAAGCCGTTGTCGAACTTGCCGATGCGCCCCTGCAGCAGTTGGGCGACACCTTGCGCGGGTGCTGGCGCTGGACGGCGCAGGGCAGGGACGCAGGGCTGCACGGTTTGCCTGATGGGGAGCTGGAGCTGTTGCTGGACGTTGCCCACAGTGGGCGTGGCCTGCGTGGTTACTTGGACACGCCCGAGCGCCTGCGTGGTCCGCAAGAGCCGCGCTATCGCGTGATGGGCGACCTGCTGGGGGGCAAACCAGGGACACTGCGCTGGCGGCTGTTTTCGACGCAGCCGGGCCAGGAGCAGGCGAACTATGAGTGCCAGGTGGTCCTAGACGAGGCTTGGGGCGGGTTCGGCAACGCCGGTCAGGCGACACTCAATGGCCGCATCCTGCCGCTGGACCGCGCACTGACGCTGCCCGAGCAGGACAACCGGTTTCTTGCGCTCAAGCGGCCTTTCCCCGAGGCCCGCGAACGGGCGCCCTTGGCACCGGCCTTGCTGGCGAGGCTGATCGCGCCGGAGCATCGGTTGTTCCACCAGCTCTGGCATGCCTCGCGCGACAAGTGGCACAAGCTGGACGAGGACAAACAGGCAGCGCTGCGCGGCCTGGGCTGGCAGCCAGGGCCGCGGGGCCATGAGCGCGATGCGCGGGGCCGGCACAAGGACCGCAACGGCTCGGGCGTGGATTTTTTCTTCATGCACCGGCACATGCTGGGTGCGGCTCGGGCCCATCAGGATTTACCCTCCTGGAAGCGTTTTCCTCTGCCGCAACCTGAGCTTGAGCGCGACCGCATCGGCTTCGCCCGCTATTTCGACAACCATGATGGCAATGCCTTGCCGCCTACCTGGCTGGCTTCGGGCGATGCCGCGTACACCCAATGGGTGCGCGATATAAAGACGCCCGATACGTTCCACGCCAACTTCCAGGTCTGGGAGTCGAAGTACACCGACCCGCACTACCTGAGCACGCTTACGCTGGGGCAGTTCGGTTCGGAAATGGAGCTGGGTTTGCACGACTGGCTGCACATGCGCTGGGCTTCAGTGCCTCGCGACCCTTCCAGTGGCCTGCCAGTGCCGTTCGCTCGCAAACCGGAGGATTTTGCCGCGCGTTGGTTCCAGGCCGAGAACGACTTCCTCGGCGACCCGTTTTCATCCCATGTAAACCCGGTGTTCTGGCACTTCCACGGCTGGATCGACGACCGTATCGAGGATTGGTTCCGTGCCCATGAGCGGGTCCACCCGGGCCAGGTCAGGCGCCTGGAAGTCAATGGTGTGCCGTGGTTTGCGCCTGGGCGCTGGGTCGAAGTGGCCGACCCGTGGCTGGGGCCAGACACCCACGGTTGCTCGACTGTACCGGGGCTGCGGCCTGGGCGCAGTGTGGAGATGGACCCGGAGACCATGAAGCTGGCGTTGCGCATCATCTTTGGCGACGATGACCTGTTCGCCAAGCTTCGGCCGAAAGTCCCGCAACGCCCTTGGTACGCGCGCAATCTGAAACTGGCTCAGCGCTGAAAACACTGGCCGCAAGCAGTGCGCGGCCTTTTCAGTGCGGCACCTGCCAGCCGCCCCCAAGCGCCTTGTACAGCGCCACGCTGCCCTGCAGGCGGGCCAGGCGCAACTGCACTTGCTGGTCCTGGGCCAGGTAAAGCGTGCGCTGGGTTTCCAGCACGGTCAGCAGGGTCTCGGCGCCAGCCCCATAGCGCTGTTGTGCCAGGTCGAAGGCCTGGCGTGCCTGCAACACTTCCTCGTCCTGCCACAGCCGTTGACGCTCCACACCCTCAATGGCGTTAAGGGCTTTTTCAACATCGGCAAAGCCGGCGAGGATGCTGCCTCGATAGTTTTCCAGCAGTTCGTCCTGCTCGGCTTCGGCCAGCTCGCGTGAGGCGCGCAGCCGACCGTTGTTGAAGATGGGCGCGACCAGGCCGGCGGTGAGTGTGTAGTAGGAACTGTCGAGCACCTCGGCAAAGGTGTTCGCGCCCGTGCCAAGGTTGGCGCCAAGCGTCAGCTTCGGCAGCATGGCCGCCCTGGCCACCTGCACATTGGCGTTGGCGGCGGCCAGGCGCGCTTCGGCAGCGGCGATGTCCGGTCGGCGAGTCAGCAGCTCGCTGGGGACGCCGCTGCCGATTGCCGGCCACTGCAGGGTGGTGATCGGCTGGTGGCTGGCCGGCAAGGTCTGCACCGGGTCACCAAGCAAGGTGGCGAGGGTGATGCGGCTGTCTTGCCGCTTTTGCTCGAGCAGCGGCACCTGGCGCTCCTGAGCCGCCACCAGGCTGCGCTGCTGTGCCAGTTCAAGGCGGGTGGCGGACCCTGCACGCTGGCGGGTTTCGACCAGGTTGAGCACCTCACGTGCATTGCGCAGGTTAAGGCGTGCGATGCGCAGCTGTTCCTCCAGGGCGATGCCTTGCAGGTAGCTGTCGGCAACCGCACTGACCAGGGTCAGCTCCACTGTCTGGCGGTCGAACCGGCTGGCGTCGAGGCCGTGCAGCGCGCTCGCCCGAGCCGCGCGCAGGCCGCCCCAGAAGTCGAGTTCGTAGCTGGCGGTGAGTTGCAGGCCGAAGGCTGTGTAGGTGGGCTCGCTGCTACTGACGTCCAGCTGGTCAGACCCTTCGCCGTGCAGCAGGCGTTGGCGGCTGCCATCGAGGCCCCCTTGCACCTCTGGCAGCAACGGCGCGCCAGCGATCACGGCGCGGGCCTGGGCCTGGCGTACGCGGGCCGCGGCAGCGGCGAGGTCATGGGCGTTGTGCTGCGCGCGCTTGATCAGTTGGTCCAGCTCGCTGCTGGCGAACGCCTGCCACCAGTGCACCGATGGCAGCTCGATGGCGGGCGCAGCAGCCTCGCCTTGCCAGCGCTGCGGTGCGCTGATACCGCTTGAGGGCGCAGGGGGTGTGCTGCAGGCGGTGAGGCCCAGGCACAGGGTCAAGAGGCTGATGCGGCTTGGCAATATCATGGATTATTCGCTGGTAAGGGCTTTGACCGGGTCGAGTCGGGCGGCCTTGCGTGCTGGCATGAAACCGAACACCACGCCGGTGACGACGGCGCAACTGAAGGCGCCAAGGATGGCGGGCAGCGTGAAGGCCACGGCGACTTCGGCGAGTATCAGCGCGCTTCCGATCAGCAGCGCAAGCACGATGCCGGTCAACCCGCCGACCATCGACAGCATGACCGCCTCGCTGAGGAACTGGCGCAGGATGTCACGCTGGCGTGCGCCGGTGGCCATGCGGATACCGATTTCACGGGTGCGCTCGCGCACGGTCATTAGCATGATGTTCATCACGCCGATACCGCCGACCAGCAATGAGATCGCAGCGATCGCCCCGAGCATCAGCGACAAGCTGTTCTGTGTGCGTGCCTGGGCCTGGATCAGTGCCGCATCGTTGGTCAGCTCGAAATCGTCCTTGCCTTGATGGCGTTTGCGCATAAGGCGGTGGATTGCTGTTTCTGTCTCGGCGACCCGGGCCGAGTCGGCTGCGGCGATGATCACGTATTCCGGGTCGTGGCTGCCGAACAGGCGCATGGAAGCGGCGGAATAAGGCACCACGATGCGCTCATCGCTCTTCTGGTCACCCGAACTTGCGCCCTTGCCGGCGAGCAGACCGACGACCTGGAACGGCACGTTGCCGATCAGCAGGTACTGGCCCAGCGCGTCGGTGCCGGGTGCCAGCAGTTTGTCGCGGACTTTCTGGCCGATGACCGCCACGGCAGCGCCACTGCGTTCGTCGGCTTCGCTGAAAAAGCTGCCCTGCACGACCGGCCAGTTGAGGATGGCGGGGAATTCGACGTTGTTGCCGCCAACGTAGAACCTCTGGTTGTTGTTGCCGTGGCGCACCATCAGGTCGCCGCCGATGACCGGCATGACGCGCCGAACCTGGGGCAGTTCGGCGATAGCGGCGACGTCATCGAGGGTGACGATGCCGCCTGGCTCGCGCAGCGTCGGCGGGCGGCCGTTGAGGTAGAGGATGTTGGAACCGAACGCGGCCATCTGAGCCATGACCTGGCGTTTGCTGCCTTCGCCCACGGCCAGCATGACCACGACCGAAGCCACGCCAATGACGATGCCAAGCAATGTCAGGGCAGTGCGGAACCGGTTGATCCACATGACCCGCCACGCTGCCTGTAAGGCCTCGAGCAGCTCGCCTTTCCATGCGCCACGCAGGGTCGCGCCGCGGTCCAGGCGCTGGCGCAGGTCATCGGCCTGCAGGCCTTGTTGTGCAGCAGCGGGAGGCTGGTCGCAGGCCGAGTCGCTGATCATCAGGCCGTCGCGGATTTCCACCACCCGGCGTGCCCGCGCCGCCACCTCGCGGTCGTGGGTGATCAGGATGATCACATGGCCCTGGCTGGCCAGCTCGTCCAGCAAGGCCATGACCTCGGTACCGCTGTGGCTGTCCAGGGCGCCGGTCGGCTCGTCGGCAAGGATGATATGGCCGCCATTCATCAGCGCGCGGGCAATCGACACGCGTTGCTGCTGGCCGCCGGACAATTGATGCGGGCGGTTGCCGGTGCGGCTGGCCAGGCCCAGGCGTTCAAGCAGGGCGGCTGCGCGGGCGTGGCGCTCGGCGGGCGGGGTGCCGGCGTAGATGGCGGGCATCTCGACGTTTTCCTGGGCTGAGCCTGAAGGGATCAGGTGGTAGCCCTGGAACACGAAACCAAACGCTTCGCGGCGCAGCCAGGCCAGTTCGTCACGGCCCAACTGGGCCACGTCCTTGCCGGCGAACAGGTAGTGGCCCGAGGTGGGGCGGTCGAGGCAGCCGAGGATGTTCATCAGCGTCGATTTGCCCGAACCGGACGCACCGACGATGGCGATGAACTCGCCGGGGTGGATGCTCAGGCTGATGCCGCGCAGTACGTCGACCTTGGGGGAGTCGATACCACCGTAGGATTTGCGGATGTCGCGCAGTTCGATCAGGGGAACGGCCATTCAACCTCCGCTGGCCAGGGGCGCACCCATGACCAGGCGCTCGCCTTCGCTTAGGCCATCGAGCACTTGCGCCCGCAACCGGTCGCTGAGGCCGATGCGCACTGTGCGTTGTTCGACCTTGCCATCCTGGCCCAGTACCTGGGCCAGGCGCAGGTCATCGGCCTCGGTGTCGTCCAGTGCTGCCAGCGGCGCTGTGAGTACCTGGCTGGCCTGGCCGGCGACGAAGAACACCTGGGTGGTCATGTCGGCCATCAACGCTCCATCGGGGTTGTCGACGTCGAGCAGCACGGTGTACTGCACCACCTGGCTGCCTGTCGTACCGGCGATCGCGCTGGCAGGGCCGCCGCCGCCCTGGCTGGTGTGCGCCAGCGGCTTGGGCGGAATCGGCAGGATCTGCCGCACGGTGCTGTTCCAGCGGCGTTTGCCGCCGGCCAGGGTGGTGAAATAGGCGGTCATTCCAGGTTTGACTTTGCCGATGTCGGCTTCGGACACCTGGGCCCACACGGTCATCGGCGAGAGCTTGGCGATTCGCAGAATCAGAGGCGTCTGCTGCTGGGCGTTGAGGGTCTGGCCTTCACGGGCATCCACCGCTACCACGGTACCGTCCATCGGCGCGTAGATGCGTGTATAGCCAAGCTCCGCCTCGTCGCTGCGCAGGTTGGCCTGGGCCTGACGGATCTGCGCCTGGATCATATCGATGCGGGCCTGGGTGACCTTGAGCTGGGCGTCGGCCGCCTGCAGGTCTTCCTCGCGTGTGGCGCCTGCACCAGCCAGTTCGCGCTGGCGCCGATACTGCTGCGTGGCCAGCAGGTACTGTGCGCGCTGCTCGGCCAGTTGCGCCTTGAGGTTGTCGATCGAGAACCGTCCGGCGTCCAGCCTGGCCTGCTGGGTAGAGGGGTCGATCTCTACCAGCAACTGCCCCGTGTGCACCTGATCGCCAGCCTCCACGTGCAGTTTGCGTATCTGCCCGGAGGCCTGGGCGCCTACATCCACATACCGTCGTGGCTGCAGGGTACCCAGGGCGGTGACGCTGCTTTCGATGTCCGCGCGGGCGACTGCGACGGTACTCACGGGCAAGGCGCCCAAAGGGAGCACCTTCCAGGCCAGAAGGCTGCCAAGGGCCAGCAAGCCGAGGCTGCCAGCCAGCAGCTGGCGGCGGGTGTTGGGTATGCGTGTCATGCGGACTTCCAGCCAAAGGGTGGCCACACGCAGCCAGGTCAAGGTGCGCACGGAGGTGCCAGTTAAACGAAGGCGCGCGGGGCGGATTTAGATGGGCTGGCGCTGGGGGAGGAGAGTTGCTGAGAATCATTATAATTTGTAAGATCCCACGCTGATATCACATGACCCTGTCCGAGCCTGTCAGGACGTACCCCAGGTGCCGTCGTGGAACATTACTATCGCGAATTGGTGAGCTTCCTTTCCGCGCGCCTGGGCAGCCGCCAGGCCGCTGAAGATGTGGCTCACGATGCCTATCTGCGGGTGCTCGAACGCACCGGTACGCAGCAGATCGAGCACCCGCGCGCGTTCCTTTACCGCACGGCGCTGAACCTTGTGATCGACCGTCATCGGCGGCACCTGCTGCGCCAGTCCGAGCCGCTGGAGGTGCTGGACCTGGACGAGCGCTGGCACAGCCCGGCCCCCACCCAGAACATGCAACTGGATCAGCGCCTGGCGCTGATGCAGAAGGCACTCGATGAATTGAGCCAGCCCTGTCGTGACAGCTTCCTGTTGCGCAAGCTCGAAGGCCTGTCGCATCAGCAGATCGCCGAGCACCTGGGCATCTCGCGCAGCTTGGTGGAAAAGCACATCGTCAACGCCATGAAGCACTGCCGCGTGCGCATGCGCCAGTGGGAATCCTGAAAAACCGGTGGTGTGTCGGTGAAAATTCTGTGTGCTGGCAACTTGATTTCTAACTGTTTCAAGACAACTATCTAGATTGACCCCGCCAGGCGCCGACCTGGTGGTTGCCTGTCACTGGCGCAGTTTGGTCAGGGAGCGTGTCCCTATTCACCTGACTGCCCAGGTCCGACAATGACCAACAAGACCCTGCGCATCCTGATCGCCGATGAGCACCCGTCCCAGCGCTTGCAGCTGGAGAGGCTGCTCAATGGCCTGGGCTATTACCGGATTGCCCCGGTGGACTCCTTCGACGAGCTGCAGCGCCTGGTGCACTGCGCGCTGCAGCCGTTCAACCTGCTGGTGGGCAATATCGAACTGGCCAGCCATGCAGGTGTCGACCTGGCGCGCTTTTGCCGGGTGAGCACGCAGATTCAGCATGCGTTGCTGTATCACTCGCGGCATCTGAGGGTCCCGAGTGTGCCGCAGACCGAGCGCCAGGCGGTCAATGTGAGCCTGCCGCAGGTGCCGGACAACGAGGCCCTTGAGTCCTTCATGGCGCTCATCGATACGCCAGTGGTGGTCGGCAAGCTGGCCTTGCCGTCCGACCTTTCCAGTGGGCCGCCGGCCTACCCGCGCAGGAACTTCGCTCATACTGTTTTCAGCCGATAGCCGCAGCGGGCAAGGCAGCGGGTATTTGTTATCCTCTTGCCCTTTGCCGATCTGCGGACCTGTGCCATGACTGCCATCGATACCGCTCGCCTGCCACGGTTCAGCCGTGGCGACCACCGGACCCTGGGCCTGGCGGCACTGGGCGGCGCGCTGGAAATCTACGATTTCATCATCTTCGTGTTCTTCGCTCTGACGCTCAGTCAGCTGTTCTTCCCGCCCGAAATGCCGGAGTGGCTGCGCCTGCTGCAAAGCTTCGGGATTTTCGTCACCGGCTACCTGGCGCGGCCGTTGGGCGGCATCGTCATGGCGCACTTCGCCGATCACCTGGGCCGCAAACGGGTATTCAGCCTGAGCATCCTGATGATGGCTCTGCCGTGCCTGCTGATCGGGGTGATGCCGACCTATGCCGACATTGGTTACGCAGCGCCGCTGATCTTGCTGGCATTGCGCATTCTGCAGGGCGCTGCGGTCGGTGGCGAGGTGCCGAGCGCCTGGACATTCGTTGCCGAACACGCACCGCAAGGGCGGCGGGGTTACGCCCTGGGCTTCCTGCAGGCCGGGTTGACCTTTGGCTACTTGTTGGGGGCGCTGACCGCGACACTGTTGGCTCAGGTGTTCACCGCCCAGGAAATTCTCGATTACGCCTGGCGTTACCCGTTCCTGCTCGGCGGGGTATTTGGTGTGATCGGCGTGTGGTTACGCCGTTGGCTGAGTGAAACACCGGTGTTTCTGGCCTTGCGCTCGCGCAAGGAGCAGCCGGTGAAGTTCCCGCTGCGACGGGTGCTGGGGGAGCATCGTGGGGCGTTGATCCCGGCTGCGCTGCTGACCTGCGTGTTGACGTCGGCGGTGGTGGTGCTGGTGGTGATCACGCCGACGGTAATGCAGCAGCGCTTCGGCATGACCGCCGCGCACACTTTCGCCCTGAGCAGCGTGGGTATCGTTTTTCTCAATATCGGTTGTGTGCTCGCCGGGCTGCTGGTCGATCGCCTGGGCGCCTGGCGGGCGCTGATGATCTACAGCGTGCTGCTGCCGCTGGGTATCTGTGCCTTGTATGCGAGCCTGGTGGGGCAGTGGGGCATGACGTGGCTGGCTTACGCGTTGGCTGGACTCTGCTGTGGTGTGGTGGGTGTGGTGCCGTCGGTAATGGTCGGGCTGTTCCCGGCCCAGATCCGGGTGTCGGGCATTTCCTTTACCTACAACGTGGCTTATGCCTTGTGGGCCAGTACCACGCCGCTGGCGTTGATAGCGTTGATGCCGTGGAGCCCGTGGGTGTGTGTGGGCTTTTGTCTGATCATGGGCGCGGTGGGGCTGCTCACGGCTTTGTACTTTGGGCGTCGGGAGCCTTTGGCGTTTGCGGCGGAGCCAATGCCGATCATGTGCGGTGACAAATGAACGGGTAACGCCTGGCGGGCGGTGAGGCAGACTTCCGGGTGGGGGCTATTGGAATAACCTATTAGCCAAATTTAACCTGGAAGGTTAATTTCTCATGGAAAAGAGAACGCCTCATTGTTCGCTGGAGCGGATCAGGGCCTTGGTCAGCGCTGGGCGCGTCAGCCCGACAACCGCCTCTTTGCGGGGCGCCCTGGCACTGGGGATGGATTACCCGGACATGCTCGAGATAATCAACGGTCTGGAGCGCAGAGACTTTCACAAAAGCATGACATGTCACGGTGATTACCGCGTATGGCAGGACGTTTATCGCCCCCTTACGGGCAAGGGATACGTGTACCTGAAACTGTCTGTGGTGGATGACGTGCTCATCGTGTCTTTCAAGGAGTTGTAATCATGAAATGTCCAGTTTGTGGGGGGGCGGAGCTTGCACCTGATACCCGGGACATGCCCTATCGATACAAAGGTGAAGCGACCGTTATCCCAAATGTCAGTGGCGAATACTGTACAGCCTGTGGGGAGGCGGTTCTCAGCCATGATGAAGCGATGCGCATCAGTACTTTGATGTCCGCATTCAATCGCCAAGTCAATGCCGCGGCAGTGGACCCCGACTTCATTGTCGCTGTGCGCAAGAAATTCGACCTCGACCAGCGTGAAGCCGGCGAAATCTTTGGCGGTGGGGTCAATGCGTTCTCTCGCTACGAAAATGGTAAAACCAGGCCGCCGGTTGCTCTGGTCAAACTGTTCAAGCTGCTCGACCGTCATCCGGAGTTGTTCGAGGAAGTCCGTACGGCCTAAGGCAGCCCTGAACGAGAAAGCCCCCGGGCCGTGAGGCCAGGGGGCTTTTTCTTGCTGCAAGGGCCGGGCTTACATGTTCGGGTAGTTCGGCCCACCGGCGCCTTCAGGGGTAACCCAGGTGATGTTCTGGGCCGGGTCCTTGATGTCGCAGGTCTTGCAGTGCACGCAGTTCTGCGCGTTGATCTGGAAGCGCTTGCTGCCGTCTTCCTGGCTGACCACTTCGTATACGCCCGCCGGGCAGTAACGCTGGGCTGGCTCGTCGTACAGCGGCAGGTTGCTGGCGATCGGAATGCTCGGGTCGGTCAGCTTCAGGTGGCAGGGTTGTTCCTCTTCGTGGTTGGTGCTGGAGAGGAACACCGAGCTGAGCTTGTCGAAGCTGAGCTTGCCGTCTGGTTTTGGGTAGTCGATCTTTTTCGAGTCGGCCGCAAGCTTGAGGCAGGCGTAGTCCGGCTTGGTGTCGTGCAGGGTGAAAGGCAGCTTGCCACCGAACCAGTTCTGGTCGATGTAGTTGAACGCACCACCGAGGATCGGGCCGAACTTGTGCAGCGCCGGGCCGAAGTTGCGGCTGGCGAACAGCTCTTCATGCAGCCAGCTGGCTTTGAAGGCGTCGACATAGGTAGTGAGCGCATCGCCGCCTTCGCTACCAGCGATCAGCGCATCGGCCACCGCTTCGGCTGCGAGCATGCCGGACTTCATGGCGGTGTGGCTGCCTTTGATCTTGGCGAAGTTCAGTGTGCCCAGGTCGCAACCGATCAGGGCGCCACCGTTGAACACCATCTTGGGCAGCGAGTTCAGGCCGCCCTTGCAGATGGCGCGGGCGCCGTAACTGATGCGTTTGCCGCCTTCGAGGTACTGCTTCATCACTGGGTGATGCTTGAGGCGCTGGAATTCGTCGAAAGGCGACAGGTAAGCATTGCTGTAGGACAGGTCGACGATCAGGCCGACCACCACCTGGTTGTTTTCCAGGTGATAAAGGAACGAGCCGCCGGTGTTTTCAGCGCTCATCACGTCCAGCGGCCAGCCGGCGGTGTGTACCACCAGGCCTTGTTCGTGCTTGGCCGGGTCG
>Ga0247820_10000052_pt1 | contig 53016 bp, 43 predicted proteins | sample 13C_Glucose_Day1_2_FD_192480 | JGI IMG/M metagenome (GOLD analysis project Ga0247820, IMG submission 192480) | Soil microbial communities from agricultural site in Penn Yan, New York, United States - 13C_Glucose_Day14 | ecosystem: Environmental > Terrestrial > Soil > Agricultural land | place...
CCGCGCCGCTCAGCCCCACCCGCAGCGTCAGCGGCACGGGCCCGTCACCGAAGGCGTCCGCGACCTCCGAGGAGAGATGCGCGACGAGGTAGTACGACCCGGCGAACCGCATCGCCGCGACCTGTCGGCTGACGGCGTGCCGGTTGACGTGGGCGACCGGCGGCAGGGCGGCGAGGCTGCCCGTCTTCCGGGTGCCGTCGTAGCCGACGGTCGCGTCCACGACGTGACCGCGCACGGGGTTGTAGAGGTCCAGGTCCAGCGCGGCGGCGACATAGCCGCTGCCGCCCGCGCCCGAGCCGCCCAGTTCGGCGGTGGCGTGCAGTCGGCGGCCCCAGTCGACGGGCACCTCGTAGAAGAGCGTCTGCCCGGGACGGATGTCGTCCCGCCAGACCCCTTGGCCGACGGGGACGGCCCGGCTGAACCCCGCGCCGCCCGTGCGCCGTTGCGGCTCCCCCTCGACGGGCCGGGGCGGGGCGGAGTCCCACGCCGTCGGGGCGCTCGTCGCACCGGCCTTCTCCAGGGGCGGCTCCGCCGTCGCCGCAAGTTCCATCTCCCAGGGGCCGGGGGAGGAGCCGTCCCCGTCCGGGTCGACGCGTTCGACGGTCAGGTAGTACGTAGCGGCCTCCTGGCAGAGGGATCTCCTCGGGGAGATCTCCCGCATGGCCCACCCGGCGAGGGGATGCCGGCTGCCGGCGGCGCCGAAGCTCTCCGTGTCCACGTCGCAGGAGCGGCCCTCGCCGTCCTCCACCGCGACCTTGATGCCGTCGACCACGGAGGCGGTACGGCCGGCCGGAGGGGCGGCGGTGGCCGAGGCGTAGGTGTTGGTGGAGTCGTCGAGCGTGAGGCGGTAGTAGACCTTGCCCCTCGCCGGAAGCGTGCTCCGGTAGGTCCGGCCGGGCTCCAGTTCCACGGAGTCCCCGGGGCTCGCGGCGCCGTCGACGCTCCGGGCGTCCTCGGCGAAGGCATAGCCGCCGGACCCGGCGGAGGCGGCGGGCAAGGACCCGGCGGCGCCGGTGAACCCGCCGGCCAGCGCCTGCGGCCCCGGTACGGCGGCCGCCCCGAGCAGCACCGCGGACGCGAGCGCCACCACGCCCGCCCGCCCGGCGCGTGCGCGCCCCCGTCCCTTACCCTGCCGTGCCCTCACGCGCCACCCCTCGTCGTCGCCCGGACGTCGCACCGCGGCCATCCTGCCCGGCGGACGTGGCCCGTCGGCAAGGCCCCACCACACACAAAACCCCGACCGCGAGTGCGGCCGGGGTCTGTTCAGCGTCGTATGTCGGTACTCACGAACCCGTGGGCACGGAGTCAGTCGCCTCCGTCCACAGATCCTGCTCGGCGCGATCCGCCTGGATCTGGCGGTACACGAGGAGCCCGCCGATGGCGGCCAGTGCGACCAGGAGAAGCTTCTTCACCGCGCGACCTCGTCTTTCCTTGACGTAGGGGACCTCTGCCGCCCGACTATACACACCGGCCGATACCGATCGGTGACCTGCGTCGGCCCCTCCGACCACCCCCCGACACCGGGCGGTCCGGGCAACTTTTCAGCCCTGCTGCGCCCATCCGAGTGGTGTTCATCTGAACATCCACGCGCCACGGGCGTCGGTCCCCCACTTCGCGAGCCGCATACACATCATGAGCAAAGTACGCAAATCGCCCAACCCGAAAGTGAGGGGCCATGGCCCGGAACAAGGTCATGAAGCTGTGGAACGCCGTCGTCACCGCCTTCCTGGCGCTGTGCACGGCGCTCGGACTCATCACCACGACCGCCTCCGCGGCGGTACCGCAGACCGATGAGGCGCGCAACAGCGACAGCGCCCAGGGCTCGATCACCCTGACTACGCCCCTCGGGTCCTGGTCACTGGTCAGGGCCTTGCCCCCCACGATGAAACAGCGCATCCACGCCGAGGCCCACGGGAAGTCCCCCAGCTGCCGGCACAGTCCGCAAGCGGACACCACCGACGGATCGGACCCCAGGGCCCAGCAGGAACCCCCCGCTCAGCGGGATTCCGCCGCACAGCCGGATTCCACCGGCCGGCAGGAACCCGCCGACTGCTCCGACGACACGACGTCGAGCCGCGCGGAGCCCGCAGCCGGCCGCATTCCCCTCCAGCGCTGACCCTCAGGCCCCGGCCCCTGCCGTTCCCGTGCCGTCCCGGCTCCCCGGAGTCCTGGCGAACTCGCGTACAGCCTCACGGCACGCCCCACCACGAAGACCCCCGGCCGCCATCGGCCCGGGGGTCTTCTGATGTGCACGCACAACGCTTCGGCCGGTGCTCACTGACTCCGTCGGCCGAGAAGGCAGAACTCGTTGCCCTCGGGGTCCGCCATGACGACCCACGGCTGGTCCCCCTGGCCGATGTCGACACGCCTCGCGCCATGAGCCTCGAGGCGGGCCACCTCGGCGTCCTGGTCGTCGGGCACGAAGTCGAGGTGGAGCCGGCTCTTGGCCTTCCTGGGCTCGTCGAGCAGGACGAACTCCAGCCCCGGCAGGCGGTCCCGATCCGGCTGGATCGCGAACTCCACGTCGGAGACGTGGACCACGACCCACCCGAGGGCCTCGGCCCACCACTGCCCCAGGGCCTTCGGATCCGCCGAGTGGACGATCACATTGCGCCATTCCAAGGTCATCCGCAGAGCCTAGGTCCGCGCATCGGCCGATGTCAGCCGCATAACCAGAAGACCCCCAGCCGGTACCGGCTGGGGGTCTTTCGCTGGTGGGGCTAACAGGATTTGAACCTGTGGCCTCATCCTTATCAGGGATGCGCTCTAACCAACTGAGCTATAGCCCCGCCGCGCTCTGCGGTGTGTGTCCCGCGCGCTGACTCCTGAAGATTAGCGCACGACCGGGGCAGTCCCAAAATCGGTTGTCGCCGGTCCGCGCGGACGGGCCGGGCGAGGACCTGCGAGGGCTTACTCGTCCTCGGCGAGGGTCAGCTCGACGCCGCCCACGAAGCCCGCGGAGAGGTTGTAGATGAACGCGCCGAGGGTCGCCAGCGCCGTCGCCAGGACGACGTCGATGACCGCGATGATCGTCGTGAACATCAGGACGTTGGGCAGCGACAGGAACGACTGCAGGTCGAAGCCGTTCGACTCGTTGGAGCCGGTCGCCTCGGAGATGGTGCCGCCGACCGTCGAGAACACGCCCATGGCGTCCATGACCATCCACAGCACCGCCGCCGCGACGATCGTGCAGATGCCCAGCGCGATGGAGAGCAGGAAGCTGACCTTCATCACCGACCACGGGTCGGCCTTCGCCACGCGCAGGCGCGCCTTGCGCACACGCGGGGTGGTGCGCGCCCCCGTGCGGGGACGGCGGACCGCGCCGGTCCGCCCGGCCGCCGTACCGGACTGCGCCTGGTAGGCCTGCGGCGGGTGGTACGGGCCCGACTGCTGCTGCCCCTGGCGTTCCCCCGGCAGCGGCGAGGCCGTCTGGGCGCCGGCCCCCTGGCCGGACGCGGCCTGCTGCCCGCCTCGGGTGTCCGTCACGGTTCCCCCCTGGGATCCCTGCCTGCCGGACGAGGAGGCGTCCTTGGCGGGCGACTTGATCGCTTTGAGATTGGTCGTGTGCGGATCCGTCGCCCGCGCGGCGGAGCCACGGCCACCGCCGTCCGTTCCCCTACCGGTCCCGGTCGGTCCGGCGCCCGTGGCTCCGCTCACGCTGACTCACTCCTCGTGCTACTCGGCCGAGGGCGCCTCACCCTCGTCCGTACCGGCGGGCGCGGCCCCGTCGGCGGTCTCGTCCACGACCACGTCGCCGTCGACTTCCTCCGCCTCGCGTCCAGCCTCGGCGTTACGAGCGATGCCGACCACGGCATCGCGCTTGCCCAGATTGATCAGTTGGACGCCCATGGTGTCACGGCCGGTTTCCCTGATCTCGTTGACTCGCGTACGAATCACACCACCCGACAGCGTGATGGCGAGAATTTCGTCGGTCTCCTCGACCACCAGTGCCCCGACGAGGGAGCCGCGGTCCTCGACGATCTTGGCAGCCTTGATGCCGAGGCCGCCACGCCCCTGGACGCGGTACTCGTCGACCGCGGTCCGCTTCGCGTACCCGCCGTCTGTGGCAGTGAACACGAACGTACCGGGTCGAACAACATTCATCGAGAGCAGTTCGTCCCCTTCGCGGAAACTCATGCCCTTGACGCCCGAGGTCGCACGGCCCATGGGACGCAGCGTGTCGTCCGTGGCCGTGAACCTGATCGACTGCGCCTTCCTGCTGATCAGCAGGAGATCGTCGTCGGACGAGACGAGTTCGGCTCCGATCAGCTCGTCGTCGGTTCCGTCCTCCTGCTCGCGCAGGTTGATGGCGATCACACCGCCGGAGCGCGGGGAGTCGTAGTCCTTCAGCGACGTCTTCTTCACCAGGCCCGCCTTGGTGGCCAGGACCAGGTAGGGCACCGCCTCGTAGTCGCGGATCGCGCGGATCTGGGCGATCGTCTCGTCCGGCTGGAAGGCCAGCAGGTTCGCCACGTGCTGCCCGCGCGCGTCCCGGCCGGCGTCGGGGAGTTCGTAGGCCTTGACCCGGTAGACCCGGCCCTTGTTGGTGAAGAACAGCAGCCAGTGGTGGGTGGTGGACACGAAGAAGTGGTTGACGATGTCGTCTTCCTTGAGCTTCGTGCCGCGCACGCCCTTGCCGCCGCGCTTCTGGGCCCGGTAGTCGTCGGTCTTGGTGCGCTTGATGTAGCCGCCGCGCGTGACCGTGACGACGATGTCCTCCTCGGCGATCAGGTCCTCGATGGACATGTCGCCCTCATAGGGGATCAGCTTCGTCTTGCGGTCGTCGCCGAACTTCTCGACGATCGCGGCCAGCTCCTGGCTGACGATGCCGCGCTGGCGGACCGGCGAGGCGAGGATCTCGTTGTACTCGCTGATCTTCGCCTGGAGTTCGTCGTGCTCCTGGACGATCTTCTGGCGCTCCAGGGCGGCCAGCCGGCGCAGCTGCATCTCGAGGATGGCGTTCGCCTGGATCTCGTCGATCTCCAGGAGGTCCATCAGGCCCCCGCGCGCGATCTCGACGGTGTCGCTGCGCCGGATCAGCGCGATGACCTCGTCGATGGCGTCCAGGGCCTTCAGCAGGCCGCGCAGGATGTGCGCCCGCTCCTCGGCCTTGCGCAGCCGGAAGCGCGTACGGCGGACGATGACCTCGATCTGGTGCGCCACCCAGTGCCGGATGAACGCGTCCAGGGACAGCGTGCGCGGCACACCGTCGACCAGGGCCAGCATGTTGGCGCCGAAGTTGGTCTGCAGGTCGGTGTGCTTGTACAGGTTGTTCAGCACGACCTTGGCGACCGCGTCCCGCTTCAGCACGATGACCAGGCGCTGGCCGGTGCGCGAGGACGTCTCGTCGCGCACGTCGGCGATGCCGCCGATCTTGCCGTCCTTCACCAGGTCGGCGATCTTCTGCGCCAGGTTGTCGGGGTTGGTCTGGTAGGGCAGCTCGGTGACCACCAGGCACTGGCGGTTCTGGATCTCCTCGACCTCGACCACCGCGCGCATGGTGATCGAGCCGCGGCCCGTGCGGTAGGCCTCCTCGATGCCCTTGCGGCCCACCACGAGGGCGCCGGTCGGGAAGTCGGGGCCCTTGATCCGGTCGATCAGCGCGTCGAGCAGCTCCTCGTGGGACGCCTCGGGGTTCTCCAGGTACCACTGGGCGCCGGCCGCGACCTCGCGCAGGTTGTGCGGCGGGATGTTGGTCGCCATGCCGACCGCGATACCGGCCGAGCCGTTGATCAGCAGGTTCGGGAAGCGGGCCGGAAGGACCGTCGGCTCCTGGGAGCGGCCGTCGTAGTTGTCCGTGAAGTCGACGGTCTCCTCGTCGATGTCGCGGACCATCTCCATCGACAGCGGCGCCATCTTGCACTCGGTGTAGCGCATCGCCGCCGCCGGGTCGTTGCCCGGGGAGCCGAAGTTGCCGTTGGAGTCCACCAGCGGCATCCGCATCGACCACGGCTGCGCCAGACGGACCAGCGCGTCGTAGATCGAGGAGTCGCCGTGCGGGTGGTAGTTGCCCATGACGTCGCCGACGACGCGCGCGCACTTGTAGAAGCCGCGCTCGGGGCGGTAGCCGCCGTCGTACATGGCGTACAGCACGCGGCGGTGGACGGGCTTGAGGCCGTCACGGACGTCGGGCAGCGCACGCGAGACGATGACGGACATCGCGTAGTCGAGGTACGAGCGCTGCATCTCCGTCTCGAGCCCGACGGGCTCGACGCGCATCGCGGCCGCGTCCACGTCCTCGAGAGGGGTGACGGGAGTGTTCTCGTCGGTCATTGCTGGTGAAGATCCTTCCCTGTGCGGTCAGCTGAGACCGACTCAGATGTCGAGGAACCGGACGTCCTTGGCGTTGCGCTGGATGAACGCGCGGCGGGCCTCGACGTCCTCGCCCATCAGGACCGAGAACAGGTCGTCGGCCTGGGCGGCGTCGTCCAGGGTGACCTGGCCGAGGACGCGGTGCTCCTGGTCCATCGTGGTGATGCGCAGCTCCTCGGCGTTCATCTCGCCGAGGCCCTTGAAGCGCTGGACGGAGTCCTCACGGATGCGCTTGCCGGCGTTGCGGCCCATCTCGATCAGCGCGTCGCGCTCCCGGTCGGAGTACGCGTACTCGAAGTCGTCCCTGCCCCACTTGATCTTGTAGAGCGGCGGACGGGACAGGAACACGTGCCCGGCCTCGACCAGCGGCCGCATGAAGCGGAACAGGAAGGTCAGCAGCAGGGTGTTGATGTGCTGGCCGTCGACGTCGGCGTCCGCCATCAGGATGATCTTGTGATAGCGGAGCCTCTCGATGTCGAAGTCCTCGTGCACACCGGTGCCGAACGCGGAGATCATCGCCTGGATCTCCTGGTTCTGCAGGATCCGGTCGATGCGCGCCTTCTCGACGTTGAGGATCTTTCCGCGGATCGGGAGGATCGCCTGGTACTGCGGGTTCCGGCCGGACTTGGCCGAACCGCCGGCGGAGTCGCCCTCGACGATGAAGATCTCGCACTTGACGGGGTCGTTCGACTGGCAGTCGGACAGCTTGCCCGGCAGGGACGCCGACTCCAGCAGGCCCTTGCGGCGGGTCAGGTCGCGCGCCTTGCGGGCCGCCACCCGCGCGGTGGCCGCCGCGATGCCCTTGCGGATGATGTCCGCGGCCTCGTTGGGGTTGCGGTCCAGCCAGTCGTTGAGGTGCTCGTAGACGACCTTCTGCACGAAGGTCTTCACCTCGGTGTTGCCCAGCTTGGTCTTGGTCTGGCCCTCGAACTGCGGCTCGGCCAGCTTGACCGAGATGATCGCGGTCAGACCCTCGCGGATGTCGTCACCCGTGAGGTTGTCGTCCTTGTCGCGCAGCAGCTTCTTGTCGCGCGCGTACTTGTTGATGAGGGAGGTGAGCGCCGCGCGGAAGCCCTCCTCGTGCGTACCGCCCTCATGGGTGTGGATGATGTTGGCGAACGAGTACACGCCCTCGGTGTAGCCGCCGTTCCACTGCATGGCGACCTCGAGGGACAGGTGCCTGTCCCTGTCCTCGGCCTCGAGGTCGATCACGGTGGGGTGCACCAGCTCTCCCTTGCGGGAGTTGAGGTACTTCACGAAGTCGACGATGCCGCCCTCGTAGTGGTACGAGACGCTCTTGACCTCGTGCTTCTCGTCCTCGCCCGCCTCGTCCGCACCGGCGGTGGCCTTCGCCGACTCGCGCTCGTCGGTGAGGTTGATCTTCAGGCCCTTGTTGAGGAAGGCCATCTCCTGGAAGCGCCGGGAGAGCGTCTCGAAGGAGTAGTCGGTGGTCTCGAAGATGTCGCCGTCGGCCCAGAAGGTGACCGACGTGCCGGTCTCCTCGGTGGCCTCGTGCCGGGCGAGCGGCGCCGTGGGGACGCCCAGCTTGTACTCCTGCGTCCAGCGGTGGCCGTCGGTTTTGACCTCCACGGCGACCCTGGTGGAGAGGGCGTTGACGACGGAGACGCCCACGCCGTGCAGACCGCCGGAGACCGCGTAACCGCCGCCGCCGAACTTGCCGCCCGCGTGCAGCACGGTCAGCACGACCTCGACGGCGGGCTTGCCCTCGGACGGGACGATGCCCACCGGGATGCCGCGGCCGTTGTCGACGACCCGGACGCCGCCGTCGGCGAGGATCGTCACGTCGATCGTGTCCGCGTGACCCGCCAGCGCCTCGTCGACGGAGTTGTCGACGACCTCCTGCACCAGGTGGTGCAGTCCTCGCTCACCGGTCGAGCCGATGTACATACCGGGTCGCTTGCGGACCGCGTCCAGACCCTCGAGGACGGTGATGGCACTGGCGTCGTACGAGGCGGTGCCCTCGCTGCCCGAGGTGGCCGCCGCGCTGTTCACGCCGGCGTCGGTGGACGGGATGTTCTCGTTGGGGTTGCCGGAATCGGCCACGAAGCGCCCTTTCTGGCACAGCACGAGCCGGGCTCGGCGGCAGGTTGCCGGAGCGGCTGCGGCATGTTGCGTTGGTAAGCCTTGATCAGCGTTGCTCAGCTTTTCCCGGGCAGTCCCCACGGTCGGGGCGGGATTGTCTTCCAGTCTACCGGTAGCACTGACATCGATGGGGGTTTGCCGGTACCTGGGTTCGCATGTGCCGCCCTCAACCGGTCTCGTCCGACTCCCGATATGCGGATGGGGTCCCCGAGAGCCCCACGAGGCCACTCAGCGCTTCCGGCCGTCAACCCTTGGCTACTTAGGAGTCAGGTGGCGATTCGCCACCCTGTACGGGCGTCCGGCGCACCGGTCGCCGGACACCCGACCGCCCTGCTGAGAGGCGTGCTGTGATGTCCATCACGTGGGGCTCGCGGGCGGAGAACGGGGCGCGTCTCACCCGTATGTGTCGCCGGGACCCACGCTTCCGGGAGCCCGCAGCGGCCCGAAACGACGGGCCGGGCCGCCGGGGCCGACGACCTTGATCAGCCGCACCGTGCCGTGCCCGAGGTCCTCGTTGAGACGCGCGACCAGGGTCGGCGCGAGCAGGCGCAGATTCGTCGCCCACGCCGTGGAGTCGCAGCGCACCACCAGCACCCGCTCGCCCTCGTCGTACCGTTCCGGCTCGCAGTGCTTGGCCACGTCCTCGCCGACGATCTCCGGCCAGCGCCCCATCACCCCGCCCACCGCGGCCGGGGCCTCCCAGCCGCGCTCGGTGAGCAGCCGGCTGATCGCCGAGCCGAGCGCCATCGGGTCACGCCGGTCGGCCCGCGCTCCGGACCGCAGTCCACCGCGCCGCGCCTGCTTCCGCTGCTGGGCCGCGTCCCCGCGCGCGCGAGCCGCTTCCCTGGCCGCGCGCAGCGCCACCCGCGCGAGATCGACACCGGAGGGCTCGGGGGCCTTCCCGGCGCCGCCTCCCGTCGAGTCCCGCTCGCTCATACGCGCTCCACCGTCCCCTCGGCCACGGTGAACCGCGTACCCGCCAGCACATGGGGTACGTCGTCGTCCACGGCCGCGGTGACCAGCACCTGCTCGCCCGGGGCGACCAGCTCGGCCAGGCGCTCGCGGCGCCGCGTGTCCAGCTCGGCGAAGACGTCGTCGAGCACCAGGACCGGCTCGTTGCCCTCGGCGCGCAGCAGGTCGTAGGAGGCCAGCCGCAGCGCCAGCGCGTACGACCAGGACTCGCCGTGGGAGGCGTAGCCCTTGGCGGGCAGCCGGCCCAGCTTGAGCAGCAGGTCGTCGCGGTGCGGGCCGACCAGGGTGACGCCCCGCTCGATCTCCTGCTTGCGCGCCTCCGCCAGGGCCGCCATCAGCTGCTCGAACAGGTCCTCGCGGGTGTCGGCCTCGCCGGGCGCGGACGGCTTGTACTCCAGGGTGAGCGGCCCCCCGCCGGGCGCGAGCTGCTCGTACGCCTTGTCGGCCAGCGGCTGGAGCGCGCCGATCAGGTCGAGCCGCCGCGCCAGCAGCTCGGCGCCCGCGTGCGCGAGGTGCTGGTCCCAGACGTCGAGGGTGGACAGGTCCAGGGTGCGGCCGCCGTGCCGGCGGGCCAGCGCGGCCGACTTCAGCAGGGTGTTGCGCTGCTTGAGCACCCGGTCGTAGTCCGACCGCACACCGGCCATGCGCGGGGAGCGCGCGGTGATCAGCTCGTCCAGGAACCGGCGCCGCTCACCGGGGTCGCCCTTGATCAGGGCGAGGTCCTCCGGCGCGAACAGCACCGTGCGCACGATGCCCAGCACGTCCCTCGGCCTGACCTGCGAGGACCTGTTGATGCGGGCGCGGTTGGCGCGGCCCGGGTTCAGCTCCAGCTCGACCAGCTGCTGCCGCTCGCCCTGCCGGACCTGGGCCCGGACGATCGCGCGGTCGGCGCCCATGCGGACCAGGGGCGCGTCGGAGGAGACGCGGTGGCTGCCGAGGGTGGCGAGATAGCCGACCGCCTCGACCAGGTTCGTCTTGCCCTGCCCGTTGGGCCCGACGAAGGCCGTCACCCCCGGGCCGAGCGGGACCTCGACCCGGGGATAGGACCGGAAGTCGGCCAGCGACAGATGCGTGACGTGCATGGTCGTTCCGCCGACCTCCCTGTGGATTACTTCTTCTCGACCGCGTGGCCGCCGAACTGGTTCCGCAGCGCCGCGATCATCTTCATCTGCGGCGAGTCCTCCTGACGGGAGGCGAACCGCGCGAACAGCGAGGCGGTGATCGCCGGCAGCGGGACCGCGTTGTCGATGGCGGCCTCCACAGTCCAGCGTCCCTCACCGGAGTCCTGTGCATAACCCCGGAGCCCGTCCAGGTGCTCGTCCTCGTCGAGGGCGTTGACCGCGAGGTCGAGCAGCCAGGAGCGGATGACGGTGCCCTCCTGCCAGGAGCGGAACACCTCCCGGACGTCGGTCACCGAGTCGACCTTCTCCAGCAGCTCCCAGCCCTCGGCGTAGGCCTGCATCATGGCGTACTCGATGCCGTTGTGGACCATCTTCGCGAAGTGGCCCGCGCCGACCTTGCCCGCGTGCACCGAGCCGAAGTCGCCCTCCGGCCGGAGGGCGTCGAATATCGGCTGCACCTTGGCGACGTTCTCCTTGTCGCCGCCGTACATCAGCGCGTAGCCGTTCTCCAGGCCCCAGACACCGCCGGAGACGCCGCAGTCGACGAAGCCGATGCCCTTGGCCGCCAGCTGCTCGGCGTGCTTCTCGTCGTCCGTCCAGCGGGAGTTGCCGCCGTCCACGACGACGTCACCCGGCTCGAGCAGCTCGGCGAGCTCGTCGACGGTGGACTGGGTCGGCCCGCCCGCCGGCACCATCACCCACACCACACGCGGGCCGCTGAGCTTGCCCACAAGCTCCTGCAGGCTGTGGACGTCGGCGAGGTCCGGGTTGCGGTCGTATCCGAAGACGGTGTGACCCGCGCGGCGAATCCGCTCGCGCATGTTGCCGCCCATCTTGCCGAGGCCGACGAGACCGAGCTCCATCAGTTGTGTTCCTTAGGTATGCGACGTGGCGTGACGGCACGTACGTGCCGGCGTCCGAGCCTAAACCCGGACGCCCGCGCACATCTGTGGGCATACGCGCTCATGCGCACGCCCTCACCTGCGGATTCACCCCAGGACGGCGGTCAGCCGCTGAGCCGCACCGGCATGATCAGGTACTTGTAGGCGTCGTCCGCCTCCGCGTCCACCGCCGGGCGGCCGCTGAGCAGCGCCGGCTTGGTGGACGTGGTGAAGGACAGCTGGGCCACCGGGGAGTCGATGGCGCTCAGCCCGTCCAGCAGGAACGTCGGGTTGAAGGCGATCGAGATGTCGTCGCCCTCCAGCTGGGCGTCGACCCTTTCCACAGCCTGTGCGTCGTCGCTGGAACCGGCCTCCAGGATGAGCACGCCCTGCTCGAAGCTCAGCCGCACCGGGGTGTTGCGCTCGGCGACCAGGGCCACGCGCTTGACGGCCTCCACGAAGGGGGCGGTCTCGATCACGGCGACGCTGTTGAACTCGGTCGGGAACAGCGTGCGGTACTTCGGGAGGTCGCCCTCCAGCAGCCGCGTGGTGGTACGGCGGCCGGCGCCCTCGAAACCGATCAGGCCCTCGCCCGCGCCCGAGCCGGACAGCGCCAGGATGACCTGGTCACCGCTGGTCAGCGCCTTGGCGGTGTCCTGGAGGGTCTTGGCGGGCACCAGGGCGACCGCGGAGACATCGGGGTTCTCCGGCTTCCACAGGAACTCGCGGACCGCGAAGCGGTAGCGGTCGGTGGAGGCCAGCGTGACGGTGTCACCCTCGATCTCGATGCGCACACCGGTGAGGACCGGCAGCGTGTCGTCGCGGCCTGCCGCGATGGCGACCTGCTGCACCGCGGAGGCGAAGACCTCGCCGGGGACCGTGCCCGTCGCGTTCGGCATCTGCGGCAGGGCCGGGTACTCCTCCACAGGCAGGGTGTGGAGTGTGAACCGCGAGGAGCCGCACACCACCGTCGCCCGTACACCGTCTGTGGAAATCTCCACCGGCCGGTTGGGCAGGGCGCGCGAGATGTCGGCCAGCAGACGGCCGGAGACGAGGACGGTGCCCTCCTCCTCGGTCTCGGCGTCCACCGACACCCTCGCGGAGACCTCGTAGTCGAAGCTCGACAGGCTCAGCTGGCCGTCCTCGGCCTTCAGGAGCAGGCCGGCGAGGACAGGGGCCGGCGGACGGGCCGGAAGGCTGCGAGCCGCCCAGGCCACTGCCTCCGCGAGTACGTCGCGTTCCACCCGGATCTTCACTGTTGCCGCCTCCTGCTGTTGCCGGCGCTTCTCGCCCTGCCTGGCTTCCGTCGTCTGACTCGGTGTCGTCGGCCCCTGTGACGGGAAGGACACCGGGGACCAGTCTGACGCACCGCACTGACAGTAGGTGCCCCTCGGGGTCAAGTCGTGCCGGGTGGCAGTCGGGGCCGAGACACCGAGTTGTGCACAGGGCCTCCTTCGAAACGGATTCCTCGCTCTCTCTAGTTGGGAGTAGTAGTAGGGCCTGTGGATACCGTGGATAACCTCGTTTGCGCAGGTCAGCACCGATATTTTGTCCACCGCCCCTGTGGGCGGAGGCAGTGGACAACCGGGCCTCTCTGTGGAGAACAGAAAGTTCTGCACATCGCGTGCACAGGGAGGGGCGAGTTCTCCCCAGGTCCGTCCCCAGGTTTGCGGGCCTTTCCCACAGCCCCTCGCGGCAGCCCGGTGTGACGCCTTTCACTCGGGACGGTGAGAGGGCGCGTCGCGTTGCCGAACAGTGGACAGCCATGTGGAGAAGTGGGTGATCGCTGGGGACAACCGCCCTCAGCCTGTGGGTTGCCCGTGGACAACGCGACACGCGGCTGAGCGGCCCGCGCTTTGTCCACAGTCTGTGGAGATCGTTCGTCCACGTTTCCACAGCCGGTTGACCTGGCCTGATGATCCCTCAACAGGCGTGCCTGTGGAAAGAATCGGGACAACTTCCCGGTCCCCAGGATGTGGACGGGAAAAAGTCGCCGAATCTGTGGAGGAAGGCCGTAACCCCGTCCCGGAATCGAACAGAGCGGGTGCGCCGGGGAGGCCGGCCGGCGGTCGGCCGTGGGCCGCTGCGGGCGTCCGGGGCCCCTCAAGGCGGCTCGGGAGGCATCAGAGGGCTCGGGGCGGGATACGAAGAAGGGCGCCCCCGGATCGCTCCAGGGGCGCCCTCGACTCGAGTCGTCCGGCGGTGGGCCGCTCAGCCGGCCTTGATGCGGTTGGTGAGCTCCGTGACCTGGTTGTAGATGGAGCGCCGCTCGGCCATCAGATTGCGGATCTTGCGGTCGGCGTGCATCACCGTGGTGTGGTCCCGGCCGCCGAACAGCGCGCCGATCTTCGGCAGGGAGAGGTCCGTCAGCTCGCGGCACAGGTACATGGCGATCTGGCGGGCCGTGACCAGCTGGCGGCCCCGGGAGCTGCCGCACAGGTCCTCGACCGTGAGGCCGAAGTAGTCCGCCGTGGCGCCCATGATGGCCGTCGAGGTGATCTCCGGGGTCGAGTCGTCACCGCCGGGCATCAGGTCCTTGAGAACGATCTCCGTGAGGCCCAGGTCCACCGGCTGCCGGTTGAGCGAGGCGAACGCCGTCACCCGGATCAGCGCGCCCTCCAGCTCACGGATGTTCCGAGAGATCCGGGAGGCGATGAACTCCAGCACCTCCGGCGGGGCGTTCAGCTGCTCCTGCACCGCCTTCTTGCGCAGGATCGCGATGCGCGTCTCCAGCTCCGGCGGCTGGACGTCGGTGATCAGGCCCCACTCGAAACGGTTCCGCAGCCGGTCCTCCAGGGTGACCAGCTGCTTGGGCGGCCGGTCGCTGGAGAGCACGATCTGCTTGTTGGCGTTGTGGAGCGTGTTGAAGGTGTGGAAGAACTCCTCCTGCGTCGACTCCTTGTCCGCCAGGAACTGGATGTCGTCGACGAGCAGGATGTCCATCTCGCGGTACCGCTTGCGGAAGCTGTCGCCCTTGCCGTCGCGGATGGAGTTGATGAACTCGTTGGTGAACTCCTCGGAGCTCACGTACCGCACCCGGGTGCCGGGGTAGAGGCTGCGCGCGTAGTGCCCGATCGCGTGCAGCAGGTGCGTCTTGCCGAGCCCCGACTCCCCGTAGATGAACAGCGGGTTGTACGCCTTCGCCGGCGCCTCGGCGACGGCGACCGCGGCCGCGTGCGCGAAGCGGTTGGACGCGCCGATGACGAACGTGTCGAAGAGGTACTTCGGGTTCAGCCGCGCGGTCGGCTCACCGGGGCCGGTCGCCGGCGCCGGCTGCGCGGCCAGCGGGCCGGGCGCGCCGGTGGTGGGCAGGTTCGGGCCCACCGGGCCGCCGCGGTGGACGTGTCCGGAGCCGGGGGGCGGTTCGGGCAGCTCGCGGCGCCGGGCGTCGCGCTGGTCGTAGTCGCCGCGCGACGGCTCGTAGTCGGAGCGCTGCTGGTCGTACGGCGGGCGGTCCATGGGCTGCGGGCGGTAGTCCTGCGCGGGCGGGCCGCCGTAGCCGTCCTGGGAGCCGTACGAGTCCGGGGAGCCGTAGGCGCCGTCCTGCGGGGGCGAGGCGTACGGGTCACGCTCGGGGAAGCCGAGGCGCTGCTGCTGCCAGCCGTACTCCTCCTGCCCCGGCCGCGGCCAGGAGCCGGGCTCCGGGCGCTGGTACTCCGACGGGTAGGCGGGGCGCGCGGTGGGGAGCTGGTCGCCGGAGTGCTGGTCGGCGCGGCGGCGGCCGTAGCCGTCGTAGCCGTCGTACGTCTCGTAGGGCTCGCGGTCCTGCCGGTCCTGCCGGTCCTGCCGCTCAAGGCGGTCGGGGCGGTCCTGGCGGCCGGGCGGGAGCTCGGGCTCCTCGTAGCGCGGCTGGGGACGCGGCACCGGCGGTGGCGAGGGCTCGCCGACGGTGTCGTCGACGGTGATCGCGATGCGGATCGGGCGGCCGCACTCCCGGCTCAGGGTCTCGCTGACGACGGGCGCGAGGCGGCCCTCGAGCACGCCCTTGGCGAATTCGTTGGGCACGGCGAGCAGGGCCGTGTCGGCGACGAGTGCCAGGGGCTGGCAGCGCCGGATCCAGTGTTCGTCCTTGCCCTCGACTCCCTGCCCGCGGCCTTCGCCGAGGAGTTGCTCCAGGACGCGTGGCCACACTGCGGCAAGATCGGCAGGTACGTCAGCCACAGGGCACGCTCTCTCACAGGTCCCTCGATCGTGTGAAGCGAAGGACGGGTCGGGATGTAAATCGGGTGGTGAAGGGTCAAGGGAACGAATCGGAGTCCAGTCACGGTAGTCAGCGCGGCCGGTACGGTTCAAGTTGTTGTCCCCAGGCTGTGGACAAGTGTCCCCCGGCCGTCGCCGGTTTGACCGAATGGCGCAGCCGCGCGTACCGTAAACAGGTCGAGTTGTCGATGGCTGCTGCCGCCTGCCTCCGATGGGCACAGATCGCGCAAGTTGATCGGTCAGCGGTGCACTCGGGCGTAACGCGAGCTACTCGTGGGCGCACGGTGACAGCCAAGACGGCACCCCGCAAACACCGAGTCTTTCTGGAGCCCCCGAGTGAGCAAGCGCACCTTCCAGCCGAACAACCGTCGCCGCGCCAAGACCCACGGCTTCCGGCTGCGTATGCGCACCCGTGCCGGCCGCGCGATTCTCGCGTCCCGCCGCAGCAAGGGTCGCGCCCGTCTGTCCGCCTGATCCCGATCGGGTCATGACGTCGTGCTGCCCACCGAGAACCGGCTGAGGCGGCGCGAGGACTTCGCGACCGCGGTACGACGGGGTCGCCGGGCTGGGAACCGGCATCTCGTCGTCCACCTTCGTAGCGGTGCCACGGACCCGCATGCGCCTGGGGAGAGCGCTCCCCCGTCGCGTGCGGGTTTCGTCGTGAGCAAGGCCGTGGGTGGTGCGGTGGTGCGCAACAAGGTGAAGCGCAGGCTTCGCCATCTGATGCGCCAGCGAGTCGACCGGCTGCCCCCCGGTAGCCTGGTAGTCGTACGAGCGCTGCCCGGTGCGGGTGACGCCGACCATGCACAGCTGGCCCGAGACCTGGACGCCGCCCTGCGGCGGCTGCTGGGAGGGGGCGCGCGATGAAGTACCCACTGCTTGCCCTGATCAAGATCTACCAGTGGACGATCAGTCCGCTGCTGGGGCCGGTGTGCAAGTACTACCCGTCGTGCTCCCACTACGGGTACACGGCCATCGACCGGCACGGTGCCATCAAGGGCACAGCACTCACGGCCTGGCGCATCCTGCGGTGCAATCCGTGGTCGCTGGGCGGTGTGGACCATGTTCCGCCGCGCAAGCGTCCGCGGTGGCACGAAATGCTGCGTAACGCCTGGCGTGCACGCAGGGGCGGGACCTCCGCCGCCGAACCGGCCACCGAGGGACAGACCTCTCCCACAGGTCAGACAAGTCCCTCGAGCCCGGCCGCAGAGACCCCGTCCCATGCCCAAGGAGCATGATTAGTGGACACGATTGCCAGCCTCTTCAGCTTCATCACAACCCCTGTCTCCTGGGTCATCGTCCAGTTCCACAGCGTGTACGGCGCCGTCTTCGGCCCTGACACCGGATGGGCCTGGGGCCTGTCCATCGTGTCCCTGGTGATCCTGATCCGCATCTGCCTGATCCCGCTCTTCGTGAAGCAGATCAAGGCCACGCGCGCGATGCAGACTCTCCAGCCGGAGATGAAGAAGATCCAGGAGCGCTACAAGAACGACAAGCAGCGCCAGTCCGAAGAGATGATGAAGCTCTACAAGGAGACGGGCACCAACCCGCTCTCCTCGTGTCTTCCCATCCTGGCCCAGTCGCCGTTCTTCTTCGCCCTGTACCACGTGCTCAACAGCATCGCGTCGAACGACACCATCGGCGTGATCAACACCCGGCTGCTGGAGAGTGCCCAGAAGGCGCACATCTTCGGCGCCCCGCTCGCGGCGAAGTTCACGGACAGCTCGGCCAAGGTCGAGGCGCTCAACTCCTCGCTGACCGACGTCCGCGTCGTCACGGCCATCATGATCGTGCTGATGTCGCTGTCGCAGTTCTACACGCAGCGCCAGCTGATGACGAAGAACGTCGACACCACGGTGAAGACGCCGTTCATGCAGCAGCAGAAGATGCTGATGTACGTCTTCCCCGTCATCTTCGCCGTCTTCGGCATCAACTTCCCGGTCGGTGTCCTCGTCTACTGGCTGACCACCAACGTGTGGACCATGGGCCAGCAGATGTACGTCATCCACAACAACCCCACGCCGGGTTCCAAGGCCCAGGCCGCCTACCTGGAGCGCCTCACCAAGCACGTCACCCACCAGGGCAAGACCCGCAACCGTCGTGAGCGGGCCATCGTCAAGGCCATCGTCGCCAAGGGCCGGGACCGCAACGAGTACGAGCGGAAGTTCATCAACGGTCTGAACAAGGCGGGGCTCGCGGCTCAGGCCGACGGCATGGTGATCAAGAGCGAGGGCACCGCCGCCGCCCAGGCCGAGGACGGTACGCCGGGCACCGGGGCCGCTCCCAAGCGGCAGCAGCCCAAGCGGCAGTCCAAGTCCCAGCGCCAGACCGGTCCGGCCAAGGCAGCCGGTGAACCCACCTCGCTGACCAAGTCCGACGACGAGCCCGAGGACGACGGCAAGCCCGCGGCCCCCGCCAAGAAGGGCGGCGCCAAGCCCGCCGGCAGCACCCGCAGCAGGGCCCAGTCCGGCCAGCGCAAGGGCCCGCAGCGGCCCAAGTCCTCGTCCAAGAAGTAAGAAGGAGTCCATCCCGTGACGGAAGGCACCACCGCCGCCGCTGGCGAGGGCACAGACACCCTCAGCCGCCTCGAGCAGGAGGGCGAGATCGCCGCGGACTACCTGGAGGGTCTGCTCGACATCGCCGACCTCGACGGTGACATCGACATGGACGTCGAGGCCGACCGCGCCTCCGTCTCGATCATCAGCGACGCGGGCACCCGTGATCTGCAGAAGCTGGTCGGTCGTGACGGTGAGGTCCTGGAAGCCCTCCAGGAGCTCACGCGGCTGGCCGTGCACCGGGAGACCGGCGACCGCAGCCGCCTCATGCTCGACATCGACGGCTACCGCGCCAAGAAGCGGACCGAGTTGTCCGAGCTGGGCGCCAAGGCCGCAGCCGAGGCCAAGAGCAGCGGCGAGGCCGTGAAGCTGGATCCGATGACGCCGTTCGAGCGCAAGGTCGTGCACGACGCGGTCAAGGCGGCCGGCCTGCGCAGCGAGTCCGAGGGCGAGGAGCCGCAGCGCTTCGTCGTCGTGCTTCCCGCCTGATCGGCCACTACGTTCCATCGGCCCCGTCTGTGCGCAGACGGGGCCGAATTTTGTCAGCCTGATAGTTCTGTGGTTCTGGTGTCGGCGCCCCGTGCCGGCACGGTACGGAAGGACGGTCCCCCGTGACGGAGGCAGCGGAGCTTCCCCCCGCGCCCGAGCAGGCACGCGAGGTGTTCGGCAATCGCTTCGAGGACGCGGTCCGGTACGCGGAGCTGCTCGCGGAGGCGGGTGTGCAGCGCGGCCTGATCGGCCCGCGTGAGGTGCCCCGCCTGTGGGAGCGGCATCTGCTGAACTGCGCGGTGCTCTCGGAGGTCGTGCCCGAGGGCGTGACGGTGTGCGATGTGGGATCGGGGGCCGGTCTGCCGGGCATCCCCCTGGCGCTGGTCCGGGAGGACCTCAAGATCACTCTGCTGGAGCCGCTGCTGCGGCGCACCAACTTCCTCACCGAGGTCGTGGAGCTGCTCGGCCTGGATCATGTGACGGTCGTCCGTGGCCGGGCCGAGGAGGTCATGGGGAAGCTGACCCCGGTGCACGTGGTGACCGCGCGCGCCGTGGCTCCGCTGGACCGCCTCGCCACCTGGGGCATCCCCCTGCTGCGTCCTTACGGCGAGATGCTGGCCCTCAAGGGCGACACCGCCGAGGAGGAACTGAAGAGCGCGGCGACGGCGTTGAGCAAGCTCGGCGCCGTGGAGACATCGATCGTGCATGTGGGCGAGGGCGTGGTGGACCCGATGTCCACGGTGGTGCGGGTCGAGGTCGGGGAGAGCCCGGGCGGTGTGCGGTTCGCCGCGAAGCGCGCCAAGGCCGCCCGTACGGGACGGGCGCGACGCCGGCGCTGAGGGCTGGACGTACTCCACACAAGCTGCCAAACCCATGCATGCCGGAGTGTCGCGGCAGTACCGCCCCGGCTGCTGTGCATCGTGTTTCACGTGAAACGTCGCTCACTGCTGCACGGCATCATCAGTCGGGGCCGCGCCGCGGCCGAACCCCGTGACCGGAAGCCCCTCGGTTCCCTCGGAGAGGCTCCCGGTTCCGATGAGACACGGGCCTCCTCCGCGGGCGCGGAGTTGTCCACAGAGGTGGATTTCTCCACAGAACGCCAGGGCTCACTGGTTCACGACCCCGAAGGCATGGGAGGCTCTGTTCATAGCGAGCCTGAAGTCGAGGAGAGTGAATCCTTGCGGTCCGACGCCAACATCGCGGGACCGATGACCGATCCGGTCCCCGGTCCCCGTACCGAATCGACGGGAGCGGATGTTTCACGTGAAACACCGCCTCCGATGGACGACACTCCCATCGGTCGCGCTGCCCAACTGGCGGTGGAGGCTCTGGGGCGAGCCGGCGAAGGCCTGCCACGGCCCGAGCAGACCCGCGTCATCGTGGTCGCCAACCAGAAGGGCGGTGTCGGCAAGACGACGACCACCGTCAACCTTGCCGCGTCGCTCGCTCTGCACGGCAGTCGTGTCCTGGTGATCGACCTCGACCCCCAGGGCAACGCGTCCACCGCCCTGGGCATCGACCACCACGCCGACGTCCCCTCCATCTACGACGTCCTGGTGGAGAGCAAGCCGCTGGCGGAAGTCGTCCAGCCGGTCCCCGACGTCGAGGGGCTCTTCTGCGCACCCGCCACGATCGATCTCGCCGGTGCGGAGATCGAGCTGGTGTCGCTGGTGGCGCGGGAAAGCCGGCTGCAGCGGGCGATCCAGGCGTATGAGCAGCCGCTGGACTACATCCTCATCGACTGCCCGCCCTCGCTCGGCCTGCTGACGGTCAACGCGTTGGTGGCCGGCCAGGAGGTACTGATCCCGATTCAGTGCGAGTACTACGCGCTGGAGGGCCTGGGACAGCTGCTGCGCAACGTCGATCTGGTGCGGGGCCACCTCAATCCCACCCTGCACGTATCGACGATCCTGCTCACCATGTACGACGGCCGGACGCGGCTCGCGTCGCAGGTCGCGGACGAGGTGCGCACCCACTTCGGCGACGAGGTACTGCGGACGAGCATCCCTCGCTCCGTCCGTATCTCGGAGGCGCCGAGCTATGGGCAGACGGTGCTGACCTACGATCCTGGATCGAGCGGTGCCCTCTCCTACTTCGAGGCGGCACGAGAGATCGCGTTGAGGGGCGTCGGCGTCAGCTATGACGCGGCGGGGGCCCACATCGGCGCACAGCAGAACGATCCGAGCATGGTGGAGGGCATCCAGTGAGCGAGCGACGGAGGGGGCTGGGTCGTGGTCTAGGCGCACTGATCCCTGGGCCGGCGGAGAAGACGGTGACGCCCCCGGCGGTGGGGGGTACTGCTTCCACGTCTCCGGCGGCGGTGCCGGGTCTGCCCGGCGGTCGAAGCGGGGGCGCCGCGAACTTGGCGACCCTGTCGGCTGTTTCACGTGAAACGGAAGAGGCGCCGGCGCAGAGTGCCGCGGCCGTGCCCGCGCCGCCCATGGGCGCGCACTTCGCCGAGATCCCGCTCGACGCCATCACGCCGAACCCGCGGCAGCCGCGGGAGGTGTTCGACGAGGACGCCCTGTCCGAGCTCATCACCTCCATCAAGGAGGTCGGCCTCCTCCAGCCGGTCGTCGTGCGGCAGGTGGGGCCCGAGCGCTATGAGCTCATCATGGGCGAGCGCCGGTGGCGTGCCTGCCATGAGGCGGGACTCGAGGCGATCCCGGCGATCGTGCGGGCCACGGACGACGAGAAGCTCCTCCTGGACGCGCTGCTGGAGAACCTGCACCGCGCCCAGCTGAATCCGCTGGAAGAGGCCGCCGCCTACGACCAGTTGCTCAAGGACTTCAACTGCACGCACGACCAGCTGGCGGACCGCATCGGCCGCTCCCGGCCTCAGGTGTCCAACACCCTGCGTCTGCTGAAGCTGTCGCCCACCGTCCAGCGCCGGGTGGCCGCCGGTGTGCTGTCCGCCGGGCACGCGCGGGCGCTGCTGTCCGTCGAGGACTCCGAGGAGCAGGACCGGCTGGCCCACCGCATCGTGGCCGAGGGGCTGTCGGTGCGGGCGGTCGAGGAGATCGTGACCCTGATGGGGTCACGGCCCCAGAAGGCCCAGCGGTCCAAGGGCCCGCGTGCGGGAGCCCTGGTCTCCCCGGCTCTGACGGATCTGGCGACGCGTCTCTCGGATCGCTTCGAGACGCGCGTGAAGGTCGACCTCGGGCAGAAGAAGGGCAAGATCACCGTCGAGTTCGCCTCGATGGAGGACCTCGAGCGCATCCTGGGCACCCTCGCTCCCGGGGAAGGGCCCGTGCTGCAGCCGAGCCTGACGGACGACGACTCCGTGGAGGCCGAGGACTGACCCTCCGAGGTCAGGCCGAGAGCCGTCCGAGCGACCAGGGGCGGGCCGTGTCCGGTGTGTACCGGAACACGGTCCGCCCTTTGCTTTTTGGCGGTATCGGCGGAATCGCTTCATGGATACGATGCGTTCGGGTATGGCGCATCCACCCGGCAGCACCTCGGAGAGCAAGGCAGGAGCCATGCGATTGACGAGCCGTACCGGACTGGTGAGCGCGGGGCTGGGGGTGGGCGCCGTCAGCGGGTTCATCGGCAGCCTGCTCAGGGAACGGAGTGCTCTGACGGCCGCCCGCGTGGCAGCGGGCGAAGGAAGCGAGGAACAGCCTTCATGGGGCGTCGGCTCGTACCGCTCACGCTGGACAACCTTCCGGACCTCCCCCGGCGCTGCCGCTCATGCGTCTTCTGGGAACTCGACCCCGTCAGTGGCGAGGCAGCGGTAAGGGCGGGCACGTCCGCGGAGGAGAAGGAGTCGTGGATCTCGGCCGTTCTCCTGGACTGGGGATCCTGCGGGCGGGTCGTCTACGTCGACGACGTCCCCGTGGGCTTCGTGATCTACGCACCGCCCGCCTATGTGCCACGCTCCGCGGCGTTCCCCACAAGCCCCGTGTCGCCGGACGCGGTACAGCTGATGACCGCGTTCATCCTGCCCCGGTACCAGGGTCAGGGACTGGGCCGCGTGATGGTGCAGACGGTGGCGAAGGATCTGCTGCGCCGGGGCTTCAAGGCGATCGAGGCCTTCGGCGACGCCCGCTGGAAGGAACCCGCCTGCCTGCTGCCCGCCGACCATCTGCTGGCCGTGGGCTTCAAGACAGTCCGTCAGCATCCCACCCATCCCCGGATGAGACTGGAGCTGAGGACGACGCTCTCCTGGAAGGAGGACGTCGAGATGGCGCTGGACCGGCTGCTCGGGGCGGTACAGAAGGAGCCGGCGCTGAGGCCGCTGTGAGTGCGTCCGCGGGAGCGTGACCGTCTCCCCGCCGGACGTGCTCCCGTCATGCCAATGGGCCGGCCCTTCCGGGCCGGCCCATTCGTGTTTCACGTGAAACGTCAGTCGGCGATGAAGTCCTCGAGGTCGCGGACGATCGCGGCCTTCGGCTTGGCGCCGACGATGGTCTTGGCCACCTCGCCACCCTGGTACACGTTCAGGGTCGGGATGGACATGACGCCGTACTTGGCGGCCGTGCCGGGGTTCTCGTCGATGTTCAGCTTGACGATCTCGATCTTGTCTCCGTACTCGGAGGCGATCGCCTCGAGGGACGGAGCGATCTGACGGCACGGACCGCACCAGGCGGCCCAGAAGTCCACCAGGACGGGCTTGTCGCTCTTGAGGACGTCCTGCTCGAAGGAGTCGTCGGTCACGTTCTTCAGGGTGCCGGCCACAGCGGGCTCCTTAACTGGTCGGTGCGTGGGGCGGGTGGGGGTCAGACAGAGGTCTTCTCGGGCTCGGCCTGCTCCTCGTCCGAGAGGGCCGCGAGGTAGCGCTCGGCGTCGAGGGCGGCGGCACAGCCCGTGCCGGCCGCGGTGATCGCCTGCCGGTAGGTGTGGTCGACCACGTCACCGGCGCCGAAGACACCGGTGATGTTCGTGCGCGTCGAGGGCGCGTCGACCTTGAGGTAGCCCTCCTCGTCCAGCTCCAGCTGGCCCTTGAAGAGCTCGGTGCGCGGGTCGTGGCCGATCGCGATGAACAGGCCGGTGGCCGCCAGGTCCGAGAGCTCGCCGGTCTTGACGTTGCGCAGCTTCAGGCCCGAGAGCTTCTGGTCGCCCTGGACCTCGGCAACCTCGCTGTCCCAGACGAACGAAATCTTCGGGTCGGCGAAGGCACGCTCCTGCATCGCCTTGGAGGCGCGCAGGGTGTCACGGCGGTGGACGATCGTCACGGACTTGGCGAAGCGCGAGAGGAAGGTGGCCTCCTCCATCGCGGTGTCGCCACCACCGATCACGGCGATGTCCTGGTCCTTGAAGAAGAAGCCGTCACACGTGGCGCACCACGAGACACCGCGGCCGGACAGGGCGTCCTCGTTCGGCAGGCCGAGCTTGCGGTGCTGCGAGCCGGTGGTGACGATGACGGCCTTGGCCTTGTGGACCGTACCGGCGGTGTCCGTGACGGTCTTGATCTCACCGGTCAGGTCGACGGCGACCACGTCGTCCGGGACGAGTTCGGCGCCGAAGCGCTCCGCCTGGGCCCGCATGTTGTCCATGAGCTCGGGGCCCATGATGCCTTCCTGGAAGCCGGGGAAGTTCTCGACCTCGGTGGTGTTCATCAGCGCACCGCCGGCGGTGACGGCGCCCTCGAACACCAGGGGCTTCAGCGACGCACGGGCGGTGTAGAGCGCCGCCGTGTAGCCGGCGGGCCCGGAGCCGATGATGATCACGTTACGGACGTCGCTCACGGCTGAGTTCCTCGTCTCTGGTCTGCGTCGGTCGACCGGTGGGAGCCGCCTTTGCAGCTCTCACCCCACCCAACGGATCCTAAGGGGCGCGCATTCCCGCCGTGCCCGCGCACACGGACACGGCCCGTTGCCGGCACGGTGAGGAACACACCCAGTACGGGATACCACGCGGGAGGCGGACGAAGCGCCGGACGTCAGGGCCGTGTGGGCCGGACGTCAGAGCGGGCGCGCCGGTCGTCAGGAGCGTGCGTAGGAGTGCTCGAGCAGAACCTTCGCCGTGGTGGCCGCGGACATGTTGTCCACACAGGTCGCCTCGACGATGTACGCGGTCACGCGGGAGCTGTCCGAGGCGTCGGGGAGCACCACGAGCATCGCCTCCTTCCCCTGGTACGTGCCCTTCTCGGTGGCGAGCGCGGCGTCGTCGCGGCCGATGCCGTCGCTGACGCACTTCGGCACCGCGGGCTCCTTGAGAACCCGGGGACTGACGGCGTCGGACTCCGACTGCGACCCGAAGGTTCGCCCGGTGCTGGCGCCCTTCCGCTCCCCTTGGCTCTGTGCGAGGAGATCGGTGACCTGCTTCTCCAGCTTCCCCTCGGAGAAGGTGTCCGACGCGGTGGTCCGGGGGCCCTCGTCCGGCCCTCCCTCGTTCATGCTCGACAGCACCACCGATCCGAGCCCCAGAGCCGCGACCGTGAACACGGTCCCCAGGACGGCGACCCGTCGGCGCCCGCCGCGGAGACGGCCCTTGCGGCCCGGCCCGGTCGTGGAGGAGCGGGGGCGCCCGGCCGGCCGGTCCTGGAGCGGCGATGTTTCACGTGAAACATGCGCCTGCTCGTCGCCGGGGGACGCGGACGAACTACCGGCGGTGTCCCCGGTGGTCTCGGGTTCCGGCGCCGTGGCATGCAGCAGGGCCTCCGCGGCCAGCGCCGCGTCGATGCGTCCCGCCACCTCGGCGGGCATCCGCGGCGGGCCCGGCGCCGTGCCCAGCAGGTCCCGGATCTCCTCGAGCGAGGCATGGACGTCCGCACAGAGCGCGCACTCGTCCAGATGCCGGCGCACATCGGCGCTTCGGGCGGATGGCAGGAGTCCCTCGGTGAGGTCGGAGATCTCCGCGACGTCCGGGTGCTCCGCCCTGTCCGTCGTCGACGTCACGCTCGCCCACCTCCGCCCTTCACTGCAGCCGGGTCGTTCGATCCTGAGTCCGGGGGATCCGCCTGTCGCGGTCCCGCTGCGGGTGGGACGGACGTCCCCTGCGTCCGGTTCCGTCCCTCGCCCCGTTTCTTCTCACCGGGCCTGTCCGGCCGCAGATGAGTGAGCAGGGGCAGCAGTCTGGCTCTGCCGCGGGCGCAGCGGCTCTTCACCGTGCCGGTGGGCACTTCGAGGATGCGGGCGGCTTCCGCGACCGGGTATCCCTGCATGTCCACGAGCACGAGCGCGGCCCGCTGATCCGGCGGGAGGGTGCCCATGGCCTCGATGAGCTGGCGGTGCAGATCGTTGCGCTCCGCGGGGGCCGAGGCGGACTCGTGGGGCTCGAGCAGCTGCTCCAGGCGCTCCGTGTCGTCGACCGGGGAGGTCTTCCGGGAGGCCGCCTTGCGGGCGCGGTCCAGGCAGGCGTTCACCGTGATCCGGTGCAGCCACGTCGTGACGGCCGACTGGCCCCTGAAGGTGTGGGCGGCCCGGTAGGCGGAGACCAGGGCGTCCTGGACGGCGTCAGCGGCTTCCTCGCGGTCGCCCAGCGTCCGCAGGGCCACGGCCCACAACCGGTCGCGGTGCCGGCGCACGAGCTCACCGAAGGCGTCGGGGTCGCCCTCGACATGCCGGGTGAGCAGTTCCTGATCGCTCACTCCGTCATGTGCGGCGCCTGCTGCCATCGGGTCCCCTCCCTCGATGCGGACGGGCTAGCTGGTCACCTTGATATCCGAGACCCGGCCGCGCCACTTGCCGTCGTCCGCCTGCACCGGCAGCTCGGTCAGCCAGACGAGCAGGTACCGGGACTTCAGCGCCTTGTCGGGCTTGAGGGTGACGGTCGTGCCACTGCCTTCCGCCACCTTGGAGTAGCCGTCGAAGGACGCCGGTTGCGCCCCGGCGTCGCTGGAGGCGGCACGGAGCTCGACGGACGTGTCGCCCACGAAGGAGACGGTGACCTTACCGACCTGCTGGCTCTTGCCGAGGTCGAGGATGACCCCCACGCCCGACTTCAGCCGGCCGAAGTCGGCGCTCGCGTAGTAGCTCGTCTGCCAGTACGTGTCCGGCGCGCCGTCGTAAACCTTGTCCACGTCGTCCGGGTACTCGGATCCGTCGGAGCCGAACGGATCGAAGTCCTGGGCACCCGTGATGGCGATGGGCTTGCCGCTCACCGGCTTCTTGGGGCTTTTGTCGTCGCCGTCCGTCGTCTGGGTCCGGTTGGTGTCGTCGGACCGCTTGTCCTGATCCAGGAGCGCGTCCGCGAGTTGCCAGCTGCCCAGGCCCAGCGCGGCGATCAGCAGCGCCGAGACGGCCCACTTGAGCGCCTTGCCCGTGCGGCTCTGCAGCGGAGGAGGCGGTGTCGGGAGCGCCTGGGTGACACCGGGGTGCGGCGTCGGGCGGCCGTAGGTGCCCTGCTGGTACGTGGTGCGCTGGTACTCGGGCGGGGTCGTGAACGCCGGCTCCGGCGGGCGGATGCGGGGCATCTCACCGATCGCCTTCACCAGCTCCTCCGGCGTGGTGCACGCCGACTCGTGGCGCGAGGCGGTGGCGCCGTCGTTGGCGAGCGCGCGCATGGCCAGCTCGGACAGCCCCCGGTGGACCCCCGCGCGCACCTGGTCGGGCGGGATCAGCCCGATGTCCTTCGGCAGCCCGGACATGCCGTAGGCGTCACTCTCGTACGGCCAGCGCTGGGTGAGCGCCGCGTACAGCAGGGCGCCGATCGACTCCGTGTCGGTGCGCTGCGGCGTCTCGGAGCTGACGCCGCGCAGCGCCGCGTTCACCGCGAGGCCGCGGATCCGCCACTGTCCGGTCGAGGTGCGCAGGACGGCGTTGGGGTTCAGCCGCAGATGGGCGAGACCCTCGCGGTGTGCCGCCGCCATGGCTGCGGAGATCTGACTGACCATCTGGTAGGCGTCGTACACCTCGAGCGGGCCGACCGCCAGGAGCGCGGTCAGTTCCGTGGCGTCGGGGAGCCATTCGTGCACGACGTAGACGACGTCGTTCTCCTCGACGGCGTCCAGGACCTGGACGAAGCGCGGGTCGCCCAGCAGGGCGGAGGAACGGGCCGCGGCAAGGACGGACCGGGCACGCGAGTGGTCCGCGGGCAGGATGTGCACGCCGACGGCGCGGCGGAGCTTCTCGTCCACGGCACGCCAACTGCTGAACCCGTCCAGACGGGTGACGCACTCCTCGAGGCGGTAGCGCCTGGCCAGCTTGTGACCGCTGTGCAGTTCGGGTGGCGAGGTCATCGCGGAACCGTCGGCCCCGGTGTTCTCCTGTGCCTCGTCGTTGTCCGTGTCCCGCTCCCGGTTCTGGGCCACCCCGTCGGCCGTGGACTGGTCCGCCTGTGCGGTCAGCGGCTGCTCGCCGCTGTTGTCTGCCACGTCGACGGCAGCTGTGCTCCGTTCGGCCACCGTCGTTCCCTGCCTCCCCATCCCATGCGCGTCGGCCGGCGTCCGTCGCGCGCCGTTCGACGCCGAGACCAATTGTGCCCACAGTCCGCCGCTATGCACGACACACGGTGGCCGTTGATGGTTGTGCGCCTACCCCGTGTCTCAGCGTCCAAGGCGTCCGCGAACCATACCGACCAGCGAGTTGACCTCGTCGATCCGCATCCGGCGCGCGGCCACGAAGAACACGCCGAACAGCACGGCCCCGCCGGCCAGCAGTGCCGCGAACGAGCCCGCGACCCCCTGGCCCAGGGCCTGGCTGACCCCGTAGCAGGCCGCGCCGCTGAGCAGCGCGGCCGGGACGGCGGCGATGCACAGCCGGGCGTAGGTCCGCAGTACCCGGGCACCGTCCAGGTCGCCGCCCAGCCGCTTGCGCAGCCGGCGCCAGGCGACGCCGACGCCGATCGCGTAGGCCAGGCCGTAGGAGGCGGCCATACCGACCACGGCCCAGCGGGCCGGGAGCACGACGTAACAGATGCCCGAGACGATCGCGTTGCCCGCTGCCACGATGACCGTGTTGTAGAAGGGGGTGCGGGTGTCCTCGTACGCGTAGAACGCGCGCAGGACGACGTACTGCACGGAGTAGGGGATCAGGCCGAGGCCGAAGGCCATCAGCATGTAGCCCATGTTGGTGGCCGCCGAGGTGCCCGAGGAGCCGAACATCAGGGTGCACATCGGGATGCCGAGCGAGACGAAGCCGAAGGCGAGCGGCACGATCGCGACGGCCGTGGTGCGCAGTCCCTGGGAGATGTCGTCACGGACCGCGCCGGCGTCGCCGTCGGCCGCCGAGCGTGAGATGCGGGGCAGGAGGGCGGCCATCAGGGAGACGGTGATGATGGCCTGGGGCAGGCCCCAGATCAGCTGGGCGTTGGCGTAGGCCGCGAAGCCGGTGCCCTGGACGGCGGAGTCCAGGCCCGCGGCCGTGGACAGCTGGGTCACCACCAGGGCGCCCGCCTGGTTGGCGAGGACGAACAGGATGGTCCACTTGGCGAGCATCGCCGCCTTGCCGAGCCCGTGGCCCTTCCAGTCGAACCGCAGGCGCATGCGGAACCCGGTCTCGCGCAGATACGGGATCATCGCGAGGGCCTGGACGACGAGTCCGAGCAGGACGCCGACGCCGAGCAGTTGCTGGCCCTCCGGCGGGATGTTCGTGACCTCCATCTTCGAGTCCCCGGCGGTGCCGTAGACCCAGATGAAGGTGCCGAGCGTGACGATGATGACGATGTTGTTCAGGACCGGGGTCCACATCATCGCGCCGAACCGGCCGCGCGCGTTGAGGATCTGACCCATCACCACGTGCACGCCCATGAAGAAGATCGAGGGCAGGAAGTAGCGGGTGAAGGTGACGGCGACCTCGTTGGCCGCGGGGTCGGTGGCGACCGGGTTCGACAGCGCGCGCACCAGGAGCGGGGCGGCCAGCCACGCGAGGGTGGTGAGGGCGGCCAGGGCGACCATCACGAGCGTCAGCAGGCGGTTGGCGTACGCCTCGCCCCCGTCGTCGTCGTCCTTCATCGCCCGCACGAGCTGCGGTACGAAGACGGAGTTGAGACCACCGCCGACGGTGAGGATGTAGATCATGGTCGGCAGCTGGTAGGCGACCTGGAACGAGTCGCCGAGGAGGCCGAGGCCCAGGGCCGAGACGATCAGCGCGGACCGGATGAACCCGGTGAGGCGGGACACCATGGTGCCGGCCGCCATCACGGCGCTCGACTTCAGCAGTCCCCCGGCCCGGCCGCCCTTCTTCGGCGCGGGGGCCGGTTCCGGCGCGGGCGCTTCCGCGGCGGGAGGCGGGGTGGCTCCCGCGTAGTGGCCGGGCGTCGGGGACGCGGGGCCCGGGACGGGTGCCGCGGCATAGTTCTGCATGCCGTTCACCGGGGGGTGTCCGGGGTGTGCGCCGCCGTGCTGCTGAGGGTGTCCGCCGGCCTGCTGCTGGTCGGGGAAGGCGCCGCTCTGCTGCTGGTCGCGGAAGAGGTGGGCGAAGGCGTCCGGTTCGTGTCGCTGGTCGCCCGTCTGGCCGACCAGGTCGTCCACGCCCACGAACTGCGTGGTGCGCGGGTCGTCGCCGTACGGCAGGTGCTGCGTCGGCCCGTCCGGCTCCGGCGCGGGCGTCTGGGCCCACACCCGCGGGTCGGGGGCGTACGGCGACTGGGGCGGCTGCCCGTACAGCGGCTGCTGAGGGGCGTAGGCGCCCGGCGGGGGCGGCGGGTGGGCGGCGCGGTCGTACAGCGCCTCGGCGACCGGGTCCTGCGCGGAGAGGTCCTGCGCCCGGTAGGGGTCCTGGTCGTAGGCGTCCTGGAGGTACGGGTCGGCGGGCGGCGGCGGCGCCTGGTCGTGCCCGGGCGGCGGACCCTGCGGGGGGTCCGACTCGGGATGGCCCGAGTTGCCCGCGGCATGGCCGCGGTCACCGTCGTACGGCGCGTTCATGGTTACCCCACCTCATCGTCCCCGGCCCACCGGCCACGACATCCTCAACGGTCCACTCTCTCACCCGTGCCGGACGGGTCGGCGTTTTCCGGTGCGGTGTCCGGTGCCGGGTCACTCGGCTGCTCCGGCCCGTCCGCCTTCGCGTCCGCCCCGGACTCCTGGGGGAGACGCTCCCCGGCGGCTGCCGGGTTCTGCGGGTCGCCGGCGTCCTCGCCCGCGTCGGCGTCCCGCTCCTGCGCGTCGCGGGCGGCGGCCCGCTTGCGCTGGGTGTACATCCGGAAGCCGGCGAGGACGAGCAGCAGCACGCCGCCGCCGATGACCAGCATCACCGTGGCGGTGATCTCGGTGACCTTCACGTCGAACGTGACGGGCTCGCCGTACTTCTGGCCGTCCTGCGTGTACAGCTGGGCGACGACCGTCGCCCGGCCGTTGGCGTTGGCGGACGTGGTGAACTTCACCGACTGGCTGTGGCCGCCCGAGACCGTGACGGGGTGCTCCTCGTAGGCGTTCCCGCCGATCTCGAGACGGGTCGGGTTGGTCGAGCTGAGCCGCAGCACCAGGTGCTCGACGCCCTGCACCAGGTTGTTCTGGACGGTCACGGGGATGGTGGCGCTGCGGCCGGAGAGCTTCGTCTCCGACTTGTCGATCAGTCTGACCTGCCCGATGAGCCCGTCGAGGTACGACTCGATGCCGCTCCGGTAGATCGCGGCCTCGGACTGACGGTTCCGCCACGACGCGGACATCGACCGGTTCAGCGCCCGTCCGAACGGGGTCACCACGCGGGACTGGTCGGAGAGGACCACCTTGAACCTGTCGAGCTTGTCCTGTGTCCGCGCGATCTGCTCGTACGTCGCCTTCGGCAGCTCGTTCCTGCGCAGGGAGGAGGGGTACGAGGAGGCTGGGGGGACCCTGGTGGTGGCGGCGGAATCGGGTTCGGACCTGGCGGCCGCCGGGAGGCCCTGTGCTTCGGACCAGGTGCCGTTCTGGAGGGCGTCCAGAGCCTCGGCCATCGTCTGGGCCTGGCTTGCCGACGGGGTGCGCTGCGGTGCGACGACGACGCTGCGCCGCTTGCCCGTCTGCAGGTCGAGGGTCAGGCTCTGGGCCAGGAAGCGCTGTACCGCGAGGGTCGAGGAGGACGCCTTGGTCATGTCGCCCTGGAACGCCGTGGACAGCGGGGCGTCCGCGACGACGGCGGTGGTGCCGCCGCCGATGGGCCGGGGCGCGGAGGGCGTGTACGACAGGCCGGCGGTCTCCTCGAAGGTGTCGCTGCGGGCGATCACCTTGTCGGCTCCGGCGGAGGTGGCGACCTTGACGATGGAGGGGTCGACGGCGCCGTTGACGGGCCAGGAGAAGTCCGTGCTGGGCTTCACGTGGAGGATCGACTCCACGGTTTCGGAGGCGACGTCGGTGGCCTCCTTGAGGTGGCTCAGCGAGCCGGTGACGGACGTGCCGTTGTGTGCGAGGGACGCCAGGTCGGGGTCGCCGAACGGCAGCGCGACGACGTCCTTGTCCGCCACCGCCTTCTGCACCTCGGTGAGCCACTTCTTGGCGACCGCCTGGTGGCTGCCGACGACGGTTTCGTCACCCTCGCCGCTCACCTCGTAACGCTCGGTCATCGACTCTACGGACGCCAGCAGGTCCGGGTCGATCACCCAGGTGACGTCGAGGTCCTTGCCGAGCGCCACCATCCGGTCCAGCCGTCCGCCCGGGGAGATCTCCTCGGCGAGGTCGTCGTCGTGGAAGAGCGGCGTCTGCTGTTCGTCGGAGGCCGTCTCCGCCGTCATGTGGGAGGTGGAGATCAGCGGCCACATGAACGTGGTCCTGGACTTCGTGGCGGCCTCGTCCGGCTGCCAGGGCAGGAACGTCCGCTGCACGCCCAGGGTCTGCTCCCACTGCTGGGCGGAGGTCTGCCCGGAGAGCGCCACGGTGAGCTGGTAGACGCCGTCCTGCCCGAGGTTCAGCTTGTTCACCGGCACCGAGATGCTGAAGGGCCGGGAGACGCCCGGGGTGAGCTTGTCGAACTCCTCGGCGTACTTGTCGCCGACCTCCGGGCCGACGGCACTCTGCACGTCGGTGCTGTTCCTGGCGACGGTGTCGATGCTCGAGCGGGTGTTCAGCAGCGGCCCAACACGCAGTCCCACGTGGGCGTCGGTGACGTTCTGCTTGCCCTTGTTGGTCACCGTTCCCTTGACCGTCACGGTGTCGCCCTCGGTGGGGGCGCTGGGGGTGAGCGTGTCGACCGAGACGGAGACCGGGCCCGTGTCGGTGGCCGCCCGCGGCGCTTCCCCCGGGGCGGCGGCCGCGGTGGAAGCCGCGGGCAGCTGGACCAGCCCGGCCAGCAGGGGCGCTCCGGCGAGCAGGGCTCCGGTGCGCCGCATCCAGCGGCGGGCAGGTGAGGGATTCGTCCCCTGGAAGTCTGCCGCCTCGGCCACGCGCTCGCCCGTCCCTCGTCTTCGTCAATGGTCGTCGGAATGTGCGTCCACGCATGGTAACGATGTGCGCTGAGGGGAAGTGCCGCGGACCGGTGTTACAAGATCGGGGGACGAGCCCGTTGTCCCTGTATCGGCGGGGGTGTCCGCACCCGCACAATGAGGAGGCTCACGGCCGTTCGGGCCACGTACCCTCTTCTGTTGTGCCGAACGCCAACGAAGAAACCAGTGCCCTGAGCCAGGTGCAGGACCGCGCCGTGAGTGAACTGCTGAGGGTCGCCCCTGTCGCCGACGAACTCGCCCGCCGTTTCCAGGAGGCCGGGTTCTCGCTCGCCCTGGTCGGCGGCTCGGTGCGGGACGCGCTGCTCGGCCGCCTCGGCAACGACCTGGACTTCACGACCGACGCCCGTCCGCAGGACGTGCTGAGGATCGTGCGTCCCTGGGCGGACGCCGTCTGGGACGTCGGGATCGCCTTCGGCACGGTCGGGGCGCAGAAGGACGCCCGTGTCGGGGACGCCGACCGGAGCTTCCAGATCGAGGTGACCACCTACCGCTCGGAGGCGTACGACCGCACGTCGCGCAAGCCGGAGGTGTCGTACGGCGACTCCATCGAGGAGGATCTGGTCCGCCGGGACTTCACGGTGAACGCGATGGCCGTCGCGCTCCCGGAGAAGCGGTTCATCGATCCGCACGGCGGTCTCGGTGATCTCGCGGCACGTGCACTGCGCACGCCGGGGACTCCGGAGGCCTCCTTCTCGGACGACCCGCTGCGGATGATGCGGGCGGCCCGGTTCGCCGCCCAGCTCGACTTCGAGGTGGCGCCCGAGGTCGTCGCGGCCATGAAGGAGATGGCCGGGCGCATCGAGATCGTCTCCGCCGAGCGGGTACGGGACGAGCTGAACAAGCTGATCCTCTCCGCGCACCCCCGCAAGGGGCTCTCACTGCTCGTGGACACCGGCATCGCCGAGTACGTGCTGCCCGAGCTGCCGGCCCTGCACCTGGAAAGGGACGAGCACCACCGGCACAAGGACGTCTACGACCACACGCTGATCGTCCTGGAGCAGGCGATGGCCCTGGAGGAGGGCGGCCCCGATCTGACCCTGCGCCTCGCGGCCCTGCTGCACGACATCGGCAAGCCGCGCACGCGCCGCTTCGAGAAGGACGGCCGGGTCTCGTTCCACCACCACGAGATGGTCGGGGCGAAGATGACCAAGAAGCGCATGACCGCGCTCAAGTACTCGAACGAACTGGTGAAGGACGTCTCCCGGCTCGTCGAGCTGCATCTGCGCTTTCACGGATACGGCACAGGAGAGTGGACGGACTCCGCCGTCCGCCGCTATGTGCGCGACGCCGGCCCGCTTCTCGGCCGGCTCCACAAGCTGACCCGCTCGGACTGCACCACGCGCAACCGGCGCAAGGCCGCCGCGCTCTCCCGTGCGTACGACGGCCTGGAGGAGCGCATCGCCCAGCTCCAGGAGCAGGAGGAGCTCGACGCGATCCGTCCCGACCTCGACGGCAACCAGATCATGGAGATCCTCGGCGTCAAGCCGGGGCCGGCCGTCGGTCAGGCGTACAAGCACCTGCTGGAGCTCCGGCTGGAGAACGGTCCGATGGCGCATGACGCGGCGGTGGCGGCACTCAAGGAGTGGTGGGCCGCGCAGCAGGGCTGAGAGAACGGAAAGGGGCCATGTTTCACGTGAAACATGGCCCCGCGAGTGCCGGAGGGGGCGGTGTTTCACGTGAAACACCGCCCCCTCCGTCTGTCCTACTTGTCCTTCAGGCAGAGGAGGAAGCTCTTGCTGCCGTTGGTCTCCGTGTACACGTACTGGAAGTCCTTGGCCTCCGCCTCGCACTTGTTCTGCGCCGTGAGGCCGGAGAAGTTGCCCTCCATCTTGGCGAGAACCGTGTACTGCGCCTTCGCGTCACCGCAGTCGACGACCTCGAGGTCCGGGTCGTTGTCGTCCGTGCTGCCGCGGTGCATGCAGTCGCCGACCGCGGCGGTGTTGGCGTCGTCCTTGCTGGCGATGTAACCACCGATGGCCACACCGGCGACGATCAGCACGATGACGATGTTCTTTATCGTCTTGAAGCTGAGCTTGCGTCCCTGCTGCGGCGGCGGTACCGGAGCACCCGGCGGGGGGAACCCGGGCTGCCCCCCCTGCTGCGGGAAGCCACCCTGGGGCGCCTGGCCCTGGGGCTGGCCGTAGGGCTGCTGCTGGCCCTGGGCGAATGGGTTGCCCTGGGGCGGCGGAGTGGTCACTTGGGGTCCCCCTAGAACATGGGTGCGTGGCGCGAAAGACGCGTTGATAAGACGCCTGTAAGCTACCGGCCCGCACTGACAACTCTGTAGCTCAATAAGGCTCTGTGGCGTTGATGTGACACTTACTGGCGCTCAAAACGGGCCATAGTCACAGCTACTGCTCCGTAGATAACGGCGATTGTTACCACCAGCGGGACGGATCGGCCGTCCGGCGGGAGCATCAGGGCGGCCACTCCCGCCGCGCCGACGAAGGCCACGTTGAACAGGACGTCGTACACGGAGAAGATGCGGCCGCGGAAATCGTCGTCGACGGACGACTGGACGATGGTGTCCGTGGCGATCTTCGCGCCCTGGCTCGTCAGACCCAGGACGAACGCCCCGGCCAGCAGAGGGCCGGAGGCGAAGGGCAGACCGAGCGCAGGCACCAGCACCGCCGCCGCGGCGGCGCACACCATGACCCAGCGGCCGGGACCGAGCCGCCCCGCGGCCCAGGGCGTCAGCACGGCCGCGGCGAAGAAGCCGGCGCCGGACACCCCCAACGCCAGCCCCAGCAGGGCGAGTCCCTCGTCCGTGGTCGACGTCAGGGAGTACCGGCACAGCATCAGCAGCATGACCAGCATCGCCCCGTAGCAGAACCGCATCAGCGACATCGCCGCGAGCGACCAGGCGGCCTCCCTGCGCGGTGGCTCCGCCAGGTGGCGCACACCCGCCACCAGGTCGCGGGCGGTCCCGCTGAGCGCCGTGGCAAGCCGGGGACGCACCAACGCCCGGTCGGGACCGAGCAGTTCCTTCGCGATGCGCAGCGCGGCCACGGCCGCGCACAGATACAGCGCGGCGCCCACGAGCACCACCGCCGCGTCGGAGTCGGCGACGACCAGACGCACGACGAAGGCCAGACCGCCGCCGGCGGTCGCGGCGAGCGTCCCGGCGGTCGGCGAGAGGGAGTTGGCGATGACCAGCCGTCCGGGGTCCACCACCCGCGGCAGCGCGGCGGACAGGCCGGCGAGGACGAAACGGTTGACGCCGGTGACACACAGGGCGGCGACGAAGAGGAGCCAGTCGGGCACCCGGCCGAGGATGAGGAGGGCGGTCACCGACGCCATCAGGGCGCGCAGCAGATTGCCGTAGAGGAAGACCTGGCGGCGGCGCCAGCGGTCCAGCAGGACGCCGGCGAAGGGCCCGACCACGGAGTACGGGAGGAGCAGGACCGCCATGGCGGAGGCGATCGCCGCGGCCGAGGTCTGCCTCTCCGGCGAGAACACCACGTACGACGCCAGTGCGACCTGGAAGACGCCGTCCGCGCCCTGGGAGAGCAGCCGGACGGAGAGCAGGCGTCGGAAGCCCTGGTAGCGCAGCAGAACGCGCAGGTCACGGACGACGGCCATGGGGCACAGCCTCACATACGGGAAGGGTCTCCGGGCCATACGACCCGGAGACCCTCAACTGCCCGCGACGGGAGTTCCTAGCGCTCGACCGCGCCCTGGATGAACTTCTCGACGTTCTCGCGGGCCTCGTCGTCGAAGTACTGCACCGGCGGGGACTTCATGAAGTACGAGGACGCCGAGAGGATCGGGCCGCCGATGCCCCGGTCCTTCGCGATCTTCGCGGCGCGCAGGGCGTCGATGATGACGCCGGCGGAGTTCGGGGAGTCCCAGACCTCGAGCTTGTACTCCAGGTTCAGCGGGACGTCACCGAAGGCACGGCCCTCGAGGCGGACGTAGGCCCACTTGCGGTCGTCCAGCCAGGCGACGTAGTCGGACGGGCCGATGTGGACGTTCTTCTCGCCGAGCTCCCGGTCGGGGATCTGCGAGGTGACGGCCTGCGTCTTGGAGATCTTCTTGGACTCGAGGCGGTCACGCTCGAGCATGTTCTTGAAGTCCATGTTGCCGCCGACGTTCAGCTGCATCGTGCGGTCCAGGATCACGCCCCGGTCCTCGAACAGCTTCGCCATGACGCGGTGCGTGATGGTGGCGCCGACCTGGGACTTGATGTCGTCACCGACGATCGGGACGCCCGCCTCGGTGAACTTGTCCGCCCACTCCTTGGTGCCGGCGATGAAGACCGGCAGGGCGTTGACGAAGGCGACCTTGGCGTCGATGGCGCACTGGGCGTAGAACTTCGCCGCGTCCTCGGAGCCGACCGGCAGGTAGCAGACGAGAACGTCGACCTGCTTGTCCTTGAGGACCTGGACGACGTCGACCGGCTCCTCGGCGGACTCCTCGATGGTCTCCCGGTAGTACTTGCCGAGACCGTCGAGGGTGTGGCCGCGCTGGACCTGCACACCGCTGTTCGGCACGTCGCAGATCTTGATCGTGTTGTTCTCGGAGGCGCCGATGGCGTCCGCGAGGTCCAGGCCGACCTTCTTGACGTCCACGTCGAAGGCGGCCACGAACTCCACGTCACGGACGTGGTAGTCGCCGAACTGGACGTGCATCAGGCCCGGGACCTTGGACGCCGGGTCGGCGTCCTTGTAGTACTCGACGCCCTGCACCAGCGAGGCGGCGCAGTTGCCCACGCCGACGATGGCTACGCGAACCGAACCCATTCCGGTTGCTCCCTGTGTGTACGAGTGAGGCCCTGGAACGGGTCTCACGTGGCGGTGTCGTCGGGCGTATCCGGCCGGGGGTCGTCCCCGGTCCGGGGCAGGCCGCCCGGCGTTCCAGATGTGGTGTCCTGCTGAGCGGGCCCCCCGGTGGCGGACCCCTTCAGGTCCCGCCCGGCCCGCTCGCTCTCGATGAGCTCGTTCAGCCAGCGCACTTCGCGCTCCACGGACTCCATTCCGTGGCGCTGGAGCTCGAGCGTGTAGTCGTCGAGGCGCTCCCGGGTCCGGGCCAGGGAGGCGCGCATCTTCTCGAGGCGTTCCTCCAGCCGGCTGCGGCGGCCCTCCAGGACGCGCATCCGCACATCGCGGGAGGTCTGCCCGAAGAAGGCGAACCTCGCGGCGAAGGTCTCGTCCTCGTAGGCGTCCGGTCCGGTCTGGGAGAGCAGCTGCTCGAAGTGCTCCTTGCCCTCCGCCGTCAGCCGGTAGACGATCTTGGCGCGGCGCCCGGTGAGCGGAGCGGCGAGGGCGTCCTCGGTGGTGTTCCCCGGTTCCTCGATCAACCAGCCGTTGGCGACCAGCGTCTTGAGGCAGGGGTAGAGCGTCCCGTAGCTGAACGCACGGAACACGCCCAGTGACGTATTGAGTCGTTTGCGCAGCTCATAGCCGTGCATGGGTGATTCGCGGAGCAGGCCGAGGACGGCGAACTCGAGGATCCCGGAACGCCGGCTCATCGTCGCCTCCCCTCTGCCGCGGTCCCGCCGTGACGGGTTCGTGTGCGGCTCGTCGCCGCCCTTATGCCGAGCTGATGTATCGACTCGATACATCATGACGATAGAACGGCCTTCCGGATGCGACAAGGGGGAGAAGGGTGAACGGGGTCACATCACCGATTCATCGTGAGCAAGTTGCCTGATTTGGGCTGAACTTCTGTGCTCGGCGGGTTTTGGCGGTGCGTAGTCTGTGCGCCATGCACGCCACCGGGAACCGAGTGACGCCTGGGGGCGTCTTTGTCCCCGGTGCAGTACGGGTGAATGCGCACAGCAACGCATCCGTACTTCGGGGGGACCGGAAACCAGCCGCCGTTTCCAGGCGCGCAAGGGTGCGCCTGCCCGAGGAGTAGTCGTTCGATGAGCGAGCACCGTCGCAAACCGCCGCAGCCGCAGGGAGGCGGACGTGCCGCGGCCCGACGCGGCCAGTCCGGCTCGTCCTCCGGCCGCCGCGCGGCACCGCGAGGCGCCACCGGGTCTCCGTCCGATTCCTATGGGTCGGGCTCCCCCGGAGCGGGGGATGAGGAGCGTACGTACGGCAGCCGCGCCGAGGCGCGACGTGCCGCACAGAGAGGCGGGGGCCGCCGTGCCGGCGCCGCCGGGGCCGGCCGTGGCAGAGGACGCGCGGCTCCGCCCGACAAGAAGCGGATCATCGACTATCCGCGCTACGACAAGGACGGCTGGCGCCGGTGGATGCCGTCCTGGAAGCTCGTGTCCGGGCTGTGCCTCGCGTTCCTCGGCAGCCTCGTCGCCGTGGCGGGCATCGGGTACGCCATGGTGAGCGTGCCCAGCGAGGAGAACGCCATGGCGTTGTCCGAGAACAACGTCTACTACTGGGCGGACGGGTCCCAGATGGTGGCCACCGGCAGCGGCCAGAACCGGCAGAACGTCACGATCGACCGGATCCCCGAGGCCATGCAACGGGCGGTGATCTCAGCCGAGAACAAGAGCTTCTACGACGACTCGGGCATCGACCCCATGGGTATCGCCCGGGCGCTCGGCAACATGGCCACCGGCGGTGACACCCAGGGCGGCTCGACGATCACACAGCAGTTCGTCAAGAACACGTACCTGAGCCAGGACCAGACGGTCTCCCGGAAGTTCAAGGAGATGTTCATCTCGATCAAGGTGGGCACCAAGCTCTCCAAGGACGAGATCCTCCAGGGCTACCTGAACACCTCGTACTACGGCCGCGGCGCGTACGGCATCCAGGCCGCCGCCCAGACCTACTACGGCAAGGACGCGGTCGATCTCACGCCGAGCGAGTGCGCGTTCCTCGCCGCTCTGCTCAAGGGCCCGACGTACTACGACCCCGCGGGCAACACGAGCCTCGACTCCTCGGCCACCGAGTCGGCGAACCGCAAGCGCTCGGAGGACCGCTGGGGCTGGATCCTCGAGCAGATGCACAGCGACAAGTCCCTCTCGGACGCCGAGTACCAGGAGGCGACCAAGAAGTACCCCATGCCCCAGGGCCGCAAGGCGACCAAGGGCATGACCGGCCAGGTCAGCTATCTCGTCGACACGGCCAAGCGCTTCGTCCTGAAGAACTCCGACATCACGGAGGCGCAGTTCGACCAGGGCGGCTACCAGATCTACACGACCTTCGAGAAGGACAAGGTCGATGCACTGGCCAAGGCCGTCAAGAAGATCGAGAAGGAACACATCAACCCGAAGCGTGAGCTGGACAAGCACGTCCAGTTCGGCGCCGCCTCGGTGAAGCCCAACGACGGTGCGATCGTCGCGCTCTACGGCGGCGCCGGCTTCGAGAACGGTCACTTCAACAACAACGCGGACACCTCGGGTATCCCCGTCGGTTCGACGTGGAAGCCGTTCGTGCTGGCCGCCGCGATGCAGCACGGCACCTACAAGACCAACGGCGAAGGCGTCTCGCCGCAGAGCAAGTACAACGGCGACGACAACCTGGAGATCAAGAACAACGACGGCTCGCTCGTCCTGAAGAAGGACAACACGCCCTTCCGCCAGAAGAACGAGAGCGACTACCCGTGGGGTTACATCACCCTGCGCAAGGCGATGGAGCAGTCGGTCAACACGCCCTTCGTGCAGCTCGGCATGGACGTGGGGATGAAGAACGTGGCGGACGTCGCCGAGAAGTCCGGCATCCTGAAGGACAGCTTCGCCGGCCTGAACGCGTCGTTCGCCCTCGGTACGTCGACCCCCAGCGCGATCCGCATGGCCGACTCCTACGCGACCTTCGCGGCGTCCGGCAAGCAGGCCGATCCGTACTCGGTGACCGCCGTCAAGAACAAGGGCTCGGAGCTCCCCGGCTTCGAGAAGCCGCGGGTCAAGCAGGCGATGCCCGAGAACGTGGCCAACAACGTCACCAGCACCCTCGAGAACGTGATCAAGAACGGTACCGGTTACCACGCGCAGGACCTGGGGCGCACGGCCGCCGGCAAGACCGGTACGACGGACGAGAACAAGTCCGCCTGGTGGGTCGGCTACACCCAGCAGCTGTCGACCTCGGTCGCGATGTTCCGTGAGGACCCCAAGAGCCACAAGCTGCTGTCCATGAACGGCACGGCGGGCAAGGACTCGATCCACGGTGGTGACATCCCCACCCAGATCTGGACCGAGTACATGAAGACCGCGCTGAAGGGGAAGGACGACCCGGGCTTCCCCAAGGCCGAGAAGATCGGTGAGATCGCGGACGGGATCGGCGCGCCGACCCCGACGCCGACTGTCACGGAGACCGAGGAGGAGGAGAAGGAGACGCCGTCGGCGCCTCCGTCGCCCACCGAGACCGAGGTCACGCCGACGCCGACGGACACCGCCACATGCGGGCCGTTCGACATCAACTGCGACGACGGCAACGACAACGGCGGCAACGACAACGGCGGCACCGACAACGGGGGCACCGACGGAGGGGCGACGAGCTCACCGGATCCCACGGAGAGCGGTGATACCGGAAGCAGCAGAGGCAACGGCAACGGCGGTGGTCTCTTCGGAGGCCCGGCCGCTTAGCAGCCCCTTCGCCCGGCATGGGCGTTTCACGTGAAACGAGGGCCGTCGCACCCCCCGGGTGCGGCGGCCCTCGGCGTATCCCCAGCCTCGTACGGCAGGATGTGCGGCATGCCCAGTGGAGAATCGACGCGAGCGAGCGTCCACGAGCAGGACCAGGTGCGTCCGACCGACGAGGACCGGGTCGCCGCGGCCGGCAGTGAGCTGATCGGCGGTCCGCTCGGGCGGCGAGCCCTGCTCGGCGCGTCCTGGTGGACCCCGGTGCGGGTGATCGCGCTCGTGGCGGTCGGCATGTTCGCCCTCGGCATGGTGCAGAAGGCGCCCTGCTACAACGGGGCCTGGTTCTTCGGCGCCAGCTCCCAGTACACGCACGCGTGCTACTCGGACATCCCCCACCTCTACCAGGGGCGCGGATTCGCCGACGGGCTGGTGCCGTACTTCGACAAGCTCTCGGGGGACATGCAGTACCTCGAGTACCCCGTGCTGACCGGCCTGTTCATGGAGGTCGCCGCCTGGCTCACGCCCGGCAGCGGCAGCATCCAGGACCAGGAGCAGTGGTACTGGATGGTCAACGCCGGAATGCTCATGGCCTGCGCGGCCGTCCTCGTCGTCTGCGTGACCCGGACGCACGCGCGGCGTCCCTGGGACGGCCTGCTGGTCGCGCTGGCGCCGGCCCTCGCGCTGACCGCGACCATCAACTGGGACCTCCTGGCGGTCGCTCTGACGGCCGCGGCGATGCTGATGTGGGCGCGCAGTCGTCCCCTCGCCTTCGGGCTCCTCCTGGGGCTCGCCACGGCCGCCAAGTTCTATCCCGGGCTGCTGCTCGGGCCGCTCCTGGTGCTGTGCTGGCGCGCGGGACGGTGGCGGGAGTTCGGCACCGCCCTCGGCGGCGCGGCGGCCGCCTGGCTCGTCGTGAACGGCCCCGTGATGCTCTTCGCGTTCGACGGCTGGTCGAAGTTCTACGAGTTCAGCCATGAACGCCCCGTCGACTTCGGGTCCTTCTGGCTGATCCTGGCGCAGAACTCGGACAACCCGCTGAGCACCGACACGGTCAACACGCTCGCCGCGGTGCTGATGCTGCTGTGCTGCGCGGGCATCGCCGCGCTCACGCTCATGGCTCCCCGCCGGCCGCGCTTCGCCCAGCTCGCCTTCCTGGTCGTCGCGGCGTTCATCCTCACCAACAAGGTCTACTCGCCGCAGTACGTCCTGTGGCTGGTGCCGCTCGCCGCCCTCGCCCGGCCCAAGTGGCGGGACTTCCTGGTCTGGCAGGCCTGCGAGGTGGCGTACTTCCTGGGCATCTGGATGTACCTCGCCTACACGACCAGCGGGGACGCCCACAAGGGACTGCCCACCGACGGCTACCACTGGGCGATCGGCGTGCATCTGCTGGGGACGCTCTACCTGTGTGCCATGGTCGTGCGCGACGTCCTGATGCCGGAGCGGGACCCGGTGCGCCGGTCCGGCGACGACGATCCCTCGGGCGGGGTGCTGGACGGCGCCGAGGACGCCTTCGTGATCGGTCCCGCGGCGCATCCCGCACGGCACGCCGCCGCCCACTTCGAGGGGCCCCAGGTCGAATGGGGCCGGACGGGGGCCGCCGGGAGTTCGCTCTGAGCGAACACACCCCGAGGTGACGCTCCCTCAGGGCAGACAGAAGGCCGTGCACGGTGAACCCGTGCACGGCCTTCTCGCTGTCAGCGGTCGACGAGCCGGTCGAACTGCGTGGTGGTGTGCCGCAGATGGGCCACCAGCTCATCACCCACCTGCGGCTCCGGCGCGTCCGAGGGCACGAACAGGATCGACACCTGCATGTGCGGCGGCTCGGCGAACCAGCGCTGCTTGCCGCCCCAGACGAACGGCGAGAGGTTGCGGTTGACCGTGGCGAGGCCTGCCCGGGCGACGCCCTTGGCGCGCGGCATGACCCCGTGCAGGGCCTTGGGGGCCTCCAGGCCCACTCCGTGCGACGTACCGCCCGCCACGACCACCAGATAGCCGTCGGAGGCGGCCTTCTGCTGCCGGTAGCCGAACCGGTCCCCCTTGGCGACGCGCGTGACGTCGAGGACCGCGCCCCGGTACTCGGTGGCGTCGTGGTCCCCCAGCCACAGCCGGGTGCCGATCCGGGCGCGGAACCGGGTCTGCGGGAACTGCTGCTGCAGCCGGGCGAGTTCGTCCGCCTTGAGGTGGCTCACGAACATCGTGTGCAGCGGCAGACGTGCCGCCCGCAGACGGTCCATCCAGCCGATGACCTCCTCGACGGCGTCCGAGCCGTCGGTGCGGTCCAGCGGCAGGTGGATGGCGAAGCCCTCCAGCCGGACGTTCTCTATCGCGGCGTGCAGCTGGGCCAGGTCCTGCTCACCGATGCCGTGCCGCTTCATCGAGGACATCACCTCGATGACCACGCGCGCGCCGACCAGGCCGTACACGCCGTCGACCGACGAGACCGAGCGGATCACGCGGTCGGGCAGCGGCACCGGCTCCTCACCGCGCCGGTACGGCGTCAGCACCAGCAGGTCACCGCCGAACCAGTCCTTGATCCGGGCGGCCTCGTACGTGGTGCCGACGGCGAGGACGTCCGAGCCCAGCCGGGTGGCCTCCTCGGCGAGGCGCTCGTGGCCGAAGCCGTAGCCGTTGCCCTTGCAGACCGGGACCAGTCCCGGGAACTGCTCCTGCACGTGCTTGTGATGCGCCCGCCAGCGCGCGGTGTCGACGTAGAGCGTGAGCGCCATGGCCGGACCTGGAACCTTTCTGGTGGCTGCGGTGTATCAAAGGTATGGGAGCCGACGCAGCCCTCGGGGCCACGAAGACGAAGACCGTGACGAAGAGCCGGTCAGCGGCGCGACATGTAGATGTCGAGCGCCTTGTGGAGCAGCTTGTTCAGCGGGAAGTCCCACTCGCCGAGGTACTCGGCCGCCTGGCCGCCGGTGCCCACCTTGAACTGGATCAGACCGAAGAGGTGGTCGGTCTCGTCCAGCGAGTCGGAGATGCCGCGCAGGTCGTAGACGGTGGCGCCGAGCGCGTAGGCATCGCGCAGCATCCTCCACTGCATGGCGTTGGAGGGCCGGACCTCGCGGCCGATGTTGTCGGAGGCGCCGTAGGAGTACCAGACGTGCCCGCCGACGATCAGCATCGTCGCCGCGGAGAGGTTCACGCCGTTGTGCCGGGCGAAGTAGAGCCGCATCCGGTTGGGGTCCTCGGTGTTGAGGGCCGTCCACATGCGCTGGAAGTACGACAGCGGGCGGGGCCGGAAGTGGTCGCGCACGGCCGTGATCTCGTACAGCCGCTGCCACTCGGCCAGGTCGTTGTAGCCGCCCTGGACGACCTCGACGCCGGCCTTCTCCGCCTTCTTGATGTTGCGGCGCCACAGCTGGTTGAAGTTCTTGTGGACGTCCTCCAGGGCGCGGTTGGCCAGCGGCACCTGGTAGACGTAGCGGGGCTGGACGTCACCGAAGCCGGCGCCGCCGTCCTCGCCCTGCTGCCAGCCCATGCGGCGCAGCTTGTCGGCGACCTCGAAGGCACGGGGCTCGATGAAGTCGGCCTCCAGGTCGCGCAGGCGCTTCACGTCCTGGTCCTGGATGCCCTTCTTGATGGTCGCGGCCTCCCAGCGCCGGATGATCACCGGCGGGCCCATCTTCACGGAGAAGGCGCCCTGCTGCTTCAGGTGGGCGAGCATGGGCTCGATCCACTCCTGGAGGTTCGGCGCGAACCAGTTGATGACCGGGCCCTCGGGCAGGTAGGCGAGGTAACGCTTGATCTTGGGAAGCTGCCGGTAGAGGACCAGACCCGCGCCGACCAGTTCACCGGTCCGGTCGTCGAACCAGCCGAGGCTCTCGGAGCGCCATTCCGCCTTGACATCAGCCCAGGCCGGGACCTGCATGTGGCTCGCCGACGGCAGGCTCTGGATGTAGGCCAGATGCTGCTCTCGGCTGATGGTCCTCAGGGTCAGGCTCATTTCGGGGCGCTCCTCGGGCTGGTGTGTCCCCATGGGTTCAGGGGCTCCGGCTCTCGCGCGAAGCCTACTGCGCCTCGGGGGCGCCCCGGTTGGGCGCACGGGACCTTCGCCCCGGCCCGTTGCCGGGCCGGGGCGTTGGACGATGTCCGGAACGGGTGGTGCCGGCGCTAGTCGAAGAGCCCGCCGAAGAGGCCCCCGTGTGCCATGCCCAGGAAGAACCCGACCGCCGAGGCGCCCAGTCCCAGGATGAGGCCGAAGCGCTCGCGCGTGGTCACCGAGATCCACTGGCCGTAGGCACCGACGAGGATTCCCGCCAGACCGGTCCAGGAGCTGAGCAGGTGCAGATGGTGGAACATCGCCGTGATGAAGGACGTGATGCCCAGCACCAGGGTCACCGCGAGCAGCGCGTCCTGGAGCGGGTGGGGTTTGCCGTCCGTGGCGAAAAGGCCACCGGCGGTGTTGGGTCGCAATGCCTGTGCCATGGGGCACCTCCTGCGAAAGGCGGCGGATCGTAGCGCCGTACACACCCGATGTGTACAGATTGACTGTCCCCACAGGCGGATTTCAACCGGAAGCCGCTGTGCGGGTACTCTGTACCGTCTGCCCCGGTGTCTGTCCGGACAGAGCCAGGCGCGAGCAGGGCAGGGCCACGGCCCGTCCCGGCCGGCCCGGTGAACCGCCGCCCGACCCCGATTGTCAGTGGCGGCTGTTCTACTGACAGACATCGTTGCAGCAACGCATCACGACCCTCCTGCCACGGAACGACCGTGGCCGCTGAGTCCAAAGGAGGTGGGTTCCACATGCGTCACTACGAGGTGATGGTCATCCTCGACCCCGACACGGAGGAGCGCGCTGTCTCCCCCCTGATCGAGAACTTCCTCTCCGTCGTCCGTGACGGCGGCGGAAAGGTCGAGAAGGTCGACACCTGGGGCCGTCGTCGTCTCTCGTACGAGATCAAGAAGAAGCCCGAGGGCATCTACTCGGTCATCGACCTGCAGGCCGAGCCTGCGGTCGTCAAGGAGCTCGACCGCCAGATGAACCTGAACGAGTCGGTCCTCCGGACCAAGGTCCTCCGCCCCGAGACCCACTGAGCCTTCGCGCTCAGCTGGTCCCGGGACTCGAGTAGCAGCACAAGCAGCCAGCAGCAAACCCGCCGAGAGGTTCCCCATGGCAGGCGAGACCGTCATCACGGTCGTCGGCAATCTTGTCGACGACCCCGAGCTGCGCTTCACCCCGTCCGGTGCGGCCGTCGCGAAGTTCCGTGTCGCGTCGACCCCCCGCACCTTCGACCGCCAGACGAACGAGTGGAAGGACGGCGAGAGCCTGTTCCTGACCTGCTCGGTCTGGCGTCAGGCGGCGGAGAACGTCGCCGAGTCGCTCCAGCGAGGCATGCGCGTCATCGTGCAGGGCCGGCTGAAGCAGCGGTCCTACGAGGACCGTGAGGGCGTCAAGCGCACGGTCTACGAGCTGGACGTCGAGGAAGTCGGCGCCAGCCTGCGCAACGCCACGGCCAAGGTCACCAAGACCACCGGCCGCGGTGGCCAGGGCGGCTACGGCGGCGGTGGCGGCGGCGGCCAGCAGGGCGGCGGCTGGGGCGGCGGCCCCGGTGGCGGCCAGCAGGGCGGCGGCGCGCCCGCCGACGACCCGTGGGCGACCGGCGCTCCCGCCGGCGGCCAGCAGGGCGGCGGCGGTGGCGGCGGCTGGGGCGGTGGCTCCGGCGGCAGCAGCGGCGGCGGCTACTCGGACGAGCCCCCCTTCTAGGCGGGGCCGCACGCACACTTCTTGATCACACAGGAGAAACATCATGGCGAAGCCGCCTGTGCGCAAGCCTAAGAAGAAGGTCTGCGCATTCTGCAAGGACAAGGTCACGTACGTGGACTACAAGGACACGAACATGCTGCGGAAGTTCATTTCCGACCGCGGCAAGATCCGTGCCCGCCGCGTGACCGGCAACTGCACGCAGCACCAGCGTGACGTCGCCACGGCCGTGAAGAACAGCCGTGAGATGGCGCTGCTGCCCTACACGTCCACCGCGCGATAAGGGAAGGGTGACCGACTCATGAAGATCATCCTCACCCACGAGGTCTCCGGCCTCGGTGCCGCGGGCGACGTCGTCGACGTCAAGGACGGCTACGCTCGCAACTACCTGGTTCCGCGGAAGCTCGCGATCCGCTGGACCAAGGGCGGCGAGAAGGACGTCGAGCAGATCCGTCGTGCTCGCAAGATCCACGAGATCCAGACCATCGAGCAGGCCAACCAGGTGAAGGCGCAGCTCGAGGGCGTCAAGGTCCGCCTGGCCGTCCGCTCCGGCGACGCCGGTCGTCTCTTCGGTTCCGTCACGCCGGCCGACGTCGCTTCGGCGATCAAGGCCGCCGGTGGCCCCGACGTCGACAAGCGCCGCATCGAGCTGGGCTCGCCGATCAAGACGCTGGGCGCCCACGAGACGTCCGTCCGTCTGCACCCCGAGGTTGCCGCCAAGGTCAGCCTCGAGGTCGTCGCTGCCTGAGGGTCGCGCTCACTGAAGCAGTGAGGATGGGGGCCGCACCCTTCGGGGGCGGCCCCCATCGCTGTGTTTCACGTGAAACGGTCAGCGCGCCGCGCCGGTGACGATCCAGTTGCCGGAGCGGGTGCGGAGCCACAGCGTCAGCATGCGCACGCTCATCATGAGCGTCATCGTGGCCCACAGGGCGGTGAGCCCGCCCCCGAGAGCGGGGACCAGCAGGGCGGCGGGGGTGAAGACCGCGAGCGTCAGCAGCATCGCCCACGCCAGATAGGGCCCGTCGCCCGCGCCCATCAGCACGCCGTCCAGGACGAACACGATGCCGCAGATCGGCTGGGACAGCGCCACCAGCAGCAGGGCGGGCAGTGCCACGCTCTTGACGGTGGGGTCGCTGGTGAAGAGAGGCAGGAACACCGGTCGGGCGAGCACCACCAGCACACCGAGGACGACCCCGACCGCGATGCCCCACTCGACCATCCGGCGGCATGCCTCACGGGCGCCCCGGACGTCCCCGGCGCCCAGATAGCGCCCGATGATGGCCTGCCCGGCGATGGCGATGGCGTCCAGCGCGAACGCGAGCAGGCTCCACAGGGAGAGGACGATCTGGTGGGCCGCGATGTCGGAGTCGCCGAGGCGCGCGGCGACGGCTGTCGCGATCATCAGGATCGCCCGGAGCGAGAGGGTGCGCACCAGCAGGGGGACCCCCGCTCGGGCCGAGGCCCTGATCCCGGCGGCGTCCGGGCGGAGCGACGCCCCGTGCCTGCGGGCCCCGCGCACCACCACGACCAGGTAGACCACGGCCATGCCGCACTGTGCGATGACGGTGCCCCAGGCAGAGCCGGCGATACCGAGGCCGGCGCCGTAGACCAGGGCGACGTTGAGGACACCGTTGGCGACGAAACCGGCGATCGCCACGTAGAGCGGTGTCCTGGTGTTCTGCAGCCCGCGGAGGACCCCGGTCGCGGCGAGGACGATCAGCATGGCCGGTATGCCGAGTGTGGAGATCCGCAGATAGGTGGTCGCGTAGGGGGCCGCTGTGTCCGAGGCGCCGAAGAGCTCCACGAGCGCGGGTGCGGTGGGCAGGACGGCGGCCACGACGAGGCCACCGAGGAGGAGCGCCAGCCAGATGCCGTCCATGCCCTGGCGGATCGCCGAGGGGAGGTCGCCCGCTCCGACGCGCCGGGCGACGGCGGCCGTGGTGGCGTAGGCGAGGAAGACGAAGACGCTCACCGCGGTCATCAGGAGGGCGGAGGCGACGCCGAGGCCGGCGAGCTGTGCCGTCCCCAGATGGCCGACGATGGCACTGTCGGCCATGACGAAGAGCGGCTCGGCGACGAGCGCGCCGAAGGCGGGAACTGCCAGCATGACGATCTCTCGGTCATGCTGCCGTCGAGCGGCTCGGGGCCGTGCGGGGGCCTGTGTCATGTGCACCAATCTAATCGTCCACAGGTAAGAGATGCAAAGCTTTGTAGCCCCTTACTTCGTGGCTCTGGGTGTGGGGTTGCGTACACCTCATGAAGCGATCTTGATCCGACCGGGAAACTTTTTCTTCTGCACAGCCGGTGGACGATAAAACTGCAGGTCAAGGCTGTGTCGACAAGAGGGACCCCGGCTTGTTCACAGGGCTGTCCACCGGCTCGTGCACAGGTTTCCCGGAGTTCTCCACAGCATTGGGCCGGTCGTCCACAGGGCCTGTGGATAACCAGATTGGCTGACGGTGCCGAGGGGCCTACGGTGGTCCGGCGCTTGCTCCGTCCACCGCTCACAAAAACGCCACAAACCTGGCGTGCGGCAACTGGAGTTGGGCCTCTTATTTGTCAGAGCCGTGCCGTAGAACTGAGGGGCACGGCGAGGTCCGCTCCGGCGGACGGGAGGAGGTGGCTCGGTGAGCATTTCCGAGCCCTTGGACGATCCGTGGGCCGACAGCGGTCCCAGTGATCGTCTGCCCGCCTCCCGCCGCCGCGAGGACCGGGGCAGGGGCCGCGACGAGCAGCACGACCGGGGCCGGGACGGCGGCGCGTGGGACGGGGGAGGCTCCGCCTTCGAGCGGGTGCCGCCCCAGGATCTCGAGGCCGAGCAGTCGGTGCTGGGCGGCATGCTGCTGTCCAAGGACGCCATCGCCGACGTCGTCGAGATCCTCAAGGGCCACGACTTCTACAAGCCGGCCCACGAGACCGTCTACACGGCGATCCTCGACGTGTACGCCAAGGGCGAGCCGGCCGACCCGATCACCATCGCCGCGGAGCTGACCAAGCGCGGTGAGATCAACAAGGTCGGCGGGGCCTCGTATCTGCACACCCTGGTCCAGACGGTGCCGACGGCGGCCAACGCGGCCTACTACGCGGAGATCGTCCATGAGCGTGCCGTGCTGCGCCGCCTGGTCGAGGCCGGTACGCGCATCACGCAGATGGGATACGCGGCCGACGACGACGTCGACGAGATCGTCAACCGCGCGCAGGCGGAGATCTACGCGGTCACCGAGCAGCGCACCAGTGAGGACTACCTGCCGCTGGGCGACATCATGGAGGGCGCGCTCGACGAGATCGAGGCGATCGGATCCCGCAGCGGTGAGATGACCGGCGTACCCACCGGGTTCACCGACTTCGATTCGCTCACCAACGGCCTGCACCCGGGTCAGATGATCGTCATCGCCGCGCGTCCCGCGATGGGCAAGTCGACGCTCGCCCTGGACTTCGCGCGGGCCGCCTCCATCAAGAACAACCTGCCGAGCGTCATCTTCTCGCTCGAGATGGGGCGCAACGAGATCGCGATGCGCCTGCTGTCCGCGGAGGCCCGGGTCGCCCTGCACCACATGCGTTCCGGGACGATGACCGACGAGGACTGGACGCGCCTGGCCCGCCGGATGCCGGACGTCTCGGCGGCGCCGCTCTACATCGACGACTCGCCGAACCTGTCGATGATGGAGATCCGCGCCAAGTGCCGCCGTCTGAAGCAGCGCAACGACCTGAAGCTGGTCGTCATCGACTATCTGCAGCTGATGCAGGCCGGCGGCTCCAAGCGGTCCGAGAGCCGTCAGCAGGAGGTTTCGGACATGTCCCGTAACCTCAAGCTGCTCGCCAAGGAGCTGGAGATCCCGGTGATCGCGCTCTCCCAGCTCAACCGTGGCCCCGAACAGCGCACGGACAAGAAGCCGATGGTCTCCGACCTGCGTGAGTCCGGCTCCATCGAGCAGGACGCCGACATGGTCATCCTGCTGCACCGCGAGGACGCCTACGAGAAGGAGTCCCCGCGCGCGGGCGAGGCGGACCTGATCGTCGCCAAGCACCGAAACGGCCCCACGGCGACCATCACCGTCGCCTTCCAGGGCCACTACTCGCGCTTCGTCGACATGGCGCAGACCTGACCGTCACATGGGGACGGACATCAGCGGTTTCGTCGAGTGCCGGGCACGGCACCTCCACGAGGAGGGCCAAGGCCCGGTCTGGCGAGCCGCCGTCGACCTCTTCCTCCTCAACACCACCCGGAACTACGACGCGTTCGGCTGCCTCTTCGGAGTCCGCAACTACGCGAACTTCCGGCCGCTGGCCGCGGACCGGGGACTCCCGGCCGACGCGTCGGAGACCGTCCGTGCCGAACTCGGCCGACTCGCCGAGTGGCCGGACCAGGCGTACGGCACCACCTGGATCACCTGGGCCGAGCTGAAGGAGGTCGACTGGGGCGAGCCGGCCGAGAAGGCCGACAGCCGGCTCCACCAGTACCGGCGGACTCCGGACGGGCTCCGGCTGACCGGGAAGTCCGCCTGGAGTCCTCGCCTGGCAGAAGCCGTCGGCCTTCCCGGCCCGGTGCCGGGCGAGGCCCGGGAGTGGCCCGAGGGGAGCGAATGGCTCATCGGCGACACTCTCTACAGGTCCGAAAGACTCCGCCGCCGGGACGCCGTCCCGGAGACAGGCGAGTGGAAACCGGTCTGGACGGTCATGGAGGCCCTCGCGTCGCAGCACGGCGACGACCACGTGCGACTCGTGGTCTGGTTCGACGACTGAGGTGCCTCGGGCAGGAGTTCTCCCGATCCCGCGGTTGCTGTTGAACTGGGCGCATGACGACAGCTCAGGAAGAACTGCTGCCCGGCACTCGTCGGGCACTGCTCCACCGGATCGCCGTCGCCCAGGCCGAAGGGCGGGCGCCGTCGCTCGTCGCGGCCGTGGTGCGGGGCGGGAGGACCGTGTGGACGGGGGCACGGACCTCGGTGGAGGGCCAGGCACCGGACGAGAACGTGCAGTACCGGATCGGCTCGATCACCAAGACCTTCACCGCCGTGCTGGTGCTCCGGCTGCGCGACGAGGGAGCGCTCGCTCTCTCCGACCCGCTGGAGAGACATCTGCCGGGCACGGGCGCGGGCGGGGCGACCGTCGCGCAACTGCTGGCCCACAGCGCGGGGCTGGCTGCGGAGACGCCCGGGCCCTGGTGGGAGCGGACTCCGGGCTCCCTGCGGCCGGATCTCGCCGACGTGCTGGGCGAGCGGCCCCTGGTGCATCCCGCGGGCAGGCGGTTCCACTACTCGAACACCGGATACGCGCTGCTCGGCGCCCTGGTCGAGAAGCTGCGCGGTGCGCCGTGGGAGGAGGTGCTCCGGCGGGAGGTGCTCGAACCCCTGGGCCTGCGTCGCACGACCGTGCACGCGGAGGCGCCGCACGCGGGCGGCTGGGCGGTGCACCCATGGGCGGATGTGATGCTGCCCGAGCCGCTGGAGGACCTCGGGCTGATGGCGCCCGCCGGGCAACTCTGGTCGACCGCAGCGGACTTGGCGCGCTTCGCGGCGTTCCTGTCCGGGGGCGACGAGCAGGTGCTGAGTGACGAGTCGCTGCGGGAGATGAGGACGCCTGCGGCACCGGCCGAGGCGGCGGACGTGACGAGCGGCTACGCGTACTGCCTGGGCCTGGAGATCCGGCACCAGCACGGCCGGTCCCTCGTCGGGCACACCGGATCACTGCCGGGGTTCCTCGCCTGCCTCACCGCCGGTGTGGCGGACGACGTGAGCGCGGTGGTCCTGGCCAACTGCACTTCGGGGCCGGCGCCGTTCACGGTCGCCGCGGACCTCGTACGGATCGTCGCCGAGGCGGAACCGCGTATCCCGGCTCCCTGGCAACCGCTGCGGGAGACCCCCGATCCCGCGGTGCTGGAGCTGGTGGGGCAGTGGTACTGGGGGACGGCCGCGTTCGCCCTGCGGCTCCGGGCGGACGGTCTCGTCTCGCT
>Ga0247820_10000053_pt1 | contig 52424 bp, 100 predicted proteins | sample 13C_Glucose_Day1_2_FD_192480 | JGI IMG/M metagenome (GOLD analysis project Ga0247820, IMG submission 192480) | Soil microbial communities from agricultural site in Penn Yan, New York, United States - 13C_Glucose_Day14 | ecosystem: Environmental > Terrestrial > Soil > Agricultural land | place...
CCAATACGCTTTCCACAACGCCAGAAAGTGAAAGAAAGCATTGGCATCCGTGGCATGAGCGTGGAAGATATCAAAGCCACTGTGAACGAGCAAATCAAAGCGCGTTCGGGTGACAAGAATCCGATTGTGAACATGGTTACGGAATCGAACGTCGCACCGTCGCCTGCACTGTATGAAAAAATCATGAACATTATCGACGCGGGCCGCGAAGGTTTCCTGCGTAGTGAAAACATGATGGTGGATCGCAAGCGCGTTGCCTGTGACATTTCGCGTAAATGGCCGCACGGTGCAATTCTCGGTTTCTTCGATCTGCCTAAACTGCACACCGGTTGCGATGGCGATACCGACGATTTCAAAGTGCTGAAAAACGACAAATCCGAAGAGTCGTTCCGCACTGGTACTGACGGCGGGCTGTACTGATGTTTCTGATTCAGCTTTACCTGATGCTCGGTTTGGTTTATTCGACCGCTACAGGATTTCGCGTTATTCGTGTTATCCAAAAACTCAACGCTGGCGATACCGTCAAGTGCTGGGGCAAGGATAAACCGGAAGCAATCAGGCGAGCGAATGAAACGCTGGACGCACTCGCAGACTTCGAAAAGAGTTTGGCAAGTGTAGGCAAGTGGATTCCAGCATTGATCGGTGCTGTGCTCGTGTTCTCGTGGTTCAAGGATATTTTCTTTTACCCACGCGGAATTATTCGCATGCTGGAAAACAAAGTGTACGTGCGTGTTAACAGAAACGGCATCGTGCATTAATCACGTTCGGGGTGGCCTTGCTGCCCCGTTCATTTTAGGGACAAGGAAAAATGGCATACCCGGATTATGAAATTGGCCTCAAACGAATCACTGAGGTTGGCGCTTGTCTGCTGTGTGGAAACAACACCGTAAAAGAAACTCGCAAATTCGACGTGCACACCAACGGCCACTGGAATGAATCCATTGAGTTCGCGTGTGGAATTCGTTATGCGTTCTCCCCGAATTACATGCGTGTAGGCCAGATGAGCGCCTGCCGTCGCGATCCGAAGTTTGCGGCTCGCAAAGAAAACACTGCACGAGTTAAAGAAAAGATTTTCAAACTCGCAGAAAAAGAAGGCATTCACGAAGACGAAATGTCTAAGCTGCGTAGTGCACTCGAATATTGGCGTCCGGCGGATTGGTGATTTATGAAAACTTTTTTGGCGTTGTGGAAAGCGTATTGGGCAACCGTACCACGTAAGGCGCGCTGGTTGGCGTACTGGGCATTAGCGTATGTGTTGTGTGCAATTCCACTCAACATTTTGGATTTCATCACGCACTGCGAAACCGGCGTGAGCGGGACACTGACCGAAACCTATCTGATGAATTTGCAGTGGGTGTGGATTGCGTTCATGTCTACGCCGCTGTGGATCAAACCTTTGGGCGACTGGGTATTTAAACGGGGGCGTCATGCCGAAGCTACAAAAGAAACGAAGTAGAAATCTGCTGAAATCCATTCCGATTATGGCTGTCGTGTTCGCCGTGTTGGTTCCGTTCGGTAATATAAACCCGGACGTTCTGGAAGCTGCATTCGGTTACAAGATTGTCGTGTGGTTTTACATGACGTGCGCATGGGCCGCATGCATGCTGTTCCTGTACTTCACAACAAAAGACGTTGGCAAAACGAATGCCGAAATCGAATCAGGAGATTAGTGCTATGTCTGACAAGTATGTCGTCTTTGCAGCACGTCACAGGGAATTGGATTATTTCAGTTTCATGCGTTTCAACGAACATCTGGTGCATGCGGACGTAGCGGAAACAATGCGACCAATGATTGCCACGTCGTACAGTGTTGGCGTTGAAGACGTTCGTGTAGTCGGCGCGGGTTTCGTACGTGACACGTTGTTGGGTGTTGAATGTTACGGCGAATCCGATAGCCTCAATATCAAAAGCCGGGGCGAAAAAGATTCGTTCGTTTTGAACTGGCACGGTTCTACATTTATTGATGACGTAGACGATGACGAAGAAAGCGAAGGATGTGAAGCTGGGGCCGACACAAAAGCTGCACACGAAAAAGTCGAAGCAAAAGATTAAACGCAACGTGTGTGAAATGCACCTGTCGAATCCGATCATGGCCTACCAGCAAATGACTACGGTGGCCGCTGTTGAGAAAGCATTCATTCACGCATTCGACATGGTGCAGAAACACATGCGTACCGAAGCCGAACGCAAAAAGCGTGTGATCCTTTCGCTGTTCACCACTTACCGTTCACAGTTGATTGTCGAAGGCGCAAATGTTTACGCCTACGTCGAAGCCGACTTCATTACACAACCATTGCGCGTTCCCGACGACGCACGAATCGTAGCGAGTTAAATATGAATCAGTACATTTTGGTTTTCTTCAATGCTGCTGCGCTGGCCTGCGTTGCCGAAGCCGCTGCTGCCGAGGCTGCAAAGAACGGTCAGATTATTCTGCCGGAACAAATTCAAGGCTACGTAAAAGTGCTGGCTTCGAATGCATACAAAATCCAAGATCGTGTTGTCATGAAATTGGAGTGCGAAGAAATCCCGGCGCCATACTACGAATTCGCCGAAGCAATTTTCCAAGCGCAGAATTCGGGCACGTTGAAATCCATCAAAGTTCTCAAGCGTGACGCGCACGTGAAAAACATTGCGTACTCGGTAGACACCGCACGTTACCCGTATATGAAAATCACCCGCTCCAAAGCGCAAGCGGAAGAAGTACGTGACCCGACCGCCACAACCCATTAAGGAGAATTCATGCAACCGTTAGAATTGGCAGATTTGAAAGATTTGCGTTTGGCTGTAGAAGGTTTGGGATTGCGCCCGCACGTAATTGCAGAAACAGGCAGCAAAGCGTGGGGCACCGACGTTGATACCTCCGACCACGACCTAACCGTAATCGCTGACGATATCGTTTATGATATCTACGCATGGCCGCGTACAGCGTTCACACAAAAGATTCAGTTCAACGGTGAAGAAATCGACTGCCGTGTTTTCAGCCCGGAACGTTTTCTGCGCAAGATTGTGAAATCGAACCTGAGTGCGTACGAAGTGATCCACACGCACTGGCACTTTGGCGATAACTACCTGCGTTCGCTGCTAACTGAATCGCTGGATCGTTTTTATGATCCGCGTGAAATGTTCCGCAGTAGCCGTGGCAACATTTCCGAAATCCGCAGCAAGGGCGTCAAAGGCAAACGCCAAATGTTCCGCTATTCTTTCATCTGCATTCAGTTGATCGAAAGTTTGCAGAACGGACGTAAGCCGATGATGAACGTGCACGAATATTTGAACAGCCCGGACACTGCGCTTTTCAGTCAGTTGCTTGTTTCGAATATGCTCAAGTGGGCACACACCGAAGAAAGCGTTGCGTCCCTTGACCACGAAATGGAAGTGACCCTTGCGCGTATCCGCGATTTCGATTTCCCTGCTGTAGTGAATTTCAAGCAGGGCGAAGAGCGCGAATTCATGAACGTGCAATTTGCCAAATACAAAGAGTGGGTTGCGAAGTGAAACGCTTCCTAGTGGTTCTAATCGTGGCTGGGTTGTGGGGCGGATTGATTAAATATTTGGGCGGCGATAACTACGACGTTCCCATCGGCGCAGCCGGTATGTTTTTTCTTCTGTCCTATCTGGCCTTCGGTCTAATTCGGAGATAGTCATGCAACAGAAAGTCGAAGGCGATAAACGCTGGCACGACAAAATCAAACACTCGCTAACCGATATCAGGAAAATCACCAACTCCCGATTTTTCGCTGGATGCCCGACGCCGGTAAGCAAATCGCCAATCGAACAACTCTGGTTTGCGATGAACCAGAAATTCCACAAGAAGCAATTGTGGTGGGAATGGCGTTGGCAGAAATTGCGCAATCACATCCTGCGTTTGGAACATACGTTGGCCGAACGCAACGACACCATCAAGCAACTGGAAGCGATGTTGGGAATTCAAAATGAAAACGAAAAGCGAAAAGGCAGCGATCAACGCGAAGTTTGATGCGGCTGCAAAACGCGCAAAGGAACGTGGCTTTCTCACAGCAGAGATTGCCGAGTTCGGGCGTTCGTGTTTGCACGTGTTCAACAAAGGGTTGTGCGTGTTGGTTATGACCATGGATTCAAACGGCCTTGCATTCAGTCGTTTTTACGATTCGAAGGGCGTTTGCATTCGTACCTTGACCATCAGCCCCAAGGGCGCTGTGGAGCAGATAGGCCGGGTCTACTAGCCTTGACACCACGATAGCGCCCCTGTATGCTGTGAGCTGTTTCCCGTTGTGCGTCCAGCACTTATAACTCACACCATAGAGGAAGTTGACGACATGGCTAGCCCTAACGAACGCCCGGATGAACCGGCAGAAGATCAAAAGCCCGGTGAAGGCGAATTGCTTAGCGACCTCGGTTTGGTCGAATACGCAATCTTTGAACAGGAATGTTTGCGCGTGGTTTTCCGTGCACCAACCGGAACCAAATGCAAACCGTATCTGTTTGATCGTTCGCTGTCGCGAAACGCCACGGTTGAACATTTGATGACGCGCATTCGTTCCGTCACTGATGTTCCTTTTGTGATCGTCGATGGTCACGGCAACATCATGCACCTGAAAAGCAAACGACTGGCCCACATCGGCATGTCGTATCCAACCTAATCAGGTTGCATTCCAAAAGAAGCGGGCTTTATGTCCGCTTTCTCTTTTTCTCAAAAGGACTATTAAAAAGCAATGGACGCCTCATTTGTGTTTGCGGCTTATAGCGCGCTTTCCACCATCGCCATTGGCGGTGCCGTTTTCACAGCCGCTATGCTGTGGCCCGATCCTGAGCCGTACGGCAGGAGGGAACCAGAAAATGAAAACGCTACTCGAAAATGCACCGATGTTCCTATCGCTAATTCTAGCGCTACTGTGTGTGACGTATATCGCTCTGGCTTCATACTTTTTAATGCGAGTCAGAAACAATTCACTGCAATCAAATCAAATTGCAGTGTTACATAAGATTCGGCGTTATTGCGATAGTATGCCGCGCACTGAGTCTGTACCAGTAACTGCCATCGAACGCTTGATAGACGCAATCGAATTGGCAAACATGGAAGTCGATATCGACGCCATCGTTATCGAAGAATTATTCAAAACACAAAAAGGTTAACCGCTATGCATATCGTCCTCACCGTAGGCCACCAAAACGTTCTGGCCGTCATTCCTGCAAACCTGATCGACCTCGACAATTTCACGCTGCGCAATTCGATCATGAATTTGTCGCAGCGCTTGGAAGCGTTGTTGAAACGTCGCAGCGTGCAATTCGATTTCACTGTAATGGGTTCGGCAATCCGCCCGATTACCGCAGAAGCCAACGACGCGGAAACCGCCGCTGTTGCAAGTGTCGTAAACACAATTGCCGACGTGATTGATTACGCTCGTGCAATGGGCCATGACGTTGTGCGTTTTTCGTCGGTGCCGGATGTTGAAAATACCGTGCGCACGCTGTGGCATCTTTCCCGCCAAGAATGCGCCGAAGTGTGCAACGTTGGTGTTCACCGTTTGCGTACTCGTGAACGTACACGCCTTGAAGAAATGTTGGATAGCATTCAGGAACGTCGCGGGATTACCCAACCCGAAATTTTCTGGTAATCAACAATGAACCTTTTGATGGAGTATCAGAACATCACGTATGCGCTTGTGGCAATTGGTGCACTGGTTGTTTTAGCCACGTGTACCGTTGCCGTAATTTTGCTGTGGCGTGCAGCGCGTAGCTTTTTCCTAGACCGCGTGCAGTCCTATGCAGATTCGCTGACCGTCGATGTTGATGACGAAAAAGAATTTATTCTGTGCCCGAGCGAATTCCCACAAGAAACCGCCGATGAACAATTTGCTCGACTGGAACATTTCCTAGAGAGTGAAAGTTATCCCGATGAGTCATTTGATGAAGATGACGAAGACACACCAAATTTAATTGCGGGAGGTAAGCCGCCAATGCAGCGATTGAAAAAACGCTGGCCGACTTACAAACCGCCGCACAAAGGTTAAGGGGCATCACCATGCAAATTCCACACGACGAATATAAGCCATATCTGATTCACCGCGTTGAGTGTCATTACGAACCAGACCGCAAAGGCGTTATGGCCCTGTGCAGTTACGATTACATGGGCAGCGCTGAGTTTGAATTCGGTGCAGTCGGCAAGGCCCTTGCAGTGACGCGTGACCTGCTTTCTTGCGGTGGCCCTATGGTGATTGCCAAGGTGCCGTTAAAAACGCCTGTGCGCGTTCCTGTAGTCGTTGCTGGCAAGGAAACGCACACCGACTACGAAACCATCTATGCGTTGATGGGCGAATACAAGCTGGACGTGTACGACTTCCCGGCGTTCGTTGATGTTGTGAATCGGTTGGTGCAAGAAAAGTGCGATACCAAAGAAACGTGCTACTTCAATCGCAATTTCGCAATGTGGCACGATTTGGAAAACGACATTTATTTCAGCTACAGTGAAGCGTGGCTGCGTCTCGTTTATTCCATGCTCGACCGCGACCGCGATTTCGCAACGGACATTCAGACGAAATTAAAAGTCGGTGATCCGATTACAATTGCGAAAGCGTTGAACGGCAAAGCAATGCACAACGTCTCCCGACTGGAAATTGTCGAAGGCAAGGTTGCTGGTATTCTGGAAACCGGTGTGGTCGTGAAGCGTTTCAACAAAACGTACCGCATGCCGTTTGAATACATCGTCAGCAATAATCTACCGCCAGTTTACGAACACAAGGAAAATGCGCAATGAGCCGCGAAACAATTCCAGAAAAGCGCGAAGCCTTTGAACATGCGTACGTGCTGAGTGCGACCGATGAGAACTCCCGCAACAACGTAATCAAATGGATGCGTAGCTGGCAGTGTGAAGGCGGTTACGGCAATTCGAAACTGCATGATGCGTTCGTGGGTTTCTGTCTGGCTACCACAACGCACATCAGCATTCAGGAAGCGTGGGAACTGGCTGGCGGTAATCCCGGCATAAAAGCCACACGTGAAGAACTGGAAGCCGCGTTAAAAGCGTTGGATGAAGTTTGCGACGAAGCCGACGAATCCATTTCGCTAAACGAAGTGTGGGACGCATTGGGCGGTGATTCCTCTTTGGAAAAACCATCGCTGGCTAATGTTCGCAGTATGCTGGCCTTGAACAAAAAAGCTGTCGATACGCTGGAACAGGTAAACAAAAAACTGACGCCGCCAATTTTCAGCATGGGTGCAATTTTCCGTGGTGATTTGCCAGACCGTAACGGCAACGTTTATACGCTGTCGCCTGACCATCAAGCCGCGTTCGATGAAACGTTGGCACGCCTTCGCGAAATTGCTGATCGTGAACCGGTGGACTGGACTACGCTGATTGGTAAATCGTTCCCGGTGAAGCCAATCGACAATTTGTTCATGGTTGATATTCCGCGTGATCCAAATGCGCAATATACCGTCGTCCGCACTAAAGAGCGCGACGGTCGTGTCGAAGCTGGTCTGCGCTATGAAATTGATCCGACTTTCCGGTTTCAAGATTTCAATGTGACGCCGCCTGAAAATCTGGCCGAGCGTGCAGCGCAATTCGCAGAAGGCATTAAATCCGTACGTGAGAGTCTGGCGTCACCGGAATCGCAAAAGAAGCTGCGCGAAATGACGGCCAGTTTCCGGGAAGGTTACGGCGGCAAAGACTACCGCGCCTTGTACGCATTCATCATTGAGAATATGTGCAAGAGTCTGCCGCGTTCCGCAGAGATTAAAGTCGGCCCGATTAAAGTTTATGTGCGTGCGGGTAATTGCCTGTACATGAAAGGCGAGCGCCACGTTGCGGTTGAAATTGCGAGCATTGATATTCAGCCGGATTTCCGTGGGCAAGGTTATGCAAAACGGTTCTTTGCGAATTTGGAAAAATTCTCGAAGGTTGCCGGAATCAAATACAACACCGTTGCGCAAGTTCACAACGAAGATTTCCGTGCGCAACTGGAAAGCTGGGGATTCACCCGGTTGGATATGCGTGCTGCACCAGATGATTTCGTTTTCATTAAACACATCGAGGGTTGAACCATGAGCAAGCCACAATGTCACATCACTGTTCCGGGCACCACTGAAACCGCTTGTGGTACGCATGGCAGCGTACGCACCGCACACGTTCGCGAAGACGTGACGTGCAAGCAATGCAAACGCACTGATTATTTCCGTGCGCTGCCAAACAGCAAAGTGCGCAAGGATAAATCCAAATGAATTATCCGTCAGTCAACGGCGTTGAAATTATCAGCGCCACAACTTCGGGCGGGGCTTCCACGCTGGCGCTGGATATCGTTCGCCGTCATATTGCGAATGCAGCAGCGGAAGCGAAAGAAGACGACGGCATTGATTACGAAACTGCCGACGAAGGTTTTTCGCAACGCAAACCAATGAATCCTTTTGCGAAGGCTGCGCGCAAAATTCGAAACCGCCAACAGAAAGCAAGTCGGAGGGCCAACCGTTGATTAGCACAGTCACCCGCCACGGCATTTTGATTAGCAATGAAGTGCCGCATACGTACAAGGCTGAAATCGACAAGGTTACGAACAATCTGCGCAGTCGATTCACCGAAGATATGCGCAGACCTAAAACGCGGGAGCAGCGTGCACTGGATCGCGAAGAGGCGTTGAAGGTGTACGGCATTTTCGAATTCGATATGTTCCACGATTTCGTGATGATTTATCGTCGTCACGCAAATCCTGTGCGTGTCAGTCCAGCGTATATGTTCGTAATCCAGCGACCGCCAGCGCTGTGTGGCATTAGCGGCAGTCTGCACCAACTGGTAATTGAATCCATCACAGAAACATTGCCAGCCGATCATTACGTTTACGGCATTTTCAAAAACACTCTGGCTCAACACATGAAAGACCGGTTGGCCGAAGACAAAGAACAGGATGCAGAATAATGGCGCCGATTGAAGTTCGTTTGACCTACACCAACAACCACATTTCGCAAGACGAAGTGCAGGTTTGTTTCAACAACGTGTTGCACGCCAGCGATGCAATTCACAATCTGCTAACACGTAGCGTGCAGCCGAAAGTTGAATTCGTTTTCAGCGACGGCGTTGTTCGTGAAGTACCGGCCTCGTTCATGGTGTAAGGGTTACTCAAATGGAATTGCAAACTGTACAGCAGAACGCACGTATTGCGTTGGACGCTCGCCTGCACGTTCGTGGCGAGAATTGGGGATTGCGACCATCGCTAAAAATGGCGCTGGAATCGCCTGCACAGTATCAAGTGCATTTGCATTATGAGGATGAAAAACCCGTAGCCGTATTTCTGGTTAAACATTCCTGCGCACAACTCAAACCGACCAATTGTCTAGGCGTGCAAATGTATGTGCGCCGTGCATATCGTCGCAAGGGTATTGCGTCAAGGCTGATTCAGGGTTTTGTCGATCCACACCCACGCGGTAAGGTTCGTCAAATGCGTGCGACTCGTGGCCGTCCGGGCAGCGCTGAATTCTGGCGCAAGCACGATGTTCGTCCGTGGTACTGTCCAAAGAATATGAAAAAAGAAGATTGGCACACGGAGGATTACACTTGATTAAAGTCACGTACGTTACCGCATCGCATCCGAAATGCCACCTGTTCGAAAAGCACGCGCTATCCGATGCACGTGCGCCGGGTTTCGTTGCAGAAATCATCCAACGTCATAAAGACCTTGGCGAAATCAATTGCACCATCGTAAACGAAAACGCGCTGTACGCATTTCGTGCGGCGATTGCTCGTGAAGAAATTCACCACGAGAAAATCTGCCTGATCTATTCCAGCGACAAAGGTGAAGAGCGTTGCAGGTTTTCACCGTACGGCGTTGTGTTGAGTCTTGAAGACAAACCGCGTTACCCGTCGGCACACGGTGTTATTGATCCGACCATCGAAGTTATGCAAGCGGCGGCGCAGCGCAAAAAGCGCGAGCGTGAAAAAACTGTAAACGAAGATTTCCCGATCTAGGAGAATGTCATGGTGGACGTTACCGTAAAACTCGACACACGGGAAATTGATCGTCGTGTTGTCGAAGCGGCAAAAATCGCCGAAGCGACTGAATTGCGTAGTCAGTTGCACACAATGTTTCGTGATGACCAGTACGGCGGCAAAGAAGGTTACGGCCGGATGGTTATTCGCGAAAAGATCGAAAAGCAGTTGGAAAAGTTTTGGGACGATGAAAAGTTCCTTGCCGACCTTGATCGACAAATTCCTGCACTGGTCGAAAAGTATGTGCAGGAAGCCATTCACGAAGTGGCAAAACACAAAGCACGCAAACTGGCGTTCTCCCAGTTCAACGAACTTATGAAAAAAGGTAAAGAGTGATGCCAGTTGTAATCGTTCCGCGTGTGAGCGTTCCTGTTGTTCGTGTAGCACCGCCAGTTGTTCGCAGTGCACCGGTCGTGCGTTCTGCGCCCCCTACGCCACCACCAGCCGCAAAAGCCACGCCAGCCCCTGATTATCACAGCAACACCGCCGTAAACGTCGCAGCGGGCGTTGTAGCTGGTGCAGCGATTCATTCCGCGTTGAACTCCAACGCAGAAGCCCGCGAAGAGAAACCACGTGATGGTATCCAAACGGTCGCAGTCGAAGGGCCGTCCGAAATCAAATCAGCAGAAAAGGCGCCATTGCTTCCCGGCCAAACTGTGGACATGCACAAATCCACGGTTCTGACTGACGCGGATGTTGTGCCAATTAAAACTGGCCCGACTCCCGGCGATTTGGGCGTGGTTGGTTTGTTGATGGCGCTCATTTGCGTTGTGGCATATTTCACGCTGCCTATTAAAATGCGTGGTCACAAAATCATGGTTGTTCTGACTTTGTTGGCCGTTGTATTCACCTACGTAATTGCGGTATGGATCGCGCCATGAAAAAACTCGACGTTGCTGGTATGGACATGCATGAAATGTACTGGAACGGTTTGACGGTGATTAGCTCAATCACTCGAAACGATCCTGACCACGTTCAGAAGTGGCCGTTTATTTTGACCGGCTATTTCGATGACGTTCTGGCCGTCGCTTTTTTCTACAACGCCCACGCTGAAATGCCCGAGAGCCTTGATAAGGCCCGTGAAGACGCTAGCGCAATTCGCGGAATCGAAAACACGAAAACGCATTTGCGAAACAAGATGCAGGCGATCCTTGACCCTGTAGGTTTCAGCAAGGCGCAACGTGCACGCGAAAAAGAATTGGAGCGCGATTTCTTCAAGCGTATGGACGATGAAGACCGGGCACGTCGTCGCAACTATCGTATGGAACGTGAAGCCGAGGAACGCAAAGAAAAAGAAAAACGCGATTCGTTTAACAGTCAGCACCAACCTGCACCAGAAGGTACAGTGAAAGAACTGGCTGCGAAGTACGGAAAATCCATTGGCGAAATTCGCAGGCTGAAAGCCGCTGGTGAACTGCATACGTTGGTGACGCCATGAGTCACTACATGGCATTACCCGTGTGTCGTATCGGTTGGCTTTTCGAAAAGGCAGAAGACGGCACGGTCACGGTTTCGCATAAGCCGTGGCACATTGCACCGTCATTCGTGTTTGAATTTGACAACGTAGAATCCGCGAACGTCTTTTGGGAAATGGTTTACCCAATGTCGATTGTGGCTGAACACGATCCGTACATCACCGATGACGCAACAGGCTGGGCCATGCGTAATGCGCTAGTGTCTTACTACAAGCGTGATTTGGCTGGGCAAGCCGACGAAGCAAAGCGTGAACTGTGGCGAAAGTTTTGCGCACAAATTTATGTACAACCGTTCAAGATGCATAAATGAATACGATTAGCTGGGATTGGCCCCTAACACAACGGTTTCCAACAAAACCCCTACGCACGGCTTTTGTGCCAAGCAGAATTGCAAAAGGCGTATTTTTCTCAATCAACATCCGTCCGCCAAAGCCTACGCCCGTGTTTATTCGTCACGCGTTGTTGGTCTGCTGTTTGGCGGCGGAAATTCACGGCACCAATGTCGCAGTACGCCAAGCCGCGTGGCGCATGATGTGTCGTGCTGGTGATCGTTATACAGATGCCGCAATGTGGTCACTGGTGAAGATGCCGAACGCAAGTCGATTTGTGTACAGAATTTTGGATGAGGTGGAAATGCCCGATCCTGAGCCAGAAGAAATCAAACGTAAACGGAAAAGGAAAAAGAAGAAATGAATCGCATCGAAACTGCTTACGCCGATATCGACATTCGCGTCTATCTGATGTTTGCCAAAGAAGACGCACTTATCCACGCGATGAATGCCGTGCGGCTGACCGAGGACGAACAAAAAGAAGTTCTGAAATGTGGAACGCCGTGCAGCATGAGCGGCACCTGCTACCACACGCTGGTGGTTCCGCGTAAACCGGGTAAACAACTGCCGCGTGCGTACCACGAAATGGCTGCACTGATTTACGAGCAGTATCCGCTGGAAACGCATTACGTAAAACGCAAAGATCGTGACGGCACGTACGTTGAAGCCGCACTCAACGATTTCGGTTTCGATCTGCCTGTTTATTCCGGCAAACTCCACAACCTGTAAGAAGGAATTACTCATGGGCGCTGAAAACGCAAAAGAAAATTTGGTTGTTATGATTTTCCGTAACAAACAAATCATTCTTGAAACCGCGTACGATTTTATGAGAGGCGTCGAGGAAGACCTTTTAAGCTTAATGGATTGCGTAAATCCTGTGCTGCGTGAGGACGGAAAAACCTACGCTTATGTGTTGGTAATTCCGTACCGCGAAGGTTTCCGCCCCGGCAAAGAAAAACCCGGCTTTATGTTACCAACCGCGTGGCGTTTCCACTCGGCAAATATCGTCACGCGTGTGGACGGAAATCTCAAAAGGATTCGCATGCGCATGCCATCGTTTAGCACTGCGCTGGTCGGAGATTTCATTGACGATTTCAAAGTCTACCGTGGACAAATCGGCCTCAAGCTTGGCGACGTGAGCGAACGCTTTAAAAAGAAACTCGACCTCACGCGCTGGTTTGCTGCTGAGCACTTCGGCGTGCATTATCGCGACGTGAATCCTGAGCAATATCAGTATCAGGAAATCACCGGGTTAGCGAACGGTCTGGTTAGTGACGCCAGCGACAACGGCTACGCAATCGACAAAAACAAATTGCGAGATTTCCTCCTTGAACACGCTACCCGAATCCCCGAAGAGTCCGCTACCGAAATTATTGAAAGTAGCCCCACACTCAAAGATTTGTTTGGCATACGGTCATGAGTTTTTCGTACCGTTAGACATGCAGTTCATCGCGATTTCAGAGAGCGGAATCGCGGCTGCTTTTAAATTCGAACCAACGTTTATGCACGAGTACACGAACCGGGAAACTGGTGCACGTGAACCGGGGCGCTGGTTCGATTACCACGCACGCGACGAAGGGCACATAGTTGCTTTGTTCGATTTGCAGGGCATTGACCCGGCAACAACACTTATTGATCTAGGGGAACAAGATGGACGCTTTGAGCATGGGACTGGCTTCTGAATTTATCGCCGCAGGTTACAAAGAATTTTCGGATGCCACGCGCAGACCAGAACCGCACGAATATGCATCGCTACACAAACGGTTTTACACCGAAGTGGACGACAAGGGATATCGTGCGTATTCGATTGAAATCCGCGTTTACGATATGCACCGCATCAGCAATTACCCGCGTGTAGATACGCAAATGCCGCGCTGGATTCTTGAGGCGCACGTGCGTTTCTACGGCAACGGTCTGGCTGGTGCAGACGAAATCCCGAGCACCGACATTCATTTTGTCGCAAAAGATGTTGCACTTACCGAAGCCCACGCCGCCCGTATGTGGCACGCGATGGGTCGAACCTACTACGAATGAGGAAATAAAATCATGAACGTGATTTCGCAAACCCAAGCCCTGCAACAAAACATTTTCGAAGTTGAAAAAATGTATGTGAAGCTGCGCGGAATGCAGAACAACATGCAAGTGGTCATGCTGAATGGCCCGCACAAAACAGGGAAGGTAGCGCGGCCACATATCATGATTAACGGTGAAGACGCCGAAAAGCTTATGGGTCACATTTCCGAACTGCTGTTCAATTCCGCACAGTTGCTCAAGACGGTTAATTCACCGTTGGGCGTACTGAAAGAACAAGTGCGTAGAGAAGTGATTGAGGAACTGATTCAGGAACACCGCGCACGCGGTCAAACGCTTATACAAAAAGCACGGGAAATGACATGACCCGCACCGACAAGTTGGAAAGTTTGATTCGTCAACTACAAAACGCTGCGCGCCGTAGCGAAAAGATTGCGGCGCATCCACATATTCAAGTTTCATCCGTTGATTCTGTGGGCGCCAGACAATATCCTTCGCACAGCTACATGTATCTGGCGGTTAGCGAAGACGTGGCCTTGTCACACAACAACAACGCGGCACTGATGCACGAAGTTGCGACCTTTCTGAAAACTGTAAATGAATCGGAACAGCAGATGCAAAATCGCATCCTGCGTGAATTTGCCGATTATTTGCAGGGGAACAAGAATGGAAAAGGGCTTTAACGGTCGCGTGATGATCGAGGAAATTTACGAAGACCTCAAGGTCGCCGTATCCAACGTGATGCTCGCAAAAGAAATTGACCACGTAAAAGCGTTCAAGGAATACGGAGTGTCGCGTGTAGACCTGCACGGACTGATTACGGGCCGAGGCAATAAAATGCCTTTGGCGCGTCTGTTCATGTTTGCCGCTGACCTCGGTATCAAAGTTACGGTAAACGTCGAGGAACCGAAAAGTGTACCAGTCGCCAGAAAACCAGCAGAACGAACCAAAACAAAATCCGAGCCTAGTGCCGGACGAAGCAAACCAAAAGACGCCGGAGCCGATTCAGACTTCGACGACGAACCCGCAAGAAAACCAAGAAAAAAGCGAACCTGAAATTGTGCATTTCGTTGGCAACATCGAAGTGAACACGCCGGTACTGGACGAACTTGTAGATCGGTTGGTTACGGTCTACATGAACGACGACGGCCAACTGCGCATGAAATACGATGTGGAATTCCTGCCTGAAACGCTGGAACCAATCGTTGCAGTATTACGCAACGTTTCTTCGCACGACGTGATGCAGGTTCATTCGGCACTCACTGAGAAAAACGTATTCCTTCGCAAAAACGGTTCGTGCTGGGCACTGCGTGGTTTCCTCATTGCAGTAACCGAAGCGCGGGCCGGTGTGCTAGGTTCGCACGAACTGGATTTCCAGAATTGGGATCACGCACAGTTCGCGTGGGATAACGGCACAATCACAATCACAATTGACGGCCACGTTGGCACGCTGACAAATTGCGGCCCGTTCGCAAAACTCATGCTGACGCGACTGGCGCCGGATATGGATGACGAACACAAAACTATCGGTCTGTTTATGTACGACAAATTTGTGTTCGGTTTCCGCAACGAAAACAATGTCAGTGCCGCTATGCGCGTGCAACTCGACGTAAATGAATTGAACTGGGATTTGACTGAGTGACGACCGCGTTTGTTATTTTTATGCTGGTGATGAATTGTTTGCCGCTGGCAGTTACGCTGTTTTCCATTTTCAGAAAGAAGAGAAAGAAACATGCCCGACCAAAAAGGAAATCACACCGTTAGCGGAATGCGTCGCACGTTGGAGGCTTCGCAGGAAATGACCAACCGCGCAATGAACGAGCGTACCCGTTTGAAGATTGCGCTGATGGAAATTTTGACCGAACAAGGTTTCAATAAAGACGAAGTTAAAGGCGCAATCCAAGACATTTGCAATTGTGATTTCCGGGCCATGCGGCAAATCTGTGGACTCCCGCCCGGCCAGTCGTACGCTAAGCCGGATTACGTGAGTTCATTCGTTCTCAAAGTTGATTAAAACAAGGGTACAAGGAAAGTGAGACGTGCAGTCGGATACTACCCACGCCAGATGGCGGAAAAGCTGAATCGTCCGATGTACGTAATTAGCATCGGCGAACAGAATGACGGTTTGAAATTTGGTGCGGAACATCACAATGTTTTGCGACTGGAATTTGATGACATTACCGAACACCTCGACGGCTACAAGCTGTTTTCATTCAGCCACGCAAAGCGCATCATTGAATGGCTGTACGCTTTACCGGACGATTGCCGAATGGTGGTTGTCCACTGTGAAGCTGGATTGAGTCGCAGCGCTGCCGTTGCACAGTTCATGATTACCGACATGGATTTTGATCTGCACGTCGATATATTCAGCCGCAAAGATTTCTCGCTTGCAAACTCCCACGTGTATGGCCTTTTGCGCCGCACCTTTTTAGAGATTCGAAAATGAGCAATGAAGCCGTAGATACCGAACTGGAAATCGAAGACGACGAACCGAAATACACCGAGGAAGAAAACCAACTGCTGTGGCGTGGTCTGCCTAAATGGCCGCACCTGATTATTCACGGCAAACCGGTTACGCGGGATCAAGCTTTCGAAATCATTTTCCGCACCGATAGTTTTCTGACGGACTCGCACGAATACGCGGGCGGCAACAATCGTGCGTTCAACAAGATTTACCAACGTGACAGCGGCCTGTCGCAAATTTCCGCAGCGAAAGCAGAATACGAAGACGCATGGCTGTTCGATATGTACGCGAATCAGCATCTGCGTGAGAAAATCAATTTCGTTGAACGTCGCTACATTCGCAACGACTGGGCATCGACTTCTTACGTAGGTGGCCCGCACGGTTTCTGTTCGCCGTCCGGTGAAATTTTCCACAACTGCAACGTAGGCAAATGGCCGAGCGCTGCCGATGTTTTCGAAGACATGAAAGCCATTGTGAAAGCGTGGCCGTTTATCGAATTCAAAGCCAGCCTGTACAGCCACGAAGAATGCGAAGACGTTCCCGATAAAAAAGCGGTCGTATCGTTCGTTGCAGAAAATGGCGTGGTTCGTGTGACCGGTGAAGATTTCGGCCTGATTGATCTGCCGCATCCTGCACATAATCTGATGGACGCAATTACAGAAATCAGCGTGGGCTTTGATCGTGAACAGGGTCTGCCGTGGCGTTGGGTTGCCGACTACGCGAAGAAAGTAAAAGAACTGATTCCGGGTGCGGTTGCAGTTGCGCGTGAGTACGCCGAAGAACACAAAGTTCGTATGGCAGAAAACAAAGCGTGGACACTCAATTACAAACGCAAGCAACGCGCCAAGCTGAATCGTGTTATGGCGCTACGCAAGATGAGCAAGAGCGTCAAAAGCCGCTCGCAAAACAGGAAGGCTAAATGAGCGAATTAAAACATCTGGCACGGGGCACGTCAGTTTGTCCCGTCCACAAAACGGTGCAACTGCACTTCGAACAAATTCATGGCATGCGCGTAATTCGTGAAGGTCGATTGCACGCGTATTGCCCGGAATGCAAAACCGATTACACTGTTCAACCCACCGAAGGAAAATGACATGAAACACGTTAACTGGGCACACGCGGTCAGCCACCAATCTCACGGCCGCATTTTGTTGAGCGAATTTTCGCTTCCCGATTACCAACGCAACATGGAAGAAATGGTCAACCTGTTTGAAGAGGATGATCGTTTCGGTATGTGGGTTATTTCAATCCGCAACAACCGTGCGAACCTTTCGGAAACCAAAGCGATTGCCACGATGTTGGGTAATCACGATGACGTTTTGAAAGCGGCGTTCTGCCTGCAACCTGTGGCCGATCTTTACCACGAGCATCGCCAGCGTATTCCGGGTTACGTACATTTGACGTGGACACCTTCCAATCACGAATTCTTGAACACAACGATTCGTGGCGAAAATGATTTCATGTCGTTCCCGGAATTCGTAGCAACCCGTCGCGAAAACGTGACTGACGCAAATTCCAGTTGGACAGAAGACGAACGCGATGATGAAGATCACGTGAAGGGTTTCTTCTACGGCCCGGAAAATTTCCGTGTGTTGATTACTGAATGCGACCACACCGATATGGTTGGCGTTACGTATCAGGACTGGGCACACCGTGAAGAAAACCTGACGGAAATGGAAGCTGTTGCGTACCGCTGCTATCTGCATTCTGTTGGCGTTCTCAACGATGACGAATTGCGCGTATTTTTCCCGGCGCCGTTCCGCACTCGCCGTGTGTCGTTGACCTACTAATACGAAACTGTAAAGGAGGTATGTAACAACTAGTCAGCACAACGCAACAAACAAGAACCGTAAATATTTCTTTAGAGTGTCGAAAAATGGAACACAAGGGCGCAATCATTGTTCATCTTCACCGCGTGGATGGCAACATCTGCATCAAGGGAACCCAGCCATGGGTCATGGGTAGCGCACCCGAGGAATTTTTCCTCACGCTGCCCGATGTGTCAAAGCGCAGTGAAATTATTTGTTGCCTGAAATTTCGTACCATCGGTTCTATTTTCACATACACCAGTGCTTCGCTTTGGGATACATCGAAAATCGACATGCCCATTCCGCATCACTACACCCTGCTACCAAAAATGCCGTTCCCGGATGAAAAGCCTTTCGTGAGTTTGTTCCAAGCAGGTTACTATGAAAACCACAACGTGTTTGTGTTGTGGACTGACATGGAAATTTCGCCACTGGAAAGTCTGACGGATCGCACGTTCTCAATTTATCGCGATTTGTCGCAACTGCGCAGAACGTATCCTGAATTGGGCCATCTGGTTGACGGCGTAATCCAGAAATACGATCTTGTCTGATTGTACCTGCCGTGGACGCATAGGGGTTTCGCCTGAAATCCTTATGCTGTTCCTAACCTCAGAACTAACGTTGCGTTGCGTATGCGGCGCAATTGCCAAAAAAGAAAAGGTAGAAACCACTCATGGACGTAACGGTAACTTGTCCGTACTGCAACGCGGGAACGAAATACATGTTCCAAGACACGGTGACAGAGCCAGACAAGGGATATATCACGAAATGTTGCAACCGTTTGGTCGTCACTTACCTGAACGCGGAGACGTGCCAGATTCTGATGTTTAAACCGTCGTCGTATTACGCAAAAGAAAAAGGTTTTGTTGGTGACATTTCGAATGTGTTGCCATCCCGCGATAGCGGACGTATCGACAGTAAATTCACGTGGATCATGCAAGACGGTTTAACGCACGTTGTGCGACTGGTTCCGAAGTTCATGGATTTGGAAAAAGCGGGACGCCCGTGGGGCCTTGGGTTAGGCCAGCGTTTCACGTCCGATATTGAAGCGCATGCGTTTGCAGATAGCGTGGATAAATTCATGCTGCAAATGATTGAGGAATTCGTATCCACCGATGAGCGTGGGCCGAACGGTAAACTGATTCCGAAATTTCCACCACAAGGGCGGTGATATGTTCGTTGAAGTGCAATTGGGCCGACCGGGCGTCAAAGTAATCGACCGTGACAAACTCGTGGTAGGTAAATCCTATTTCGGTTATGTTTTTCTGAGTCGCATTTTCAGAGCCAAGTGGGATGGCGATATGTTTATCCCGATGGATAGTGCGTTGAGTGCTGTGGCGCCGTTGCAGTATCCGACCGAGAATTACGCAAAGGAAATTGGGCAGACCTTTCTGCCAGTGGCTGTGTTGAACGAAGAACACAAAACCTACAGCGTGAAATATACGATGCTGGTAAATGATCGCGCAAATACGATTCAGTATTTCCGTCGTGGTCTGCCGTACTATGCTGCAATCGACTGTGCACAAGGTATCGCCTCTGCGCTCGGTTTGAAATGCGGTCTGCCTTACGGTTTGCATTGGTTGACAGTAATGCCGTGTGACGTTGAAGAAACCATCGACATTGAGGAAGAAAAATGAGTATTGTTGACGCACTGGGCGACCGTATGAAAATGTACGAAGGCGCAGAAGCTGGCCGGAAATTTATGCCACTGTTGCCAATCGTTGCCCGCATGGATGGTCGCGGTTTTTCTCGTTTCACAAAAGGTATGGAACGCCCATACGATGCAAGCATGTCGCATTGCATGATTGAAACCACGCGCTTTCTCGTGGAAAATACCGGCGCGTTGTGTGGCTACACGCAAAGCGATGAAATCACGTTGGTATGGTTGTCGGAAACGCTGAAACGTCAGACGTGGTTCAATGGTCGCATTGCGAAAATGAATTCCTGTCTGGCTGCTGAAACGACGTTGGCATTTTACGAACAGATTCTGCAACACATGCCGAAGTACGCACGCAAGCGCCCCCGCTTTGACGCTCGTGTGTGGAACGTGCCAAACCAAACCGAAGCCGCAAATGCTTTCCTGTGGCGGGAATGGGATGCTACGAAAAATAGCATTCAAATGTCCGGCCACCACTACTACAGTCACAAGCAGTTGCACAAAAAGCACGGCGGCGAAATCAAAGACATGCTGATGGAAAAAGGCGTGAACTGGAATAACTATCCGCCGTTTTTCAAACGCGGAACTTTCATCCAGCGTGCGACTTTGACCACACCGTTCACAATCGAAGAATTGGACAAGCTGCCACCGAAGCACAAGGCGCGCACCAATCCTGAATTGGTTGTTGAGCGCAGCGTAGTTCGTCAACTCGATATGCCGCCGTTCCAAAAAGTGGTTAACCGGGAAGACGTTATTTTCAATGGTGCGTTGCCAATCGTGGCTAATGCCGATGTAGGGGAGCCTGTAGCATGAATCCGCCACCAGTACCGCTCACCGAAATCAAAATGTGCTTTTACGTGTCGTTGTTTTTGCGTGAATGCAGCGTGTACAAAAGCCTCAACCTGAATGAATCCAGTGATGAAACTTTGGTCTGTGATTTCTTGCGTAAACATATTTTCACAACGATCATCGAACAGGCCAACGAAGTCGAGGCAGAATTCCCCGAAGGCTCACACGAAAAGCGGCATGCACGAATTATCCGCTTGGCCTTCACAATGTTGTCGCGTAACGTCAGACAGGTAAATGCTGGTGACGATATGGTGAACGTGCATATGAAGTTCTACACACCAATCAGTCACGGTAAACCAATGGCAAACGATGAGAATTTACGTCATTGGGTTATGGGCCGTATCCTTACGCCGATGAAACATATCTGCGAGTCGTTTGCCGAATCCAACAAAGTGCATGGCGAGGTTTACCGTCAAGTCGCAACGGAGATTGACCGCCTGATTAACGGCGACCAATTTGCAAACTTCACTCTGTCCACGGTGTACAAATGATTTTCAAAAAAGAACTGAATGGATGGCACGGCGCCGGTCTGGCTTGTGTGATATTCGGCGTGGGAATTATTATTCTGGCACGCACGGGCGCATTGACGCCGACTCCCGAAGCCGCTGCCGCAGCCAAGGCAGAACAATTGCGCGCAGAACAAAAAGGCGTAGTGATTGGCACCACTGCAAAAGGTAACGAGAAAGTCGAGCGCTTCTACGACGAAGAGGCTGGCAATTACGTTTACATTGCCGAAGACAATAAGTCTATCGCAATCTCGGTTGTACCTGCCACGGGACGTGTGGAGAAAACGAAATGACACTCAAAGAAACTTTGAAATGGCTTTTGACCTTGAGTCTGGTGTGCGCGGTTCTGTATCCGATTGTGCACGGCGGCTATCGTTTGAAAGTCGTCAGTGGTTCTGAACAGGGATGCGAAAAATGATTGCACTCAAAGTCAAAGACGCGTTGTTCATGTGTTTGATTGGTGCAGTTCTTTACGCAGGCTTCAAAGACGTCACGAGCGCTTTGGCAAAAGAAAAAACCGATGATGGTTGGGATCGCAGCTATTCCACACCGGTTAGTCAGGAGCCAGTCGAGCAAAAGGGACTAACGCCGGAAGAGTTCGCCGAAATGGATACTGTAAAGATACTCAACACCTACCGCGTGGAGAATCGCTTTGCAGGTATCGCGTATTACGACAAAGCAACCAACATGGTTTGCCACGTTGTGACGGATGCAACGCTTCTGAATCCGAAAGCGATTAATTGCACACCCTACAAGGAATCCAAAAAGTGAGAGCATGCGTCGGCGCGTTTATCATGATTGCAGTGTGGTCAGTGTTCGCACATTTCATGCGTGATACACCCGCCGACGAAGAGCAGGCGAAACAACGAGCGGAGGCAAACATAAACAGGCTATTGGAACAGTGGAGTGATTGGGAATATGCACGAGCTTTTGACGTTGGGAATTACCTTTGCAGTCCTGTTCACAACTACAGTGCTACGGAGCACACAAAATAAAAACGTGGCCGGTGGTCATGGTTGGTTGGCGTTTGTTGTTGGAACGTTGATGTGCGCTTGTGAACTGACAGTCTATAAGTTGGTTTCGGATACCGATAATTATTGGCTGATTGGTTTGAGTGCGCTGGGCGCTGGATCGGGTTGGGTCGCGGGTATGTTGATTCACGACCTCATGATGCGCAGAAGGATGGAAACGGAAAAGCTGTTGAAGAAAAAGAAACGGAACAGCCGGATTCGCGAATTGTCTCGCGAAGAAATTGACGACCGCTTACGGGAATTAGGACTTCTAGGATGAAAGTATCGAACTTGTGGCAAAACGCTGTGCTGTTTTTCCCCGGTGATTCAATCCCTGAACCATTACCGCCAGACTTTCTTTACCTGTTTGTGTCCGGCACGTATCGTGGGGATTTTCACAACCGATACACCGCTGTAAAAAGTATGCTGGAACACACGGACGGAAATCGCGTCCTCACTTCCATGCGTAACCAGTTTTATTGGGAACACACCGACGACGGCAAACTTGATGAATTGTTTGCCAACGGTGTGAATGTTCTGCGCGATACACCGGGCTTTGGCCCCGTGCTGTACGGAAATCGAATACACGGTTCGCTGCTGCGACCTGTTGAAATGCACGTCTTTGGTGAAGTGCTGCGAAACATCCGACTCGCCATTGGCAGCATGTGGAATATTTTTGATTCCTACTATGATCTACCCGACACGGGTTCAAAGATTTTGCAGGATCGAATTTACTATGCCGCCGCTGATGTTTTGATGCGTGCCCGTCTCGACCACAACATTCGGAAAGACGACGGCAACATTACGACGTTCGATAAACTCTACGGCCTTGCCGTGAATATCGGCTGTGAGAATTTTCTCATCACGTCAGATTTTGCAGAACGCAGTGTGCAGGTTAACGTGACGCCCACGTTCATGTCGCTGCTAACAAATGTTATCGGTCTGGATAATATCGGCACCGGTGACATTGTAGTTGATGATCGCCGTGTAGGAACTACGATGCTTGCGGATATGATTCGTGAGGAACGCCCGCACGTGGTCAAATATGAATTCAAGGTACTGGAGTAAAACGCATGACCGAAGCAAAAACAGTGGTACGTGTTGCAAGCGGCGCCGTAGTTTTCGAAAACGAGAGCGTTGACGCAAAAATTATGCTGGTGACTTCGACCAAAGATGCGTCGCGTTGGGTTCTGCCAAAAGGCGGCGTTGAAGAAAATCTGACAGCAGTACAAAACGCCGATAAAGAAACTCGCGAAGAAGCGGGTGTGGCTGCGCAATTCTTCGAAGAGATTGACCGCTTCGAATGTGAAGGCAAAGCCGGTTGGCAAGAAGAGATTTATTTCCGTGGCGTATTCGTTTCGTGGGTTGATTGGGAAGAGTTCCAAATCCGCAAACGCGAATGGGTTGATATGCGTACGGCAATCGGTCGTTTGAGTTCGGAACAAGGCGACATTGTTCTAAAGGCGTATGGTTTGCAGGCGCGGGCCGCTACCGTCGTCTAAGTGCTTGATCCGTAAAGGCGCTAGGGTTGACAGGTGGGTGCTGAGTGGTCATAATGGCCCCTCGGCATTCTGCTGCCTGTAAGAAATCAACTCACGCCATAGCGGAAGTTAAACATGGGTACAATGAAAGTTTTAGCCCCGGTAGTGGACACCGTTAAGCGGCCCCATATGCTGCTAATGATGTACACGCTTGTACTGTTCGAACTGACCCGGCAGTTCCCAAGCATTCGACCTTGGGTGTTCGGGTTTAGCGTTTTGATCGCGCTCGGTTGCTTGCATTTCGTTGGACGGAATTGCACTGGTGCCGTTCGTTGGTTTGAACGTGTGAACGTTTTGTTTCTCGCCATACTGTTTTACGAGGTAGCTTCGATATGATTCTCAAAGCATACTTGATCGCTGCATATTTTCTTCTGATTGGCTATCACGTACGTGTTCGTCGTGAAATGCTCGGAAATAAAATCCACCGCGTTTATGTGCATTTGGGCACATGTCCAGTAACCGAACCGGTGACGGTTTCAATCGAACGTAGAACAATCGACGTGCTTAGTCTTGTCGATCACAGTTACACAAAAATCATCCCTGCCATTCATGGCGCACATATGGAAGTTGACGCAGTATGAACGCAAACGCAAAAGCACAGCCGCAAGAAAACGCACAAGGCCCATTCGTGGTTCCGTCTTCGATCAAACCGCTGCATTTCTACGGCGGCATGCAACCGATGGAACCGCAAGTCGGTGAATTCCTGTTCAACCTGATGTTGAATAAGGAACTCGGTGCGACTGTTTACGACGACATGCAGAAAGATGAACTGTTCCATTTCATGGTCGGCGTGAAACGTGCCGAAGTTCTGGAAATCAAACTGTCGAAAGCCGTAATGGTCATGATCGCCATCGTTTCGCGTGGCCCCGGCGCTGTGATTCTTTATCTGCATGCTGTGCACCAAAAGCAATTGCGCTTGAAGGAAATGGGTGAAGATCGCGACGTGGAAATTACCGATTTCTGCGAAATGTTCCCCATGGGTTTCCCTGATGAAGAAACCATGACCCGTGCATGGGACGCGCAGAAAGATTTGCGCCCGGATGTTCGCGGCCCGGATAACCTTCTGGATATGGCGCACATTTTCAAAGCGTACTATTCCGACCCACAACTGTAAAACAAACCTACGGCCCCCTACAGAGGATTATCAACATGGCAGCGCTGCATTCTGTTCGTCACTACCACTACATTTTCACCGCTCGCGTTGGGCACGGTGACAGCTTGGCCGTTTCCAAATTCGAAGCACACGTTTTTGCACTGTGTCGCGAAGAGGCGGATTTGCTTTTCAACAAAGAGGCGCCGCTGGTGCACGTGATGTTGGGAGTTGAAGATAAAGGCGTTGCGCGCCATTTCATGATCGCGGGCAAACGGTACAACAGTAGCAAATCGTACGTTGCATCTATTGGCAGTTATGTCGAGCCGATGGAAAGTCGTTCGCGTACGCCGTTCACAGATTTTATCAGTCTGTACCGCAGTACAATTGCGGATTGCCCGCTGCTGAGTTTCAAAAAGCAATTGTGGGAACACAAGGCCCATCACATTCCGTCGCCTGAGCAACTGGAAATTCTGGCCGACGAAACCGGCGAGTACGTGGAGCGCATCAAAAGTTTAGCGATGCGTGAGTTTTATGCTTATTCGGTCGGCAAGGCCATAACGCAATACGGTCGCCCTGCAATTCAAAAGATTGTGGGTGATGTGGATAATCTAGAATTGGCCGAACGCGGCTTTCTGGATGATGACGTGATGGACAACCTGAAACGTGCCATCCCGAATTTCGGTGTGGTGCGCCATTACAAAATGAGCGTGGGCGATTTGCTGTTCTTCTACGACATGATGAACGGCACGTTTTCTTCGCACGACATTTACAGCGGCGAGAAAAAGATTACGGACTTCCCGAAAAAAGTTCTGCGCCATCTGTGCACCATTGATTCGCGGTTTGCTGAATTAGCCGCGCAAGAAATTTAATCCATGTGGCCCGTGCGTTTTGCGTTCGGGCCTTTTTCACGTAAGAGGAATCCGCGTGACTTTCCCATTTGTCGATTATCTGGATACGCTGTTCGCACCTCACAAAATGGTTAAGCTTTTGACCAAAGCGGAATACGCATCGCTTGAGCGTGTTCGCCGTGGTGAAGCTGGCATTATGTCGCTGTCTGAGAGCTTCCTAGCCGATCTACGGGCGGCGGTAGTGGAGAACTTTGGGGAGAGTGAAGCCCAAACGTTCGACATGCGTTTAACGCGCTGCTACACGGCCTACAACCTGCGCTTTTATGCCGAACGACTGGAAGACGTATTTAATCGTCGTAGCTGGCTGAGTTGGTTGTCTGAAAGTCGCACCATCAGTCCACCGGCACTTACTCGTGTGCAACACATTGTCGGAATCGACGTAACACAGCGACCGGCAGAAAAGAAACGCGGCCAGCCGAAAGCTGGTGAACCTAAACTGAAAACTGTGCGCCTACACCGTTACGAAAAACTCGTGGAGGTTGTGAAGTCGCCAGAAAATACTTTCCGCCTGCAAAAACTCGTCACGAGTTTCAACTTCGCTGATGCGGATTTTTGCATATACCTTTTCAACAAAGAAGATTTCGTCACGATCACCATTGACGAAGACTGCGCGCCCGATTCTGATTTTATCGACGTTGAAACCAACGAAGACAATTTTGTTGAATCTTTCGATTCGTACAAGCAGGCGCTAACGCTAGCCTTGGACAATCTCGAAGAAATTATTGAAGGTCGCGAAGAAGATGAAGAAACGGAGCCGGACACGAAAGGAAAAGCAGTGGCTGTAAAAGGAAAACCAGCCGTACCCGTCGCGCCAAGTGCACGCCTGTTGAGTGCATTGCGGGCGACGGACACCGACGACGTTGAAAATTACGGCGGGTTCAAAACGCTTTCGGCATTCACGTATCACATTCTCGATGTTGATAAATGTGCTGTGCTGCGAATTCGTGTAAACGAAGGGGAGAATAAACCATACACCATGGAAAGCCTGTCCGGGCGTAAACACGGTTCGTTCGCCAGTGAAACGTCTGTGCTTTCTCGTGCGTGGCAAATCCTCGAAGAATTGTTGGAAGAGGATGAGGACGATCTGGACGACGAAGACGAAGAAGATGATCGTCCGCCTACAAAAATCAAAGCAAAGCCTGAGCCGAAAAAAGCAAAGCGTAGTATTCCCGACGAAGATTCCGCTGACGAAGACTATCCGAATTTGTTTAGCGCTTTAACAATTGCACGTTGCCCGCACCTCATGGTTTTCAGTAACCGGCGTTCCGATCTAATGAGCGAGGCAGACGGCGAGGAAGACGAAGTATCCGGCCTGTACGGCACGTTGCGAATTATCGCAGAGCATTCGCTTACGCGCATCATGTCGGCGTATTGGCCGAACTCGTTTGAATTCGATCTGACCGACGAAGACGAAGAGGCACCGGAATTTACGCTGAATGTTGAACCGTTCAAAATTATCTTTGAACATGAAAGCATCACCGTTGTTCAACGTTACAGAAACGGTGAAACTACATTCCGCCAACGCGTGAACGGTTCCCAAACAGTTCGCCAGCGCCTCGACATTGCGATGGGTTATTTCGATACGTGGGACGATGGACGCATTACCACGATGTTGGAAGACACCGGCTTTATGCACAATTCCGGCAACGGTGTTGTGTTCCGCACCGACGACACAGAATTTTCGGTTGTGGAGCGACCGGCTACCCCGGAACTGTTTTATTCGCCTGATGATGTGCAAGTGGATCAAATTGCATCTGACGGCATGTATCATCAGTTGTCGGAATTCCTGCGCGATGAAGTCAACAACGTGCGCGGCGTGCAATTCGGGCACAACGGGGAAAGTCGCTACACGCTGATTCTTTCCGGCGAGTGCGTGATGGATTTGGTGGCCGTTAACAGCCGCACGCGACATGCCGACCATATCCAACTGGTTGCAGATGCGGACGCGTCTACAGCGTTCTATGCGGGCCTGCATGAGGGTGATTTTGACCTCAACAGCTTGCGCAACAAAGGCATGGTCGTAACGGAAACGCCGAACATCGTTACGCTGGAATTCAATTACATGAACAAAGGTTTCCTTGTTCACATTTACCAATAACGAATTCGGGGCGTGAAATATCGCCCCGGCTTCTGCTGGAGAATTGAAATGCAAATTCTTATGGATATCCCTGACGCAGAATTGCGTGAGTGTTTGGCACGTGCTGAGAAAAACGGCACGACCTGCGAAGAGGAAATTATTGCGGGCATTCGTGCGGGTCTGGTGAAAGCAAAAGCACCCGACGACAAATTGAGCGTCACCGAGTTGTTTGACCGCTTGGCGAAAAACATAAAGGCGATACCACTCGGTTCGACTTTCACGATCAACGACGTAATGGGCGATTTGGGAATTTCGCCGAGCCTCAAGAAATCGCTGGGCAAAGTTATGGCCGTTGAAGCGATTGAACAAAACGGTTTCATCCGCCACGGCAAGACGCAACAAAATCTTTCGACATACAAACGCGTAGCAAGCGCGTAATTCTGCAAAACACAAGGGAGCATACAATGCGTTTTCATTCGGCAATGGCCTCGATGGCATCCAACCATAACCACACGCAGCAATTTGCGGAACGCATCGGTTGGGATAAAGCCCGTGCCGAAGCTGCACTGCTTGCGTACGCGACTGGTGCATATTTCCCCAACCTTGAGGAACTGCGCGCTATGGGCGCCGGGGATAGCCTGCTGTGGGCCTACAAGCTGGCCGTTAACGCATATCACGTAAACAAGATTATCGAAGCTGGCGGCGGGCCGCGCCTTTATGAACTGTTGCAGAAATCGACCGTTGATAAATGGCGTGTCGGTAATGCAATGCCGTCCGGTCGCAGCAAAACGAAAATCGAAGCAGAGTTTGGTGTGAGCCTTGAAGAGGTTCCGCCTGAATGTATTTTCCAGTACGTACCAACGAACGGAAAAATTCGTTTGGATTTGCGCCGCAATTTAATGTGGCTCGAAGATTTCCGCGTGGCGCTAGTTCCCCTGAGTGAGAACAGCTACGCCGTAACGCTTGAAGCAATGCAGCATGGCTTTGTAGACGCTGCAAGAAACGCCGATCTTGTTTTTATTGATCGTGGCGATTTCATGAGAGCTGAACCAGCATCGAAGGTGTATATTTATTATGCGAAGACATGAACGGTATAAATCGTAATAGAGCCGACACCGGATGGTTGATTGCCAAGGGATACGAAGTCAACATTCGCAAATTTCTTGATCGTGATTATGGTGGAAGTGCCGAAGCACACACCGCAGCTAAACAGGAATTGCGTGCCGCGACGGGAACGTTGCGAAAGCAAGAAACGAAGGTAAGAAGCAACAAGAAAAGTTTGGATATTGTGGGCATCACGTATTACACCGTGGTGGACGGGAAACAAATCAAACACCGGTTTGCAGTGTGTGACCCTGCGACCGGCAAACCTCGGATTGTCCATATAGGCAATCAGAATACTTACACAAAGCATTGGGAGACAAAGCTAACCAAAGCTAAATCCCTACGCGAACAATTGGTGCAGGAGCACAGACAACGATGAGTGCAAGTGAATTGGTTCCGATGACGTTCGATCAATATTTTTCGATCAAGCTGGGCCTGCCACAAAACGAATTGCCGACATTTGCTTATCGCGTCATGAACGAATTCGGCGTGTACGACGATGAGCAGTACGGTAGCATTCACGCAAACTTTCCAGTAGGTTCATACGCGCCTGACGTGTTGGCCGATCATCTGCAAAACTGGATTGCACAACAACTGGAAATTGAAAAACGTTTTGTGCGTGTCGAAGTTTTGTTGGGCAAGCCGTTGCTCGTGGAATCCGTTTTGGATTATGTTCACGGTTATATGGATACACTTGTTGTCGCAACCGGCGTGCAACTTTGCTGTGAGGGCCACGTCGGTCTGTATACGGTGAGCCGTCAGTATCGCCCAACGCCCGATAGTGATATCTGCAAATTCGCGGGCGACATTCACGCACTACGCAAACGCAACGACGAAGGCAAATTGTTTGCCGTCGATCCAAGCAAACTCGTTGCGGGTGAATGGTCTGGTGAAATGCAGAGCGTGAGCGATTTGGTGGCGAAGTGGAAACACATGTTCGTCATGCCGAAACCGAACGTACCAAAGCACAGCCTGATGGGTTATTACCTGCACGTGATGGCGTGGTCGAATTTCGATACGCATATTCGTAGCGTGATTCACAAAAAGAACAGTCTGGAAATCACGTTGGGTAATTGCTGGATCACGTTTGAACAGCGTGAGAAAACATTGAAAGCCACGTTCCACACCAACGTCAACGAAACCGGTATTGGTGACGTGCGCCACTACAGCGCGCAATCGCCAAAAACCATCGACGCAGGATTGGCTGACGTGCTGGCCGTTGAACGTTTCGGTTATCAGACGCATTTGGGTCACTACAGCCGCGACAACCGCACGCAGTACGATTACACAAAGCTTCTGAAATGGTTCAAGGCGCAGGCGAAGAAATTGGGTCGTACCGTTCTCGATTATTCGTCGGGTGACGATCACGTTTACGAAATCATGTGGCCGAGCGGCACGCATGTTCTGGCGCGGTTGATTATTCGTTTCGTTCACGCGGAAATTGAAATCGACGTGGGCGATGACAAATGGAATCGTTTTCACCTGTACCACAACACGTGCGAACAGGAATCCATGAATGCCGCAGAAATGCATATGCAGGATTCCATTCGCCGCGAACTCAGTGGTGAATAATCGTGGTCAAGATCGTGGAAATGCCTAAACTGTTTTTCAAGTGTACGCATTGCGGTGCGACGTGTGAGGGCGAAGATCAAGATTTCATTTTGCAACACACTCGCCCGCCCACGTGGCGCATCATTTGTGCGTACTGTTTTCTCACGAACACCGTTAGTCCTCAACCACTGATTTCAAAATACGTAGGAGCGCTTTGCTAATGGCTGACTTCCACAACAACATCATGTACGAAGCTTCGCAACAGGGCGTCAAGGTGCGGCGGGAAAACGGCATTTACTTTGTCGAAGGTTTTGAAATCAAAGCGCTGAAAGACAAGCTGCGAATTTCCGGTTACGTTTACGTGAACAACAGTCGTGGTTTGCATCTGCTGTTTGAAACTACCAGCGTGGAATACGCGAACCACGCGCTGCGCCGTACATTCATGGTTAGCAAAGAAATCAGCCGCATCAAAGATTTCGAAGCGTTCCGCAATGACTCGCGTATCCACGTGCAGATTGAGTTGAGTAGCCACTGTACGCACACGTACAGCAATTTCATCGTGCAAAATAGCAAGTACGGTAATGCGAAGTTCTGGCAGACCCCGTGTGTTGAAATCGGTGCCCGCTACTACGTACCTTGCACAAACGACCGACACGAACGGTATTTGTGGATCGCTAACGAAACGTACACTGAACGCCGCTTTGAAGATGTGCGCAAGTTACCGGACGCACTCGATTTCACGAAGATGCGCAAATTCGCAGACCGTGATTTTGAAAATGGTGCAAACATCAGCGCCATCGACAACCTGTATAAAGTCGGTCTGCGATACAACATCAACATGGTGCGCGTGGATCGTGTTGAGCAGTACGACGAAGACGCACAGGAAGTGTTCAAGCAATACGGAATTCCGTTGCCGCCAGATAAAGTGGAAACTAACTATATCGTGGTGAAGGAAACGAAACCAGAATTCACGCCGGGTGTTGTAAGTCCGTACGTTCTCGCCAGCTAAGGAAAGAAAAATGGAACAGAATAGTGTTACGAAATTGCTGGACGATGTAGAAAGCCTCATCAAAGATATGGAGGATGGCTACAAGTCGCCGAAGACCCGTGCGGAAGACGCCAGCAAAGTGCTCAAGCAAGTCCGGGCGGTTCGCAACGAAATGGATGCAGCTACTTTGGTGCTGCACTACAATAAAACGTACTGGATTTTCTGGACGAACGATACGTTCAATGCCAGTGTGGGTTTCAGTATTTCCGATGCGTTGTCGAGTCTCGGTTACAGCGCCGGTGCAGTTCAAGCAATCGACTTCTACACGTTCCAACCAACGGATGCACAGATGGCACAAAAGGCGCCGCTGTTTCCTGATGGTGAGAAGAGTAAAAAGTTTGTGTTGCAGGCATACATTGAAGGCATTCACAGACACTTCAATAAGCTGAAAGATAGCGTGATTGAAAAAGATTACGTGCATGCACTGGAAGATTTCTACGTCGCGTACATCGACAATCTGGTGCTGACCAAAATGCATCCACGGGAAAAAGCGGAATTCATGGAACTGCATCTGACTTTGGTGCGCAACATGAACCCGCAAAGCCGTCACGGCAAAATGTATTTCGAACGTTTTTACGAACGTAGCGAAGACGGCGCACTGCATCAAAAACTTGAACCGTACCCAACCGAGGGCGACACCAATGCGTAAGACCTACAACACGCTCACTAACGCCAATCACAGCGAAGCGGTTTTTATCATCGGTGGCCTCATCGGTAATCGCATGCGTCAAAACGAATCGGTAATTGTCGTTTGGCGTGAAAGCGAACCAATGCCCGATATGCTGAAAGGCGAATTGAATCAGCGTTTGCGTGAAGACGTACGCCTTGCCGTTTTGACTGGCGTTGGTGGCGTTGACGAAGCTGTCGAGTTTTACGCAGAACAGGGTAGCGTGCACGTGATTTATTACATGCCCGGTTTCTGCAAACACGCGGATATCGAAAGCGAGCAGAACCAAATGCTGGGCCTGCCCGTGCGAATTCAAAGCGACACTATCCGCCGACAAATTCGCGATCCCCGCGTAAACACCGTAACGCTGTTCGTTGATAAGGAAGACGAAAATGTCTGACCATAAAGCACCTCTGATTATCGTGGGCCAAACCCACGCAGGTAAAACCGTAACGCTGGCGGCTGCTGCTTTCGAATTCTACGCAGCCAATGCCAACATTGATAACGTCGTGATTTTCGTACACGACGAATGCGACCCGAAACAACTGGCTGAATATCTCGCGGCGAAATCGCAGAACACCGGTATTCAGTGGGCAGCAACCGAACGCAATGAAGAACTCGATCATTTCTTTTACGCGACCCCGGTGGATGCTGCTGCACTGTGTGACGATTTCCGCGCACGCAATGTTCACCTGTTCATTGATTGCGTTGGTCAAACCAGCATGAGCGTTGACCACGACGGCATGCGCGTTGCGTTCCACGGCGTTGACGGCGAATTGCTGAATGGCCTGATGGATACCGCGCATTTGCAAGGCGTCACTGTTTCGAACTGGGGCGGTTAAATGCAAATCATTGATTACGAAAATGCAGTGGTCGATTTGATGCTGAAAGACAACGAAGAGCGCGTTCAAATTTCGCTGTTCGTGGACTCTGAGCGTGATTCAGTGAGTGCAACTCGTTACATGCTGCGCCGTATGGGCGGTGTTATCGGTGCAACCTTGAACGAAGAACAGCGAGCCGAAATTGTTCGCCGTTCCGACAAGCTCAAAAACATTCACTATTCGACACCGGAATTCGCTGCGTCGTCGTTGCGTAAACTTCGCGTAGGCAACACTAAGCCTATTGCGGTTTATGTTCGTGCGTTCATGAGCGATCATAGCACGCCGGGTTTGCTGCAAAGTCTGCAACACGCTGACCGACTGGTGTTCATGTCGATCTGAGAAATACTGTAAAGGGAAAGGGTAGTAATCACGCTACCCTTCAACCCTTTGAGTATTTGAAATGAAATATCCTGAATTCATTCTGGCTATCCAAAATCGCTATCTGCAAGAACTGTCGTGGGTGAATGCGAATAACCAAATCGCAACCCTGAAACAAGGATTCAACACTGTTGACCTCGACACGTTTCTGCGCGGCGTACAGGGTGGCCTGACCATCGGCCAACGTGAAGACCTCGACGAATCGAAACACTGGGGCGAATCGCACAAAGGTAATCGCGATTTCCGTCAATGGCTGAACTACGTTGTAATTGAAAACTCTGACGGTACGATCAACCCGTACATGCGTGCACGTGAAGGCGCAGCAACCGGCGAAACCGATTTGCACGGTCGCGGTTCTATTGCACCGGGCGGGCACACCGATGCTGAATACATTTGTTTCAGCGCGGGTAGCGTTCTGGATTCGCTGCATACTGCACTGCGAAATATCGTTGCGGAATTGTGCGAAGAATGCGCGTTCTATATCGACGGCGAACGCATCGTTACCCACCGTTACGAAAAAGTGAATGGCGAGTGGGAACGTCGCGAACTGGTTGCAAACCTGAATACGCTGGCGCTGTTCGGCGCGCTGCATTTCGAAGGCGTGATGTTCGACAACAGCGATAACGTTGGTCGTCTGCACCTCGCAATTTCGTGGCGTTTCGTTCTGCACACTGGCGTAACCATCGGACAAAACGAAGCAGGCGTCGATTTCATTCCGTCCGTGAAAGTACCTGAACTGTACTCGACTTATCCGGGCGTTACTTTCGAAAACTGGTCGAAGATTTTTGCAGAACATTTGCTGCTGAATCCTGAACCGTCCGGCACCGATGTATTGGCGTCGTGGTTGCACGGTCGCAGCGGCGTATAAGTTTCAAAATCGGGCGTGGCTTTTTAGCTGCGCCCTTCACTAGGTACAAGGAAAAATACCATGCTCAAATGGCTGTTGAGTTTCTTCGGTTTCAAACCCAAAAAGGTTGAAGTGGAAAAGGAACGATTCGAACCGAAAGTTTCGCGTGATGATTTCTGCACGCCACAACGTGCACGAGAAATGCAGGCGCGACAAGATTTCAATTTGCGTGAAGAGTCTGTGCCGGAACATCAACACAAAACGTACATGATGCCACGGCGTGCGCGTTCGGTTGAAACCATGCGTACCAGTGCAGCGAAGCCTAACCCGCCATCGCGTCCAAGTTCGGGCGCTACGCCAAGCCGCGTACATGACGACCACTTTTATTTGAATCAGGCGGTGCTGCATTCGTCGGTAATTGACGATACACCGTCACGCCGCAATGACGTGTGCGAACCTACACGCAGTTACGAATCCCCGTCGCGAAATGACAGCTACGATACGTCGCCGTCTTACGATTCACCTTCTAGCCCGTGTGATTAATATGGCACTCAAAATTCGATACCGTTGGCAGGAATTGTTAGACGGTGATGGTGTTGGCGAAAATGCGCTGTACGATCCTCAACCGCAATCCGAAGGCATGTTCGCAAAAGAACTGAATCCAAGCGCTGGCGGTTTCGATAGCGAAGCGGATGCAGTGCGTGCGCTGGAAGAATGGTTGCGCGATCGTCGTGATTTCGGCAAATACATTTTGGTCAAAGTTTATTCGGGAAGCTAGCGCGTGGCGAAGAAAGAGAAAAAAGTCATTCACTACAACTCATACGAGAACGCGCAGCTTTCCGCAATGTGGCCTGCGCCGTACGAGTACAAAGGCATTTACTACAAATGCGTTGAACAGCATTTCGTGTTCATGAAACTGCACAAGTCCGAAAAGGAATTGCGTGGTAAAACCATGGCGTCCTACGATCCGTACAAGATGAAACATTTCGGCAGCAAGAAAGCTGGCGGAAAGGAACGGGAAGATCAGGACACGAAATGCATCGACACAATGCGCATCGCAATTCGCGAATCGTATATGCAGAATCCGCACCGGTTGATTTATCTGCTGAATACGAAAGACGCGATCCTGATTCATCGTGCCGATTGGGACGATAAATGGGGCGACGGCAAAAACGGAAAGGGTGCCAACATGCACGGCATTCTGACCATGGAATTCCGCGACAAGATGAAAGGCGTGGATGTTTGGGAAGCGTGCCGCAAGCACAAGATTACGGAGAGTAAAAAGTGAGTGATAAAACCCCATTCTCGGAATGCCTCGGTTTGTTCCGCAGTCACTGCCACCTGACACAACGTTCGCTGGCGCAGGCGATGAAAATCACCGATGGCAACATCAGCAAAATCGAACGCGGTATTGCCCCGCCGACCATGGGCTTCGTCAACAAAATGTTTGACGCGCTGCAAATGGAAAAGAGCGGGCACTGGTACGACAAATTTGTGGAAGCTTTGCTGCTGACACGAGGCAAGGTGACATTCGAATTCGGCAATCTCAAGTCTAAGCAGATTCAGTTGCTTAGCTACCTGAATACGAACATCGAACAATTGGACGATGATACGTGTGACGAATTGATCGACCGCATCATTCATTCCAAGATCAAAAAGGTATCGCAATCATGAGTCTGCAAAAAGCTTTCGGTCAAGCAGTCTTCAATGTAATCGGAGCCATCTTTCCGCAACCGAATGGCGTTGGTTTGGTTATACACGACGACGTTTCCAAGCTGTTCCTGTTCCGTTTCAACGGGCGACCACAACAGCAAAGCGACACGGTTTCCGATCTGGCTGAAATGGCGATTCGCGAAGTCGAGAAATGGATTCAGGAAAAGATTGCAGAAGGTGGCGGTGTGTATTACACGCACACATTCAAGGGCCAACTGAGTGCACGGCAGGCCGAATGCTTCCCGCTGCTGGATCGTCCGCAACGCATTGAATTTTACGCAGACACTTTCCGCAAGGGTATTGCCAAACTGCGCAAAAGCTACGGGGTAGATCATGGTTGACGTGCACGACGTTACCCGTGCAATGATTAGCCTTGCGAAAAAGGAGGGCGCCACATCGGCGTCCGTCCTCAAAGGTTTGCACGATGGGTTTCCCGGTGTTCCGAAAAAACAAATGGGTAAGCTGGTGCAGAAAGCTTACGCACAAATTGCAAAGGCGCAGCCGAAATGAAATGTCCTTATGAGCAACTGGGTGGTAAATCGCAAAAGGTATGTTTCGTTCCGATTGACGTTATCAATCCCGATGGTAGTAAGACTCCGGCCACGATGAAGATGCCCGTAGCCGCCCTCGAAAAAATCAAAGATTTGGCAGCAGGCAAAGGGAAGAAAAAGGGAATGAAAGATAAATTGCCGAACATGCAAAACGTACCGTTGCGCAATGCCGATGCACGCCGTATCAAAGCCGCGTTTAACCCTGTGCCAGACAGCGAAGAAAAACGAAAGCAGTTTGTCAATGAGGATGATAAGCCTACGGGCGAACGTCTTTCTGATATGCCGTTAGACCCGTCGCTGTACGCTTTTCGTGGTAAGAAACAAAACGGGCCACGCAAAGATTATGATGGGATGGTGCTGCGCAATTACCAGCAACCGCCACGCCAAACGGATTCCAATCACGAAATGACGGGCCGTTTCACACCGTTTGATAAAGATGAAATCAAGGCGTTTCTTGATCGTATCCGAGACGTACACCCGAACGACGAAATGTTCATGGCCGGGGATTTCGCAGACGGTTCTGGAATCAAGCGTGTCAGCGCTCCAAAAGTTATGCACGTCGGTACGCCAACCGGTCGCACACCACCGAATTACGAATCCCTGTTGAGTGAGCAAGTTCGTGAAAACTGGCGTCGTATTCAAATGGATTTCGACGTGGACGAACCCAACGAAAACGGGCACCGTCAATTTCTTCCGTTTTTTGCAGAAGCTGCTTTCCGTGCGGGTCGTGACATTGGAAAACAAAACCTGAGTCACACACTGTTCCGCCACCAACTGGAAGCGTTGCGTGACGTGCTTGCGTGCGGTGAAGGCGGAATCGGTATGACCTGTTTCGAAGACAACGGTAAAATGGCGTTTGATTTCGAAAGCAATCTTTTCCGCCCGATGGTGATTAACCCACGTACGGCAGGCCGAAAGTCCCGTGGCGTCGGCGGTCACATGATCCTTGATCCGAATTGGCTGCGCATGGATTACAGAAACAATCCAGATTATCGCCGCTTGAAAGCGTTGTATTCGGGTGAAGAAATTCGCAGCAAACTCAAAGATGAGAAAAAGCGTCACGAAGCGATCTGCACAAAGCTTCTGCATTCGTACAAGAAGCGCCGCAAAGCAGTACGTAAAGTTCTGGATCAAGTTCTGGTCGATTTGAAGAAAGAACGCGAAACCACAAGCGACACACCGCAAGCATAAGGGAAAGAGCATGGCCGGTATTGAAAAGATTTGCGAATTTTCTGGCGAGTATCCCGGTTGGGAAATGTACGGGATGAAACGCAACCATATCCAAATCGACAAGAAGTTTCGCGAACTGTTCAAGGGTGCAGACGCGGAACTGGTTGTCACCAAAATCGAAATCCTGTTCGGCAAGCGCAGCAGTAACGGCGGCTATTCGTACACGATGGTAAACGAGTGGGAAATTCTCGATTACTTCGATAACGATCCGTACTACTGGATGGACTATCACGCCTACCACGAAAAGCGTAAGCCGATGTTCCAGTACACGTATGAGTTGCGTGTGAAGAATCCAGAACTGCAAGGCCGCGTCAAAGGCGTTTATCTCAACTGGTGCTTTGACCTGCACACCACGAAACGCAAACTGAAACGCATGATCGGCCCCGGCCTGAAAATCCGCAGTGAAGTGCGTTCACGTACTCGCGTTATGAAAGACTGGGCGAAAGACGTGGTTGCACAAAACACGGCACGCAACGACATTCGCGGGAAAGGCAAGTCCACGTCGTGTGTCGTCTAACGCATCCTTGAATTTGGAAATAAATAATGTCAAGTCTCAAGTTGTACCATAGCACCCTCGATGCACACCGCGCACAACTGGACGTGGTTAAAGAATACCGCAGCGCGTCGTTTGAATTCGTGATCGACCAACTGAATTTGCGTGGCGTTTACGAATACGTGCAGCGACCGGAATTCGCAACCAACCTCGGTTATCACAATACCGGCCACTGTATCCGTATGGCTATGCGTGCGTACGAGATTTACCAGTTGGAAAACATGCATAGCTATCTGGATCGCAAATTCGACGAATACGAATTACCGACTCTGATTCTCGCCGCGTTGTTCCACGACTTCGGCCACACGGGTACGCGACCGGATATCAACAATATCGAAATCGCGGTTGCAGGTTTGCGTGCGTACGATGGTGCTATGCCGTTGCCTAAGCGCTGCATTGATATGGCCGAGCGCCTGATTCGTGTTACGGAATTCCCGTTCATCCACGAACCGCAAACCGAACTGGAAAAAATCATTCGTGATGCGGACATGATGGAGAGTTTCGAACCGTTTCACATCGCGACAATCCTGTACAACCTACGCAAAGAACTGAAAAGTGTGCAGGGTGACGTGAGCGTGAAAGAGGCCGCAGCGATGCAGGAAAAATTCGTTTCCCACATCGAAATCCTGACGAACGCCGGACGTGCCATTTGGGAACGCACGAAGCCTTTCATGCTCGATTCTATGTGGCGCCACGCGGAGATTGCACCAGAATGAGAACTCAAGCGCAATTGCTGGAACGCCTGATTGGTCACGCGCAAGAAATTGCCGATATCAAATTGCAGGCGGAAATCGAATACGAACGCGATGTTCGCGCTGCCGCTGCTGCACGTGATCGGAAAATCGAAGCTGCTGTGCGAAAGCAGAAAGGTTTGATTAACGAATTCAAAGGCACGGCAACCAACGTCATGATTCAGCAGGGGCGTAATTGGAGTAAACCCATTTACGACAACGGCTGGGCAATGAATCGCAAACTTTTGCGAACGCACGTCACGTTGCCTGATCGAATTATTCTGTGTCCGCAGGGTTTGAAGTTGGAACAGGATTACGAAGATCGTGGCTACACGGAAACCAGTCGCCGCATCGTTGAATGGGCCGACCTGTTGCATTGGCGAGCAGGCAATTTAGAGGCGCTGCCAAAATGGGACACACCATACCACCGGGAAATGAATCGCCCGAAAACGAAAACTGTAAATACGTAGTACAATTGCAATCAGGCGACTACGTTTACGATATCAAATCAACGGAAACAATCGAAACATGCAAAAGCCGAATCAGAGCGCGCCAGTTCAACAAGCACGACGCGCTCAAAGTCAAACGAGTGCTCAAGTGCCGAATCGTCCCGGCCACGTGGGAACGCGTACTGTAGCACCGTGCCCAACGCCGAAAGGTGAAATGGATCGTCTCATGGGAATGTGGGAATCACTATGAATATTACAATCACGCTTTTTCTCGACCAAATGAAGTCGCTGATTAAAGATGCGGAAATTCACAAATGCAGCGTGGACGAAGTAATCAATCGTCGTTTGTTGCAAGCGTTGCCCGCGCCACAACCGAATAGCCCGGAAGTGGTTGCGCAGATGCAGCGCGGCCAAGTGAAGTCGAAACCACACACTAGCGCACAACCTTTTCAATTGATGGGCGGCGTTCCGCTCGCCAATCTGTTCGATAAAATCGTTGCTGCAAAAACGGTTACGGTTGATGATCTGCTGTCGATCATTTTGCATGCCCCGAAAAATCGCATGTTCACCGTACGCGAATTGATCGACGCACTGCACCCTAGTGTTAAAACGTTGATCGGGCCAGCGTTGCAAAAAAGCATTTCGCAACTCTTCTATAAAAAAGTAAAAGCGTTGCCGAAGGGCCGTAGCGTTCGTTACAACGCCTCCGTTTCTCCAATCAAGTATTGGGTTGAAGGCTGATGCGCATGAACGTACAGCTTTGCGATGAAAATCTGACACGGTTGACCGCACGTGTTGAAGACGGTACGTACCCGTCGCTCGACGCCGCTGTAAATGCGTTGGTTAAACAGTCGCTGGATTCGGTATTGCCGAAAACTGTAAAGTACGACAACGACCGGCTGGCTATGGGCTTGGGTGGCAAGGATCAACTGGATAGCGTGTTTGCGTTGATTGTTGAACAGGCTGCGAAATGCGTTGATCTAACACCGTTCCCCGTGTCGCGGATTATTGAGCGTTTGCCTAAAAGCGTTCAAGAATCTTTGACTCCAAACATGCGGCGTATTCTCGGTGGGATGTTCCATCGTCACGCTGCAAAAGTTGATAAGTTCCGTCGAATCGGCTACAGCAGTCCGGCAGTCTACATCTGCACCGATACATTTTCTTATGCGAAGAAAACCTGAGTAAAACATCATGACCAAAGTTTACGCATCGCGTGACCCCGCTGCATTCCCTGCCGAACAAACGGTGCGTGAGCATGGCGGTTTCTACATCGCAACAACGCAAGACGGCGTAATGTTCGCGCAACAAGGCAGCGGATTTGAAATCGTCGCTGTGGTTAACGAAGAACACATCGAAATTTTGCACAACAGCGTAACCACCATGACCTACGACGATATGTTCGATCTGTTGGTTTGGGCCACTCAATAACTGTAAAGGAAAGGTACAATGAAATACGCAATTTTCCGTGACGAACGCGGTAACGAAACCCCGCTGATTTTTGGCAACCACTTCGATACGTCGAAACTGGCGCTGCTGGGCAACGTAGTCGCAGCCGGTGAAGTTCATCTGCACCATTTCACCGCAACGTGCGATGGCTACATGGTGATTGACGAAAAAGAAATCGGCAGTCGCGGATTGAAAGACGAAATTCTGTTGCGTAGTTCTGATTTCATGGGCTTCATCGAAGAACAGCAGATTCAAGAAGAGGACTAAAATGCTGACACGCAAACAGACCTTAGAACGTAAACGTCAGAAGGCACAGGAAGCGGCAAAGATTGAAAAGCTTCTGAAAGACTTGGGACGAACTGACGCGGGCCGTGTTAAAGCGAAACGAAAAGAACGGGATTTGGTCGTGGAACATCGCGACCAGCCTGCAAACCAATACGCCAGTGCACCGCCAATCGAAATCGTTGAGAAAGACAGCATTTTCTTTGAAGAAGGGTACGAAGAAAGAGAAGCTGTTGCGCAGCGGGAAATTGCGCGCAAGAAAAAACGAGTTGGTGTTCTGGTTAACAAGTCGGGTTATCAATACATTTCAGAAGAAACTGACCTGACAACGCTGGGGAAAAAGTGATGGAAGACACGAAACCGTTGGCACCGCCGCTATCTAAAGCCCGAAGGGTACAGATTGCAGAAAGCATTGCGCGCAAGCGTGAAGCCAAGGGCCGCACGCTGGAAATGTTGGAACGGTTTCGCAAAGACATTGCACCGGGGCGCGATGCGGAATTGGTGAAAGCCTGTTTGCGCATTAGCAGGAAAATTGTTGAACTGAAACAGAAGTGGGTGCCGCAGTTTTTGTTCGCGCAAACGGACGGGCCGCTGTTCCACGTCGAGGACAGCAGTGAAGCAATTCTCTACAACTACATACCTCGCACAGACAAAAACGTTTACGTTGTTTACGAACGCAATATCGTGGTGAACTACACGGGGCTGGTAACACGGCTCAAGAATTGGAGCGCCGTGGAAATTCCGAACGACTGCGAATTCGTATGCAACAATGTGCAGGTATTTTCTACAGACCTAGTGTCTACACGCGATACGCTATTGGCTGAATTGTTCGCCGAGCGAATTGATTTCTACTCTAAATACAAGCGTTAAGGAAAGCGACATGACCACAACAACAGACCGCGATCAAGCAGAAGTAATTCCGGTAATTCGGGATGAGCACGGAAACTCGGAACCGTACGTGAAAGAAACAATTGAGGATACCAACAAACGGCGTCCGCAGTCGGAACTGGATCAGGACATGAAAGAGCGTTTGAACAGCCGTCGTATGAAAGCGATTGCTGCGCGAACTGGGCGCATTCTGTTGTGGGTTATTTTGATTCTCGCGCTGTTGGCGTCTGCTGGCGCTGCGCTTTACATGAACATCGACAAAATCGTTACCGATTACGATAAGTACGGCAGCGACAAAACGGATTGCATCGCGAAAGTTGGCGAGCGCACCATTACCGGCACGCGCAGTTATTCCTATCGTTACATGACGGTACTGGGTTACAAAATTTTCATGACGCCGCAAAGCGAAGTGGAACAAGAAACACGAATTGATGTTAACGGCAACGGAATGACCATCCTTGCAACACGTGACGGTAAAGCCACTGAGAAATACGTCATTTCGGATGGCGAGAAAGAACGCCGTTTGTTGAAGCCTGCCGATAGCTACACGTTCTTTATGGACGGTGGAAAGAACACGGCAATTCTCGCGTACAACCAAATTTGCAAGTAAGGGATTTTTCATGACTGAATCAAAGGGAACACCTTTCCGCCCACGCATCCCGGATAATCTGCGCGATGAAATGCGAGAACTGACCGGGCACCAACCGCGCCAAATGAACGACCTTGCAATTCGCTACATTAAGGAAGGCATTGAGCGCGACAAAGCGGCAGCGGCTGTTGAAGAAATTCAACCCGAGTGATCGGCAAACAAATTTGCAAGTAAGGGCATCACGTGACTACAGTTTCCGAATACGCAGAAGATAACAAAACGCTGGCGCAACACATTGTCAAAGCCATGTTCAAACACGGCACGCCGGTAACGGTCAATCAGGAATTAACCGTCGATCAAATCGCGTTCCTGAATCAGTTGAAACCGTGGCCGTCGAAGGCTGTACCACGTCAACCGAAACAGGCTGTTTATTCCAGCCGCATTGCTGACAAATTCGTGGTGCGTTTGCCGGATGGTTTGCGTGAGCGTATCCATAGCATTGCCAACACCAAACACCGCAGCATGAATTCGCAAATGATTCACTGGCTGGAATTGTGTGTTGCACTGGAAGAGAAAAGTGAAAACGGTTTTACCGAAGAAGATTTGCAGGCGCTGATGGGTGTTGATACACAGCCAAGCATTATCGTTCCGTACCAGCCAGTAAACTACACACCGGCACCCGGCGTTCCTGTGCGTGTGAAGCATGACGGTGGTGTGTGGGTTCTGCGCAAATACGTTGTGCGTGACGGTGAAGCAATCGCAATTCTGGAACGTTTTTCTGAACTCGGCGAAGAATCATTGCTGGACGTTGGAATCGACCAATTGGAGCCGGTGTGAAAGAACCTGAATTCCTTGTTATTCCGGGGCCGGTCACTAGCCAAACTGATGGCGACCGGCACTATGTGAACGCATGGCGTCTGATGGATTTGTTCGGCGTGCGGGAATCTGAATGTGTGATTTTGAAATCTGCATTCATGTACAAGAAATATGAAGGTTTGTATTTCCTGACACCGCAATACGACGGTGATTATTCACTGCCCGACGTTACAGAAGACCCATGCTTACCGTATCAGCCTAGTTCGTCCATTTGCGAAGCGGCCACCATTGACACGCTTGCATTCCTGACCAAACTTATTCCGGTGTGACCATGAACGAAAACGAATTTGAATATGCGTTGAACGGCAAAGAGCGCCAAACGCTTTGGGGTTATCAAAATCCAGAATTCAACGAAAGCAGTAAGGGCGTTACCTTCGACGCCTTTGTGACCCCGGAAAGCGTAGTTCCGTATCGCTACAGCGAAGGCCGCACGCACTGGCTGAAAGATAAAGGTTCTGACCGCCAGTGCATGAATTACGTGTTCCGTTTGGTCGGTGATATTTCCCGGCAAGATGAGCAACTGAAATTGATTGGCGATTTCACGCACTCGCTTCCGCACGATTGGGAAAAATACCACGTCGCATACCGTTCGCTGGGCGATGAGATTTATTCGAAGGGCGCAATTCGCACTTTCGTTTATCGCGTGTACGAAAACGATCCTGACCGGTGCAGCGAACACCCTGAAATGTTGGTGGGCACGCCTTCGGGAATGTACCACTGTGGCGTTTGTATGGAAATGGTTGTGGCCGGTGTGCCGCATCCTACGAAAACGCAACTGCGCCAGTTCCACGACGAATTGCTTCAAGATATTCGCGATGAACCATCCGACAAAATGGTTGCTGTGCAAGAAATGAAACCACGTACCACTGCGCCAGAAGATGAACCTGTGCAGAAAGTCGTCGGGCGTGATATTAGCAAAATCGTTCCGGGCCAATTCAGCGATGTTCCAGTGAGTTTGGAAAACGTTGATTCGTTGGTCATGGCTGACGCAGAATGGTCGGCGACTGATCCTGAACAGGCATTGAACCGCACGGCAAAACGTCGTCTGGAATTCCGCAAACGTGAAGAGCAAGATGCACGCAAATGCAAAAAGACCGGCGTGTTGATGCGGCCGGATTACGTTGATGCAGAATTCGAAGTCATTCATCCGGTCGTTAGTGAAGACCAGAAAATGATGTTCGATTCACTGTCGGATATGATTCGTGTAAATGCGAATTTGGTTGGCACGCAGTGGGATACCACGATGGCTAATCTGCGCAATTACTGGGAAATGAAAGAAGTCTGGCACGGCGACGACATTACGCCGCCCGCACAAAACAGTACGCACATGGCAGGCAAATTCCTGTTGCGTATGGCGATGCTCAACGAAGACGCTGACGAAAAGATCGGTGCGCCTTTGTGTACGTATGACCCGGACGGAATTGTCAGTTTGTTTTGGGCGGTGCACGGCGCGGATTATGTTTCGTTCGCGTTCTATCCTGAGCAAGATCAAATCGTGTACTACTTCCACACGGTTGACGGCAATCAGTCCAGCGGTTCTATGTTGCCTGTCCATGAAAGCGATCTGAAAAAAGCTTTCGTACTCATTCAAGAATTCGGCGGCGGCAAAGATGCAGAGTATTAATCCGACAAACAAGGACACGTCGAAATGAAACTGAGCGCAGCAGACCAACGTGATGCAGACGGCCCTAACCATATGCTGTTTCGCGAACAGCGTGGTGGCCTTGCCGAAAGTATGGAAACGGTTGTTGTGATCGGACGTAATCGCAAAGCGGTTGCCGCATGGGCACGCGTTCTGTTGCGAGAATCGAATCTGTTTTCTCGTGAAGACGTTCAAGCGATGACGCCGGAACGTGTAAAGTGTGAATTTTATACACGTGATGAACGCATCGGTTGGGATACGTATTTGCTGACCAGCGACTTCGAACACTTGCCCGTTATCGGCTACTGCAATAAACCTTTGGTGGACTGATGAAATACGTAATCTTGGAAGGGACGCACGAGCGCACGGGAGATACACACGAAGTTCCGTTTATTTTTCCGGGCATCGTGAATCACAGCGATTTCAAACGGTTCCGCCGTTATGAACATTTGCGCGACGTGGAAATCGTAGCGGCTGGTTTCGTATCGTTTGCCGGTGATGGGGTTGCGTACTGCGAAGGCCGTAGCGAATCGCTGAAAATGGAATCACGCGGAGACATTGACGCCGAAATTATCAACCGGGCCAACCGCCACTGGAACAGTACGGTGAAAGATGAACCAATCGAACAGCAGTAATCTACCGGGTACGCATCAAGATATTTCAAAGCTCGATCCTGCTGAACTCGTGATGCCTTACCGCGTCTTGGAGAAAGACGGTAAGTTTTATCCGCAGCTTTTCAAAGTCAATTTCGGCACGGAGCGTAAAGGCCCCGTTCGCTACGACACTGAGGACGGCGCCCGTAAGTTTCTGAAAAAGCAGGCTGACCATCGTGTGTTAATCAGCGCGCAATATTTCAAGAAACATGGCAAGCCACACAACGCGGTTGTTGAACACGAAAAAACGTGGGCTGAAAATATTCATAGCGCGCCGCTCGTTGTTGAAGAATCCACACCTGTTGTTGAAGAACCGAAAAAGCCGTACCGCTACAACCCGATGCAAATGAAATACGTCGTGATTAAAAGCGAAGACCGTAACGGACGCACACACGAATTGCCGGTGATGTTTCCGTATGTCCTCGTACACAAAGAAATGAAGGAATGCGTCTGGCGCGCCCTCATGGAATCCGACCACCGTTTTATCGAAGTCGTTGGTGCGGGTTTCTGTACCGTAGAAAACAACGTTGTAAAATGCTATGGCGAATCTGAATCGTTGGGTATCAGTTCCCGTGGCAAACTCGACACGCAAGCTTTCGACCGCTGCGAGCGATCCGAAACTTCCACTATTGTAGAGAAATAAAAATGAGTAAAAAGATTCCAGCTTTACCGCAAGACGTTGTAGACCTGTTGCTTTCGTCCGGCTATGAATCGCTACGCCGCCGAAACGATGGAACCACCTCGCTCATGCGACACAAACAGCACAAAGGCAAAACCGTGGGTTCGCGCCAATCAAATTTATGTGCGAGTATGTACGTCACGGCGCCGCACGTGGGGATAGAAACTGTTTTTGCCTACAGCCGGGAAGAGCTGGAATCAGTTTTACAAAATGTCAAAGCGTGTGAGGAAGTCCTCGACGACACCGTGCATAAACTCGCACTTGAAGTATTCAACCACTTCCACAAAAACAACGTCAACGTGATGATGAACCATCCGCGTCACGGCGTTTTCGAATTCTACACGCACAAAACAATTTCCTCGGTTAAACTCTTCACGCTGTACGGGGAAGTGGATCGTTTCAACGAAGTGGAAATACGTGCGATGGGGCCACGCAACAACACTGGCCCGATTGCAAATCTGGACGAAATGCTCAAAGTTTTCAAAGAGTGGGCAGAGTACGGCGACACCACGGCCCGCGAATGTCACAGCGACCGCACGATTACGTTGGATTCTCTGGAATATCACATTTACGCAATGCTGTATCGCGGCCTGAAAGATATCCAGATGCACACGTACTACGTTCGCAAAGTTGTTGAAGATGACTTTTTGCAGAACCTGATCGACCGTCACGAAAATGCGGACTGGCGTAAAGAACCGCACACCGCGCACACCATCACGTGGAAATTGAATCAGGAAGAATGCGAAGAAATAGAAGGGCTGCACGCATGAGCAGTTTTAACTCTGAGGTTTTCGCAAACATTCTGATCGGTGTGGGCTTTAAAGAAATCGCTCGGCCTAATACCATCTGCCGTCGTTTCTCTTTGCGCAGTGCCGAAGGTTTGGAATTAGCACAAGCCGACCTCGACCACAAAGATGCAACTACGCTGTGTTTCATGCAGCAGGAATTTGATTGGCGTCCAAAAGTCGCGGGTATGTTGCGGTCGGAAGATGAACTAATCCCGTCGTATCGCAAATGGTTGAAGCGTCATATTGACGAAGCCATTCACGTGCACCACGTCGGCCTGCGCATTGCTCGCCATATCGGCACGCTGTACGAAAATACGATTTACAAAGTCGTACGTTTCCACGAATTCAATATGCCCGTTGTGGAAATTCAATTCGAAGACGGCGATGGCTTTTTCACCCTGCAAAAGTATTCGATTTGTGTGGCCGACGAAAACATGGTTGTCAACGCACACATCGCCGGTCGGGCCTCTCGTTACGATTCGGATATTTCCGAAGATTTGCAGTTTGAAAAACTTACAGATTGGTTGACCCGGCAACATAAAACCAATATGAGTTTGAACGCGCCTGCAATCGAACGTGAGGTTGCTGGTCGAATCTATCACCTGTACCGCACGCAAGACGCGGCCCGCAGCCTGCCTCTGTACCGTGGCGCAAAAAGTGTAAAGATCATACGGGAAACTCTTGTCACGAAGTTTGAAGGTGACGACGTGTTCAACTTGATCGGTGAAATTGATACCGGCAGAACAACGTATGAGTTTATTGCGTATGAGATTGGAGTGGTAATTTAACCCTGTGCGTTAAATACACTCCTTAACACTGGAACTAGTGATGGAAATTCAGATTGCAGTAGCATCGTCCAAGAAAAAAGTCCGTGAGCAATCGGGCTGCATTCCTTACCGGATTAACAAGAAAGGTATCCTCGAAGTTTGTCTGGTGAAAAAGCTCAAGAAAGATGCATGGTGGGGCTTTGCTAAAGGTGGACTGGAAAGTCACCTGACGAAGCGGCAGAACGCCGCAAAGGAATGTGCCGAAGAGGCTGGCGTGACCGGCACCGTCACTAAAAAGATTGGCAAGTTCGAATACAAAAAAGACGGCCTGAAACAAATCGTCTACATGTACGCGATGAAGTTTCATGTCGAGTTGGAACATTGGGACGAAAAGAAAACACGCAAGCGCAAATGGTTCACTATTCCAGAAGCTCGCGACAAGCTGAGCCGGGAACACCACAAGCTGCTTGACGCTATCAAAAAGATTGGGGCGAAAGAGAAAAAATGAATCGCGAAGGTTTCATTGCAGCGGTAGAAAATCTGTTGGGTACTAAGGGCTATCCTGATTCAAAGGATGAAGAAGTTCTGATCCTTGAAGATAAATGTTTGCGGATCGAATTCTACAGCGAAAACGAAATGGGTATTTTCAACTCCGAAGGTTGGCCGTGCTGTCTGGCAATGATCGGTGAAAATCCAAAACACAGTGCTGACGCAACTACGGTTGGCACGTGGGAAATGGCGTTCTCGACAATTGAATTTGCCCACGAACGTTCGCTATCCCGCTTCAACGATTACGAAGCGTATCTGCTTGCTGCAATTGAAACCTGCAAGACCCACACGAAAAACCCTGTGATTTACGTGATGGGTTCTTCTGACCAACGGCCTTGTGCAGAAGTTTTCTTGCGTGAACTTCCCGACATTCGTTTGTTCCGTATGGAAGTTTATGCAACCGGGCACGTGGTAATTCACCAACCATACACCGATGTTGAGGATAGCGTAGATCGCTGGTTCATCCGCAATAACGGTCGGCTGGAAAGTGGTAAAGTTCACGTACTGGAAGTGATCGACAACAAAGTCGTGGACGATAAAAAAGTCGCGGCAATGTTGCAGATTCCAGACCTGTGCGTAAGCTCGCGTGAACTGCACATCAAGAAAACTTCGGAGCCTGAGCCGGATTGGCTTAACGATTTTTATGTTGAGTTGATGGCGCCGGAACAGCGCAAGTTCATTGAATTCGCGGTGTGGTAAATGGCTGGCCTATTTGGTGGTGGTGAAGCAATCGTCGCGAAAATTGGTGATCCTCCGAAAGAAGGTTACACAGACATTCTCGTTGATCGCTCCACGTTTTTCGGTAACGAATTCCGACTGGGCAAGTACACGCGTTGCGGTGCGATTTCTAAATTCATCACGCGGGCGGAAACGCTTATGCAAATCAAAGGTGAATTTCGCAAACGTGTTCTTGAACTCAAGGCACGTTGTGACGCTGGTGAAAATTTACGCTTCCTGTGCCACTGTCATCCGCAGGCTTGCCACGCTAGTTGGTACGCAGGGATTTGCACCGGACGCATTAAGGTTCCTATCGCTCTACACAAACAGGGAACCAAACTAAAAATTTCTGATTAGGAATATTGAATGTACTGAATGGGCGAAGCCTACCGAACACATTGACAGGATCGTCTGATGCTCTCGATTGACAAAGTGCAGGCAAAGAAACTGCGCGCCAAACTGCTACACTTAACCGCTGTAGAAAGATTAGATGGAAATTTCGATATCCATCTGATGCACGAGAACGGCACTATCTACTCTTTGCGTATGATAGAACGTCCTCGCCCGGTAGTTGTTGCTCGACTGGACACTGCCAATAGCCTCGCACAGTATATCGGCTTTAAGCGCTGGTCTGTGCGGTTACTCGAAGCTGCATGAAGGGAAAATGTTTTGACAAATATTAGCGCTGCACCGAAAGTGAATGTTGACGCAGAATTCGAATCTGTTGCATCGAACCTGCAACTTCACCTGACGAAAGTTCTCAAGCGTGCGTTCCCTGCTGGTGTTCCTTTGTCGAAAGGCAAGGGTTCAGAAGGTTGCGGTCAAGACCACGATTCGCGTTACGTGAATCAGTATTTCGTGGTGTATGATCGTTACCTCGACAAAAACATTTCGGTCGAATTCCGTCTGGATGAAAACTACAAATTCACGGTCACTGCACAAAAGCCGGAAGGCTACTGTGAAGCGGATGTGAATATGTTGACCGAGCGTGCAACTGCCGCATTCGAGTGGCATAGTGTTGAAGGCAACTGTGAACTTTCGCTGCACAATTTGCTGGAACGTGTGGCGAAAATCATCGGTTCGCCGAAAGGGTTTGGTGAGAAATCCCCGAACCAACGTTGTGTCAATTACTCGTACAAAGCAATGGGTAAGGGTGGCCGTGTTCGCGTTGTAAATAACGTAAAAGACGGTACGTACCTTGTCAATTATCGTAGCGGCGTTACTTCGCGCACCTACGAACTTGAAATTGCCATGAACGAGGAAAGCGCTGAACAACTCAACGGTTTTTATGAAACGTTGGAGCGTGACGCGAAGACCAACAAGGTGTGGCACATTGGCGCATCGCAATTGGTACAGCAATTGATTGACGCTGTTCCGCAACACACGTTCCGTCATTCACTGGTGATGCGTCCGTCGTACCACTACGACGTTCCATTCTGCGATTTCGTTCTGGAAAAATACCCTGATGTGATTGTGCTTCGTGCACACCACGATGGTTATCAGTTCTGGCGCGATGGTGAATATGTCAAGACAGAAAATGTCGAAGACATTATTGCAGAACCATTGACCGAGGAAATCGTTGCCAAATATCCACAACAACTGTGGCGTTCTGGCACCGGCATTCTCTACACTTCGGGAACCCTTGAGGATACCGAAGTGGATGGTCGTCGCCATGTGAAGTTTGTTCCATACGCACGCGGTTAATCGCAGCGTAGAAACGAAAAAAGCCCCGTTTCCGTAATTGGATTCGGGGCTTTTTTTTTATTTCAGAACGATTTTACGGTTGCCGCCTTTGACATACGACACGTGAATGTATCCGTCACGCATCTGCAAAATATCGAAGGTTTGATTTTGCAGCCACTCAAACACCGCTTGCAGATCGTTCGAGAAAATCGAAACCGCTGCACCGGTGATGTGTTGCTTCTCGGCCAGATACTTGATCCAGCTTGCTTCGCTGACAGTTTGGCGATTGGTGCGCAGCCATTCGAAATAACTTCGTTTGCAATACTCACGCTCAAGTGTTGCGGAACGGAACCAACTGATAATACGGAAATCATGTTCTTGCGCCAGTGGCTCAAGGATGTTTTCTGCAAGGTCGGTCGCCATGTTCAAAACAGAACGCGGCGCGCTGTTGTCGATACCGTTTTTCACCGCGATCAAATCGAACGTTACGTCGGCGTCTGTGTACTTCTCGCTAATCTTCATATCTGCCCCGTTACAGTGCTAAGCCAAGGATTGCTATTGCTTGCCAGAAAATCTTTTCAACACTCCACCACGTTTTATCCCGCTCGTGTGCGTTAAACTCTTCCACATAAAGCGCGTAATTTGAATTCGCACGCGCTTCCTGTTGCTTGGCAATATCCACCAACAAGTTATTTTGCTCAATGGTCTGGTTGTGTGCAGCCACCAGTTTATTGAGTCCCTCGGTGTTTTGTTTTGCCTGTGTTACGTACGCGGTCAACTGATCCATTTGTGTGACCGTAAAAGCCGAATACTCTTTTCCATCAAGCGCTGTTATTGAGCTTGGATTCGGCTTTTGGGGTAAGCTCCCCTGTAACGTAATTTTTTCCGATTTCTTCAATTGCAGTTCTGGCGACTGCTGCAACTGCTTCTGCGTCATGCACCCCATCAGTAGGAGTAGGGTTAACGCTATTGCCAGAATTCGAAGGAACATCATCAGGATTGCCCCCATTTTGGAGAACCGCCATTCTATCCAGCGCAGTACGAACGGCCAGCGGCATAACAGGTTTATTCAGCATGCTATCGGCAGCAATACCGATTGCGAAATAACTGATTTTTCCCACACCCGGTTCAACGATCAACGTGGTGATGAATGCAGCAATTGCGCTGGCGACCACCACGAAAGTTTGTTTGATGCTTTCCCGCGAATAGGAAGACATGGTAATCCCTTCGCGTCGGCATTTGTACAACCAGTTGACGAACACGCCAGCCAGTGTGCAGAAAAAGAATCCAATGGCATCAACCAGCGGAACCTCAATTGCTTTTTCGATTGCCGCGACAATCATTTCCATAAATCACCTATGCTTTGTTGAAGCGATCTATTGCTTCTTGTACGTCCTTGGAAGGTTTCACGTCTACAGGTTTTGTCACCGTAGCCACTACATCATCCTGTTTCTTTTCAATC
>Ga0247820_10000054_pt1 | contig 51414 bp, 51 predicted proteins | sample 13C_Glucose_Day1_2_FD_192480 | JGI IMG/M metagenome (GOLD analysis project Ga0247820, IMG submission 192480) | Soil microbial communities from agricultural site in Penn Yan, New York, United States - 13C_Glucose_Day14 | ecosystem: Environmental > Terrestrial > Soil > Agricultural land | place...
GCAGCCATGCTCGGCGCCTTGCTCGGTGGTGCCCTGGACCTTTAATCGCTGCCTGTCACTTCGCCTTATAGCCGACGACGAAGGGGGCTGTTCAGCGTGCTCCGAAAAGAGTACAAATGTACCCCATGGACAATCTCACCCCAAAACGTCGCGCCATCTTCGAGTTCATCCGTGAGCGCATCGCCGACCAAGGCCAGCCGCCGAGCCTGGCCGATATCGCCACGCGCTTCGGGTTTGCCTCGCGCAGCGTGGCGCGCAAGCACATCACCGCCCTGTGCCAGGCCGGCTACATCGATGTCACGCCGAACCAGGCGCGCGGCATTCGCCTGGCCGAGCCGCTGCGCCGCCCGGAAATCCTCGAAGTGCCGGTGCTGGGCCAGGTGGCGGCAGGCGCCCCCATCGGCCCGGACCTCGACATTCACGAGCAGTTGCTGCTCGACCCCAGCCTGTTCCGTCGTACCCCCGACTACCTGCTGAAGGTGCGTGGCGACTCGATGATCGACGATGGCATTTTCGACGGCGACCTGGTCGGCATCCTCCAGCAGGCCGACGCTCGCGATGGCCAGATCGTGGTCGCGCGCCTGGACGGCGAGGTGACCATCAAGCGCCTGCAGCGCCAAGGTGGCAATTACCGGCTGTTGCCACGCAACCCGGCCTATGCGCCCATCGATGTGCGGCCTGAACAGGAGTTCTTCATCGAAGGCGTGTTCTGCGGCTTGCTGAGGCGTGACTGATGGGCGCGGTGGTCGACCTCGACAGGTTGCTCGACCAGCGCCGGGTATGGCGCGGTCGGCAGGCCCAGGCGCGGCCGCTCGGCCTGCAGCCCACCGGCCATGCAGCCCTTGATCAATGCCTGCCGGAAGGCGGCTGGCCGGCGGCGGCCCTCAGCGAACTGTTGCTGGCCAGCCCCGGCTGTGGCGAATTGCAATTGCTGTGGCCAACCCTGGCCCGCTTGAGCGCTGAAACCAGTCGAATCGTGCTGGTGGCACCGCCATTCATTCCTTACGCCCCGGCCTGGCAGGCCGCGGGGGTGGACCTGCGCTGGCTGGTACAGGTGGACGCCGAACCTGCCGATGCCCTGTGGGCCGCCGAGCAGTGCCTGCGCTCCGGCAGTTGTGCGGCGGTGCTGTGCTGGCCGGAACGTGCCGATGACCGCGCCCTGCGGCGCCTGCAGGTGGCTGCCGAAACAGGCCAGGCGCTGGCCTTCGCCTGCCGTCCGCAACAGGCGGCGCACAACCCTTCACCCGCAGCCTTGCGCATTGCCGTCGACACCCGTCCGGCACAATGGCGCGTGCTGAAAAGCCGTGGCGGCATGCCACCGGCGCTGCCCATCGCCTGCCCGGGGCGGGGTTGATGCAACATGCTCTGGGCCTGCATCCTGTTCCCTCAGCTGGCGCTGGACACGGTCCTGCGTGAGCGTGACGACCCCGATAGCCCTCTGGTGCTGCTTGCCGGGCCGACCCAGCGACGCGTACTGCAGGCGGTCAACCCGGCGGCGGCCGCGCTCGGCCTGCGGGCCGGGCAAACCCTGACAGCGGCGCGTGCGCTGGCCGATGGCTTCAGCTGCGTCGAAGCCGACCCCAGGCGCATCGACCAGGTGCAACAGTTGCTGGCAGCCTGGGCCTACCGCTTCAGTGCCCAGGTCAGCCTGCACTATCCACGGGCGCTGTTGCTGGAGGTGGGCTCCAGCCTGCAACTGTTCGGCCCCTGGCCGCTGTTCGAGGCACGCCTGCGCCAGGAACTGGCGGAACTGGGCTTGCGCCAACGCATCGTCCTGGCCAGCAACCCGGTGGCGGCGCGCATGCTTGCCAACGCTCACGATGGCCTGGCCGTGAGTGACGCCGATGCCACCCGTGCGGCGCTGCTGGGCATGCCCATCGAGCGTATCGGCCTGCCTGCGCAGGCTGCCGAGGCCTTTGCCCGCATGGGCCTGCGCCAGTTGGGCCAGGTGCTGGCCTTGCCCCGCGACAGCCTGGCCAGGCGCTTTGCGGCCCAGGTGCAGCTGCACCTTGACCAGTTGCTCGGCCTGCGCAACCTGGGGCTGGGCTTCTACCAGCCACCGGACCGGTTCGAGACCCGGCTGGAGCTGAATTTCGATGTCGAATCACACCAGGCCCTGCTGTTCCCGCTGCGGCGCATGCTCAACGACCTTGCCGCGTTCCTCGCCGGGCGTGACTGTGGCGTGCAGCGTTTCTGCCTGCACCTGGAGCACGCCGAAGGGCCGGATACCGTGCTGAAGGTAGGCCTGCTGGCCGCCGAACGCGATGCCGCGATGCTGTTCGAACTGGCGCGCGGGCGCCTGGAGCCGCTGCGCATTGCCGCACCGGTGCGCAACCTGCGGCTGGTTGCCGAGGACCTGCCACCCTTCGTGCCGCAACACCAGGCATTGTTCGACCCGCGTGCGCAACAGGCGCAACCTTGGGAACAATTGCGCGAACGGCTGCGCGCCCGCTTGGGCGATGAGGCGGTCAAGGGCCTGAGCGCGGCAGCCGATCATCGTCCCGAACATGCCTGGCAAGCGGGAGAGCAGGGCGCCCAGGGCAACATGCCGGTCGCCCCAGGCAGCCGCCCTGGCTGGCTGCTGTCGGCCCCTGTGGCACTGGACGAGACCGGCTATCGCGTGCAAGGCCATGCCGAGCGCATCGAATCGGGCTGGTGGGATGGCGGCGATGTGCGCCGCGACTATTACCGCATCGAAACCCGTGACGGCCTGCGCGGCTGGGCCTACCGCGACCTGGGCAAGGCCGGCCCGTTGTGGCTGCAGGGCTGGTTCGCATGAATACCCCGGGTTATGCCGAGCTGCATTGCCTGTCCAACTTCAGCTTCCAGCGCGGCGCGTCGAGCGCCGACGAGCTGTTCCGGCGCGCGCGGGAACAGGGCTACCAGGCTCTGGCGATCACCGACGAATGCACCCTGGCCGGCATCGTCCGTGCCTGGCAGGCGGCAAAGGAACACCAGCTGCGGCTGATCGTGGGCAGTGAAGTGCAGTTGCAGGACGGCCCCAGGCTGGTGCTGCTGGTGCAGGACCTGGCCGGCTACCAGAACCTGTGCGCGCTGATCACCCGGGCCCGGCGGCGGGCGCAGAAGGGCGACTACCAACTGTTTCGCGATGACCTGCAGCAGCACCATCAGGGCCTGCTGGCATTGTGGGTGGCCGATGACAGCGGTGATGCCACCCCCGGGCAATGGCTGCATGGCCTGTTCGGCGAGCGCCTGTGGCTGGCCGTGCACCTGCACCGCGGCAGTGACGATACCTTGCGCCTTGAACGCTTGCGCGGCCTGGCGGCCAGGGTCGGCATCCGCGCCGTGGCCTGTGGCGACGTGCACATGCACGTGCGCGGTCGCCGCGCCTTGCAGGATTGCATGACCGCCATTCGCCAGCACTGCCGGGTGGCCGAGGCCGGGCGTTTCCTGTTTGCCAATGGCGAGCGGCACCTGCGCAGCCAGGCGCAACTGGGCGAACTCTATCCCGCCGACCTGCTGGCCGAGACCCTGGCCATCGCTGCACGCTGCCAGTTCGAACTGAGCGAATTGAAATATCAGTATCCATGCGAACTGGTGCCCCAGGGGCATACCCCGGCAAGCTGGTTGCGCGAATTGTGCCAGCAGGGTTTGCCGTTGCGCTGGCCAGGCGGGCCGAGCAGCAAGGTGCGGGATGTGCTGGCCAGGGAGCTGGCGCTGATCGAGGAGCTGGGCTACGAAAGCTACTTCCTGACGGTGCATGACATCGTCGCCTTCGCCCGCAGCCAGCGCATTCTGTGCCAGGGGCGGGGGTCGGCTGCCAACTCGGTGGTGTGCTTCGTGCTGGGCATCACCGAGCTCGACCCCATGGAACACCACCTGTTGTTCGAGCGCTTCCTGTCGCGCGAGCGCAACGAGCCGCCGGACATCGATGTGGACTTCGAGCACGACCGGCGCGAGGAGGTGATCCAGTATGTATTCCGTCGCTATGGCCGGCACCGGGCGGCGCTCACGGCGGTGGTCAATACCTACCATGCCGCCGGTGCGGTGCGGGATGTGGCACGGGTGCTGGGGCTGCCCGCCGACCAGGTGGACGCCCTGGCCAAATGCTGTGGCCGCTGGAGCGATCGCATACCCGATGACCAGCGCCTGGCCGAGGCCGGTTTCGAGGCGGGCAGCCCTTCGCTGCGCCGGGTGCTGGTGCTGGCCGGTGAACTGATCGGCTTCCCTCGGCACCTGTCACAGCACCCGGGCGGTTTCGTCATCTCGCAGCAACCCCTGGACGAACTGGTACCGGTGGAGAATGCCGCGATGCCGGAGCGCACGGTGATCCAGTGGGACAAGGACGACCTGGACATGCTCGGCCTGCTCAAGGTCGATGTACTGGCGCTGGGCATGCTCAGCGCCTTGCGCCGTTGCTTCGACCTGCTGCAACGCCACCGTGGTCGTCACCTGACCCTGGCAACCATTCCCGGCGAAGACCGGGCCACCTACGAAATGATCAGCCGTGCCGAGACCATGGGCGTGTTCCAGATCGAGTCCCGCGCGCAAATGGCCATGTTGCCGCGGCTGCAGCCCACAAAGTTCTACGACCTGGTCATCGAGGTGGCCATCGTCCGCCCCGGGCCGATCCAGGGCGACATGGTCCACCCTTACCTGCGCCGGCGGCTGAAGCAGGAGCCGGTGACGTACCCCTCGCCGCAACTGAAGGCAGTGTTCGAGCGCACTTTGGGCGTGCCGCTGTTCCAGGAGCAAGTGATGGAACTGGCAATGGTCGCGGCCGACTACACCCCGGGCGAGGCCGACCAGTTGCGTCGCAGCATGGCCGCCTGGAAGCGCCACGGCGGCCTGGAGCCGCACCGCGAGCGGCTGGTGCAGGGCATGTTGCGCAATGGTTACGACCTGGCGTTTGCCGAGCGTATCTTCGAGCAGATCAAGGGCTTTGGCAGCTATGGCTTTCCGGAATCGCACGCGGCCAGCTTTGCCTTGTTGTGTTATGCCAGCAGCTGGCTCAAGTGCCATGAACCGGCGATTTTCACCTGCGCGCTGGTCAACAGCTGGCCCATGGGCTTCTATAGCCCTGACCAGTTGCTGCAAGAGGCCCGACGCCAGGGCATCGAGGTCAGGCCGGTCGATGTATGCCACAGTGACTGGGACTGCACGCTCGAGCCTGAGCCTGGAGAGGCCCTGGCCATTCGCATGGGCTTGCGCCTGGTGCGCGGCCTTGCTGAGGCCGACGTCAGGCGCCTGGAGCAGGCGAGGGCGCAGCGGCCATGGCGCGATGTCGAAGACCTGTGCCTGCGTGCCGGGCTCGATCCACGTGCCCGCGCCCACCTGGCCGATGCCGGCGCGCTGCGCGCCTTGGCCAGCGACCGGCACCAGGCGCGCTGGCAGGTGGCGGCGGTGCAGCCGCAACTGCCTTTGTTCGCCGATGTGGATGCTTTGCCGGAAAGCACCGTTGCACTGCCTGTCCCCAGCGTGGCCGAGGACCTGATGGCCGATTACCAGACCTTGGGTACCACGCTTGGGCCGCATCCCTTGACCTTGTTGCGCCCACGCCTGCGGGCGCTGGGCTGTCGCAGTTCGCGCGAGCTGCAGGATGTCGGGCATGGTGACAACATTGCCGTGGCCGGGCTGGTGGTGGGCCGCCAGCGGCCTCAGACCGCCAGTGGGGTGACCTTCGTCACCCTGGAGGACGAGCACGGCATGGTCAATGTAGTGGTGTGGCGGGAGCTTGCCGAACGGCAGCGGCGGGCGCTGGTGGGATCGCAGTTGCTAAAGGTCAGCGGGCGGCTGGAGCAGGAGAAGGGCGTGCGTCATCTGATAGCACGGCGGCTGGAGGATGTGAGCCCGTTGTTGCAAGGGCTGGACGTACGCAGCCGGGATTTCCATTGATCACTGGCACCTCACGCAAAATCCTGGTTTTTGCGCGGGCCCTTGTGGGAGCGGGCAAGCCCGCGAAGCAGCCCACGCGGTGCATGGCACCGGCTTTGCCGGTGTTCGCGGGCACGCCCGCTCCCACAAAAAAGCGATTTCGTGCCAGTCGCTACACCATCGCCAACCGCTGCTTGCGTGTCGGCGCCGGGAACGCCCGGTCGATTGCCCGCAGGTCTTCGCTGGTCAAGGTCAGCGTACCTGCAGCGGCATTCAACCGCACATGCTCGGGCGTCACGGCCTTGGGGATGGCTATCACCCCGTCATCACGGGTCACCCAGGCCAGGCAGACCTGAGCCGCCGTGGCGCCATGGCGCTCGGCGATTTCCGCCAGCACCGGGTGCTGCAGCAGGCGCCCGGCCTGGGCCAGCGGGCAGTAGGCCATGGTCGGCAGCGCGCGCTTTTCGCACCACGGCAACAGGTCGAACTCGATGCCACGCTGGGCCGGGTTGTACAGCACCTGGTTGGTGGCGCAATCGGGGTTGTGCAGTTCGCGCAGGTCGTCGACGTCGAAATTGGAAACACCCCAGCGCTTGATCTTGCCTTGCTCGCGCAAGCGCTCGAAGGCCTCGACGGTTTCCTCCAGTGGGTGCTGGCCACGCCAGTGCAGCAGGTACAGGTCGATACAGTCGGTGCCCAGGCGAGCGAGGCTGCGCTCGCAGGCCGTCGCCATACCGCGCCGGCTGGCATTGTGCGGGTACACCTTGCTGACCAGGAACACCTGGTCGCGGCGCCCCGCAATGGCCTGGCCGACCACTTGTTCGGCACCACCTTCGCCATACATCTCGGCGGTATCGATCAAGTTCAGGCCAAGTTCGATGCCTTGTTGCAGGGCCGCCACCTCGGCCGCCTTGCGGGCCGGATCCTCCCCCATGTACCAGGTGCCCTGGCCAATGGCCGGAACGCTCGAACCTGCCAGTTTCACGTAACGCATGTCACCTCCGGGATGCGGGTATTGGAAAGCAGTACCTCGAGCAGCGCTTGCGCCGCCGTGGAAAGCTTGTGTTCGCTGAGGGCGATCACGCCGATGCGCCGCTCGACCGTGGGCTCGACCAGGGTTACGCAGCGAGCGCCCAGCTCTTGCATCTGGTTGATGCACAGCGCAGGCACGGCACTGACCCCCAGGCCACTGGCAACCATGCGGCCGATGGTCGTCAGCTGGTGGCTCTCGAAAGCCACCGCCAGTTTGCCGTGGCGGGCGGCCACGTTCTGCTCCATCAGCAGGCGCACCGCCGAAGGCCGCTGCAGGGCCACGAAGTCTTCGGCCAGCAACTGGGCCCAGCTGACCTGGGGCAGCCGCGCCAAGGACGAATCGGCGGGCACCACGGCGACGAAGCGGTCCATGTACAACGGGTGGAAATCCAGGCCATCGATGTTGTCCGGTTCGAAGCCGATGCCCAGTTCGACGCGGCGATGGCGCACCAGTTCCTGTACCTGTTCGTTGATCACATCGTGCACCGTGACGTTGACCTTCGGGTAACGCTGGCGAAAGACCTTCAGCGAATGGGGCAGCAGGTTGCCGGCAAAGGCCGGCATGGCAGCCACCGAAACCCGGCCCAGTTGCAGGGTGAAACGCTGGCGCAGCATTTCTTCGGTGTCGTCCCAGTCAGCCAGCAGACGCCGCGCCAGCGGCAACAGCACCTCGCCCTCGGCAGTCAGGCTGACGCTGCGTGTGGTGCGGCTCAGCAGGGCGCCGCCAAGGTTTTCTTCCAGGGCCTTGATGGTCAGGCTCAGGGCCGGTTGCGAGACATGCAGGTGTTCACCGGCCTGGGCGAAGCTCTGGTACTTGGCCACAGCGACAAAGGCGCGCAGTTGCTTGACGTTCATGACAGGCCTTCTGGTTATTTTGCAAAAGTTATCAATCGATGATGAAAACAAAATTAACAAATCAGTCGCTTGCGGTGAAGATGTCCCCACACGCTCACCGACAGCCTCGTCGGTTCAACAACTACAAAAGGCGGATCAGCATGGCCGGACTGGACAAGCGCGTTGCAACCTATGAACAGGCTCTCGAAGGCCTGACCGACAACATGACGGTACTGGCTGGTGGTTTCGGCCTGTGCGGCATCCCTGAAAACCTTATCAGCGAAATCAAGCGCCGTGGCGTCAAAGGCCTGACCGTGGTCTCCAACAACTGCGGTGTCGATGGCTTTGGCCTGGGCGTGCTGCTCGAAGACCGGCAGATTCGCAAGATGGTCGCTTCCTACGTGGGCGAGAACGCCGAGTTCGAGCGCCAGTTGCTGAGCGGCGAGCTGGAAGTTGAACTGACCCCGCAAGGCACCCTCGCCGAGAAAATGCGCGCCGGTGGCGCCGGCATCCCGGCCTTCTACACGGCCACTGGCTACGGCACCCCGGTTGCCGACGGCAAGGAAGTGCGCGAATTCAACGGCCGCAAGTACATCCTCGAAGAATCCATCACCGGCGACTTCGCCATCGTCAAGGGCTGGAAGGCTGACCACTACGGCAACGTGGTGTACCGCAACACCGCGCAAAACTTCAACCCGCTGGCGGCCACCGCCGGCAAGATCACCGTGGTCGAAGTGGAAGAGATCGTCGAACCTGGCGTGCTGCTGCCCAGCGAGATCCACACCCCGGGCATCTATGTGGACCGCGTCATCGTCGGCACCTTCGAAAAGCGTATCGAAAAGCGCACCGTCAAGGCCTGAGCGCCATCTACCAGAACAACAAAGAGATCCTGACCATGGCACTGACCCGCGAACAGATGGCACAACGCGTTGCCCGTGAACTGAAGGACGGCTACTACGTCAACCTGGGTATCGGCATTCCGACCCTGGTGGCCAACTACGTACCCGCCGACATGGATGTGATGCTGCAATCGGAAAACGGCCTGCTCGGCATGGGCGAATTCCCCACCGAAAGCACCATCGATGCCGACATGATCAACGCCGGCAAGCAGACCGTCACCGCGCGCCGCGGTGCTTCTATCTTCGATTCGGCACAGTCGTTCGCCATGATCCGTGGCGGCCATGTCGACCTGACCGTGCTCGGCGCATTCGAAGTGGATGTGCAAGGCAACATCGCCTCGTGGATGATCCCGGGCAAGCTGGTGAAGGGGATGGGTGGTGCCATGGACCTGGTGGCCGGCGCCGAGAACATCATCGTTACCATGACCCACGCGTCCAAGGACGGCGAGTCCAAGCTGCTGCCACAGTGCAGCCTGCCATTGACCGGCGCTGGCTGCATCCGCAAGGTGCTGACCGACCTGGCCTACCTGGAAATCGAAGACGGCGCCTTCATCCTGCGCGAGACCGCGCCCGGGGTGAGCGTCGAGGAAATCATCGAGAAAACCGCCGGCAAACTGATCGTGCCGGATGATGTGAAGGAAATGACTTTCTAAGGCATTACCACAATCCCTGTGGGAGCGGGTTCACCCGCGAATGCGTCGGTACATTCACCGCCGCATTCGCGGGTAAACCCGCTCCCACAGGGTTTTTGCGTTATCTGGCAATGCTGCTTTACCCCATAAAACCAATAAAAGGAATTGAACTGTGGCCGCTGAAATCCAAGACAGCCGCTCCGCCCGCTTTGCCTTGCGCTGCTCCAACTGGGCCGAACGCTGGTTCCCCGATTCCTGGGTGTTTGCCGCCCTGGCGGTGCTGCTGGTGTGCATCGGCGCCCTGGCCATGGGCGCCAAGCCGACCGACACCGCCAAGGCCTTTGGCGATGGCTTCTGGAGCCTGATCCCGTTCACCATGCAGATGGCCTTCGTGGTCATCGGTGGCTATGTGGTGGCCAGCTCGCCGCCCGCCGCGCGTCTGATCGACCGCTTGGCGCGCATCCCCGGCAATGGCCGTTCGGCAGTGTGCTGGGTGGCGCTGATCTCGATGCTGGCATCGCTGCTCAACTGGGGCCTGTCGCTGGTGTTCGGCGGCCTGCTGGTGCGGGCCCTGGCTCGGCGCACCGAACTGAAGATGGACTACCGCGCAGCCGGCGCTGCCGCCTACCTGGGCCTGGGCGCGGTGTGGGCGCTGGGCCTGTCTTCATCGGCCGCGCAACTGCAGGCCAACCCGGCGAGCCTGCCACCGTCGATCCTGTCGATTACCGGGGTAATCCCGTTCACCGAAACCATCTTTCTCTGGCAGTCCGGCGTGATGCTGGCGGCATTGGTAGTGGTCTCGCTGGTGATCGCCTACGCCACGGCCCCGGGCCCGAACAGCGCGCGCAGCGCCCAGGACTGCGGGGTAGACCCCAGCTTCACCGCGCCACCGGCACCCCAGCGCACCCGCCCGGGCGAGTGGCTGGAACACAGCCCCATCCTGATCCTGCTGCTGGTGGCCCTGGCCGCCGGCTGGCTGTACCAGGAGTTCGCCACCAAACCGGCGATTACTGCCATTTCCGGGCTGAACACTTACAACCTGTTGTTCATCATGCTCGGTGCCTTGCTGCACTGGCGCCCGCGCAGCTTCCTCGATGCAGTGGCGCGCGCGGTTCCGACCACCACCGGGGTGCTGATCCAGTTCCCGCTGTATGGTTCGATCGCTGCCATTCTCACCCAGGTTAAGGGCGTCGACGAGCAGACCCTGGCCCACCACATTTCACTGTTCTTCACCCAGATCGCCACTCATGACACCTATGCCGTGCTGATGGGCGTGTATTCAGCGGTGCTGGGCTTCTTCATCCCGTCGGGTGGTGGCAAGTGGATCATCGAGGCACCTTACGTGATGCTGGTGGCCAATGACCTGCAATACCACCTGGGCTGGGCCGTGCAGATCTACAACGCCGCCGAAGCCTTGCCGAACCTGATCAACCCGTTCTACATGCTGCCGCTGCTGGGGGTGCTGGGGCTCAAGGCGCGCGACCTGATCGGCTTCTCGTTCGTGCAGTTGCTGGTGCACGTGCCGCTGGTGCTGGTGTTGCTGTGGGCATTGGGTACGACGTTGCAGTACCTGCCACCGGTGATGCCGTAACCCTGGGCCTGCCTGGCTTTTTTTGTAGGAGCGGCCTTGTGTCGCGATAGGGCCGCAAAGCGGCCCCAGGATTTCAGCAATAGTGCACAAATTGCCGGGGCTGCTCTGCAGCCCTATCGCGACACAAGGCCGCTCCTACAAGACTCAGCGCAGCAGCCCCAGCATTTCCTGAGCAGTCCACGTATCATTACCAGGCTGCCTTCGCCTGGGAAACCCGCGTCACATGTCTATCCGATTGAAACTGCTGCGAAAGAAACTGGGGATGACCCTGGAGCTGCTGGCCGACAAGACCGGCATGACCAAGAGTTACCTGTCCAAGGTCGAACGCGGCCTGAATACCCCCTCGATCGCCGCCGCGCTGAAGCTGGCGCGGGCACTGAATGTCAATGTCGAAGAACTGTTCGCCGAAGAGCAGACCGGCAAGAGCCGCTACAGCCTGGTGCGCCATGGCGAGCGCCAGGCCCTGGTGGGGGATGGGGCAGGGCCGGGGTACGCTGCCCTCACCAGCCAGGTCGGGCAGCGCAGCCTGCTGCCGTTCCTGATCCAGCCGCCCACCGAATTCAGCGACCCCACATTCAAGGAACACCTGGGTGAAGAATTCCTGTTCGTCCATGTCGGCCAGGTGGAAGTGGACTTCATGAGCGAGCGGGTGCTGCTGGAGCAAGGTGATGCCTTGCATTTCAATGCCCAGACACCACACCGGCTAAGGTCGGTGGGGCCGCTGCCGGCGCAGTTGCTGGTCGTGGTACACCACGCAGACGAATAAGGCGCCGGGGCGCTGAAGTGCCCCGCAGCCTTGCTTTTCTCAGCGATGAAACTTTGGCGCCACCAAGGCAGCGGGCTATGCTCGACATGTGCGTCGATATTTTGACGATGCTGCCCGATGCTCATTGAATTTTATTATAGTGTCGAATCATTGACGCGATGTCATTGTGTTCATAAGCTCAATTCAACAGTGAAACAACTCCCGAACACCACGCCAACAAATAGTTGATCTTCCTCTTTAAAGGAGGGCGTATGCGCACGGCTCTGATTATCAAGTCGATGACTTTGCTGGCGCTGTTGAGTGGCGCGGCGCGTGCGGCGGATTTGTATATCAATCAGAACAGTATCATCCCTGTTTCAACCGCAGGGTGGTTTTTTGCATTTGCTGTGGTTGGCTTTGTGGCAGTCGCCAACAGGAGAAATATCTAAGTCCGCCAGCCTGGGTTTTTACCCTTGACGCCAGCGGCCCGGGGCCTGGCTTGTCAATTCCCCAGCCGTTGCTATATTGCCAGTAGCCCGTGCAGGTCCACGGTTGCAGGCAGCACAACCCAGGCTGCAAAGCGTCAAGGCAAGGCCTTCGGAAGATCGAGGCCAGCGCGGTTGGCGTATGCCGCGAAGCGGAGCGAGAGTTGGTGTGCTGTTCTCATTCAGTGCTCTTTGTCGGGCCTTTTCGGCCGGAGGGACCCTCATGGTGCGTTCAATGTTTGCCGCGTTCTGCATGCTGATGGTGTGGTCTGGTGCCGGTAAGGCCGACCCGAACAGTGCTACCTACCTGCTCAGCCCCGGCGATGTAGTGATGGTTTCGGTGTGGCAGGAAGATAGCCTGCGCCAGGAAGCTACCGTACTTCCCGATGGCAGTATCACTTTCCCCCTGGCCGGGCGCATAGATGTTGCCGGGCTGGATGTAACGGCCGTTGAAAAACAGGTAGCTGCCAAACTCGAGAAGTTTCTCCCCGACCCGAACGTCAGCGTTGTCGTCAAGAGCATCGCCGGCAACCTGGTCTATGTACAAGGCAAAGTGATCAAGCCCGGGCCGGTACAGATGGCAGGCCCCACCGCAGTGCTGCAGGCCCTGAGCATGTCGGGCGGCCTGGACAAGTTTGCCGATGAAAGCGAAATCAAAGTGGTGCGTGGCACCGGCGCTTCCCAAAAAATCCTGCCCGTGCGATATAGAGACCTGGTGTCTGGCCGGGATATGTCCACCAACATCCAACTGCAGGCTGGCGATACGCTGGTCGTTCCTTGATCTTGCCTTTAATAAGAACACTTAATGCCTCTTCTCAGAACAACTAGCATTGCAACGGCAATCTTGGTGTTGCCGTTTGCGGACACAGTCCTGGCAGCAAATTGGCAGTCTACGGTGGTAGTACCGACTTCCGTCGAACATGACAGCAATCCCTTGCTGTTGTCGTCGGGTGAAAAGGGCATAACGCGCACGATCATCGCGCCGGATTACACCCTGATCGGTACCTTCGACCGGGACGAACTGAGGTTGGGGCTGGGCATGAATGTATTGCGCTCGTCCGACACCGCGGTGGTCGACAACCGTGAGGACCCCGACGTAAGCCTGGGCTGGCAGCGCCAGACAGAGCGCGGGCGGTTTGGCCTGCTGGCGCGTTACAACGAAAGTTCGACGTTGTCGGGAACGGTGCTGGATACCGGCGTGGTTACCACCGATGGCACGCAAAAGCTGTATACGCTGACCGGCAACTGGAGCCAGGCGGTTTCCGAACGCAGCACCTTGAGCAACGAAACCACCTACAACCGTGCCCGTTATGACATCAGTACGCTGACGGGTTACGAAGAACTGGGCAACGTGTTCACCTGGACCTACGCCTGGAGCGAGCGGGCTGATCTGTACAGCCGCTTCGGCGCCCGGCGTTATGAGCCCGAGCAGGACCAGACGGCGACGGCGTCCAACAGCTACAGCCCGGCGGTCGGGGTCAAGTACCAGTTCTCCGAACGCCTCAGCGCCGATGCGCATGTGGGGGTTACCGAGGTTTCCGGCGACGAGGGTGGCCGACGCGGGGAGGGTGGAGTTGCGCTGCTGTACACCGGTGCGCGTGCCGACGCCAGCTTCACCGCCGAACGCAGCACTGTGGCCAGCGCCGAGGGCGGCTTCGCCGAGCTGGACCAGGTGCGCGGTGTGTGGAGTTACGCCGTCAGCGAACTGACCCGGGTGGGTACGGACGCTGCCTGGCAAGACAGCAAAGGGCAGACCCCCAACACCCTGCAGACCTACAGCGTGTGGGCCAGCCGCCAGTTTTCGCCGTACTGGGACCTGCGCCTGTCGCTGATGTACAAAGAACGGCAGCAGGATCACGAAGCCGATGCGAACGCTACTATCGTGGGTTTGACGTTGACGTACAGGTACCCCGACATCTGAACTTCAGGCAGGTGGCCCCATGAAGTCCGACTACGAGCTCTCCCTCAGAGATTACATCGCCATAATCAAGGACCGGGCCCTGTTATTGGGGGTGAGCATCGTAGTCATCCTGGCCGCGACCGTCGCAGTCGCAGTGATGGTGCCGCCGATCTACCAGTCGACCGGTACCATCCTGGTGGAGTCGCAGCAGATTTCCCCCGAACTGGTATCGACCAACAACACCAGCTTTGCCGATGAACGCATCGAAGTGATTCGCCAGCGGGTGATGACCCGCGAGAACCTGCTGCGCATCATCGACAAGTACAACCTGTTCCCCGACAAGCGTTTCAGCGATAGTGACAAGATCGACCACATGCGCAGTGCCGTCGTGGTCGAGACCCTCACCACCTATGTACGCGGGCGCGGCGAGGCGACCGTGGCGTTCAATGTGTCCTTCGAGCACAAGCAGCCAGAGGTGGCCAAGGAAGTCGCCGACGAGTTGGTGACGCTGTTCCTCAACGAGAACCTCAAGCAGCGTACCGAGCGGGCCAATGAAACCACCGAGTTCCTCACCCAGGAGGCGAACAAACTGGGGGCGGAGCTTGCCAGCCTGGAAAACCAGCTGGCGGATTTCAAGCAGGCCCACGCCAATGCCTTGCCCGAGCACCAGACCCTGCGCATGAACATGCTGTCACGCTCGGAGCTGGAGTTCCGCGAGGTTGACCGTGACTACAAGGCCGCCCAGGAAGAATTGCGTTACCTTGAGCTGGAACTGTCCGCGGCCAGTGCCGGGCTGGCCACCAAGGTCGGCGAAGGGCCCAGGGCGGCCAGTGCCGACCAGCCCCAGGACCTGCCCAGCTTGAAGGCCGAGTATGCCCGGCTGCTGAGCCGCTACAAGGAAGCCCACCCTGATGTGGTGGCGGTCAAGCGCAGGATTCAGGCGCTCGAAGCCAGTGGCAACCGCACGGCGGCGGCTTCCACGGTCGGCCTCGATGTCGCTCGCGTGCGCGCCAAGATGAGCGCGACGCAGGAGCGCATCGCTTCGCTGGCCGAGCAGAAGCGCGAGTTGACCCGCAAGATGGAAGGCTACGAGGCCGAGATCCTCGAGGCGCCGCAGGTCGAGCGTGGCCTGGTGACCTTGATGCGTGACCACGACAACGCGCGCAAGAAGTACGAGGAAATCCGCGCCAAGGAAATGGGCGCGAAGATTACCGAGAGCCTGGAGCAGGAGAACAAGGCCGAGCGCTTCGTACTGCTGGAGCCACCGCTGATGCCCGAGAAACCGATCAAGCCCAACCGCAAGAAAATCGCGGCGCTGGGCCTGGTGCTGGCACCGGCAGGTGGCGGTGCGCTGGTGATGCTGATGGAAATGTTCAACCAGCGCATTCGCGGCGTCGGTGCCCTGGAAAACCTGCTGGGCAGGCGGGTGCTGGTGGCGCTGCCATACATCGATACCAAGGCCGATGTGGCCAGGCGCAAGCGTTGGCGCAACTGGCTGATCCTGGCGGCACTGGCGCTGGCGGCTATCATGGTGGTGCTGGTGCACGTGTTCTACATGCCACTGGATGTGCTGTTGTTCAAAGTCATGTCTCGGTTTGCATAGGTAAGCAGTGATGGACAGGACCACGTCGGCTGTTGGCAATAATCTTCACCAGGTCACCCCGGGTACTCCGCAGGCCTTGTCACCCGCCCCAGGTACGGCGCTGGCGGAAGTGCCTGGCCAGTTCGATTACGTGAACACCAAGGTGGTGCCGCTGCGCGCGGAGCACCTGGAGCGTCACCGTATCGTCGCCTACAACAAGAACTCCAACATGAACGGGCCGATCGACCTGCTGCGCACGCAAGTGCTCAGAACCATGGACGAGAATGGCTGGCGAACCTTGGCCATTACCTCGCCAACCCCTGAAGCGGGCAAGACGGTGCTGTCGATCAACCTGGCCATGAGCATCGCCCACCACACCACCAAGACCGCGTTGCTGGTGGACTTCGACCTGCGTCGGCCCAAGGTCGGGAGCAGCCTGGGCCTGCCAATGGACCAGGCGTTGAACGAGTTTCTGACGGACAAGGCCGAGCTGCAGGACTGCCTGGTCAACCCGACCTTGCCTCGGTTCGTGGTGCTGCCCACGCGGGTACCGGTGCCGTTGTCTACCGAAATGCTGTCGTCGCCCAAAGTGAACAACCTGATAAGCGAACTGCGCAACCGCTACGAGTCGCGCATCTGCATATTCGATTTGCCGCCGTTGCTCAGTTCTGACGATGCGATCACTGTGATACCCAAGTTCGACTGTGTGCTGCTGGTGGTGGCCAACGGTATGAACAACAGGAAGGAAATTGAGGATTGCCTTCATCACCTGGCAAGGGTGAACCTGGTGGGGACGGTATTGAACAAGGCTGATGAGCAACCCCGGACCTATTATTGAGGCTCTTTTGGGGCTGATGGGCACCCTGTGGGAGCGGGCATGCCCGCGAAGCAGGCGACACGGTGGCTGGCACCGGCTACGCCGGTGTTCGCGGGCGCGCCCGCTCCCACAGGTATTGCGCATTCTTTCGGCGGGAGGGGTTCCCTGTGGGAGCGGGTTCACCCGCGAAGCAGGCGACGCGTTGGTTGGCACCGGCTACGCACAATTGCCTGAGCAAGAAAGCGGATGCAAGCAGGGCTGTGGATGCGTACAGTAGGTTGATCGCAACCTGGCAGGAGCCTGCTTATGTCCAGCGCATTCACTTTCATGCAGTCGCCCGTCGGCACCTTGACCCTGGTGGCACGTGGCGAATGCCTGGCCGCCGTACTCTGGGAAGAGGAGCGGGAAAACCGTGTGCGCCTTGGCGCCCTGCACCGTGATGACCAGTGCCCGGTACTGCGGGAAGCCGCCAGCCAGCTCGGCGAGTACTTTGCTGGCAAACGCCAGTGCTTCGACCTGGCGCTGGATTTTGCCGGCACCGAGTTCCAGCGTCAGGTGTGGGCCGCGCTGTTGGCGATACCGTTCGGTGAAACCCGCAGCTACAGCGACATTGCCCGGCAGATCGGCAACCCCAGTGCAGTGCGTGCGGTAGGCGCCGCCAATGGCCGCAACCCGATCTCGATCATCGCCCCGTGTCATCGGGTGATCGGTGCTTCGGGCAGCCTGACCGGCTTTGCCGGCGGCCTGGCGGCAAAGCAGTACCTGCTGGCGCTGGAGGGCCGGCAAAGCCTGGCACTGGACCTGTAAGCGTCAACAGAACCAGCTGGCAGCCAGGCAGACCAGCACGGCCAACGCCGAGCCAGCCAGCAGGGCGTACTGCCGATGGGCCCGGCGTGCATGGGGCCTCACTGTGCGCAGGTATTCGCCGGGTGTCGGCGCATCAGGCCGGTGGCGCAATCCCTCGGCCACATCGGCCAGTTGCCCCTGGATGAGCAGCCCCGTCAGGTAGTAGGTACAGGCATAGCTCAGCAACGCCAGAAACAGATAGATCATGCCGGCTGCAGGGCCAACGGCACCGCCATGGCAGTGCCGTTGGCGGTATCCAGCACGATCAGCCCTTCGCTGTGGTCGTCCAGGCTGGCGAGCAAGCGCCCCTGGCTGTCCCAGGCCGCCGAACCTCCGGCGCCGATGAAGGTGTCAGCCGGCCCCACGCAGTTGGCCAGCAACACCATCATGCCCAGCTCACGAGCCACCTCGGAGTAGTGCTGGTAACCCTCACGGATGCCCTTGGCGGTTTTCGCCACGCTGATCAAGTACAGGTCGGCGCCATGTCCCCGCGCGGCTGCGGCATGGGCCATGAACATCGATTCGTAGCAGATCGCAGGCGCTACCCGGTGCGCACCCACCTGCAGCAGCAAGGCTTGATCGCCTGGGGTGAACCAGGGCAGTTCATCATCATGCAGGCGCTGCTTGGCATAGGCCTGGCGCGGTGCCCCGGGGCTGAGAATTGGCATGCCGATACGGATGCCGTCAGGTGTCGGCAGTGGCAGGCCCACGGCGACAGTGATACCAAGCCGGTCGCAGGCTGCCTGCAGCGGGTCCAGCCGCGCCGCACCGACTGGCAGGGCGGCCTGGCGCGCGAGGGTTGGCTCATAGCCGGTCAGCGACAGTTCGGGAAACACTACCAGTTCGGCGCCAAGGGCTGCGGCCTGTTCGATGCAGGCCAGGTGGCGTTCGAGGTTGGCTTGCACATCGCCCTTGAGCGATGCCAGTTGCACGGCACACGACTTCATGAATGACCCTTCCCTGGTACAGGTTGAAGGGCCGAGCATACTACCGGCACCATCGCCTGTTCCAGTGAAGGGATATTCAGGAAGCCGAGTGGACGGCGAAGCGCTGGCGGAACCAGTCGTCGAGCATGGCCTTTTCGGCATACAACCGGTCGCTGCTGCTCGTGACCCGGCCCGGGCGGCTGAGATACATCTTGTCGCTGACCCGCTCCTGCGCCTGCTGGTCGGGTTTGCCCGGTTGGCTGAGGGTGTAGCTGAGGTCGATGGTCGGCCAGGTGATTTCACGCATGAAACGCACATCGTAGGCCTGGCCGTGCCAGGGCTCGAAACGCCCGGCCAGGTCGATGTCGCGGATATCGATGACCAGTTGCTGGCCGGGTTGCAGGTAGCGTTGGCCAAGCTTCTGCAGGTACTGGGTCAGGGTTTTCATCACATAGGCATCGGCCCCACGCTCGTACCCGTGGCTGTCGAGGCTGGCATCGCGGAATTTTTCCGGATGGTCGAAACGTACCTCGACCTGCGCGGCCGGGGTACCTTGTGCCATGCTGTCCAGTGACAGCGCCATGAGCACGGCACACACTAGGGTGGTACGCATGATGCACCTCCGGGGCAGATTGCGCATGCCTCCATTTTACCCTTGGCATGGCGCTACGGCAGAGGAAGATTGTAATGGCACGGTTTCGGCGTCTGATTGCCAACCTGCGGGGGCGTGACCTTGCGGTTGGCGATATCCATGGTCATTTCCAGCGCCTGCAGCAATGCCTGGATGCGGTGGGGTTCGATCCGGCCGTGGACCGGCTGTTCAGCGTGGGTGACCTGGTCGACCGTGGCCCAGACAGCGAGGCGGCGCTGGAATGGCTGGCGCAGCCCTGGTTCCATGCCGTGCAAGGTAACCACGAGGCCCTGGCAATCACCCGCGTTCGCGGCGGGCGGCTCGACCTGGAAATGTATCGCGCCGCTGGCGGCGGCTGGTTTCTGGACCTGCCGCGGGCCCGGCAGTTGGGTTTCGTGGAGCGCTTCGAGCAACTGCCGATTGCGATAGAAGTTGAAAGTGCGGCGGGCCTGGTAGGCCTGCTGCATGCCGACAGCCCGTATGCCGATTGGACGGTGCTGAGGACTTGGCTGGAGCTGGATGACGACCCCAAGGTACGGGAAGTATGCCAATGGTCACGGCGGCGGCTGAAGGTAGGCGATACCCAGCCCGTGCAGGGGCTGCGTGCCTTGTTGGTGGGCCACACGCCGGTACTGGAGGCCAAGCTGCTGGGCAACGTCTGGCACCTGGACACCGGGGGCTGGGCCAGTGGCCATTTCACCTTGATGGACATGCGGACCCTGCAACTGGTCAGCCCCAGGCCAGATGAAACAACAGTGCCACAGCCAATAGCACCAGCATGACCCCGGAGGCCCGCTCCAGCCTCGGCAGGCAGCGGGCGAAGCGCCGCAGCACCAGCGGGTTGCCGATGGCTATCGCAACCAGCAGGTCCCATAGCAGCACGATGCCGAACATCCACAGGGCACAGGTTGCTTTCCAGGCAACGCTGGCAGTGGCCACCATGCTGACCAGGCTGGCATAGAACAGCGCATTCTTGGGATTGAGAATGCCGGACAGGAACCCCATGCCCAATCCCCGCCACCACCCTTGAACTGTTTGCTTGCCAGCGACTGCGCCCAAGCTGGTTTGCCCGGCATGGCGCAGGAACAGGGTGCCGATGTACAGCAGGTAGCCGGCGCCGGCCAGTTGCAGGATGGTGAACAGCAGACTGCCTTCCTGCAGTACTGAGAGGCCGGTGAAAGCCATGGCGATGAACACGCCATTGGCCAGGGCGATACCCAGGCAGGCACCGCTCGCGATGCGCCAGCCGGCGTTGACCGAGGTGCGTGCGACCAGGAAGAAGTCCGGGCCGGGAGAGAGCAGGGCAAGGAAGTGGGCGAGGGCGATGATCAGGAATTGTTGCATTGGGTGAGGTTGCTCTGGCGTAAAGCCTGACTCTGCCCCTCGGCGCTCATGCCGTATTGAACAATATTGCAGGCCCCTGTAGGAGCGGCCTTGTGTCGCGATGGGGCGCGAAGCGGCCCCAGGTTTTCAGCTCCGCAGCACAGATTGCCGGGGCTGCTGCGCAGCCCTTTCGCGACACAAGGCCGCTCCTACAGAGGCCGCGCAGGCCTTCAATCTCCCCGATACTGCCCCGGCGTCACCCCCACGTGGGCCTTGAACACCCGCTGGAAATGGCTTTGGTCGGCAAACCCGAGCTTATAGGCCACCTCCGCCAGGGCCTGCCCTTCCCCCAGCAACTGGCGCCCACGGTTGACCCGGGCATTGAGCAGGTAGGCATGCGGCGTAAACCCGGTGGCCGCGCGAAATGCGCGAATCAACTGGTAGCGCCCAAGCCCGGCCTGCCGGGCCAGTACCGCCAGGCTCAACTGCGCCGGATCCTGCTCTTCGATGAGCGCGATCAGCCCACTCAGCTCGCTCGCCCCCAGGGCCGGTGCCGGCGCCAGCGGCGCGAGCCTGGCGCAGTCCAGGTCACCCAGAAAGGCAATCAGCGCCGCATCCTTCTCACCATGGCTGGCGTTGGAGAACAGCAGACTGTTCAGTTCGCAGAACAGCCGGTACACCTCCGGCACCTGGCAGATGCGTGCCGGCTCGCCGGGCCCGGCACCCTCCAGCCCGGACTCCAGGTGCAGCTGTGCCAGCCAGTCGGCATTCACATGCAACATCTGGTAGCTCCACGCTTGCCCGGGCTCGGGGTTGCAGGCATGTACCCGGCGGGCCGGGACCAGTACCAGCGAGCCGGGTGTCAAGCGTTGCTGGCCGTTGCCGGCACCGGTGAAATGACTGTGGCCGGCGTCCACCACACCGATTGAAAACGTCGGGTGGCTGTGGGCCTTGTAGCAGGCGCGGCTATGGCAGGCGCGGCGGCTTTCGACATGCGGCAGGGCCGGGTCGCGCCACAGCGCGGCATGGGAACGGGGCATCACAGGGTCCTCGATATGCCCGGCAGCTTATCAGGCGCCGCGCAACCATACAGTTTTTTCCGCTGGCTGTAACTTGACCGCAAGGCCCGCTACCCGCCGAAATAGACGCCTGTTGCCAAAGGAAAACAATAATGGACCTTTCAAGCCTGCTGCTTTTCATCCCCGCCTGTTTCGCCCTGAACATGGCACCGGGGCCGAACAACCTGCTGTCGCTGCACAATGCCAGCCGTTACGGCCTGCGCACGGCCTGCGTGGCCGGTGGCGGGCGCATCGTCGCCTTCAGCGGCATGATCGCCCTGGCGGCCATGGGCCTGGCAGTGGTGCTGCACACCAGCGAATACCTGTTCCTGGCCATCAAGGTAGTGGGGGCGGCGTATCTATTCTATATCGCCTGGCAACTGTGGCGGGCACCGGTGGGCGAGGCGGTGGTGGCAAGTGATCACCCCCGCGGCACCTGGCGCCTGGTACGCCAGGAGTTCTGGGTGGCTGCCGGCAACCCGAAGGCGATCCTGATCTTCACCGCCTTCCTGCCGCAGTTCGTCTCGGTCGGCAGCGCCACCCCGGTGAGCGAGCAGTTCCTCTGGCTGGGTGTGCTGTTCATTTTGCTGGAATGGGCCGCCATCGCCATCTACGCCGGCCTGGGGGCGTACCTGCAGCGCTGGTTCAGCCAGCCCGGCCCACGCCGGCTGTTCAACCGGGTCAGCGCCTCCCTACTGGGCTGCGCCGGCCTCGGGCTGCTGGCTGCGCGCCGCGCTTAGTCGCGGTAGAAGGTCTGCACCAGGTGATAGCCGAACTTGCTCTTGATCGGCCCGTGAACCACGCGCAGAGGTTTCTTGAAGATCACCTGGTCGATGGCGCCGACCATCTGGCCGGGGCGGATTTCACCCAGGTCGCCGCCGCGCTTGCCCGAAGGGCAGATCGAGAACTTTTTTGCGAGCACGTCGAAAGCCTCGCCATTGGCGATGCGCTGCTTGAGCTTTTCGGCTTCGTCAGCGGTCTTGACCAGGATGTGGCGGGCTTGGGCTTTCATGGGGTACCTGTGCTTCGGGAGAGAAAATGGCGGCATTATGCCCAATGCCTGCCAAATAAGCACTTGGGGCTGCTATGCAGCCCATCGCCGGCAAGCCGGCTCCCACATGGACGGCGAAAATCTCGAAATCTGCGCTGTACCTGTGGGAGCTGGCTTGCCGGCGATGGGCCACAAAGTGGCCCCTTGCGACTACGCTGGCCCGCGCAATTCGACACGATCCCGGAACTGCTCCAGCGCCTCGGGGTTGGCCAGGGCATCGGTATTCTTCACCGGCAAGCCATGCACCACATTGCGAATCGCCAATTCCACCAGCTTGCCGCTGATGGTACGCGGGATGTCATCGACCTGGGCGATCACCGCCGGTACATGGCGGGGCGTGGTGTACTGGCGGATCACCTGGCGGATGTGCTGGCGCAGGGCCTCATCCAGCTGCAGGCCGTCACGCAGGCGAACGAACAGCACCACCCGCACGTCGCCTTGCCAGTCCTGGCCGATGGCCACGCTTTCCAGCACCTGCTCGACCTTTTCTACCTGGCGGTAGATCTCCGCCGTGCCAATGCGCACCCCGCCGGGGTTGAGCACGGCGTCGGAGCGGCCATGAATCACCAGCCCGCCATCGGCACGCTGTTCGGCATAGTCGCCCTGGGCCCATACCCCCGGGAACTGGCTGAAGTAGGCATCGTGGTATCGACTGCCGTCCGCATCCTTCCAGAACCCCAGCGGCATGGACGGGAAGTTGCGCGTACACACCAGCTCGCCTTTTTCGCCCTGCACCGGCTGGCCATGCTCGTCCCACACTTCCACCGCCATGCCCAGGCCCTTGCACTGGATCTCGCCACGGCGCACTGGTAGGGTCGGGTTGCCCAGCACGAAGCAGGAGACGATATCGGTGCCGCCGGACATCGACGCCAGGCACAGGTCGGCCTTGATCTTGCGGTACACGTAGTCGTAGCTGTGTGGCGACAGCGGCGAGCCGGTGGACAGTAGCAGGCGCAAGCGCGCCAGGCGATGGCTTGCCGCAGGCTCCAGGCCCGCCTGCTCCAGCGCCGCCAGGTACTTGGCGCTGGTGCCGAAGGCCTGGATGCCTTCGGCGTCGATCAGGTCCAGCAGCCGCTCGGGGCCGGGATGGAAGGGCGAGCCGTCGTACAGTACCAGCGTGGCGCCCACCGCCAGGCCGCTGGCCAGCCAGTTCCACATCATCCAGCCGCAGGTGGTGTAGTAGAACAGCACGTCATCGGCCTTCAGGTCGTTGTGCAGGCCATGTTCCTTCAGGTGTTGCAACAACACGCCGCCAGCGCGGTGGACGATGCACTTGGGTACGCCGGTGGTGCCACTGGAATACAGGATGTACAGCGGGTGATCGAAGGGCAGCGGGGTGAAGCGGGGTTCACCGCCGGGCTGAAAGAACTCGTCCCACAGGCTGACGTTGGCGGCCTGGAACTCGTCGGCGCGCGTCCCGCTGCGGGTATGGGGCACCACGATCAGCCGTTCCAGCCCGGGCAGTTGCGCGCACACCTGGTTGACCTTTTCCACCTGGTCGATGGCCTTGCCGGCGTACTGGTATCCGGCGCAGGCGATCAGCAGCTTGGGCTCGATCTGACCGAAGCGGTCGATGATGCCATGTACGCCAAACTCGGGCGAGGAGCTGGACCACACCGCACCGAGGCTGGTGCAGGCAAGCATGGCCACCAGCGTCTGCCAGGTATTGGGCATGACGGCGGCTACCCGGTCGCCGGGGACGATGCCGGCGGCCTTGAAGGCTGTTTGCAGGCCAGCTACCTGGGCGGCCAGCTGGGCATGGGTGAACAGCTGGCGTTGGCCGTCTTCGCGCACTGCGACCAGGGCCGGGCGGTCGTCGCGGCGGCGCAGCAGGTGTTCGGCGAAGTTGAGGGTGGCGTTGGTGAACCACCGGGCATCGGGCATCTGCGGCCCTTCGCTGAGCACCTGGCTCGGCGGGGTATGCCAGTGAACGTGGAAATAGTCGGCAAGGGTTTGCCAAAAGGCAGGGCGCTGCTCGATGCTCCAGCGGTGCAGCGCCTGGTAGTCGTCGAGTTGCAGGTTGTAGCGCAGGTTGACCCGGCGGCGGAAGGCATCCATCCGGCTGGCCTCGATCTGCGCCGTGGAGGGGCGCCAGAGCACATCGTTCATGCCGAACCTCCTGTTGCTGCCGGATGTAGGCCTTCCTCTGTAGGAGCGGCCTTGTGTCGCGATCGGGCTGCAAAGCAGCCCCGGCAATTTCTGCTGTAACGCTGAAATCCTGGGGCCGCGCTGCGGCCCTATCGCGACACAAGGCCGCTCCTACAAGAATCGCGAACGGCTCTGCGCGGCACAGAATGCCGCGCCGTTTACTCTACTTTAGCCTTTTGCACGTCCTGCGACGCGGTCCAGACGCGATAGCGCACTTCGACATCCTTGGGCACATACACCACCACCGGCAGCTTGCTGTTGTAGCGCAGCATGAAGCCTTCACCGACCACCGGCACGAAGGCCTCGGTCTTCTTGCCATCGGGGCAGGCCATCAGTGTGCTGGCCGGGCCGCTGACCTTGTCCAGGCGGTAGTAGCTGTAGCCCCAGCCTTCCAGGGTACGTTCCTCCAGGCTGCCGCCCAGGCGCTGGCGATTGCAGTCCACCTTCAGGGTCTTGCCGGCGAGGATTTCCAGTTGATAGGCCGATTCATCAGCCTGGGCCGGCAGGTGGATGACCTGCCGGATGAAGCCTTTTTCCGCCTCGGGGTAGGGCGCGACGTCCTTCAGGCTGGCTGCCATCGCGGGTGCGGCGGCAGCCAGGGTCAGGGCCAGGATCGCGGTCATCGGGGTTGGGCGCATAGGGCCTCCTTGCAGATAAACGAATGCAAGACCGTCGCCAGGCCCAGGCCGCCCGTCACTGGGCCAACCAGCCACCATCGACGTTCCAGGCGGCACCGCGAACCTGGCTACCGGCCTCGCTGCACAGGAATAGTACCAGCTCACCCAGGTGTTCGGGGGTGACGAAGGCCAGCGATGGCTGTTTTTCTGCCAGCAGATCGTGCTGTGCTTGCAGCGGATCGCCACCGTTGGCAGCACGATCGTCGATCTGCTTCTGCACCAGCGGGGTCAACACCCAGCCAGGGCAGATGGCATTGCAGGTGACGTTGCTGGTGGCGGTTTCCAGGCCTACCACCTTGGTCAGGCCGACCACGCCGTGCTTGGCCGCCACATAGGCCGCCTTGCCGGTGGAGCCGACCAGGCCATGCACCGAGGCGATGTTGATGATGCGCCCCCAGTTGCGCGCGCGCATGCCGGGCAGGGCCAGGCGCGTACCGTGGAACACGGCCGACAGGTTGAGGGCGATGATCTTGTCCCAGCTCTCCAGCGGAAACTGCTCCACCGGCGCCACGTGCTGGATCCCGGCGTTGTTGACCAGGATGTCGACGCCGCCGAACTCGCGCTCGGCCAGGGCGAACAGCGCTTCGATCTGGGCCACGTCCGACAGGTCGGCCGGGTGATGGACTGCCTTCCCCCCGTGCCGGGCGATCTCGGCCAGCGCCGGGGCTGGGTCGCCGAAGCCGTTGAGCACGATGTTGGCGCCTGCGCGGGCCAGCACCTGGGCAATGCCCAGGCCAATGCCGCTGGTGGAACCGGTGACGAGTGCGGTCTTGCCTTTGAGGGTCATGCAAAGCTCCTTAGACGATGCCGGTGGCGTAGAACGTGGCAATGACCACGAACACCGCCAGGGTCTTGATCAGGGTAATACCGAAAATGTCCTTGTAGGCCTCGCGGTGGGTCAGCCCGGTCACGGCCAGCAGGGTGATGACCGCACCGTTGTGTGGCAGGGTGTCCATGCCACCGCTGGCCATCGCGGCCACCCGGTGCAGCACTTCGAGCGGGATGTTGGCGGCGTTGGCGGCGGCGATGAAGCTGTCGCCCATGGCCGCCAGGGCGATGCTCATGCCGCCCGAGGCCGAGCCGGTGATACCAGCCAGCAGGGTCACAGTGATGGCTTCGTTGACCAGTGGGTTGGGGATGCCGCGCAGGGCGTCGGCCAATACCAGAAAGCCCGGCAGCGATGCGATCACCGCGCCAAAACCGTATTCCGAGGCGGTGTTCATGGCCGCCAGCAAGGCACCGCCCACGGCGCTCTTGGTGCCTTCGGCCAGGCGGGTACGGATGGCGCCGAAGGCACACACCAGCACCATCAGGATGCCCACCAGCAACGCCGCCTGCACAGCCCAGATGGCCGTGAGCTTGGCCACATCGCTTTGCACCGGCGTGCTCATGCCGGGCAGTTGCAGGCTGTGGCTGGGGCCATACCATTGCGGGATCCAGTGGGTGAACAGCAAGTTCATCACCCCCACCAGCAGCAGCGGCGACAGGGCCAGCCACGGGTTGGGCAGCGCCAGGTCGGCAGCGGTTTCCGGTTCGTTGCGCAAGTCGCTGCCATAGCCTTCGCCGGCGCGCTGGGCCTTGTTGCGCTGGCGCTGCAGGTAGGCCATGCCGGCGCAGAACACGAACAGCGTGCCGATCAGGCCCAGCCAGGGCGCGGCCCAGGCGGTGGTGTTGAAGAAGGTGCTGGGGATGATGTTCTGGATCTGCGGTGTGCCGGGCAAGGCGTCCATGGTGAACGAGAAGGCGCCCAGGGCAATGGTTGCCGGGATCAGGCGCTTGGGGATGTTGCTCTGGCGGAACATTTCGGCGGCGAACGGGTACACCGCGAACACCACCACGAACAGCGACACGCCGCCGTAGGTGAGCAGGGCACAGACCAGCACGATAACCAGCATCGCCTGGCGGGTGCCGAGCACGCGAATGGCGGCAGCGACGATCGAGCGCGAGAAGCCGGACAGTTCGATCAGTTTGCCGAACACGGCCCCCAGCAGGAACACCGGGAAGTAGAGCTTGATGAAACCGACCATTTTCTCCATGAACACCCCGGTGAATGCGGGGGCCACGGCGGACGGGTCGGTGAGCAGTACCGCACCGAGGGCGGCGATGGGGGCGAAGAGGATTACGCTGTAGCCGCGGTAGGCAGCCAGCATCAGCAGGGCCAGAGCGGCGAGGGCGATGAGCACGGTCATCGGGTGGGTCTCCTGGGTGAGTCTTGTTTTTATCGGTGAGCAGGAGATAGCGGGAATCGTGCCAGTTTTTAACTTGTTGATTTATATAGGTATTTTGTTTTTTTCTGATTTTTTGTCTCTGTTTTGAGATTTCGGGGCCGCTTTGCGGCCCATCGCGACACAAGGCCGCTCCTACAAGTGCACCGCGATCTCCTGTAGGAGCGGCCTTGTGTCGCGATCGAGGGCGAAGCCCTCGCGGCAATCTCAAAACGGAAACATAAGTCTCCAATTAGAGACCGAGCGCTACCATCTTCTTGTACAGCGTCGAGCGCCCGAGGCCTAACGCCGATGCAGCTTCCGGCACATTTCCCCCATGTTCGGCCAGTGCCCCGGCAATCAGCTCGCGCTCAAATGCCTCACAGGCCTCACGGTAAGTCTGCCGCACAGGTTCACCCGCCACCGGGCTTAACGGCCCCAATGCCGCCCGTAGATCCGCCACCCCCAGCCGCGGCTGATCCGCCAGCAGCGTGGCCCGCTCCAGCACATTGCGCAGTTCGCGAATGTTCCCCGGCCATGCATGCCGCGCCAATAGCTGCTGCGCTTCGGCCTCAAGCTCATACTGGCTGCCCAGTTCGCCCAGGATGGCCTCGCACAGCGCCGGCAGGTCTTCCAGCCGCTGCCGCAGGGGCGGCACCTCGATCGGCAGCACATTCAGCCGGTAATACAGGTCGGCGCGGAATGCCCCGCGGGCGATGGCCGCCTGCAGGTCCATGGAGGTGGCGGCAATGATGCGCACATCACTGCGCAGCATCTGGTTCGAGCCTACCGGCTCGTACTCCTTCTCCTGCAACACCCGCAGCAGCTTGCTCTGCAGGGCCAGCGGCATGTCGCCGATCTCGTCGAGGAACAGCGTGCCGCCTTCGGCCAGCTGCAGCTTGCCGCTGCGGCCCTTGCGGTCGGCGCCGGTAAAGGCGCCGGGGGCGGTGCCGAAGAACTCGGCTTCCAGCAGTGTCTCGGGAATTGCCGCACTGTTGATGCTGACAAACGCCTTGTGGGCCCGCGCCGACGCCGCATGGATGGCATGGGCCAGCAGCTCCTTGCCGGTGCCGGTTTCGCCCAGCAGCAACACCGGCGAATCACTGCTTGCACCACGCCGGGCGCGGCGCTTGGCCTCCAGGCTGGTGGCGCTACTGCCGACAAACTGGGCGAAGCTGTACTTGGCCTGGCGGGCGCGCAACTGCGAGCGGGTCGAGGCCAGTTCCTGCTGCATGCTGGAGTAGCGCTTGAGCAGCGGCGACAGGCTGCGCAACTCATCGAACAGGGCAAAGCCGATGGCGCCGATCAGCGCACCCTGGTCGTCGTGGATGGGCAGGCGCATTACCACCAGCGGCTCGTTCGGGGTGTCGAGCATGTCCAGCAGGATCGGCCGACCATTGCTCACCACCTCGCGCATCAGGCTGCCCGGGATCACCGCCTCGCACGGCTGGCCGATGGCACTGGCGGCGTCGGCCAGGCCAAAGCGCCGGGCGTAGCGTTCGTTCATCCAGACGATGCGCGCCTGGCGGTCGACGATCACCGTGCCTTCGCTGGACTGTTCGATGATCTCGAACAGCGAGCGAATGGCCAGTTGCCGTACCTGGGGGTAGTCCTTGAGGCTGTCGCTGTCGTGCATGGGTAGAAATCCTGAAATCTGTAAAAGCAGGGCCGGCCTCTTCGCGGGCTTGCCCGCTCCCACAGGGTCACCACAAATCCTGAGGACTGCGGGGTACCTGTGGGAGCGGGCAAGCCCGCGAAGAGGCCAGACCTGAAAACCTATCCCCTGGGGTCGAACGCCTCGCGCAAGGCATCCCCGATAAACACCAGCAGCGACAGGATCACCGCCAGCGCAAAGAACGCGGTAAAGCCCAGCCATGGCGCCTCCAGGTGCTGTTTGCCCTGGGTCACCAGCTCACCCAGCGAAGCACTCCCGGCCGGCATGCCGAAACCGAGAAAATCCAGTGCAGTCAGGGTGGTGATCGCCCCGGTCAGCATGAACGGCACATAGGTCAGCGTTGCGTTCATGGCATTGGGCAGGATGTGCCGCAGCATCACCTGGCTGTCTGGCAACCCCAGCGCCCTTGCGGCCTTCACGTACTCCAGGTTGCGACCGCGCAGGAACTCGGCGCGTACCACATCGACCAGGGTCAGCCAGGAGAACAGCGCCATGATCCCCAGCAGCCACCAGAAGTCCGGCTCGACGAAGCCGCTGAGGATGATCAGCAGGTACAGCACCGGCAACCCCGACCACACTTCCAGCAGGCGCTGGCCGACCAGATCGACCCAGCCGCCGTGATAGCCTTGCAGGGCACCGGCCACCACCCCGATCAGCACGCTGACCACGGTCAGGGCGAAGGCGAACAGCAAGGATACCCGCATGCCATACAGCACCCGGGCCAGCACGTCGCGGCCCTGGTCGTCGGTGCCCAGCCAGTTGCTTGCGCTCGGCGGGCTGGGGGTGGGCACCTGCAGGTCGTAGTTGGGGGTATCGGCGCTGAACGGGATCGGTGCGAACAGCATCCAGCCATCTTGCTGCTCGATCAGCTGGCGTACGTAGGCGCTGCGGTAATCAGGCTGGAACGGCAGCTGGCCGCCGAACTGCTGCTCGGTGTAGCGCTTGAGCGCCGGCACGTACAGGTCGCCCTTGTAGCCCAGCAGCAGCGGTTTGTCGTTGGCCACCAGCTCGGCACACAGGCTCAGCAGCAGCAGGGCGGCGAACAGCCACAGCGAAACCCAGCCAAGGCGGTTGCGGCGAAAGCGTTGCAGGCGGCGACGCGAGATCGGCGAAAGCATCAGTGTGCCCTCGTGTCGAAGTCGATACGCGGGTCGAGCAGGGTGTACGACAGGTCACCGATCAGGCGGATCAGCAGGCCCGCCAGGGTGAAGATGAACAGCGTGCCGAACACCACCGGGTAATCCCGCGACACGGCCGCCTCGTAACTCATGCGGCCCAGGCCATCGAGCGAGAAGATCACCTCGATCAGCAACGAGCCGGCGAAGAACACCGTGATCAACGCCTGCGGCAACCCGGCCACCACCAGCAGCATGGCATTGCGCAGCACGTGGCCATACAGCACCCGGCGCTCGCTCAGGCCCTTGGCGCGGGCGGTAACCACGTATTGCCGGGAAATCTCGTCGAGGAAGGCGTTCTTGGTCAGCAGCGTCAGGGTGGCGAAGCCGCCGATCACCAGGGCGCCGACCGGCAGCACCAGGTGCCAGAAGTAGTCGGCGACCTTGCCCAGCAGGCTGAGCTCGTCGAAGTTGTCCGAGACCAGGCCGCGCACCGGGAACCAGCTGAGCGAGGTGCCGCCGGCGAACAGCACGATCAGCAACAGGGCGAACAGGAACGAGGGCAGGGCATAGCCGACCACGATCAGCGCGCTGCTCCAGGCATCGAAGCGGCTGCCATGGCGCACCGCCTTGCGGATGCCCAGCGGGATCGACACCAGGTAGGTGATCAGCGTGGCCCAGAAGCCCAGCGACAGGGTGACCGGCAACTTGTCGAGGATCAGGTCGGTGACCTTGGCGCCGCGGAAGAAGCTGTTGCCGAAGTCCAGCCGGGCGTACTGGCCCAGCATCAACCACAGGCGCTCGGGGGCGGACTTGTCGAAGCCGTACTGGCGCTTGATTTCCTCGATCAGTTTCGGGTCCAGGCCACGGGTGGCTCGTGACTCGCCGTGCACCACCTCGGCCCGGGCACCAGGAGCGCCGCCGCCGATGCCTTGCAGGCGTGCCACCGCCTGTTCCACCGGGCCGCCCGGTGCAGCCTGGACTATGGCGAAGTTGACCAGCAGGATCGCCAGCAGGGTCGGGATGATCAGCAACAGGCGGCGCAGGATGTAGGTGGTCATGGCGAGGACTTCCGGCGTTCGGCCATTTGCGCGTTGGTCAGCGCGGTGGGGCTGACTTCCCACCAGGTGTCCAGGCCTTCGTCATAGGCAGCCTGGACCTTGGGCAGGCCGAAGCGGTTCCACCAGGCGGTGGAGCTGCCGGGTGGGTAGTAGTTGGGGATCCAGTAGTAGTTCCATTGCAGCACCCGGTCCAGGGCATGGGCGTGGTGCAGCATGTCGGCCTGGCTGTCGGCGCGCACCAGGCCGTCGATCAGGTGGTCCACGGCGGGGTCCTGCAGCACCATCAGGTTGTTCGAACCAGGGTCGTGGGCTGCTGCCGAGCCAAAATAGTTGTACAGCTCGGCGCCGGGCGACAGGGTGACCGGGTAGCCGGTCACGATCATGTCGTAGTCACGTGCCATCAGGCGGTTGACGTACTGGGCCGAATCGACGTTGCGGATGTCCAGTGTCACGCCAATCTGTGCCAGGTTGCGCTTCCACGGCAGCAACAGGCGCTCCATGCCTGCCTGGCCGTTGAGGAAGGTGAACGCCAGCGGCGTGCCCTGGCTGTTTACCAGCCTGTCGCCCTCGGGGCGCCAGCCGGCTTGTTCGAGCAGCGCCAGTGCCTCCAGCTGTTGCTTGCGGACGATCCCCGAGCCATCGGTGACCGGGGCGGTGAACACGGTACTGAAGACTTCGTCCGGCACCTTGCCGCGCAAAGGCTCGAGCAATTTCAACTCGCCGGCATCCGGCAGTTGGCGGGCAGCCAGCGGGGTATTGGAGAACACGCTCTGCTGGCGGATGTACATGTTGCGCATCATCTGCCGGTTGCTCCATTCATAGTCCCACAGCATGCCCAGCGCCTGGCGCACGCGGCGGTCCTTGAACTGCGGCCGGTCGAGGTTGAACACGAAGCCTTGGGCCACCTGCGGTTTGGCCGGGCCCAGGTGGGCGCGCTGCAAGCGCCCGTCGTCCAGTTGCGTGCCGTTGTAGCCCAGGGTGTAGGCGGTGGCGGAGAATTCGCGGTTGTAATCGTAGCCGCCGCCCTTGAGCACTTGTCGCGCCACCTCGGTATCACCGAAGTACTCGATGCGCAGCTTGGCGAAATTGTAGCGGCCACGGCTGACCGGCAGATCGCGCGCCCACCAGTTGGCGTCGCGCTCGAAGGTGATGCTGCGGCCGTTGTCGATGCGCCCGATACGGTACGGCCCGCTGCCGACCGGCTTGTCGAAGCCGGCGCCGTTGGCGAAATCGCGCTGCTGCCAGTCGTGCTCGGGCAGTACCGGCAGGCTGGCGAGGTCCAGCGGCAGGGTGCGGCCGTGGTCGGGCTTGAAGTCGAAGCGCACGCTGTGCGGGTTTTCCACGATAACGGCGGCAACATCGGCGAACTGGGTGCGGTACTTGAGGCTGCCCTTGCTCATCAGCAGCTCGAAGGTAAAGCGTACGTCCTCGGCGCGCACTGGCTTGCCATCGGCGAATGTGGCGCGCGGGTCGATCTCGAACCGCAACCAGGCATCCTCCGGACCGCGCTCCATGCGCCGGGCGATCAGGCCGTAGACGGTGTAGGGTTCATCGAACGAGCGCACCGCCAGTGGTGCGTACAGCAGGCCATCGACCTCGCTGACACCGATGCCTTTGTCGATGTACGGCAGAATATGGTCGAACTGGCCGATCTCGATGGCCGAACGGCGCAGGATGCCACCTTTGGGGGCGTCGGGGTTGACGTAGTCGAAGTGCCGGAAGCTGGCGTTGTAGCGGGGGGCTTCGCCGTAGACTGTGAGGGCGTGGGTGGAGGCGGCGTCGGCGTTGACGCCAATGCAAAGCAAAAACAGCCAACACAAGACCTGTGGGAGCGGGTTTACCCGCGAATGCGTCCGTCCATGCAACGCCGTTGCCTGATCAGGCGCATTCGCGGGTAAACCCGCTCCCACAAGGGATTTCATCGGCTGCGCGGACTTAGTCCTGGCGGCTGGTCACTTCCAGCAAGTGGTAGCCGAACTGGGTCTTCACCGGGCCTTGCACGGTATTGACCGGGGCGCTGAACACCACGGTATCGAATTCCTTGACCATCTGGCCTGGGCCGAACGAGCCCAGGTCACCGCCCTGGCGGCTGGACGGGCAGGTGGAGTTGGCTTTGGCGATTTCAGCGAAGTCGGCGCCTGCTTCGATCTGGGCTTTCAGTTCGTTGCATTTGTCTTCGCTGCTGACCAGGATGTGGCGGGCGGTTGCACGGGCCATGGATACTGCTCCTTGGGGTAAAAAAGGCAAGCCTAGCGCACTTGTCCGGGGTATGTCTCGCCAGGCTTGCAACCCGCTGCCTAGAGTTTTTGTGCCGCCTCGCGCAACAGGGTTTCGGTCGAGGCCCAGCCCAGGCAACCGTCGGTGATCGACACGCCGTATTTCAGCGCGCCCTTGCCCAGCACCTGGCAGCCGTCGAACAGGTGCCCTTCGATCATCACCCCGACGATCGAGCGGTCGCCAGCCAGGCGCTGCTCCAGCACATCGTTGAATACCGCCGGCTGGCGCGCCGGGTCCTTGCCGCTGTTGGCATGGCTGCAATCGACCATGATCCGCGCCTGCAACCCGGCCTTGGCCAGCGCCTGCCGGGCCATGGCGATGCTGTCGGCGTCAAAGTTCGGGCCCTTGTGGCCGCCGCGCAGCACCAGGTGGGTGTCCGCGTTGCCCAAGGTCTCGATGATGGCCGGGTAGCCTTGCGCATCCATGCCGAAGTGGCGGTGCGGATGGGCGGCGCTGCGCATGGCGTCGCTGGCGATGGCGATGCCACCGTCGGTGCCGTTCTTGAAGCCGACCGGCAACTCCAGGCCACTGACCATTTCGCGGTGGATTTGCGACTCGGTAGTGCGCGCACCAATCGCGGCCCAGGCCAGAAGGTCATCGAAGTAGCCGGCGGCCATTGGCTGCAGCAATTCGGTGGCGACCGGCAGGCCGCGTTCGATCATGTTCAGCATCAGCCCGCGGGACAGGGCGATGCCGGCGTGCATGTCGTCGCTGCCATCGAGGTGCGGGTCGTAGGCCAGGCCTTTCCAGCCGACCGTGGTGCGGGGTTTTTCGACGTAGGCGCGCATCACCAACAGCAGCTTGTCGTCGACTTCGCGGCTGAGGGCGGCCAGGCGGTCGGCGTATTCCAGGGCCGAGCGCGGGTCGTGGATCGAGCACGGGCCAACGATCACCAGCAGGCGCTGGTCGCGGCCTTCGAGGATGTCGCGGATGGCCTGGCGGTGGGCATGGACTTGCTGGGTAAGTTCGCTCGACAGCGGCATTTGCTGCTTGAGCAGGTGCGGGCTGGGCAGGCGCTGGCTGACGGTGGTGTTGGCTGCTTGCGGCTGGGTCAGGGCGAGGCTGGAAGCTTGCATGGCGTTTTTCCCTGGGCGGACGGCGGGTTCTGGCCCGCGTGGTCGGCCCTATCGAGGTGTTCGACAGATCGTTGAATTCGTATTGGTTGCTGCATTGCCACCTGTGCAAGACCGAACGGAGGCGGCAGGCTGGCCCGAACGGGATTGGCTAAATCGCCAGGCGAAGGTGTTGGCGTAGTAATAGGTGGCGTAGTTCATGAATCTGTCCTCAATGTGAATCGGTGTTGTTCAAAGGCCTGAAAAGCAAAACCCCCGGTCGGGGAGCCGACCGGGGGTTTGAGTATTCTCATGTTCGGCGGCCCCTCGAAGGTGGGCGCCGTGTGGGTATCGGCGCCTAGTGGCTAAACCAATACCCGAAGTAATAGCTGGCAGGTGCCACGCAGCCGGCAACGGCCAGCACAGGGCGCAGGGTGCGACCGGTGTGGTTGGCGTGGTTGCGGGTGTGTTTCGGCATGTTGCTCTCCAGTGAATGAGCCCGAGCTTACTTCAGTTCGGCTGAGCCATTCAATGGATAAATGCTATGGCGGTGATCAATTGTTCCTGTACCGCTTGGTTCAATGGCCATAGCGCCCGACCAGGCTCTGCGCCCCTAGCGCGTGGCCTTGCAGCAGTTGCAGCAGGCCGCTGCGGTCCAGGCCTTCGGGCAGGGTGCCCAATGGCAGGTCGGTGGCAATCAGCGTCAGCGCGTAGTGGTGCGGGTTGTCGCCGGCGGGTGGGCAGGGGCCTCGGTAGCTGAGCGTGCCCCGCGAATTGCGCCCCACCGTCACCCCTTGCCCGGTCAGCCCTGCGACGCCTTCCTTCAGCCCATCCTGGGCCGGGTCGATGTTGTAGGCGAGCCAGTGAACCACGCCAATACCTTTGCCGCCGTCTGGGTCGAACATGATCAGTGCCAGCGACTGGGTGCCTGCGGGGAGGTTTTCCCAGCTCAGTTGCGGAGTGCGCTCTTCACCAGCACCGCAGGCCGGGTCCGGGCCAACCTGTTGCAAGGCGATCACGCCACCATCGGTGAAAGAAGATGAGCTGATCGACAGCGCGCCCTGGCCGCCGGCGACGGCCAAGGCGCTGCATGGCAGCAGGGCGGTGAGCAGCCAGGTTTTGAGGTTCATGGTGAATCCTCGGCAGGGCGTTCCGGCGCAGTGTAGCCCAGGCCGGCCTCAATGGCTGTCCTGGTCCTCGGCGGTGCCCCCCGAATGCCCGGCGCCGGAGCCGGTGGCTTCGCCGGTGCTGTTGGAGCCGCCAGCGGCGCCGTCGGCAGCATCGCTGTTGCTGCCGGTGTCGCTGCTGTCGTTGGCTTTGCTGCTGCCAGGGCTGTTGACGCTGCTGTCTTCACCGGCGGTCTTGCCACCCTGCTGGTCGGTTTGCGGGCGGCTATCGGTGTCTGTGTCGGTTGCGGCGAAGCTGGTGCCAGTGACGCTGGCCAGGGCGAGGGCAAGGCACAGAGAGAAGGGGCGAATGCGGATCATGGAACGTCTCCTTAGCGGATGATCTGTCATTCGTTGGGCTGGAGGCGGGAGGTGGGGTGCCGTCTGGGCGACGGGTGGTCATCCCAGGGGGTTGCCGTGCAGCCCGCTCGCGACGCAAGGCCGATTGCAAAGGGGGCCGCGCAGGCCCCGAACAAAGCGATCAGCGGCAGTTGCCCGCCTTGCGATAACCCGCTGCCTGCGCCTCACCCTCGGTGGCGAAGGTGACTTGGTTCTTCGCGGTAACCTGGGTATAGCCCGGGCAGCCGACGGAAAGGTGATAGACGTGGCTGTTGCGGTTGCCAAGCACCGCCCCCACCGACCCAGTACTGGCCAGGCTCGGCTTGGCCTCAGGCTTGGCGGCCTTCGCCGGCACCGCCTGCACCACACCGCCGCCGACCGGCTTGTAGTTGGCAGTCCATTTGCGTTCCCCGGTCACGAAGGGGTTGGCATGCCCCATGATCGCGGCAATGCGCCGGTTACGCTCCTTCTCCCAAGCCGAAACCGGGTGCTGTTTGTCCCAGGCCATCAGCAACTGCTGCTGTTGGCGCGACATGCTCAGCTTGTAACGGTCGTACATGTAGAAGGTGGTGCGGGCGACCAGGCCTTTCACTTCGTCACGTGGTTCGGCAGCACGCTGCACGAAGTCGACCTTGGTGGAGCACTGGCCGTATTGCCCTGCATTGCCGGCAACCATGCCGTAGTTGAAATTGCTGCGGTCGCCGTTGACCTCGCCCACAGCCGGGTACAGGTTGAACAGGTCGGCCTCCATGGCGCGGAACACCGGGTCGTCATCCACGCAATGCTCGCGGCCACCGTTCTTCCAGCACTGGCGCTGGTTGCCGAAGGTATGGGCCGGCACGATGTGTTCCCATTCGGTGCGTTCGGCGCGGTTCTGCTGCTTGCGGGTCTGGTAGCCGCATGATGCAGCATCGATACGCCCGCCAGACTTGCCCACCCAGGCCCATTTGCAACCGCAGTACAGGTCGCCCATGGCACTGCTGGCCTGGTCCATGTACACCTTCTGCTTGGCCACCACCTTGGCTTCGGTGAAGGTCGCCGGTGGGCTGGCAAGGGCGGGTAGGGTAAAGGAAAACAGTAAGGATACGGCGTAAAGCAGTGATTTCATGGGAAAAACATATTTCAGGTTGGGGCATGCATTGTAATCATTTCCTTGGGGCTGGCCAGCTCGCTGATCCACACCAGTGGGCGGCGCGGGTCGTCGCTGCCCATGCTGCTGAACGTGGCCGAGTCGAGCATGGCCTTGAGTTGGGTGGCCATGCGCAGCAGGCGCTCGATGAAGCCGGTGCCGACGGCGCCGGTGTCCTCCAGGGAAACACCGCTCTGGTTGTGCTGGATTGCCAGGTGGTAGTGGCTGACCCCGGCACCGTTGCTACTACCGCCCAGTACCACGGTGAAGCGCGGGCCGAGCAGCCCGGCCAGGCGCTGCTGGACCAGGTCGAGTAGCGCGACCGGGACTTCGTCGGGGCGCAGTGAAGTGGGGAAGCATGGTGTGAAGGGTGGCATGGGCATGTCCTGCTGGGCGGGGTACGAGTCCTGGCCAGCTTAAGCAAGGTCACTGTCAACTTGGGTTAAGCAGGAGTAAAAGCGGGTAATGCTCAACGCCTGCGCGTTACGGCATCAGGGATTAGAAGGTCTGCCCCAGCGAGAACCGATGATCTGGGTTTCTGCCCCGTCCGGCTTCTTCAGCGGTGCCGCCAGGCTGAAACTCAACGGCCCCATTGGGCTGTACCAGGTCACGCCAACCCCCAGCGACACGGCCATCTGTGCCAGGTCCACGCTGCCGCAGGCAAACTCTGCGTGAGCAAGGCCGCTCCAAGGGAACTGCACTTATTGAATTAGCAGGGCCCCTGTGGGAGCGGCTTTAGCCGCGAACACCGGCGCAGCCGGTGCCATGCACTGCGTTGGATTCTTCGCGGCTAAAGCCGCTCCCACAGGGGATCGCAATCGCAATAAAGGCTTCAAGGCGTGAGGGTCGGCACGAACATGCCCGTCTTCACATTGCTCATCGACACCAGCGTCTTGAAGCGCTTGACGTTGTTGCTCTCGAAGAACAGTTCGCGCGTCAGCTGGGTGTACTGCTCCATGTGGCGCACCAGCATGATCAGCACGAAATCGCATTCCCCGGCCACGTAGTAGCACTGCTGCACCTGCGGGCAGGCGAGGAAGGTGCGTTTCATCTCGTCCAGCAGGTCCAGCCGCTCGTTCTCCACTTCAACCTCGGTGATCACCGTCAGCGTGTACCCAAGCTGCTCCGGGTTCACCTGTGCCACCGTGCCACGGATCACGCCGTCGGCCGCCAGCTTCTTCAACCGCCGATTGACCGCAGCCGAGGACAGGTTGACCTGCGCACCGAGGTCCAGCTGTGAAGTACCAGCGTCGCGCTGCATGGCATCGAGCAGGGCCAGGTCGAAGTGATCGAGGGGCATGAAGGGGCCTCTGTAGGTAAACAGCGGTAAACGCCGGGAATGCGTAATAAAAGTGCGTGCGAAGGCCAAAAATCAAGCTTTTCGTACATGGTGAGCGAATAGAATTCTCCCATGAACAAAAACAACCTGTAGAGCCTAGGCTTTGCACCCCTGGGAGAAACGGTTGATGAATGCGAGTACCCCACTGCAACTGAACGGCGCTTTGCTGCTGCAGCAGATCCGTGCACTCGGCCAGGTAGGCGCTGACGCCACCCACGGCGGGCGTACCCGGATTGCCCTGAGCGATGCCGAAAAGGCCGGGCGCGACCTGCTGGTCGGTTGGATGCGCGAACTTGACCTCGACGTGCAGGTCGACCGCATCGGCAACATTTTCGGTACTTTGCGCGCTGCCGCCGACAGCGGTGAGCAACGCCCACTGATGATGGGTTCGCACATCGATACCGTCACCAACGCCGGAGCCCTGGATGGCTGCTATGGCGTGCTGGCCGGGTTGGCGGTGATTCGGGCCTACCGTGATGCCGGGCGCTTGCCTGAGCGTTCGATCACGGTCGGCGCATTCACCAATGAAGAGGGTGTGCGCTACCAGCCCGACATGATGGGCTCACTGGTATATGCCGGCGGCCTGCCCTTGCAGCAGGCGCTGGACACCCTTGGCACCGACGGTACGCGGCTTGGCGATGAACTGGCGCGCATCGGCTATGCCGGCACGCTGGAGCCTGGCGCCATCGTGCCGCATGAATACCTCGAACTGCATATCGAGCAGGGGCCGATCCTCGACGCCGAGAACACCCTGATTGGCGTGGTCGAGAACCTGCAGGGCATTTCCTGGCAGCAAGTAGAGGTGAAAGGGCACGCCAACCATGCCGGCACCACGCCGACCCACCTGCGTCATGACGCAGGCTTCGTCGCCAGTGCCATCGTTGCCGAGTTGCGCGCCATGGCCGTGGATTCCGGCACGACCCTGGCCACGGTGGGCTGCATGCAGTTCGAGCCGAACGTGATCAACGTCATCCCGCGCAAGGCCACCTTCACCGTCGACCTGCGCGACCCCGACGAAACTTGCCTGGCTTACGCCGAAAACCGCCTGAGCCAATACCTGGAGGCGCTCGCCGAGCGTGAAGGGGTGACCATTACCACCGAACGCCTGGTGCGGTTCGAACCGGTGATCTTCGACGCAGGCTTGGCCGATGCCATAGAAGCCTCGGCGCAGCGTTTCGGCTTCAGCCACCGACGCATGACCTCTGGCGCCGGCCACGACGCGCAAATGATCGCCCGCATTGCCCCCGCCGCGATGATCTTCGTGCCCAGCCAGGGTGGCATCAGCCACAACCCGCGCGAGCATACCGACGACGCACAACTGATCCAGGGCGCCCAGGTGCTGCTGGATGTGGTCAGCCGTCGCCTGACCCACCCCTGATCCCCACTGTAATGCCCCGCCCGCTGAAGCCTGGTTTCAGCGGCATGGGCTTCCTGTTGCCTGCAGAAAGGAGTACCGCATGTTTGTTTCCAACCCCAAGGCTGGCCGCCGGCCTTACCCGCAAGCGTTGCAAGAGGTGATGAGCATTGCCAGGGCTGAAGAAAGCCGCCAGTGGCTGGCCGGCTGGGCGCGCTTGAACGCTGGCGCTACGCCGCTGTACACCCTGCCTGACCTGGCCGCCGAGCTGGGTGTTGCCCAGGTGTCGGTGAAGGACGAATCGGTGCGCTCGGAGCTGGGCAGTTTCAAGGCCCTGGGCGCGCCGATTGCCCTGGTTCGGCTGATCCGGCGTACCTTCCCCGCGCAGCAGTTCGACCCGCGTGGCTTGCTGGAAGGCCAGTACGCCGACCTGCTGGCGCAGTTCACCGTGGTCAGCGCCACCGATGGCAACCATGGCAAGGGCCTGGCGGCCGCCGCGCAAAGCATCGGCTGCCGCTGCGTGATCGTGCTGCATGCCAACGTCAGCATCGAGCGCGAACAGGCGATTGCGGCCTATGGCGCACAGATCGTGCGCATTGCCGGCAATTACGACGCGTCGGTCGAGCATGCTGCGGAGCTGGCGACCAGCAACGGCTGGACCGTGGTTTCCGATACCTCCTATGAAGGCTACGAAGTGATCCCGCGTGACGTGATGCAGGGCTACGGCACCATCGCCGCGGAAATCATCGAAGCCACTGCCGGGCAACCGCCGTTCACCCACGTGTTCCTGCAGGGCGGGGTGGGCGGCCTGGCGGCCGGTATCGTCAGCTACCTGTGGGAGCACTACGGCGCACAGCGCCCGCTGTTGGTCATGGTCGAACCGGAGCAGGCGGACTGCCTGTACCAGAGCGCCTTGCTCGGCAAGCCGGCCAGGGCGACCGGCTCGGTGGACTCGGTAATGGCAGGCCTGGCGTGCGGCGAGACATCGCCGCTGGCCTGGCGCTTCCTGGAGCCGAGCGTCGATTACTTCATGACCATCAGCGATGACCAAGCTGTCGCCGCCATGCGCCGTCTGGCGGTTGGCAGCGCTCGCGACATTCCGCTGGTGGCTGGTGAGTCCGGCGTCGCCGGCCTGGCCGGGCTTGCCCGCCTGGTAACGGATGCTGGCGCAGCTGCCGACCTGGATATCGACGGCAACGCCCGCATCCTCTTCATCAATACCGAAGGCGCCACCGCCCCCGGCGTATATGCCGACCTGCTGGGCGAGTCGGCCAGCTCGGTACTGGCCCGCCAGCAAGCCTGGGTACGTACCTGATCCACCCCTGAGGGCCGGTATTACCGGCCCTCCGTCAGCTCCACACAAGAAAAACAAGCGGAGATTCCATGAACAAACTCAAACGTGACATCAGCCCTTGGTCGCTGATGCTGACCGGCCTTGGCTCCATCATCGGTTCAGGCTGGCTGTTCGGCGCCTGGCATGCATCGGCCATCGCCGGGCCGGCGGCGATCCTGGCCTGGGTCATCGGTGCGGTGGTGGTGCTGGCGATTGCCCTGACCTATGCGGAAATGGGCGCGATGTTCCCTGAGTCCGGCGGCATGGTGCGTTATGCGCGCTATTCCCACGGCTCGCTGGTCGGCTCGGTGCTCATCGCGCTGGTGGTCTACGTGATGTTGCAGGTGGCCTTCATCGGGGCCTTGAGCCCGGCGAGCATCGCTGCGGGCTGGCACAACCTGAACTTCGATTCGCCCTTGGCGCAACTGGCACTGGCGCTGAACCTGAACTGGCTGGCCATGCTGCTGTACCTGGATGCCTTCGTCAGCCCTTCGGGTACCGGCTCCATCTACACCGCCACCACTGCGCGCATGATCTATGCGATGGAGAAGAACAACACCCTGCCGAAAATCTTCGGCAACCTGCACCCGCTGTATGGCGTGCCGCGCCAGGCGATGTGGCTGAACCTGGCGGTGAGTTTCATCTTCCTGTTCTTCTTCCGTGGCTGGGGCGTACTGGCGGCGGTGATCTCGGTGGCCGTGGTGATTTCGTTCCTGACCGGGCCGATCAGCCTGATGTCGCTGCGCGCTACCGCGCCGGAAATCCACCGCCCGCTGCGCCTGAAGGGCATGGGCATCATTGCGCCATTTGCCTTCATCTGTGCCTCACTGGTGCTGTATTGGGCCCGTTGGCCGCTGACTGGCCAGGTGATCCTCCTGGTGATCGGCGCCTTGCCTATCTATTTCTACTACCAGGCCAAAGCCGGCTGGGCGGGGTTCGCTCGCGAGCTGCGCGCCGCTGCCTGGCTGATCGGCTATCTCCCGGCGATTGCCCTGGTGTCGTGGCTGGGCAGCGAGGCGTTCGGCGGTATCGGCCTGCTGCCAGAGGGCCTGGACATGGTCGTGGTGAGCGCAGTTGCCTTCGCGTTCTACCGCCTGGGTGTGGGCAGCGGCTACCGCACGCCTTACCTGAGCGAAAGCGTCATCTGGCACGGCCAAGCGCCTGCGGATGAACCCCAACCTTCCGGTCAACGCCCGACGTTGGCTCAGTAACAGGAGCTTCAAGCATGAGCAACGACCTTGCATTCGAACTGCGCCTCAAGCACTGGCGGCACGCGTTTCACCGGCACCCGGAAACCGGCTTTGAAGAGTTCGACACCGCCGAACAGGTCGCCAGCATCCTCGCCAGCCTTGGCTTGGAGGTGCACCGTGGCATCGGTGGCACCGGCCTGGTTGCCAGCCTCACTGTCGGTGACGGCCCAGGCGTGATCGGCCTGCGTGCCGACATGGATGCCCTGAACATCACCGAACAGGCGCATCAACGGCCGCATGCGTCCTGCAACCACGGCAAGATGCACGCCTGTGGCCACGACGGGCACATGGCGATGGTGCTGGGTGCCGCAGACCTGCTGTGCCGCGAGCGTAACTTCAACGGTACCGTGCGTTTCGTGTTCCAGCCGGCCGAGGAGCATGGGCGGGGGGCCAAGGCGATGATGGCCGATGGGTTGTTCGAGCGCTTCCCGGTCGATGCCCTGTATGGCGCGCACAATATGCCGGGCATGCCGGCCGGCCATATCGCCACGAGGCCCGGTGGGATCATGGCCAGCGAGGACAACTTCGTCATTCACATCCAGGGCAAGGGCACCCATGCCGCCCGGCCGCACATGGGTATCGACCCGATGGTGATCGGCGCCGAGATCGTGCTGGCCTTGCAGACCATTGTCGCGCGCAATGTCGACCCGAGCCTGTCGGCAGTGGTTTCCTGCACCGAGTTCATCACTGATGGCATCCGCAATGCGATACCGACCCATGTCACGATCAAGGGTGACACCCGCAGCTACAGCCCAGAGGTGCAGCGCCTTCTGGAAAAGCGCATGCGCGAGATCAGCGAGGGCATCTGCCACCTGCACGGTGCAACCTGCCGGTTCGAGTACAGCCACGAGTTTGCGCCGACGGTGAACTGGGCGGCGAACACGGAAATTGCCGTGGCGGCGGCGCGCAATGTGGTGGGGGCGCAGGCGGTGAATGCCGAAGTGATGCCGATGATGATTTCCGAGGACTTCGGTGCGTTCCTGCAGCAGGTGCCGGGCAACTTCGTGTTCATCGGCAATGGTGCCGAGGGCGAGGCGGGGGCTACGCCGTTGCACAACGCTTCGTATGATTTCAACGATGCGATCCTGGCAACCGGGGCCCGTTATTTTGCCGAGGTGGCCAGGGTCAGCCTGCCGCGTTGATGCCTGCTGCGATGCGGTGCGATCCCCAGGATTGACGCGTTCTTCTGTAGGAGCGGCCTTGTGTCGCGAAAGGGCTGCAAAGCAGCCCAGGGTTTCAGCGTCACCGCATGGATTGCCGGGGCTGCTTTGCAGCCCTTTCGCGACACAAGGCCGCTCCTACAAGGAATCGTGCCAAACCAGAGAGAGGCGCCAGTATCAAGCGAAAAGCCGGGCCTTAGTGCCCACCCTTCATCCGCCGTGCCACCAGGTAGATCCCCAGCCCGACCAGCGCCGTAGCCGCGCCGATGTACCCGGTGCTGGTCCAGCCCATGCCTGCGGTAATCGCCATGCCACCCAGCCACGGCCCCAGCGCATTGGCCAGGTTGAACGCCGCATGGTTCGACGCCGCCGCCAGGCTTGGCGCTTCATGGGCAATGTCCATCAGGCGGATTTGCAACGGCGCCGCCAGGGCAATCATGGTGCCGACCAGGCCAATGCCCAGCAGCAGGCTCCACAGCGCCTGGGCGGCAAAGCTGAAGAACAGCAGCACGGCAATCGACCACATCAGCACCAGCCCGACCGCGCGGAACTGCAGGCGGTCGAACAGCTTGCCACCGGCGATGTTGCCGACAATGCCACCGACGCCGAACGCCGCCAGGCCAAACGGAATCCACTGTGGCGACACCTGGGTCACCTGCAACATGGTCGGCGCCAGGTAGCTGAACACACAGAACATGCCGGCAAAGCCGATCGAGGCGATGCCCAGCGCCATCCACACCTGCGGCAGGGTGAAGGCTTGCAGTTCCTTGCGCGGGTCGCTGCGCACTTCATCGTGGCGCTGGGGTACGAAGCGCCAGACCAGGACGATGGTGCACAGGGCGATCGCGCCAACCAGCACGAACGCCGAGCGCCAGCCGAAGTACTGGCCCAGCAAGGTGGCGATCGGGTTACCGAGCAACATGGCCAGGGTCAGCCCCATCATCACCCGGGCCACGGCCCCCGCCCGCTGGTCCTTGGCCACCATGCTCGACGCCACCACCGCCGCGATGCCAAAGTAGGCGCCATGGGGCAGGCCGCTGATGAAGCGGAAGGCGACCAGGCCACCGAACGAGGGGGCGAAGGCGGTAGCCAGGTTGCCAAGGGCATACAGCGCCATCAACAACAGCAGCATGTGCTTGCGCAACAGCCGGGCGCCGATGATCGCCAGTGTCGGGGCGCCGACCATCACCCCCAGCGCATAGGCGCTGATGGCATGGCCCACCTGGGGCTCGCTCAATTGCAGGTTGCTGGCGATATCGGGCATCAGGCCCATGATGGCGAACTCGCCGGTGCCAATGGCAAAGCTGCCCAGCGCCATGGCGGCTTCCATCTTCGCGACGGTAGTTTTGCTTGGGAGAGGGGGTAATTCCTGAACTGACATCTGGATCCTTGTTGAAACATGCTGAAACGTTCAAGGCGGGATCATAGTCAATCCGTGACGGTGACGTCGAGGAAGCTGGCCGGCTTCCTGGACCTGCGGCATGAACAGCACCTGTGGGAGCGGGCATGCCCGCGAAGAATCCAGCGCGGAGGATGGCACCGGCTGCGCCGGTGTTCGCGGCGGTTCGACGCCTCGACATGCCCGCTCCCACAAGGCCCTGCACAAGCCTGGGAGGGGGGTTACAACGTCAGCTTCTTGCTGAACTTGGTCTCCATGACAATGTGCGACGCCGTATGGGTCACACCCTTGATCATGTTTATACGGGTCAGTTCGGCATTCAGTTCGCCCAAGGTATGGGTGGTCAGGTGGATGATGAAATCCATTTCGCCCGATACCGCGTACACCGCCTGCACCGACTCCATCTTGCGCAAGGTGGTCATCACGTCGGTGTAGCTCTTGTTGCTGCAGGAGGTCATGGTGAAGCAGTTGATCACCTGCTGCAGCTTGTCCTGATCGATGCGCACGCTGTAGCCGGTGATCACGCCGGCGTTTTCCAGGCGGTTGATGCGCTCCTGCACCGCCGAGCGCGACACACCCAGTTTGCGAGCCAGCGAGGCGGTGGGCTCGCGGGCATTGGCCTGCAGCAACGCCAGCAGTTGGCGGTCCTTTTCGGTAAGTTTGAACAGCGCGCCGGGGGGGAGGGCGTCCATGGCGATTCCTGGTTGTCGTTCTAGTTGTTGTACTGCGAGCGCGCTTCCTGGAAACGGTCCATCAGTTTCAGCCCGGCATACACCGCTTGTGCCGCAGCAGGCCCAAACGGTCCGCCGTTCCATTCCAGGCCATAGGCATCGAACAGGCGATAACGGTCGGTTTCGCCGCACACCGCCTCGGCGACTACCCTGGCGCCCACGGGTGCGGTGTTCATACCATGGCCCCCAAATGAAGTACAGGCCCACAACCCCGGGCCCAGAGGGCCGATGTGCGGCATTTTGTGGCGGGCGTAGCCCATCAGCCCGGACCAGGCCTTGGCGACTTTCAGGCCTTGCAACTGCGGGTACACGCTGAGGATGTCACGGGACAGCAATTGCCCCAGGCGTTGTTCGTCTTGCAGGTTGCGGGTGGTGATATGGCCCCCCCACAGCAGGCGGTCGCCCTCGACGATGCGGTAGTAGTCCGAGGCGCGACGGTTGTCGCCGATGGCGTCCGTGGTACGTATTACGTCACCCAGGCGCTCGCCCAGGTGTTCGGTGAGTACCACATAGGTAGCGATTGGCAGGAACGCCCGGCGCAGCGGGCCGAACTCGGCGCCGCCGTAGCCGCCGCAGCAGTACACCACATCGGCACAAGTGACCGCGCCGTGGGCAGTGGTCACGCGGTGATGCCCGGCCTTGCGTACTACCCGCAGCATGGGCGACTGCTCGTGGATGCGGCCGCCGGCGAGCTCGACCAGTTCGGCCAGGCCCAGGCAGTAATTCAGCGGGTGGAAGTGAAAACCATGGCTGTCGCGCAGCCCCTGGAAGTACCGGTCGGTGCGCAGGCGGCTGCGCAGTGTCGGGGTGTCCAGGTATTCCATCTCGAAACCGAAGTCACGGGCCATGCGGTCGCGGGTGCGCTGCAGGTTGTCGGCATCGTCATAGCGCACCACGCTGAGTTTGCCGGTGGTCGCGGCACAGCCTGGCAATTGGTGGCGGGCGATGGTGTCGCGTACGATATCGACGCCCTCCAGTGACAGCCGGAACAACTCCGCTGCTGTCTGCTTACCGCAGCGCCGCTCGATGGCCGACAGCCCTTCGGACCAGCCCTGCAGCACGAAGCCGCCATTGCGCCCGGAGGCGCCCCAGGCCACCCGCGCGGCTTCCAGCACTACTACCGAGCGCCCGCGCGCCAGCAGTTCCCGGGCCACGCTGAGGCCCGCCAGGCCGCCGCCGATGACGCACACGTCGGCTTGGGCTTCGCCGGCCAGGGCCGGGCGCTGCGGGGCTGGGCGCATGGTCCCGGTGTAGTAGTTGTTGCTGTAACTGGACATCGGCTGGGTCATCCTTTTGCTGGGCGTTGCGTGTCTTGCGGGCACGAGGGGGCCGCACGCCCTTCAGCGGAAGAGCGCTGGCCTGCGGGTCATGGGGTTACTGCACTTGCGTGAGGTCGGCGCCGTACCACTTCTCGGACAGCTGCTTCAGCGTACCGTCGGCCTTCATGCTGTCGATGGCCTTGGCCAGTTCGGCGTTGAAGGCGTCGTCGCCCTTGTCGGTGGCGATGGCCAGCGGTTCGTAATAGGCGGGCTTGCCCTGCACCGGGGTGATCGGGTAACCCGCCTTGATCGCACCCTTGATAGTCGGCAGCGGCGACAGGACGGCATCCAGACGGGTGCCGTTACCCATGCGCAGGTCATCCAGCGGGCCCATGCTGTCGCCGTAGGTCTGCACATCGCCCGGCTCCACGGTGTAGCTGAACGCAGGCACATTCACCGCGTCGATCTTCAGCCGGCGGTTGATGTAGTCCTCGGAGGTCGTGCCGGCCTCGACGCCGATGGTCTTGCCATTGAGGTCGGCAGCGCTGGTAACGGCGGCATCCTTGTGCACGGCGAACATGTAGGGGGTGTAGTAGTAGATGGCCGGGAAGTCGAGCACGCGGCCACGCTCGGTGGTCGGCGTCATCGAACCGACCGACAGGTCCCAGCGGCTGGCCCAGCGCCCGGCGGTGATGATGCCGTACTCGGGGGTGACGAACTCCACCTTGGTGTCCATGCGCTTGCCGATTTCGTTGGCGACATCGATGTCGAAGCCCTTGAGGGTATTGTCCTCGCCGAGGAACGACTGCGGCGGCCAGTTGGCGGCGGTGGCCACTTTCATGACCTTGCTCTGGTGAATGCGGTCCAGGGTGGCACCTGCCCAGGCAGCGCCGGTCATCAGGGCCAGGCTGCCGGCGACGGCAGTGAGTGCGAACAAGCGTGCGATTGGGTTCATTCGGTAAGTCTCCGGGTATGCGATTGTTGTTGTGTTGGCACAGCGGCAGACACAGGCCTCAGTGGCTGAGGATCTGCGAGAGGAACGCTTTGGCGCGCGCATGGCGCGGGTTGTCGAAGAACTCGTTGGGCGGGCCCTGTTCGATTACCTGGCCTTGGTCCATGAACAGGATGCGGTCGGCGACCCGGCGGGCGAAGCCCATCTCGTGGGTGACGCAGAGCATGGTGATGCCATCCTCGGCCAGCTCACCCATCACATCGAGTACTTCCTTGACCATTTCCGGGTCCAGCGCCGAGGTGGGTTCGTCGAACAGCATGATCCGCGGCTTCATGCACAGCGCGCGGGCAATGGCCACCCGCTGTTGCTGGCCGCCGGATAGCTGGCCGGGGAACTTGTCGGCCTGGCTGGCGATGCGCACCCGCTCGAGGTGCTCCAGGGCCAGGGCACGGGCCTGGGCCTCGCTGAGCTTGCTGACCAGGCGCGGCCCGAGCATCAGGTTTTCCAGCACGGTCAGGTGCGGGAACAGGTTGAACTGCTGGAACACCATGCCGACCTGGCGGCGAATGGCGGCTACGCTGGCGGCATCACGGTTCAGCGGGTTGCCGGCGATCAGCACCTGGCCTTTCTGGAAGTCCTCCAGCAGGTTCAGGCAGCGAATCAGTGTGGACTTGCCCGAGCCGGACGGGCCGCAGACCACCACGATCTCGCCGCTGGCGATTTCCAGGTCGATACCCTTGAGCACGTGGAACTCGCCATACCATTTCTGCAGGTCGCGGATAGACACGGCGGCCTGGGCGGCAGCGGGGGTGACTACTTGATTCATGGTGATGCTCCTCGATCAGCGGTGGGCGCGGTCGAAACGTTTTTCCAGGCGCGACTGCACGGCTTCGAGCAGGATCGACAGCACCCAGTACAGAACGGCGGCGGTAATCAGCATCTCCAGATGGCGGAACTCGGCACGGCCCTGGGTGCGGGCCAGGAACATCAGTTCCCACACGCCAATCACCGATACCAGCGAGCTGTCCTTGAGCATGGAGATGAACTGGTTGCCGGTGGGCGGGATGATCAGGCGCATCGACTGCGGCAGGATTACCCGGGTCATGGCCTGGAAGGGCGTCAGGCCAATCGCCCGCGAGGCTTCCCATTGCCCGCGCGGGATGCTGCTGATGCCGGCGCGGAAGATTTCCGTCATGTAGGCGCCGTAGCACAGCGACAAGGCCAGGATGCCTGCGGGCACTGCACCGACTACATAGCCGAGTTGGGGGATGCCGAGGTAGATCAGGTAGATCTGGATCAGCAGCGGTACACCGCGGAAAAACGAGGTGTAGAAGCTGGCGATGGCGATGGCAAAGCCGTTGGACGACAGCCGTGCGGTCGCCCCCAGCAGGGCCAGGATGAAGGCGATGGTAATGGCGATCGTGGAAACGTAGACGGTGGTGAACACCCCCTGGGTGATCATGAAGCCAACCTTGCTGGCGATGAAGCTGTAGGACAGGTCGAAGGTGTCGAAGAACAGCAGGAACAACAGCAACAGTTCGAACCAGACGGTGATGACCTGGGCCCGCAGCGCAAAGCGCCCGAGGATGAACAGGTTCAGCACCAGGGTAACCGCAAGGGTACCCGCCACGGCGATGTTGCGTAGCAGCGGTGTCTGCAGGTCGAGCACGATCGGGCCCATCAGCCGGGCCAGGCTACCGTCGCCGACGCCGTAGAACAGGGCGAGCGCAAAGATGACGGCGGTGGCCAGGGCCATGAACGCCGGGTTGTCGGTCGCACGCGGTTTGACGATGTGGTCTCTGTACATGGGGGTCGTGCCTCACGGAGCTGGGCTCGTTTGTTGTTGTGAGGCCATTGTAGGGAGGCGAAGCGCAGGCAAGAACCTGACGAATTGCAACGTTTTACAGGTTTTTGCTGGCATTTGAGGCGTGCGGTGCCTGACATCTGCTACCAGCCCCCGTCAAATCGTTTGCCACCGGCGGCGCCGGTATTCGCGGCTAAAGATGCTCCCACAGGTACAGCACATTCCTCAGCTGGCGGGGACCCTGTGGGAGCGGGCATGCCCGCGAAGCAGGCGACGCGGTGGATAGCACCGGCTGCGCCGGTGTTCGCGGGCGCGCCCGCTCCCACAGGTATGGCGCATTCCTTGAGCTGGCAGGGTCCCTGTGGGAGCGGCTTTAGCCGCGAAAGGGCCGGTACAGGCCGGCCTCAACGCTCCAGATAGTGGGTCTGCGCGGCAAAATCGATGAAGCGCTTGCTGGCCAAAGACAGGTATTCCCCCGAGCGCCAGCACAACCTGAAACTCATCTGCTGTGCCGGGCGGAACGGTACGCCGACAATGCCCGGGGTACGCTGCTGTACCGAGCGCAGCAGGGTTGCAACGCCCATGTTGTCCAGCGCAGCCTGCACCACCAGCGAGACGAAGTTGCTCTGCAGCGCCACTTGGTAGGTAATCCCGTGTTCGGCGAAGAAGGCGTCCAGAAGGTGGCGTTGAACGAAGGTGCGGTCGAACACCACCATGTCGGTGTTGCGCAAATCCTCGGCCGTGAGGGAGGCCTTGCCGGCATACGGATGGTCGGGGTGCATGCATGCAAGCATCTCGTCGCTGCCCAGCAGGATGGATTCCTTGTCGGGTGGCACGCGCCTGGACTCCAGCAGCGCCAGGTCGATTTCCCGTTGTTCCAGGCGGTGGCCAATGTCTTCGGCACTGCCTTCGAATACGGTCATGGCGATGCCCGGGTACAACTTGCGAAAGGCGTTCATCAACCCGGGCACGTAGTGCAGGCCAAACATCGGCGGAATGCCCAGACGCACTTCACCACGCTTCAGGTCGGCCATATCGCGCAGTTCCTGGCGGGCAATATCCATTTCGCGCAACGCCGAAGCAATCCGCGGCAAGAACTGCTGGCCTTCGGCGGTAAGGATCACTTTGCGCGTGGTGCGGTTGAACAGGGTCACACCCAGTTCTTCTTCCAGCCGGGTCACCGCCATGCTCAGGGCCGGCTGGGCAATGTGCAGGTGCTGCGCAGCCTTGGTAAAGCTGCCTTGGCGGACGATTTCGACGCAGCAGCGCAACGCCTTGAGGTTCATTGAGGGGGACTACCTTTAATGGCTAACGCATTCATAACGAACTGTGATGCTAAGCATCATAACAATATATTTATTATTATTAACCAGAGGGCCTACGATGCGCGCCACTGAGACATCCTGCAACATCTCAGTCACGCAGCTTAATAAATCTGCAATCCCACAAAGATTTTGAGGTAGTACCCCAAATGGCCAAGGCCGCCGATGTCGTTGTGCAATGCCTGGAAAACGAAGGTGTCGAGTATGTGTTCGGCATTCCCGGTGAGGAAAACCTCGACCTGCTCGAATCCCTGCGCAAGTCGAAGATCAAGCTGGTACTGACCCGTCACGAGCAGTCCGCAGGTTTCATGGCTGCCACCTATGGCCGTCTGACCGGCAAGACCGGCGTCAGCCTGTCGACCCTTGGCCCTGGCGCCACCAACCTGGTCACCGCCAGCGCCTACGCCTACCTGGGCGGCATGCCGATGATGATGATCACCGGCCAGAAGCCGATCAAGAAGTCCAAGCAGGGCCGTTTCCA